>Ga0256835_1001417_pt1 | contig 14458 bp, 16 predicted proteins | sample PIR30metaG_FD_185972 | JGI IMG/M metagenome (GOLD analysis project Ga0256835, IMG submission 185972) | Hydrothermal vent microbial communities from East Pacific Rise, Pacific Ocean - PIR-30 | ecosystem: Environmental > Aquatic > Marine > Hydrothermal vents | place: Pacific Ocean: East Pacific...
CCTCTTAGATATCCATTACTGCCTTATGGTGGTTTGTCTTTTATGAATGTGTTGTTTAGTAGTGTTGATTTTGGTGGTAGTAATCTTACTGGGTTCTATAGTATGGCTATTTGTCATAGTAATGTTAGTGATTTCGTTGGCAACCTTGTTGTTTTGGGTGAAGCCTCTAGGGCGGTTAATATGTCTGTGAGGACTGTAATTGGGAGGCATGCGTTTGCAAATGTTAGTGGTGTTCTATCTTATGCATATGTTCCTTATGGTGTTGATGGATTGTGTATAAGTGTTAGGAGAGGTAGTGCATCTGTATATGTAAAGTGGAATAGTAGTTTCACGATGTTGAAGATAGGTAGTAGATATGTTAAGCCTATATTATATCCAGTCTATGTACGTGAAGGGGAAGATGTATGTGTGTTTCATGGTTTTATGAGTGGTAATTATGTTGTTTTTCTTAGTAATTTGCATAGGGTTGTTGGTACGTATGTGAGTAATAATGTTGTTAATGTTACATATATGTGTAATAATGGTAACTGTAGTATAGGTGTTTCCCCTAAGAGCGGTAGTATAGATTATATTCGCGTGTTTGTTAACGGTAGTGATGTCTCAGGTGTTAAGTGTAGTCCTGGTATTTCTGCCCCTGGATGTGTCTGGATTAATGGTTCTATGGCTGTTGTGAGGACATTTGGCTCTGGTGTTCATAATGTTGTTGTGTATGTTAATGTTAAGCCTGGTATAGGCTTGTCTAGGAGTGATAGGAAGATTGTGATTAGTCTTGAGAATCCATATGATTATCCGATAACTATGACTGTTTCATGGACGTTTTATTACTCTAGTGGAGGATCGTATATAAATGCTACAGGTATCATTGTTCCTAGGAAGAGTGTCTATATTTATGATCTTGAGATTCCTTCTAATGTTAGTAAGGCAGTGATAACAGTATCAGATGTTTTCCATACTATTGTAGTTACTAGGACATATACCTTTACTACTCTCCCAAGTAATAGAATGTTACTGATCTACGGTGCTGTAGGCGCTGCAGTTATTGTTGGCGCATTATTGATAGTTCTACGTAGGAGACATAGTGTGGTTAGGAGAGGTAGGGAAATGTTTACTTTACAAGGACTGTAATAGGGTTTCTTCTTCTAAATAGGTAATTAAACTCTCTTCCATATATATCTCTCCAATATCCATATGTTGTATCTATCTTCTCCCATTCCCTGACCCACTCACTGTCAAGTGCTGTTAGGTCTATAGGTTCTAGTCTTCCTCTTAGAGGAGCATAGCAGTATATTAGGACCATTGGACGGTTATCGAGCTCTAGTGGGAATCCTCCATATCTTGTCTTGAATATTGGTACTCCACCCATGTCTAGGCACGTGTTTACATAGTTTTCCATTACTTTCCATGCTTCTCCTGTAGTCTTCACTATTATTCTCATTGGTTCTCTATTTCATGTAGAATCTTTATGCTCTTCCTAATGCTTCTACTATTCCTGATACGTTCCCTATCCTCTCTCCTGCACATGTCTCTGAAGAGGCAGTGCCTGCATTCCCACTCCCATAATGGTGCTCTTGAGAGCCACTCCCTAACTATGAGTCTAAGATACTCTACCGTTGCTGGACCTATCTCCCGCTCTATTACTCTCTCAGGTGTGAAGATGAGAAGCTTGCAGTAGGGTGCGTTACATAGCCATGCATATATGCTGCACTGAGTAACATAGCTGCTATATGGTTTCTCTATGCTTCTCCTAGTGAACTTGACCTCCACAGGAATTATCCTCCCATCAATAATCATCTCATAGTCGGGCTTGCCAGATATTACTAGACGTATCCCATCTACATCTATAACCCTTCTCCAAGTAATCTGGCTCCTCCTCACAGTTGAACCGTCTAGAAAACGTTCTAGACCGTACTGTACTATGAAACCCATTAATATACTATTAATATTATCATAGTCCAGAATCTTCCTAAGAATGATCTCTCTAGCCTTCTCAATACCATGAACATGTATGAGTCTTCGTACATATACTGCCCTGAGTACGCATCTAGTAAGATCACTTACATATATAGTATCATCGATAATGTTTCTCCCAATACATTTAAGAATGCTGCTAACATTAAACATTAGCTCCATAATATCTACACTTCTAGACGCTACAGCACGGTAGAGCAAATCTATCAGTTTCACATATATTTAAGACATGGAGAAAATTAAAAGAGACTAGTCAACAATCCTATAGACTCTAGATTTCTTTCTTCTCCTTTTTGAACGGTTTATAATAAGTATCCCTGAGATGAATTCTACATGTTTAAATCCTCTAACAGTACCATGATCTCTATATATCTCTATATAAAGCATGCCATCAACAGTTCTTCCAATATTTACATCAACATGTAACTTAGTCTTTATCAGCTCGACAAGTGGTTTGATATCTTCTATGTCTCTCTCTGTAGGATACTCCAGATCTATTACTGGCGCATCTACTCTCACTGCAATATACCTCTTTCCTTTTCCCACAATATTGTTCCTTATCGTTCCTCTTCTCTCATCGAAATCTATTGCAAAGATAATATTGTCATCATGATATTTTACAGTTGTGAGGAGAAGCATAGGTATATTATAGCTATATGATATTTAAGACGTTAACATTGATATAACAATTACACGTGTATAAGACATAGTTCAAACTATAGTGTACAAGGGAAAAGCTTTAAACGATGATAAGAGTAATAGAACACATGGCGATGCCAGGAGAACATGTAAGAATAAGAAGAGTACATGGAGTACTTAACAGATATAGCCTATACGAATGGATGACAAAGTGTAAAGAGGCAGGAGGAGTACCACAGGTAGTAACACACTTCGATGGCGATATATTTGTAAATCAGGGAGAGATACTGATAAGATGTTGGGGGGCAGGAAGAGAGGTGCCTGGAGGAGTATATAAGATAGATGATCCAGAACTGCTCAACTATATTAAACAGGTAATGTATGAGAGAGATAAGTCAGATATGATATATGAATGGCTTGAACAGCATGTAAAGAAGGCTGCTGCTGGAGGAGCGGGAGGTGTAACTGTTAGTCAGGTAGCTGTTCCACAGTTCTAATCTAGTATTAAATCTCCTCTAACAGCTCTATAATCCTTCTATGTTTTTCCCTGTCTAATATCTCTATCCTATCCTTCTCTACTCTATATATCTCCGATATCTCTAGCAGATGTAGAAGCTCTCTATACTCCTCCTCGTTCTCTACTATTCCTTCTTTCAGTGCTATCTCTAGTAGTCTATGGATGTTGGATTCATGTTCTAGATAGGTTAATAGTTTAATCCAGTTGCGCATTCTAGTTACCTAACGTCTCTATCTTATATTGCTGTCTCTTGTTTTCAATCTCTATGATCTGGTGTCTAAGTATTTTATCTATCTCTTTAATACCTGTTCTAACATTTTTAAGAATATTTACAATATTTATAGTATATCCCTTCAATATATCTATACCTTTTACAAGTAGTCTAGCTATTACTTCACCATCAATAATATTTACAATATTATGAAAGTTTTTTACAATATTATCAATATTTCTTACAGGGACAGGCTTAACAACCTTCCATATAGTAGAGTCGAACTCTATTCTAGCTATGAAAGGCTCATCATAGGTTAACAACATGTATAGTCTATATGGAGAGGAGAGATAGTGAAGATATACACGTATAAGAACGTTAGACACGATATTATATTTAGAATATGGTACTGGACCAATAAACGCTGAAAACGTTTTACTCTTCTTTACAAGTCTTAGAAACATGGTAGACTAGTAAGGATAGAAGAATAAAAACCATTTTATCAGGATAATACATCTCTTAAATACTTTATAGAGCATTACAGAACATGTGGATAATACCATATGCATATGTTAACCATGATGAGACCTTTGAGATCCTGTGGGAACATGAGAAGAGATATTGGAGACCTATTAAAAGAACAGGATGGAAAAGATATCTGCTCTACAATCCAGAGATCAGGAACATAGAGGAGAAGACAAGAATAGACCAGTTCTCGATAATAGATACGAGGATCAGTATAGAATGGAGAGAGCGTGGACAACTATTGAAGACATGTTATATATGGACAGATATAAGAATAGACATATACTATAGTGAGAAACCTTTCAAAATATTATTTAACATATATGAAAGATATATAGGAGAAAACCATAGAATAGCTGAAAATAATTACACTAGTGAACATGTTTCAATACCAGTAGATGAATATATTTTAAAAGAATTGAAGATAGGTAAAATAGTAAAATTGTTAAAATATGTGGAGAAGAATCATGAGAAAATTGTTACAAAGCTAGCAGAAGCTTTAGAACATTCTAAAGATTATGAAACTATTGATATATGCGGGAGAGAGATTAGGAGAGAGACAGGAGAATATAGGAATGCTGTACTAGGTATATCGTATATGGATCTTGCACGGTTAGTAGAGACATTATGCATGTTTTACGGAATGCACACACTTCCTCATGCTCTCAGACGGAGAGCAGTACGTTATTTAAAAAGTTAGGGATCTACTGGCTCTCTCTTCTCAGGTCTTAGTACAGTCTTCTCTCTCCTCTTTATCACTATCTCCTCTATGAGGTCCCTATACTTCTCTGCTATGTATTCTATCTTTGCTAGTACCTGGTCCACATGTTCTCCCTCTAATCTAATATGTATAGTATTATCCTCTATTACATAGTTATTTGCCAGTTCTGGATATATTTGTGTAAGTATTTCCATCATCTGGCATAGATCTATGCTTCTCTTGAATATTATCTTTATGCTAGCTTTCCTACTAGTGCTCCTCGGCTCTCTCAGCTCTATATGGTCCTCTCCTAGCTTCCTTATCTTCCCAACATCTTCATAGTACATTAATACTCTATAATGATTATCACCCTCTCTCATTAACGCGTAGATATATAGTTTACTATTCAGTTCATGTTCCAGCACCTCTCCAAGATCATCAGTGCAATAGTGTTTCCTTATGTCGCTTGATGCTCTTCCTAATGTAGCATAGATGTTAGGTAGTGGTGACTTTCCTGACACTATTACTAGATACTTCCTGTTACATGTTTCAAGCAGCTCCTCTATTTTTCTCGATACCATGCGTATAAATATACGAGCTGACTTAAAAACCATACTCTATAAACCATATTAGAAATAGAACATAGATCTCGTATGTTAGGCGAGAAAGTCCGATAACGCAAATACGAGCCACATATTAAAAAGATGTGAAAATACAGAACATAAATAGTAGACACGGTCTCATATACTATGAGTTCTAACTTATTCAATTTCCTATTAGAAAAAGGTTTTCATTATGATAGAAATGTTATAAATATTATACAGTTTGTTCTGGATAATAGAGATGTTAATTATATAAGAGCAATACTGCTTAGAGGACCTCCAGGAACAGGAAAGACAGAACTGACAAGGCTAGTAGCAGAGTACTTGAATGCGCAGTACCTGTTCTACCAGTGTGTACCTGGCACAAGCGAGGATGATCTACTATATAAATATGTTCCAAGTGAGAGAACAACATCAGGAATAGAGATCGTTCTAGGAATACTGCCAGAAGCATTGAAACTGTCACATAGTAGAAAAGTAGTAGTAGTATTAGACGAGTTTGATAAAGCACGACCGACAGCTGATGCATTTTTACTAGATTTCATTCAGAACTGTCGTGTAAGCTGCAGAATAAGTAACGAGGAGAAGATCATTACTGGTAATCCCAGGAACATTATTCTATTTCTAACATCTAACGATATGAGAGACCTGTCAGAACCACTGTTAAGAAGAGTCATACATATAAAAATGAAATATCTAGAACCTGAAAAGATTAGAGACATATTATCCAGACATTTCAACAATGAGAAGCTGATTAAGCTGCTAGTAAAGATCTACGAGGACACTATAAGAGCAGGATTGGAAAAGCCAGCAACGGTTCAAGAGCTTATACAGCTTGGAAAGGCAATCGAGGCAAAGATATGTAATGATCTTAATCTGCTTCTCAGAACATTTATTATTAAAAGTGATGAAGATTGGGAAAGATTTATATACTATATAAATAATAATGAGACAGCAAATAATAATGAAAATAATGATGAGAATAATGAGAATATTGATAATTATTATAGTGAGAAACTAGAGAAAGATGAAGAACAACCTGAAAGTACGGATATAGTAAAGACAGCTGAAAGCAGAACACTTAGACTTATATGGGAAAACGAGAGCTTCAACAATTATGTTAAGAGGAATGTTAAGGAGGAAGAGAACAACAGGATTATCGAGCCTGAGAACACGTTAATAATAGCTAAGCCAAACGAGGAGGTATATGATTCAGCGATAAAGCTGTTAGAGCCACAGCCACAGGAGACACCTATACTACCATTCATGAAGAATATAACTAGAAACAGTGTTGAGATGACATTTAATCTGCTGGATGTATTTAAAAAATGGAATGATAAAAACGCATATTTTGAATCAATATTGAAAAACTGTAAAGAAGGATTACTAGTTCTTGATCTATCAGATATTATCAAGGAGTTAGTTAATATTGACCTGATAAGTTATTATAAAGATATTATTGAAATGGCTGAGAAACTGAAAATGAACATAATATACTATTCAAAGAATCTAATAAGAATGAGAAAGACAGATGATGATAATAATGTGATTGATGTGGCTGTAATGAATAATAGAGTTGAAATATATTTTAACAATGGTAAAAAATGTGAGGATATTTTAGATACTTTAGAGGTTCTGAGAGATAAATTGAATAGTATGTTTATACAGCATATAAATAATAGTGTAATGATATTTAAGGAGTATCTTGTTAATATTGTAGAGAAGATGTATAATAAGATTAAGATTATTGAACAATGTAATAAATATTATATTAATAGGTTTCTAGAAAGTGTGAACAAGTGGATTGATGTGCTGAAGAATAAGGGAGATAGTGCTGATGTTAGGTTCTGGGCGAATGATGTTATAGATGTTAATGATGAGGTAGTTAACAGTGTTAAGAATATTATTATAAAGATAAAGGAATTATATGAAGTATATAGGATTATTGATAATATTATTGATAGTAGATTAGAAGAGCTGAAGAAGAGAGGTGTGTTAAATAAGGGCAGAGTCTATGGATTTACAGAGAGACTCGAGCTGTATTGATCATGAAGAGGAGAATCTTCAGATACTGGTTTCTTCTAGGTGAGGAAGAGAGGAAGGATAGGTATGATGAAGATGAGGATAGGTCTAGTATAGATAATAATAGTAATGAATCGTTTTCTTATTTGAGTGAGAGTAGTCAGGATAGGGAAGGCGAAGAGAAGCATGGATGTAAGAGTAGTAGTGCCGCTAATGATAGTGATCTCAGGAGTGATCTAGGGGAGGAGAGTAAGGATGAGAATCTGGAGAATGATGAGAAGATTGATAATGAAAATGAGGAGTCTACAAGGTCTTTAGATATTCGAGAGGAGGATCATGGTTCTAATGAGTCTTTGGATGATGAAGAAGATGGTGCTAGCGAGGATGATGCTCAGGAGATTGAGGTTGCTGGTAGTGAGGAATCTCATGTTGGTCATGGTAATGGGATGGATGATAGTGGTGAGGTAGGTGAGGAGAATGAGGAATCTGAAGATGATTTTCAGGTTTCTGAAAATGAGAGCTATGAGGATGGTAGCGAAAGCGAGAATTATGATGAGAATGGTGAGGATCATTATTCTAATGATTATGAGGAGAGTGAGGATATGTTTCTTGAAGAGGATTATCAGTATAATACTGATAAGGTTGTACAGCTCGGAACTTCTTCTATTAATGTTTTAGGTAAGTATTTTGATTATGCTATTCAGTACCTGGCTGAGGATCGTGTTAATGATCTTCTACCTGTTAATGGTAATTATATTAATGTCAGGAAGCTTATAATGAGGAGATATAGGAAGGATAGTTTAAGGAATTACTATTTTGAGAAGGTTAGGGAGAGAATTGTTCTGATAATTGATACTTCGGGAAGCATGGAATGGTTTAGCGGTATTTTAAATTATCTGTTCTACTCTGCTTTGAGGAGGGGTGATGTTGAGATCTATGAGGCTCCTAATGGCGAGATCGAGTATTATTATGATAGGTATGGTAATGCTGTACGGGTTGACCATGATAATGTTATGAGAAAGTTGAGAAACAGGATAATCATATATGTTGGTGATTATGATGGTGCTGACACGCCAGTAGTATTATCATGGAGGAACACGGTCTACTGGATATGTAATGAGATACGTTACAGATACTTTAGAGAGCATGACTGGACAAACTATGACGAGGATGATTTTAAGGGAGTATTCATACGTGTTGCAGATCTTGGACATGTTAAGAAAGCATTAAAACTGTTCATAAAGTATAGACATTGTAGAGGAAAATTCATAGAGCTGGCACATGTTTTAGACGAAAACGATATATAACACCTCGTAGGTAGATTAGTTGCCCGCGGATTGCGGGACCCTTCAGCACCCGCCTGTTAAGCGGGCTAGTTGGGGTCCCGCCCCTTTGACCGCGGGTATTCTTATCTTTTTAAAGGTGTTCTTTCTCTAGTATTCATGGTTTCGGATGATGTACGAAGGTTTGTAGAGGAGTTTCTGCGTAGGAGGGAGCGTGCTGAGGGTTTTGATGCGTCTCGACATAGTTACTATGTTCCGTCTGTTAGGAGGCTGTTTCTGCAGTTTCTGCTGACTGGTCATGTTGTTGATCTTTTCTATATGTCTAAGGAGGATGTTGTTACTCTTGGATTGTTAGTGTCTAGAGATGTTTATCGTATTGATCCTGGATTCTATGTTCATGCTGTTAAGTATGCTAGATATCTCTCGCTTAAGAAGGATGCTCCTCTTCTAGCTCTTGTTAGTGGGGTAGCATGTGGTTATGATGGTGAGGATCTTGTACGTCTCTTATCGACTTATACTCCTAGGATACTTGTAGAACGTTTCTATAATATGTTTAGATATGGAACATTTCCATATAGGGTTGAGATAAGCAGGAGAAGGGTCAGGAAACTGTTAGCGAGAGTTATAGAGGAGTGGGAGAGGGAGGGGAAGCTGAGATGGCTAGCGGTGAAGTATCCTAGGTCTCTTAGAACGCTTGTTAGACTTGTGATGGATTATGTGAAGATTGACTCGGAGGTCTATGACTTCCTCTTCTATAAGGGTAGGAACGTTACTGATCCTCTTCTCAAGGCTAGGGTGATGGTTAGAGAGGCTTTGAGGAGGAGAGAGCATGGTAGAGCATATGAGCTTATTGTGGAGCATGGTCTGCCGTTCAGTCTTGCTAGACCTATATCATATTCATTGTTTGATGATAGGATATTTAACATAATGTCTCCATATGATATAGCAATGTTCTGTGAAGCGCTTTACCGTGTTGCACGTGGTGAGAGATGTATGAATCCGAGAGTAACTGTTGACGGTCTTGTAAGGGCTGTGGAGAGGAAGGGTGTGAAGGTTCCTCAGTGGTATATTGCTAGGACCTATATCTACACGGCATTGAGACATGGTGTAGATGATCCTGTTGCTCAGGCATGGGCTAAAGTGTGGAGCATGAAGATGGTTCAGACAGCTGAGGAGCTTGAGCGTCTTGGTCTAGGTCTTGAGAGAGCGAGCATTATCCTGGTACTAGACGGCTCGGCTTCTATGAGTCCGAGAGAGAGGGACCTCTCTAGAAACATTCTAATGCAGGGGCTGTTATGCTGGGTACCGTTCTTTAGAAATGTTAAGAGTATAGTAATGTTTAGCGGTGACGCATTCTATCTAGAGCCAGACTATGTACATAGGATAGATCGAATATTTGACCTGCTTGAGAGAGCACCGAACGATGGTACATGTGTTGAATGTGGTCTTGAACTGGCTTTGGAAGAGGTGAAGAGTGGAGAGTATAGTCATACAGTATTGATAACTGATGAGCAGGCCAATATAATATCAGATGTAGAGTATAGCGAGGATCATATAGCGAGTAGAGTTGCAGAGTATTGTAAACTATATATACATAATCCACAGCCATATCCAGCACATGTTGTTAGACCGAGGAAGAACAAGATAGTCCCAGTATATGGTAGACAGGCAGAGGATATATTAGTATCAGTAATATTGGACAGACTCTACGAGCTGGGTGAGGAGGAGATCATTAGACTGGTGGAGAAGACTATATAGTGTGTAACGATTTTAAATATTTTATATGTGGAAAACATTTTTTATAATGCTCATATTTGCCCTGTTATAGGTGTTGCATTTTCTATTCTTCTTATTAGTTCGTCGTATAGTTTTGATTGTGTTCTCATTGGTGAGTTTTCTACTATTTTTGCTATTCTTTCAAGTCTATTGTGGTCGATTATTCTTATTGTGTTGTCCTCGAGTTTTATTATGCCTAGTTTTTCGAGGTATCTTAATATTTCCATGAGTTCTTGTGGTGAGTCGCATATTGCTAGGCCCTCCTCAACCCATATATCGTAAAAGATCTTCGTCATAACCTCATCAACAGTAAGACAATCCCTACCCCTAGCCAAACGATAAACCACGTACGCAACCAGAGACCACATACTATTATTATTACTTAACTGTATTAAATATTAGTTTCGGTAACCCCTGTAGATAAAGATCTGTTATCACTCGAGCTCTATAATATAGAGCAAAGATAGACCTAAGAGAGTATGGACCTAGATATATTACTATTCAACCACTAGCCCTCCCATAGCTCGTGCACTATCTCGTATATCTACACGTTTTTTACACTGAACAATAATCCGCTTAAATACCTAACCTGCGTATACTATACGATGAGCGGGATCCAGATCCCAACCCTCGAAACAAGAACACTCGAAACAAGAAAAACCCACATGACAACGAGAAGAGGAGTAAGAATAATCTGTGGAACAGACGTACATGGGCAAAGCTGTGGAATAACCGCATATTACGTATTGAGACAGATATATGGAGATGAGCTAGTATCAGTATATTCGCACTATAGGACACCACAGGACCCAAGACCAAGCTCACTAGCAGCTGGACTACCCGACTGCTTGAGAGAGTACGGTAAGGATGTAGAGAGACTATACATCTTCGACATACCAATATTCGAAGAGAAGGGAAAGGATGCTGAAGCAGCTTTTAAGGAGGTTCTTGAGGCTGGTGTAGATGTATGGTATATTGATCACCATGGACACAACCCATATATAAGTAACATAGCTAAGATGGGAGTCAAGGCAATAATATTTGGAGGCGCCTACGACATGGCGATGTACCTACCACGAATGTATGACATTGTGGATGATTTCGTAGAGAAGTGGGCATTCATTGGTGCAATAGCAGACTTTGACTGGTCTATATCATGGAGAGTCACGAGAGAACTAGAGTCATATGTATGTGAGTATCTTGACCAGGCAATGAAGACACAGAGAAAGAAGTTAATGGAAATACTGAACCTACCACAGAAACCTGAGTGGGGAGAAGCTGGCTCATTAATCTATGGAATAGTGCAGAAGAGAATAGAGCCAGAAGAGGTAATAGAGGCAGCGAGAAAAATCATACAGCCAATAGAGTTACCACCAAACTATAAGGTCTTCAGAGACATAGTCGTGTTCCTGCCAGAGCGACCAAAGCAGTACGGACTAATATGGAAGTTACTGTGGAAGGCAACATATGTAACACAGACAAAAGTCGGAGTAGCATACGGATTCGACCCACAGAAGAAGAGGGATAAGATAGTGATAGCAAAGGACTGGAGGTTCCCAGAAGTAATAGTATTTATAGAGGAATTCGTAAACAGGTACTTTGCTGGAAAGAACGTACGAATCTATGGACATGAGGGAGCTGTCAGCATAGAATACCCAGAGGGATACCAGCTAACGCCTGAAGAGGTAGAACAGGTAGCTAAGGACTTAGCAGAGTTCATGTTCACTAGAATGCTCACAGGAAAAGTAATACATGCGATAAGTGATGAGACATTGGCAAGATACTTAGCAATAGACTATAGGCAGCTAAATGTGATGTTAAACGAGATACGTGAGCTCTGTAGGAAGTGTGTAGAGGGGAGGTAAATAATGAGCGCAGACTTCTGTTGCGCGCATCCAGAATCACCGTCATGTGAATGGTATGTTCATCGAGGTATAGACGATGAGCCAGTTAAGATATATGTGACTAAGGAGAAGAAGGAGATTGCGAGGAGAGTACTAGAGCTGTTAAAGGAAGGAAAGAGGGAGGAGGCTCTAGAGTTGGCTAAATCTATAGCTCCAGGTTATGTTGAGGGGGAGACGGTGTATATTGCTACTGCTGAGGTACCTGACCCAGACTGCCCAAATGACTGCCCAATACACCTATTCTGTACATCTAAGTCACTATTCTCGATAATATACGCGATAGCTGAGGCAAAGGAAGGAGAAGAGATAGAGGTGTAGAGCATGGGGTATGAAGAGAAGATTAAGAGAAGGTTTACAAGAGTGTTTAAGAAGCCTGGGAGAAAGGCTATCTTATTGGACTGTTCTGGCAGTATGGAGCCTCTATGGAATATTGCTTGGAGAGTAATGTATCATGTTATTAGAAGGCTTTATTCACCTATAGCTATCATAGGCTTCTACAATAGTGTAAAATATCCAGAAGCATATATAGATACTTACGGTAACGCGAAGCTACATGACATATGGAAGATACTTTTGGCTAAATATGGAAAGATGCGTATTGACCCAGAGCCAGTTGAGGCACCAATCGTATTTACTGGCTCGACACCGCTCTATGATGCTATTGACTATATGTTACATAGCATTCCTGATCATGATATTATAGTACTCACGGATGGATATGAGAACAGTAGCACCAGGACAAGATGGTTACATGAATCTGACAACGTCTTCGTAATCATCTTACATACAGGGATAAGAGGTACAAGAGATGAGGAGACATGTAAGGCTAGGCTGATGGCAGTATATCCGCATATAATTGTAAGAAATGACCAGGAGCTTGAAGAGAAACTTCAGAGAGAGGTAGACAGGATAGAACAGTAAGCATATTCTCTTCCTTTCCTCATTCTTCTTTCTTTTCTTCTTTCTCGTTCTTCCTTTCTTCTATCCTGTTCTATCTAGTTTTAAGTCTCTATAGTATCTCTATTTTATGAGGCTTGAGTCTGCTATTATAGAGCTTCATCACTGGTGTAGTTATAGATGCATCTTCTGTAGTAGTAGGGCTGTTCCGTTAGATGTTTCTTCTCCCGTGCTCTCTCTTGATGATGTTGGCAGGATCGTTAAGGAGTTAGCTGACTGTGGTGTAAAGGTTTTAGAGGTGTCTGGTGGTGAGCCTTTTCTTACTCCTTCTCTCCTCTTCTCAGCTATTTTAAACGCGGTTGAGTATGGTGTTAATGTTCATGTTTTTACAGCATGTTCCGACTATTATACTATTATACGTGTATTGAATAGAATACCTAAGAAGCATAGGGAGATGGTTACTATACATGTAAGTCTTCACAGTCTTGATAGCATGGTTACTAGTAGTATTATGGGTATTAACAATCTTAATAATGCTAGGAGGGATCTAGATGCTAGGCTATATACTATAGCGGTTCTCAGTAAAATGTTTAGAACATGTATAAACTTTACTGTGACAAGACTTAACTATCATGAGCTTACGGTCATTGTTGATGTTGTTAAGAAGCTTGGAGCATCAGGAATAAGCCTGCTGCGACTGGTTCCACAGGGATATGCTAGAGAGAATCTCCATATCTTGGAGATGGGTAGAAGAGACTGGTATAGGTTCTATAATATTGTTACCAGCCTAGTAGATAGATACGGCAGCTATACTAGGCTTGGAGCACCTATAAACTGGCTATACCTAATAGATGACAAGTATCTCAAGACCATGCCTCCATCAGCATGCAGATGCGCTACCTCTCATATAGCTATCAACCCTGATGGCACAGTAATACCATGCTCAGCATTTAAAGACCTATCAGACTATGCTCTAGGTAACATATTGAACACATCTCTAAGAGATATTCTCTCAGGAGATAGGATTGAGAAGATAGTTAGCCTACGTAGGAATCTTCCTGAAAAATGTAGGAAGTGTAAGTATAGGGATATATGTGGGGCGAAATGTATAGCTCAGAGGCTTTACAATGATCCTACGAGTCCAGATCCTCTATGTATAATATTAAAGAAGGCATAGATAACAGAGAGTGCCTATACCTGAGTCCTCATTTCTCGGACTAGAGACATATTGTTTATCTGCCTATATACTTTGCTTTCGAGAGCATTACTTCTATAGTTGTAGGACGATAATCCCACATATAGCTACTCTAGATATATGTTCTCTATCTATAAGCCTTCTTATCAATATGATTAACATGTTTTTCCTATCTTCAAGAATTTTCACAAGTCTGTGAATGTTTGATCCAGCTATTGC
>Ga0256835_1001418_pt1 | contig 14447 bp, 9 predicted proteins | sample PIR30metaG_FD_185972 | JGI IMG/M metagenome (GOLD analysis project Ga0256835, IMG submission 185972) | Hydrothermal vent microbial communities from East Pacific Rise, Pacific Ocean - PIR-30 | ecosystem: Environmental > Aquatic > Marine > Hydrothermal vents | place: Pacific Ocean: East Pacific...
TGCTTTTAATATCAAGATATTGAGAAATAGCGGAAATAAAACTATAATATACCCATCTGTTAATAAGGTAGGTGTCTTATGATACAAAAAGAGGAAAAATTAGCGGCTGAAGAATTTGATAAGTGGGCAAAAAAAGGGTTTGCAAGCTCTATGGAATCGGGACATTTCCCGGTAGCAAAAAAAGCGATGGACAAAATTTCAATAAACAGCAATCATACTCTCCTTGATCTCTCATGCGGAAACGGTTGGGCGGGAAAATATTTTTTATCAAAAGGGATATCAAGAGCTGTTGAAACCGATATCTCTTTTGAGATGTTAAAGGAGACAGAGGTTAATCTCTCCGAATTTAAAAACAAACTGTCCGTTCAATCCTCCGTCCATCTTCTCCCTTTTAAAGAAAACTCCTTTGATATTGTTTTTAATATGGAGTCTTTTTATTATTATAAAAATCCTGAAAAAGTTTTAAAAGAGATTCTCAGAGTGATGAAAAATAACGGGATTTTCCTATTGCTTGTTGATTTTTATAAAGAGAGCAGAATCTCCATGAGATGGAGTGAAAGATTAAAGATATATATGAACCCTTTGAGTATAAATGAATACAAAAGACTACTTGAAAAAAACGGTTTTAACGGGATTAAAATAGAAAGGATAAAAAGCCCCAATATAAGAGAAAAAGAGAAGTTCGAGCCATCAGATTCAATAAAAACTTATGAAGAATATCTTGAATTTAAGATGGCCGGAACACTATCCATCACAGCTAAAAAATAGTTCAATATCTTATTTCAGAACAAAAAAGGGTAACTATCCGTATTACTCCTATTATTATTTAAAATTTACAGAGGAGTTTTATTATGAAACCAAAAAAAATAATATTTTTAATAGTGTTTTTATTGTTGATTCAATTCGGTTTCTCAAAACAGAGTTTTGAAAAACAGAGTTTCAAGAAACAAAAAAAAGTTATGAAAAGAAAAAGACAAAAAACCATTATTGCGGTTAAAACAGATGAACCCATTAAAATAGACGGTGTATTAAATGAAAAAGTGTGGCAAACAAAAGGGTATGATGAATTCGTGCAATCCGAGCCTATTGACGGAGGAAAACCTACGGAAAAAACACTGGTGTGGGTTGCTTATGATAAAAAAAACCTCTATGTCGCCGCAAAATTATATGATAGTGAGCCTTCAAAAATAATCAAGCAACTCCTTCCGAGAGATGATCATATGTCTTCGGATTGGCTTGTGTTTGACATTGATCCCTATCTTGATCATCGCTCGGGCTATAGTTTTGTGGTAAACCCCTCGAACTCTATCTCGGACAGAGTTCTTTATAATGACGGGGATAAAGATAGAACATGGAATGCTGTTTGGCAATCGGCAACAAAAACAGATAAAGAGGGTTGGACTGTCGAGATGAAAATCCCTTTTAGTCAATTAAGGTTTAAAAAACAAAAAAAATTCATTTGGGGTATAAATTTCAGAAGAAAGATAAAAAGAAAAAACGAGGAAGTCTCTTTCGTATGGATACCTAAAGGGGAACGAGGCTATGTATCTCATTTTGCCGTCCTAAAAGGGATAAATAATATAGATTCGGGAGTTCACCTTGAGATTATTCCCTACACAGTAGGAATTGCTAAGTTTTCAGAAGGGAAAGAGGGCAACCCTTTTGCAACAGGACATGAGTTCGGTGGAAACATCGGTTTGGATATGAAAATCGGTCTGAGAAGTAATCTGACAATGGATTTGACTTTTAACCCTGATTTCGGACAAGTCGAGGTTGATCCCGCGGTTATGAATCTTACCGCTTATGAAACATATTTCAGGGAAAAAAGACCTTTTTTTATTGAGGGTGCAAGTATATTTGAGTTCGGAAGAGGCGGAGTCAACATGGATATAAACATTAATTTTACAACACCTCAGCTTTTTTACAGCAGAAGAATAGGAAGACCTCCGAAAGGACACGCAAAAACCAAAGGATATGTTAAATATCCCGATAGAACAACAATACTCGGAGCGGCTAAAATAACGGGGAAAATCGGGAATAATTGGAATATAGGGATTATTAACAGTATCACAGCAAAAGAGTATGCTGAAATAGATAACAACGGGGTGAGATCAAGGCAGGAGATAGAGCCTTTTTCAGACTACGGAGTTATAAGAATCCAAAAAGAGTTTAATAAAGGTAAGCAGGGTTTGGGATTTATGGCTACGGGAGCTTACAGGAGTTTCGGAGATGATGAGAATAATCTCTCCTCCATCATGAATAAAAGGTCCAATACATTCGGGATAGATGGTTGGAGTTTTCTTGACAAGAACAAAAACTGGGTATTATCGGGATGGCTTGCATATTCCGATATAACCGGTTCAAAAGAGAGAATTTATGATATTCAAAGGTCTCCTCAACATTATTTTCAAAGACCGGACGCTGATTATCTTACACTTGATAAAAATGCAACCACTCTAAAAGGTTTTGCAGGAAAATTTACTTTGAATAAAGAGAGCGGACATCTTTTCGTCAGCGCGGGGATGGGATTCATATCGCCTGGATTTGATTCCACTGATATGGGATATCAAAGAGCGGGAGATGTAATTAACGGGTCAGCAACAATAGGGTTTGTCGAATACAGGCCGGGAAAAATTTTAAGAAATTGGTTTGTTGCTGCAAGCAGTGCTAAAAATTATGATTTCGGAGGAAATAAAACAGAAGATATGTATATCGGAATGTTAAATTTGACTCTTCTCAATTACTGGGGTGGGGAGATAATGGTAGGACACTCTCCGGGAGCTTTTGATAAAGAAACCACAAGGGGTGGCCCTATGATGCATAAAACCGGAGGATGGATGTTCTTAGGGAGTATCCACTCTGATAATAGGAAAAAGATTGTTTTTCACCTGCATTCCAAACGCTCGGTCTCAAAAGAGATGGGACATTCCTCTTTTCTCGGAGGTTTTATTCTATGGAAGCCCAAGACAAATCTGAAAATCATGATGGGGCCAAACTATAGATACAATTATAAAACCGCTCAGTGGATAACCTCAAAGAAAGATAACCATATGCAAGATACATACAACACAAGATACATATTCTCGGATATTCACCAAAAAACAATTTCAGCTTGGTTTAGAATAAATTGGACATTTACTCCGAGATTAAGTTTGAGTGCATATATCCAACCTTTTATTTCGGTAGGTGATTATGACAAAATAAAGGAACTTGCAAAACCAAAAACTTATGATTTTAATATTTACGGAGAGAATGGTTCAACCATTGATTTTAACAATAATAAATATCTTATAGATCCTGATGGCTCGGGGCCCGCGCAACCTTTTTCACTATATAATCCTGATTTTAATTATAAATCCCTGAGAGGAACAATCGTCCTTAAATGGGAATTTTCCCCCGGATCAAGTTTTTATCTTGTATGGACCCAAAACAGACGCGATTATCAAAAAAACGGTATATTCAGTTTTAAAAATGACTTTTTTGATATGCTAAAAGCACCAGGTGATAATATTTTTCTTGCAAAAATAACTTACAGATGGGGAGTTTGATTTTACAGGCTTTTAAAATGGCTTCTTTAGCAAGAGCTTAATGGCTTCAATAGCTTTAAGCCCCAAGAGCTGCCCGAATGGTTTTAGCTCCGAAGCTTTTGGCTTTTGGCTTTTTTTATAAAATATTATTGAAGTTTTTTCCATCTGACACCCCACGGGGTATCCTCTATGATTATCCCTTTATCTTTCAGAAGTTCCCTTATTTTATCAGCCTCTTCATATTTTTTATCTTCTCTTAATCTATTTCTCTTTTCTATCAGTTCTTTTTCTTCCGACTGAAGTTCCGTTTCAAATTTATCGGGTAAAACTCCCACAACTTTATCAAAACCTCTCATAATCGAAACAATTTTATCTCTGTCTTTTGAGCCTATTTCACGATTCTTAATCATTATATTAATTTTTTTAATAAATTCAAAAAGAGTGTTTAATGCTTGGCTTATGTTGAAATCATCTTCAAGAGCTGAGACAAACCGGTTATTGTATTCCTCTGTTATTTTATCCATTTCACTGTTTTCAAAATCTTTAAAAACAGTTGTTTCAATCTCATACATAAAATTAAGTATTCTGTCTATATTCTGTTCCGCTTGTTTTAATGCCTGAAAAGTAAAATTCAGAGTTTTTCGATAATGGGTCCCGAGGAGTAAAAATCTTATTGCTGGTGCTCTAAACCCTTTTTGAAGGATATCTCTTAAAGTAAAAAAATTACCTTTCGATTTTGACATCTTTTGCCCGTTAACTATAAGATGATGAATGTGTATCCAATAATTCACAAATTTTTTCCCTGTGGAAGCCTCACTTTGAGCTATCTCATTTTCATGGTGGGGAAATATATTATCAACTCCCCCCATATGGATATCGAAGGTTTCTCCGAGATATTCCATGCTCATGGCTGAACACTCTATATGCCAACCGGGTCTTCCCAAGCCTATCTCTGTTTCCCAAAAAGGTTCCCCTTTTCTTTTGAATTTCCACAGAGCAAAATCCTGCACATTGTCTTTATCATACTCATCAACATTAACTCTCGAACCTTTTTTAAGTTCGTTAACATCTATTTTGGCAAGTTTACCATAATCTTTGAATTTGGAGATATCATAATATATAGCATCCTCCTTTTTATAAGCATACCCTTTATCAAGAAGTTTTTTAATGATATCCACCATTTGTGATATATGCTCCGTTGCCCTCGGATAATATTCAGCCCTCTCTATATTAAGAGTATCAATATCTTTAAAAAATTCCTCTGTATATTTTTTAGTGTATTCTTTTAAAGATATCCCCAATTCATTCGACTTCTTTATCGTTTTATCATCAACATCGGTTATATTCATAACCTGAACAACTTTATAACCGAGATATTCAAAACTTCTTCTGACAAGATCTTCGAATACATAGGCTCTGAAATTACCGATATGGGCGAAATCATAAACAGTGGGCCCGCAGGTATATATTCTGACCTCTTTTTGATTTATTGCTTTAAACTCTTCGATTTTTCCCGATATTGTATTATAAAATTTCATAAGCTATTTTAATATAGAAGATACTATCTTTCAACCCCTTTCTAACTATTTTTCTAAAAGCTTCCCGCTTGCCAAACAAAAAAAAGGGGCGGAAATAAATTCCGCCCCTTATATTATTTATTAATATTCGTTAGAATCTATAACTTAATGCTACCGTAGGTGCGAGTATTTTCATTCCATGAACACCGGGCATACCTTCTTCCGATGTAAGAGGACACTTCCTGTCTTTGCCCATTACATATTCAAAACTAAACTCAAGATTAAGTGAACCCATATTATATCCGATCCCAAAAGTTATACTATTATAATCAACCTGAGGTAATAAAATCTTTAGAGTATCAACAGGTGCGGGTGTAGGATCATGATAAAAACCGGCTCTAAGAGCGAGAGCATCGGATAACATATATTCCATACCGAATCTATATTGGATTCTATCTTCCCAATTCAAATCAAATGTGGCACCTCCTGCAAAAAGAATATTCCACACATTATTATCATAAGTAATACCAATCTTATCCAATTCTTTCCAATTCGTATATTGGATATCAGCTGTTATTGTTAATTTATCCATAGGTTTTAAAGCAATACCGGCTCCAAACCACATCGGCCAGGTAATCTCTCTTTGAGCGGTGGCGTTCACGGTAAGTTTTAAGAGTCCCGCTCCAGTCATTGTAGCCTCACCTTCGGCCGTTACTTTTGTCGGAGTCTTATATGTTAACCCAAGACTAATTTTTTCCGAAGGTTTAATCATCAAACCGAGAGTTGCACCGTATCCTGTTCCTGTTAAATTTTCACTATACTGACCTAATCCGGGGCTATCAAGTTTTAAAATACCATAATTAATATTAACAGTGGCACCTATGGAAACCACATCATTTATTTTATATGCAATAACGGGAGAAAAAGTCAACATCCCTATCATTGATTTCCATGTATATGTATGACCTCCGGTTAATGCCGCAAGAGCTGTTCCATCCCACTCTGCTCCGGAACCTGCGGGAACATATCCTAAGAATCCTATTATAAGTTTATCTGATAAAGGTTTAAAATATCCTATCGCACCCGAAGGATACACGGCACTTTTTGTCTCTGTATCAATACCGGCTTCAGGGAATTTATAAGTTCCTTTAGGAACAAGAAAAGAACCGTAAACCGTAAAACTCTGATCTTTCATCTGAGTCAGTCCTGCAGGATTCCAATAAACAGCACTATAATCATCGGCAAGTCCGATAAAAGCACCACCCATACTATTTGCTTTTGTTCCTATCCCGTTCAAATTAAGTCCGTTTGAGAACAGGCTACCGGATACAAATACAGCAAGAACAAAAACAAAAGTTAATTTCAAGATTTTTTTCATAATACCTCCTTATATTCTAATCAAAAATTATACAATATATTTTTTTGTAATACAAATACCCCTTTTTCCACCCCTGAAAATCGAAAAAGGGGCAAAATAAGAGAACAAGAGTAGAAACAACGGAATTTTTTAAAAGAGAAACAAAATAATCATGAAAAAATCAAACATTTTATTTATTCCCGATAGTTGCAAATATCTGTAAAAAAAGATATGAGGCGGCGACCGGATTTGAACCGGTGAATCGCGGTTTTGCAGACCGCTGCCTTACCGCTTGGCTACGCCGCCTATTAAATGTGAAGAAGGGAAAGCGGGAGACGGGATTTGAACCCGCGACCCCAACCTTGGCAAGGTTATGCTCTACCGCTGAGCTACTCCCGCATAAAACACCATATTAATATCAAAATAATCTTTTTTTGTCAACTTGTAGAGAAGCAAAAATAAAAAATAATTATTATTTACCTTATGGACAAAAGTGTGAAAATATATTAAATTAAATTTATGAAGAAAAATATTTTAAAACTTAGCATTATCATTCCTGTCTATAACGAGGAACAGACAGTTGAAAATTTAATAAAGGAAGTCTTATCAATAAAACTCCCGTTGGTAAAAGAGCTTGTAATCATAGATGATTGTTCCACAGATAATAGCTATGAGATCTTAAAAAATATTGCTGAAAACAGGGATAATATTGTTTTATTAAAAAATAAAAAGAACAGGGGAAAGGGATTTAGTCTTAGAAAGGGGATTGAAAATGCTACGGGAGACATTATTATTATACAGGATGCCGACCTTGAATATGACCCGGGGGAATATCCGAAACTTCTGGAACCCATACTGTCAGATAAAGCTGATATCGTTTATGGTTCAAGATTTATAAGTTCTCGCCCGAGAAGGGTTTTGTTCTTTTGGCATTATATAGGGAATAAATTTCTTACTATTTTTTCCAATATGATAACAAATATAAATCTTTCGGATATGGAAACCTGTTATAAAGTTTTTAAATCCGAGATAATAAAAAAGATAAAATTAAAAGAGAATAGATTCGGTTTTGAACCTGAGGTTACATTTAAAATCTCAAAAATAAAAGGAGTTCGAATATATGAAGTCGGAATATCATACCATGGCAGGACTTACGAGGAGGGGAAAAAGATAAATTGGAAAGATGGTGTCAGAGCTTTTTATGTTATGATTAAATATCTTGTTTTATATTTGTTTAAAAGAGATAAACTTATATATAAGTAATGTTTACAATCGGAGGCATTTAATATGGGGATAAGCGATAAAATACTTAGAGGGGAGAAAAAAGAGATTGCAATAGCATCAAATATCCTAATTAAAAACGGAGATAAGAATGAGATAAATAAGCTTGTTGAAAAACTACCTGAAACCAATAATTTCTCAAAAATTCACATAAAAAAGATATTGAGAATTCACGGAGATGCCGAATGTGTTGCCCCTCTTTTTAAAACACTATTAAAAGAGATTGATAACAAAGATGAACAAAGTATTAAGGATAGTTCATTAACTCTTTACTTAATATCAAGAAGAGCCGATATAAAAAACACTGACAAAGCAAAAAAAATAATGGAATATTCTGAAAAAGATGCACCGGCTAAAAAATATCTTTACCTTGTGGTCGGAGTATTCGGAAAAGAGGAGGAGGGAGAATATCTTAAAAAGCTATTATCCCGAGCATCCGAAGAGGAAAAACCATTTATAATAAAAGGGTTAATATTAACCAAAAGCGGAAAAAGCAAAGAGATCATTCAATCCGTTGTTAATTTGAACCTGCTAAAAGAATCGATTTACGAGATTTTGGAAGATGAAGATTTAACAAAGTATCTTACCGGCAAAACAAGAAATCTTGGTGAAGATTTTATTAAAAAGATGCTCGATATCATAAAAATTGGAAAGCCGAAAAACCGTAAAGCAATCATCAAAGAGATGATTAGGGAAACTAATTCTCCGTTTTTCAATGATTTTATTGAGCTTGCAAAAAACATAGGTTCCGATGATATGATTGAAATAGTTGAGGAGCTATTAAAAACCAAAAGGAAAGATGAGATTGAAAAAACACTTTTATCCGCATATATTGAGATGAAAAAAAAATCTTCGATTAAATTTATTTTGGAACTTTTTCCTCATAAATCATCCGTTATTCAGAGTTTTGTCCTGAATGAATACTTTTCAAAACATAAAGATGCAAATATTGATGAAGAATCAAGTTATAAAATCAAAGATCTATGGTTAAAACTGTTTAAAACGGGAGAGAACGAAGATTTGAAAGTTTCTGTTTTAAAGAGCTTCAGATATTTATCATTTAAAAAAGAGGAGGATTATATATTTATAAAAAGCGAATTATTAAAACATTACAAAAAACATGAAGAGATGATGCCGGATAGAATAAAAAATAACTTGGGACCGGTGCTTAAAGCTATTCAAAAAAAGGCGGATGTGATTCATATAAAAAAAATTGCTTTAAAAGAGATAGATAAATATATAGAACTTTATGATAAGGAACAAAATGAGAAACATATTAAATCATTATTAGATAAAATCAATAATATGGAACCTTCCGAATTTGAAAGAGAGTATAGAGAACAAAAGGAGGAATATTTTCTTAAATTAATCGAAACTTATAAAACAAACTATAATATGTTGGAAAATACTCTTAAAATTATTGAAAAATTCGGGACAAAGAGAGCTCTTTCAACTCTTGAAGAATTAAAGATTGAAACCGAATTTTACGGCTTAAAAGTTTTATTACCGAAAATAATTGATACAATAAGGTTGAGGGAGGGATTGCCCCAAAAAATAAGTTTTATATATGAAAATCTTTTTTATCTGAAAAAACTAATCAAAGAGGGACTTCAAAAATACGGATTTAAGACGAAAGAGCTTGATAGGATTGACATGCTCAATAATCTAAATCAAAGATTCCACTCTCTTTTTATAGATCTGCAGAATGTTTTAAACACACTAAGTAAAATCGAACTTATGAATTTAATAAAGGAAAATAAATTCGATCATTATATAATAATTTATAATAAAGATGATGATTTGGAAGAATTCACCACGCTTAAAACGATGAAATTAAAAAAACCTTTTAATAAGGATAAGGTGGAAAAAATAATTGAGGAGATTATTATTTAGTCTGTTTTTAATCTTCCCGCTTGTTTTTACCGGTTGCGGTAAAAAGCAAAGAGAAACGAAAAACCGGCATATTAATATCATAATCCCGAAATATCCTTTAACATTTAATCCGCAACTTGCTACCGATATGCTCTCATCGGATATATTATACCCCCTTTATAATTCTCTTTTCTCATATGATAAAAAAGGGGAGATCGTTCCGGATATAATTAAAGAATACAATTGGATTAATAAAAGGCTCTTTTCTTTTAAAATAAAAAGGAATCTGTGTTTCTCTGACGGAGAGCCTATAAACAATAAGACCATTGTGGAGAATCTAAAATATTTTATTGATAAAAACAGAAATTTTCCATATTCGTCTCAGTTTGATTTTATAGACAATATGATGATTAAGAATAAAAGGGTGAATATATACCTTAAATACCCTTTTGCTCCCCTTTTATCTTATCTTACTATTAAGATAATCCCTGAAAAATTTTTGGGTGAAAACAAGATAATTCCGTCATCAACGGGTTTTATTATTATAAATAAGACAAAGACCGGTTTTTCCTATAAATCCGAGGGAAAACAATACGATTTTCAGGTATGTCCCGACGAAATAACCGCTGCTTTAAAACTTATGAATAATGAAGCTGACATTCTTTACGGTTTTAAAATAGATAGTAATAAATTCAAGAAAAAGGGGATAAATTCTAAAAAATATATTCTAAATTCCCTTTATTATCTTGTTTTCAATATGCGAAATAAAAAATTCAAAAAATATGAAAACAGATGCTTAATAAAAAGAATACTGAATTTTGATAATATATATAAAATTCTTGATAATCAATATCATTACTCATTTTATCCCATACTTAACCCTGTTTTCAAAATTGAAGATGGAATAAAAACCGATTACAGTTGTTCGGGTGATTTAAAAACAGTGAAAATTCTTGTGAATTCCGAATCAGAACTTAGAAAAAAGTATGCCGAAGTAATCAAATTCATGTTTGAGCAAGCCGATATTAAAACTGATATAATATCTCTTGAATATGGCATATATCTTAAAAGACTTAAAAAGGGGAATTTTGATATAGCTCTCGGAGCTTATGTTTTTGATTATGACCCCGATCAAAGAGATATATGGAAAACAAAGGGATTGATGAATTATTCCGGCTTTAGCGATAAAGAGATAGATAAATTATTGGATAAGGGGGTTACAATATTGGAAAGAAACAAAAGAGTTGCATTATATAATTCCGTCTATAAAAAGATAATGAAACAAATTCCGGTTATTTTTTTACCATCTCCACTCTATTCAATCTACCACCGGCAAGGGGTTAGAATTGAGATTCCCGAACTTGTTCATTCAAATTCATCCGTTCTAAGTTATCTGAAAAAATGGTCCAAGAGGGATTTATAAAAGACTATTCAATAAATTGTTCGGCAAAATATTTCGGAGTCAACTCTTCTCCCGTAGCTTTTTTAATTAATTTATCCCACCTATCCTTAGCTCCGTTTTTGAAAATTTTATTTTTCAAAAAATCGCCTATCTCTTTTTTACCATAGTAAGGAATAAATAATTGATGTCCGTTTTTATATATGTTTTTTGCAATATAATGATTTAATTGTGATGCGAGAAGTTCTCCGAGCATATAATTGTGATAATAAACAGGATCCGATATTATATGAATTTTAGCGGCAAAATCGGGGAAATCTCTTCCTTCCGGCTTCCTTAAATATTGATATCTTTCTTTTAATTTCCACCATAAGGTATTGAGGTCCTGGTCAGGATTATAATACGCGGCTCTTTCAAATCTCATCATAACTTGAGCCCATCTTGAAAATATTAGTTGAGAGGCTTGCAAACTTTTGTAAAGTTCATCTTTTTTCCCCATTATCATATCTTTATCAACACCAACAGATTTTTCAATCCAGAGCGGATTTCTATGAAGTCTTCCGAACATCATTGCTATCGCTTCTGTTACAAAGATATGTGATTCTTCCCTTAAAATAAAGGGAAGTTTTTTGCTTATATATTTTGAATAAGCCGCATGTCCCAATTCATGAAGAGTTGTATCCATCCACCTTGCATTATCTTTTATATTTAAGAGCACTCTGACATCTCCGTTTCTACCTATCATTATTTCAAAAGCATGAGGGTTTTTCCCTTTTTTCTCGTAAATATCACTTTTTTTTATAACTTCATCAAGATATATCCCTATGCTCTTGTAAAAATTCAAAGCGATTTTAATCAAATCCTTTCCTTTGTATATATCATCAAGGTTAATCCCGTATATTGAAACACCACCTTGAAAATAGGGATCCTCATAATGCCACGGCATAAGCTCCAATGTCTCTATCCCGTATCTTTCGGCGAGTTTTTTATCTATCTCTCTTTTAATCCTTTTAAAAGGTGTATCCGTTAATTTTGCAAGTTCATCAAAGATTGCAAGAATCTCCTCTTCACTCTGCTCCGAAGTTTCAAGAGCCATTATATAATAGTTTTTAAATCCCATCTCCCTTGCGGCTTTATTTCTCAGTTTAATAAGTTTGATAAAATCGGGATAAAGGAGTTTACCAACCTCTTTTGAAGCTTCCCAATATTTTTTTCTCTCCTCGGAATTTATTGAAGTTTGTAATATTTTATCAATCTCGTTTGCCGTTACCTCTTTTCCGTCAACTTTTGCTCTGTGCGTTGCAAATGCTTTATCAAGTTTCGTTGATAATACAATAATCTCATCCCTAAGACCCTTAGGTATCTGATTTTGAAGATAAAGATTATAAAGGATATCTATCTCCCTTTTAAGTTCGGATTCTGTAATTTTTCCGCTGTTTCTAATTTTTTGCAGGATATCAAACTCTTTTTTATCCGATCTTATGTCCGAGATCTTCCTAACCAATTCTTCATATTTTGCATAGTATTTTTCTTCTCCCGTAACAGCCGCATTCCAATAAGAAAGAGAGATATCCTTTTCAAGCTTTTTTACCCTTTTAACATAATTATTTATGAATTTTTCAGCCTGCTTATCCATATCTGTTTTTCCGCAATTATTAATCAACATTAATCCACCTCCCAACATAAAAAATAGAAGGATAAATTTGCGCATAATCTCCTCCGTTTTTTAAAAAAAACTTTATAAAAAAATATTAAAATTCGAGAAATATTTTAATTAATATGGCTTATTTTATTATTTTACCGCCTCTATCGCTTTTTCAAGAGCTTCTTCAAGAAGTTTCATATCAGGTTTTTTTATGAAATTTTTTTCCATCATCATATTGATGGCAGCTCTTGCTTCCATAATATCCTTTAATGCTTTATCATGAACTTCCTGCCAACTCATCTCAACTCTTGCTACTCCGTCTTTAATAGCCTGCATAGCAACATCAGCAGCTTCCTCCGCAAAGACTTCTGTTTCATCCATCGTAGGCATTATATAGTCGGGGTTGAGCCCTTTCTTTTTAGCAAAATTAGCCATAGAATAAGCGGCTGCAATGGCCATATTATCCGTAACTTTTCTTGCCCTTACAATCAAGGCTCCTTTCAGTATTCCGGGAAATCCGAGTGAATTATTTACCTGATTAGGGAAATCACCTCTTCCGGTTGCAACTATATAAGCTCCCGCTTCTTTTGCAGAGTAGGGATATATCTCCGGAACAGGGTTGGCGCATGCGAAAACTATTGATTTATCACCCATTTTTTTAACCCATTCGGGTTTAACAGTTCCGGGTCCCGGTTTGCTTAAAGCAATCAAAACATCAGCCCCTGTAAGTGCTTGTTCAATATCATTAATTTTATTAGGGTTCGTTTTCTCACACAACTCCCATTTTCTGTAAAATTCGGGTTTTGATTTTATATCCTCTCTTCCCGTATGAAGAGATCCTTTACTATCAAACATCACCATTTTTTTCGGGTCTCCCCCTGCCGCAATAATTAGTCTTGCAATTGTAGTATTTGATGCTCCCGCACCCAAAAACACTATTTTTACATCCCCTATCTCCTTTTTAACTATCCTCAGAGCATTTATAAGACCTGCAAGTGTAACAGAGCCTGTTCCCTGAGCATCATCATGCCACACGGGAATATGTGCTTCCTCTCTAAGAGTATCAAGAACTTTATAGCAGTTAGGTTGAGAAATATCTTCAAGATTAACCGCTCCCACACTCGGCTCGAGCATTTTAACAAAATCGATGATTTTATCGGGATCATGTTTTCCCTCTTTATTATAACTGTTTACACAAAGGGCTATTGCATCAATACCTCCGAGATATTTCATAAGGAATGCTTTACCCTCCATAACTCCGAGACCGCCGGATGGGGTGCAATCACCATCACCAAGGACTCTTGTTGAATCAGAAACAACAGCCACGAGATTTCCTCTGTTTGAAAGCTCGAAAGAGCAATCATTATTATCTCTTATAGTTGTTGAAATTTTTGAAACACCGGGAGTATACCATACATTAAACCAATTAAATCCGTAAACACCGGCTTTCGGCATTGTCATGATTTTACCGCTATAAAACTTATGTGTTAAATAAGATAACTCTTTTAGAAATATTGTTTTTGCTTTTGCAAGCTGCTCCTCCGAAAAATCATCGGGGAAGATGGAATTAAGATCTGATAAAGATAAATCCAATTTTTTCATTATTCCCTCCACGAATAAATTATAATAATATTATTAGGTATTTTTTTCATTTATTATTGTAGTCCTTTGTCTGAATTTGTCAAGTAAAACACTGAAAAAAGCAAAAAAACGGTTGTGTTTGTTTTTCATCAAAAATAAATCTAACTGAAATATATATTTTATAATTTATTATAAACATTTTGTAGCGATTTCCTTGTTAGAATAATTTAATTCAAAATCTATATTAAAGTCATTGTTATTACTGTAT
>Ga0256835_1001419_pt1 | contig 14446 bp, 15 predicted proteins | sample PIR30metaG_FD_185972 | JGI IMG/M metagenome (GOLD analysis project Ga0256835, IMG submission 185972) | Hydrothermal vent microbial communities from East Pacific Rise, Pacific Ocean - PIR-30 | ecosystem: Environmental > Aquatic > Marine > Hydrothermal vents | place: Pacific Ocean: East Pacific...
TTTAGCCTGTTGGACGGACAAGATGAGCTATTTAGGGCCTTTTCCCAAAGTCCATATTTGGCAACAGTGCCTATGGCAACTGTTTCGTGTGTTAGTGCCAGTATCAAGCGGGCCCAGACAATAAGAGAGCTGTTTGATGTTACAATTGAGAATATGGAAGGTGCAGCAGCAGCCTTGGTAGCCAATGCCTACAATGTTCAATTAATTGAGATTCGCTCTGTTAGTAACCTTGCAGGTGAATCTGACAAGTCAAAGTGGAACGTACAAGAAGCCTTGGCCCTGCTTTGTCAGGGGCTTAGAGAAGTAATCTCTATTTTAGGGCTCTAGCAGCATAAGATATTATGGAAGATATCTATTTGGGTATATCACCATGTCCTAATGACACCTTTATATTTTACCACTTACTACACAAGAAGCGTTTACCCTTTAAGATTAATCCAGTAATCAGAGATGTGGAGGAACTAAACAGGCTAGTCCTTGCAGATGCACTGGATGTTAGCAAGGTATCTTTTGCCTTGGCCGGGCAGGTTATTGATAGATACAAGATTCTTTCTAGTGGTTCTGCCCTTGGAAGAGGATGCGGGCCTCTTATCTTGGCTCGATCACAAATGTCGAAAAGAGAGCTTGCCAAGGCCAAGATTGCCATTCCTGGCAAAAATACTACAGCCGCATTGTTGTTTCGTCTCTATCTTCCTGATGCAAGAAATCTGGTGGAAATGCCATTTGACAAGATTGTGGAAGCTATTTGTTCAAAGGATGTGGATGCAGGTTGTGTCATACACGAAACCAGGTTTACATATAGAAACTTTGGTCTTTTAATGGTGCAAGACCTTGGAAAGTGGTGGGAGGAGACCACTGGAAGACCAATACCGCTTGGCGGCATAATTGCAAGAAACGATCTTCCTATGGAACAGTTGCAGATTTTGCAGCAGTCAATTAGGGAGAGTATCGAGTTTGCAAAAAATAATTATGAGGAAGTCTCAGAGTTTATTAGACGTTATGCCCAGGAGATATCTGTTGAGGTTCAAAAAAGACATATTTCGCTTTATGTGAATCACTATTCCTATGATCTTGGAGATGAAGGCAGAAAGGCAGTGTATGAACTTTTTGAAAGGGCTGCTAGTGCAGGTTTAATTAAGATTCCAGAAGAGTCTCAGGAACTTTTTGTTATATGAATTTGATAAATAAATGAAAAAGATGGCTAAGTAACAAAATCCATTACATCAGAAAGGATTTTTCATAAATGGAATACAGCTCTACGGTGTTCAAAATGATTTTGGGTGCAGGACCAGTAGTCCAGTTTGTGCTTGCGCTCCTTGTTTTGATGTCTGTTTTAAGTTGGACCATCATCTTATTAAAGGCACGCATATTCAAAAAGGCCTCCTATTTAGATGAAGATTTTGAGATGTTTTTTGCCCAGACGCAAAGTTTGTCCCAGGTTGCAAGTAGGGCAAGGAGGATGAGATATTGTCCAATGGCAAACGTCTTTTTAGTTGCCTATGATGAATACAGTAAATTGCGTCGTGACGTCAAATTGGACAATACCCCTCTTAACCGTGATGCCTGGATAGATATCCTTTCCAGAAGTATCTCAAAAGGTATTCGGCTTGAGATTCAAGAATTAGAGGCAGCCCTGCCTCTTTTGGCCACAATTGGCAATTCTGCTCCATTCATCGGGCTCTTTGGCACTGTTTGGGGGATAATGAGAAGTTTTCATGAGATTGGCCTAAAAGGCAGTGCAAGCCTTGCAACAGTTGCTCCAGGTATATCAGAGGCACTGATTGCAACGGCTGTAGGACTAGCTGCTGCTATACCAGCAGTCATTGCCTACAATATCTTTATGAGCAGTTCAAATGCAAAGGAGCAAGAACTTCAGGCCTTTGGAGCAGATTTTCTAAACGAGGTAGAAAGAGAGCTGATTAAAAGAAAATCAGGCACTAGAACCCACGAACAGCAGGAGTAGGATCAACTCATGGCTATATCATCAAATGGAAACAAAAGACTCCTTTCAGAAATAAATGTTACCCCCCTTGTGGATGTAATGTTGGTGTTGCTTATAATCTTCATGGTAACGGCCCCCATGATGACAAGGGGCATTGATGTCAAATTGCCAGAAACAACTGCAAAGGTATTGCCTCAGAAAAAGGCTCACGCACAGATTATAGTTTCTAGTAAAGGGGAAATATACCTTGATTCCATGCCGGTTGATGAGAATACTTTGAAGGTAATGCTTGCTACCATGAAGAGAAAGGGCAATACTTCTCAGGTTATATTGAGGGCCGACAAGAGCGTTCCTTACGGCATGGTTGCAAGGGTTATGGCTGCTGTAAAAGAGGCAGGTATTGAGAATCTGGGCCTGGTTACTGCTCCTGAAAAGGTCACGTCTCCTGATTACCAAAAAGATGTTTCTAACAATTAATGACTTTTGTCCAAAAAGTATGATTTTGAGTAAGAGACATCAGGAAGTGATTGTAAGCTAATGAGAAATCGTTGGTCCAACCACTTTTGGAAGCAGGCTTTTGTTCTAGCCCTGCTTTTTCACATTGCACTTGTTGCTGGCTTTTTATGGGGAACAAAACTTTTTAAAACGAAAAGACAAGTTCCAATTCCATATACAGTAAAGCTGTTTGAGCCACAGTTTGACAAAAAGGAGTCGTTAAAGGGGCCTAGCAAGGCTCCTGAAAATAAGAAAGAGGAGGCTAATAAAAAGGTAAAACCGCCTGAAGCTCCTGAAAAGCCAAAGGCAAAGCCACCCGTTCCAGTCAAAAAAGAGGTTCCAAAGCCAGAACCAAAGCCAAAGCCGAAGCCTGAGCCAAAGGTAGAAAAGAAAACGCCTCCAGTAACAAAGAAAGAGGCTGTGTCATTAAAGCCTCAAAAGAAACAGAAAAAGCCTCCTGTTAAGAAAAAGGAAAAGAAACCAAAAGTACCCAAGCAAGTTAAACCCCGTTCGAATAAAAATAAGGCTTCTGAAAAAAAGCTACAGCGAAGGATCAATGAGATTCAAAGGCGTCTTAAAGAACAAAAAGAAGAAGAATACCTGAAAAAACGTTTGCAAGAGCTTGCAAAGAAAAAGCAAAGAGCTAACGGGTCTTCAAGGGGGCTGGCAGGTGCTGGCACAGGTGGAAGCGGTGGCGTTGGAAATAGGCAGGCCATGATATATGGCAACTTTGTAAAGGCAAAAATCTGGAGAAACTGGCATTTCCCAAAGGCTCTGGCCAATAGAAAAGATCTGTTTGCCGTTGTGACCATAGTCATAAATAAGGACGGGCAGATACTCGAGATGAAGGTCAAGAAATATTCTGGTTTTGTACCATTTGACAGATCTATCATAAAGGCCATTAAAGATTCCAACCCGTTGCCCCCTTTGCCACCAGCAATGGGACAGGGACCAGAGGAAATAGATATAAGGTTCGATCTTTCAAAGGCAGGTACATAGAGGGATGAAATGGTGGTCGTTATTAAAGGGGGAGTGGAAGAGAAACGGCTTTGCTACCCTTTTGAAATCCAACAGATCTGTGTCAGGTAAAAAGTGCTCCTGTTAGAATCCTCATTTCGCACCAAGGCAATGGTTCTTGCTGCATGTATTGTCATGTTGTTTTCTGGCCTTGGCTCTTTTCCGCTTACCGATAGAGACGAGGGAGAGTATGCTGCAAGCGCCTCAGAGATGATAAAAAGGGGCGATTTTGTAGTGCCCTATCTGAACGGTAGGCCTTATCTTGAAAAGCCAATTTTATTTTTTTGGACCCTTTCCTCTTCATTCAAGACATTTGGACAAAACGAGTTTGCAGCAAGGCTCCCTTCAGCCTTGGCAGGGCTTATTCTGCTGGCATCCATGTTGTTTTGGGCAGGTCATTTATCAGACAGATCCTCTTTAGGTATCATTGCCTCCTTGTTATTGCTCGGTAGCCCCCTGTTCCTATTGGTGGCTAGGGCGTGTTTGACAGATATGTTGCTAACGCTCTTTATCTGGTGTTCCATGGCCTTTTTTTATGCATATATGGAAAAGGATAGAGGCCCTTTTTTTATTTGGTTGTCTTGGTTCTTTCTCTCTTTGGGCTTTTTGACCAAGGGGCCTGTAGCTGTAGCCATGTGTTTGCCCACCTTTCTACTTTATTCTTTTATTAGGCGAGACTTTTCATGGCTTCGTCCCAGGGTGTTAGTTAGTGGTATTTCCCTTTTTTGGGTTGTTAGCCTTCCATGGTATTTGGAAATTTATCAGCGTATGGGAAAGGCTTTTGTTGAGACCTTTTTTATTACGCAAAATTTTGAGCGTTTTGCAACCACCCTTCTTGGCCATGGAGGAGGGCCAATCTATTATTTGGCGGTTTTGGCCATTGGACTTTTCCCATATTCAGCCCTTTTGCCAGGGTTGGCACAAAGGGGGCTGCCCCTGCTTTACGCCGCTGTAAAAAAGAGAAATTTTCTTCCAAAAGACAGTTTTTTTATCTTTTGCCTCATTGCCTCTTTGTGGATATTTATCCTTTTAACAGCAGCTGCTACCAAGCAGATCAACTACATAGTGCCTGCTCTTCCTTTTTTGAATCTATGCCTTGGAGTCCTGATTCTTGAGGAGAGTAGGGCGTCTGAATGTAAAATCGTATCCAAGACCTGGTTGATCACTGTATCAGCCCTTTTATTGATTGTTACAGTGCCATGGTTTCTTTTTCCGTCAACCATTTGGAAATATGTACTTAAGCTGATACGCTTTGACAGTACTGAGTACGCCTTTACCGTTCACATGCCTGCAAGCCTTTCATTTTGGGCCTTTGGCCTTTTTTTGATAACCATACTTTGTTCTTTTCTCTTCCTGCACTTTAAAACGTGGAAAATACAAAGATTTTGTGTGCCTTTGTTCTTTTCTGGCTGGTTGATAGTGTTTTTTCTTCCAACTCTTGCCTGCATGGTTCAGTGCCCAGCCAAAGATATGGCTCTTAGCGTAAAAAGAACTATTTTAGCCAATCATAAAGAACAACGTGGCCCTGTGCGCCTTACCTCTTTTGGCCTGTGGAAACCATCCATGATATTTTATGCCAATATGCCTATAAAACGCATAAAAACAAAACATCCGAAACGGCTTAAAGATGCCCTGTCTAGACCTTCTCCTTGTTTTGTCTTTACACGGACAAGGTTACAGGACAAACTCGATAAGATTCCTAATTTCTTACCAATAAAAAAGTGGGAAGGTTACATGCTTGGGGGCAATGAGGCGGCATATTCTCTCTTCAGATCTCAAAGGTGATCTAACCACTTTCATGCGTTGAACTCAGGGAATTTGGCTCTTATATCGACTCCCTTTTCCCTTTATTAAACTGCAATTCAATCCTTCTCCATTTCCACATGAAGCGAGCCTTTAGGTTCTCAGGTACAAAGTCTGTCATCATCCTGGCCATAAGGCTGACCCGTGGATAAAGGTATGATGTTTTCAAAAGGGGGCTGTTGGGTGGAAGTGTCAGGGTAAGTATAAATACTATGACTGATGAGATTGCCAAGGCCTTTAAAAAGCCAAAGGCTCCTCCAAGGAGTCTGTCAAGAAAAGACAGATGCAGTGCCTGAAACAGGCCTCTAAAGATGATCCCCGCTATAGTAAAGGCGAGATAAACAACTAGAAATAAAAGAAAAAACGCTGCAAGACCTCGCCACATCTCAGTCCTTATAAGAAAGGCAAGGCGTTGGGACATAAAATCGTAGTAGTTTGCAGCTACCCAAAAACCAACTAGTGCACCAAGTAAGCCAGAAACCGTTCTGCTAAAGCCAGTAAAAAGGCTTCTGATTATTATTACAGCAAAAATAAGCCCTAGTACCACATCAAGCCAATTTATATTTATAGAAGCTAAAATCTGAAGAGGATTCATGGGCGCTAATAAATCAGACCAGTCCCTTTCTTGCAAGGATTCTGAGTTCTTTTTCTGCCTGTTTTGTCAGCTCATAATATGTGTGGTTCATGTGTTTTGGCCTTTTAAAGCCACGCTTGAAAAGAAACGTTCCTTGAACCCTTTTCAGCCATCCGCTTTTTTCAAGGCTGCCAAGAAGTTTCATCGTGGCACCAAGGTCCATTTTTATCCGTCTGGAAAGAAACTTGGCACAATCTGGCCCATTTTCCCTTATATCAAGGAGGGCCTCCTGTTCCTTAGGTGCAAGCTCTGTCCATGCCTTCACTTACAGCCTCAAGCCTCCTGCTCTGGCGAGTCTTTTTGCCTTAACGGATGCCTTGTTCAACTCTTTTTCAAGTTGCACACGGGCATTTTCAAGTAGTGTCCCCCGCGCATTGGAGTCTACAAAGATCGGTGGCCCATATACCACACCAACCCTGGAAAATGGAAGGGGTAACATTAGTCTGTCCCAACTGTTGAAGTAGTAGGCTGGCTTGGCCCCAATGCCTACTGGTATTATTGGTAACCCTGTGTCTCTTGCAAGGACAACAGCACCTTTTTGGGCAACACAAGGAGGCCCTTTTGAACCATCGGCAACTATGCCAGCATTAATCTTTTGGCTTTTTATGATGCGGGTCATTTCTCTAATGGCCACTAACCCCCCTTTGAGCTTTGATCCCCGAACCGGCACTTGGCCCCAAAGCCTCAGGGCGCGGGCAACCCATTCCCCATCGGCGCTGCCACTTACCATGATGGCAGCAGGGAATTTTCTGAAGTGGTAAAGGCAATATATCAGGCTTGAATGCCACAGTGCAGCAATGACTTGTCCATTTTTATCCATGATTGCTTTACTATCAGCATGGATGTCTTGCTTTAATCTGCATGAAGAAAGCCATAGCTCAACTGTTTTTAATGCAGCTTTGAGAATCAGGCTTTCTTGCTTCTGGTTACTGTTCATAGATATTCCTGAGAAGAAAGGTTACCAAAGGGTGTGAAAATCGTATTACGTATCTGTCCGTTCATCTGCACCTTGGTTTTTGGCCAAATTACCACATCTTCAAGCTCAAGATCGCCATCAACAAAGGAGTCTCTGCCAATTATTACATTCTTTCTTACTGTAACATTTTCTCCAAAGTAACTGGTTTCTATAAAGATCTTTTGGTTTAGTTGGGAAAGCTGTGAAAAGTTCGCCTCTAAGTAGCCTTTAGGGGTTCCTATATCGTGCCATTGCCATTTATTACCATTAGTTGTGAGTTTTTCTCCTCTGCACCCGGCTATTTTTGTCCCTTTTTGGATCAGATTTTCAATAAAGGGTATTAGCGAAAAAGGGCCATTTGGTGCGTTGTGGAAACATTCAGGCCGAAAGATGGAGATGCCTGTATACGCAAGGGAACCCTTATCTTTCGAGTTGAAAGAGCCAATGAGTCCGTTGTTGTGGCATTTTACTTTATTGAATCTTGGCTCGTCGTGAAGGCAAAACATCGCCTTGGCATCATGGGAAAGAAGAAATTTATTGTAAAATTTTTCTATTGATAGATTGGATACAACGTCTGCATTGTAAACAAGAAGCGGGGCTTGCCACCCTGTTTTCTCAAAACAGTTTTTTATAGCTCCTCCTGTGTCCAGGAGAACAGATTCTTCTAGAAGTGTAACAACACCCTCTGCTTTGGTTTGCTGCAGCCATGTCTTTATCTGATTGCCAAGATGGTGGCAATTGACAGCAATCCTGGCAATCCTTTCTTTTGTTAGCTTGTTGAGGAGTAAGCCAAGCGCAGGTCTATTTAATATGGGAAAGAGAGGCTTTGGAACATATTTTGTCAGTGGCAAAAGTCTTGTTCCTTTACCTGCTGCCAGTATCAGGCAACAACAATCAAGACCCATGGAGAAAGAGATGCACTACTTAAGAGGTAGCTGTCTTTTCTCTTGAACCTTCTTCCAGTTCAGCAGATTTTTGTGATGTTGATTGCTCTGGCTTTACGTCTTCTTCTATCTCGTTTAGGCCCTTTTTGAAGGCCCGCAGACCTTTTCCAAGCCCAGCCCCTATCTCTGGCAGTTTTTTCCCTCCAAAGAGGAACAGGGCAATGACTAGAATTACTAAAAGTTCTTGTGTTCCTAATCCAAACATGGCTTCCTCCCGCAGCGGCTTTATATTTTTAGCTTGAGCCGTAGCTGTGTAGACCTGATAATAGAAAGTTTACACCAAAATAGGTAAAAATCACAGAAACAAAACCTATTATTGATAGGTAGGCAATCTTCTTGCCAGCCCAGCCCCTGACAAAACGTGCATGAAGGGCGGTTGCATAGACAAACCACGTAATAAGTGACCACGTCTCTTTAGGGTCCCAACTCCAGTAGGTACCCCATGCCTGATTTGCCCATACTGCACCTGTAATGATACCCACTGTGAGCCAAAGAAAGCCAAAGATGATGGTCTGATGCATGAGCTCATCAAGGGTTTTCCTTGAGGGCAGGGCCTCAAGAAGGTATGAGGAAGATTTTCGTGAATCACCTCTTATGAGGTACATTATGCCAAAGCCGCAGGCTACTGCAAAAGAGGCGTAACCCAAAAAGCAGGTAATAACGTGCGCTATAAGCCAGTTACTTTGAAGTGCAGGGATTAGTGGCTGAATTGAGTCTTGGACGTTTGGGCTAAATGAAGCATAGGCCATTGCAAGACATGCAAAAGGTGTGGCAAATGCTCCTATTACCCTGTTTCTTGTTTTGAATTCAACCACAAGATAAACAAGTATGGTGACCCAGGAAAAAAATACAAGAGATTCATAAAGATTTGAAAGGGGGGCATGGCCATATCCAAGTTGGTAAGATTCATACCAGCGCATTCCAATGCCAGCAGTCTGCATGATAAAGCCGGCAATTGTTACTATGGTTCCAAGAATACCAACTTTTTCAAGGCGGAAAATCCAATAAAGCAAATATATGGCAGTGGCCCCGAGATAAACAAAAGTGGTAAGACTCAGTATATACGAGCTGCTTAGATGCATATCTATTCTCCTACCTGTTTATTTATGGCCTCTTTTATCTTTTCAAATTCCTTTTCAAATGAGACCTTGTTCTTGTTTGTCTGTCCTGCCAGTATGATTTCAAGCCTGTTGTTGTCTTGTCCAATCCAGAGCCAGATCCTTTTATGTCCAACCCAAAACACTATTCCAAAACCTAGGATCATCATTGCACAACCAAGCCACACAAGCCATACGCCAGGGTCTTTTTTGACCTGTAGGCCTGTCATAAACTTCTCTTTTGCAGAGATCAGTGAGAGCCGGAAGGTGTCTTTTCCAACCTGGATTTCTCTATCGTGGCTTTGAAGCAGCCATACCGCATCTCCTTGGTTCCCTGTTGCATCTCCCACATAGACCCGTGCAGCAGGTGCTCCATGCACATTGGGCAGATACTTTATTATTCCAATGAGTAATCTTTTTTCTGGCCATAAACCTTTGTCAAAGGCAGAAAGATCAAGGATCTTTTGCTCTCCATCGCTTGATACGATTCTAATCTTGAGATCTGGCACAGATTGGTATGAAGACTGATAAAAGGTTACTCCTTTGTATGTAAGGGGGGAATTGACAACGATAGACCTGTTAAGTACTTCCTTGCCATTTTCTATAATGGTCAGATCTGACTCAAAGAGTTTAGGTGCACCATTTGGATAAAAGTCCACCTTGAAGTTGTTACACCTTAAGGTAAAGCCAAGGGGGATCTTCTTGACGTTTCCGTGGGTATCCATCTGGATGGCGTGATCTGTGCTTTCTCCCTCAAGCAACATGACCCTGCCCTTGAAGCCAGTAAATGAGCCGAAGATTGCTCCTGCAAATATTACAAGAATGCTCAGATGAATGAGGTATACACCCCAGTAGCTCCAGTTACCCTTCTCAGACAGATACAGCTTGCCTCCATCAACATCCTCCTTTGTCTTTACCTTTCCTACGAGCTGAAGGAATTGATTGATAACCTTTTCTTTTAACTGGTCTAGATTATTTCTATTAGTGATTTCCCATTTGGCCTTGAATGGCCTGCGCAAAAGATCGTCCTTGCTAAGATCAAGATAGTTGCGCTTAAAAAGACGAAGAGTGTAGGGAAGACGTTTTATTGTGCATACAATCAGGTTGATGCTGAAAAGCCCCATAAGGGTGAGATACCACCAGGCATGGTAGGTATCATACAGATGTAGTGTCTTAATGATTTTGAAGTAAAAGGGGCCGTAATTTTCAAGGTAAAACTGTAGGCTTTCACCTTGAGGCAATACAGTGCCTATTATGGATGTGAGAGCCAACATAATAAATAGAAAAATGGCCAGTTTTACTGAGGAAAAAAATCGTACCAATATATTGGGTTGAGAATGGTCGTTTTTTGTTTTCATAGGCTTAATCTCTGGGTTTTAATGGGGAAAGATCTGTAATGAAGGGACTGTCTTTAGTCTTGTTTTTCCGATTCTTTGTTTGGGCTGTCTTTTTCTTCATCTTGTTTAAGGGACCTTTTAAAATTACTTATGCCTTTGCCAAGGCCTTCTCCAATCTGAGGCAATTTACCTGCCCCAAAGATTATAAGAATTATAAATAAAATTATTAAAAGCTCCGGCAATCCCAGCCCAAACATCTGTTCTCCCCAATTGGCAGACAGCAGATTTATGTCTGCAAGATGTAGTTAGATAAAAAAGCACTTGAGCTGCCAGTTTAATGCCAGCTAGCCCTACTGTCAATGAAACCATTTTGATGCACAGGGCAAACTAACAATAGGCTACTTTATGATAGAGGTTTTCTATCTACATTACTGTGTTACTGTTTTGAATAATCTTTTAAATATCAATAGGATGGCTGTAACTAGTTTTCTTGTGAGCCTGCTCTTTAAACAAAATTTCTGATTTTTAGAAGTAGTCTCAATTTTATAGGATATAGCCCAATATAAAGGCCAGATAAATAGTTCCCATTTGAATTTACAGGCCTTGATGAAGTCTTTGTATCCTTTTAACCTTGTCATATGAATTTCCACACATGCAGGATTGCAGTCATGGATCTTGGCTCCCAGACCTTTCGTATTGCAGGCGCTGAGGTGACGCATTCAGAGGCAAAGGTACTATTTTCTTTGAGAGAGAATGTGAGGATGGGAGCGTCCTTGATGCAGACAGGCAAGTTTTCAGAAGAAGCAATGAGGCGAGGTATTAGCGCCTTAAAGTATTTTATGACAGTGGTGGCAGAGTATGAAATAGGTTCTTTTATGGCTATTGGAACCGCTGCATTTAGAAAGGCATCAAATGCCACCACTTTTTTGGCAATGGCCAAAGATATAGGTATCCCTATAGAGATTATCTCTTCTGAACAAGAGGCCTCTTTGGCTGTAAAAGGCGCTTATCTGACCTTGGAGCACGATATCTCTCCTTGGATCATGGTTGATTGTGGAGGAGGAAGTACAGAGATAGAGCTTTGCTTTCGTAACAAGATACAGGCTGGAATCAGCTTGGATTTAGGGGCAGTAAGCCTTACAGATGCCTGCTTAAGAAGTGGCAGAGACTTGCGGCTGGCAGCTTCTAAAAAAATTCAGCAGGGCATTAGTGATCTGAAGGAAACGTTGTCTGTGGCCAAGGCCATTGTGGCTACAGGTGGGACTGCAACCACAATAGCTTCTGTTGCACTTGGACTTTCACAATACGATCCTTCTAAGGTGCGTGGCTTTGAAATATCTTTTGACGAGCTTGAAACACTTTATGAAAAAATTTCCGCTTTAGATATTAAAAGCCGAAAAAAATTAAAAGGTCTTGAAGCAGAACGCGCTGATATTTTCCCGGCAGGCATTGCAATTTTGCTGGAGCTAATTAGATATTTAGGATTAAGTAAATTAATTATCAGTGATGGCGGTATCCTGCTTGGTCTTTTAACCGCCTTTATGGAAAAGGAGTGTAATTTTTATGTTGAATCATCCAGTGCCAGAGGCCTATACCTTTGACGATCTCCTGCTTGTGCCTGCATTTTCTGAGGTGTTGCCTGCAGAGGTAGATATTTCTGCACCCTTGACTAAGACCATCAGGCTTAACATTCCGATCCTTAGTGCTGCAATGGACACTGTTACCGAGGCAGATACTGCTATAAGCCTAGCAAGGGAAGGCGGGATTGGAATCATACATAAAAATATGCCAGTCAGGCGTCAGGTCAAGGAGATAGAGAAAGTCAAGAAGTCTGAAAGTGGCATGATTATAGATCCTGTAACTGTCACGCCTAATCAGAAACTGTGGCAGGTGCAGGAGATAATGAAGGAGTTCAGGATCTCTGGAGTGCCTGTGGTTGAAGGTAAAAAGCTTGTTGGCATCATAACCAATAGAGACCTGCGTTTTGAGACCAATCTGGATCAAGAGGTCAAAAATGTTATGACCTCAAAGAATCTGGTGACCGCTCCTGTTGGTATCACTCTTGAGGAGTCTAAGGAGCTTCTTCATAAACATAGAATAGAAAAACTTCTGGTGGTGGATGAAAATGGTGACCTTTCAGGGCTGATAACCATAAAGGATATTGAAAAGATCAAAAAATATCCAAATGCCTGTAAGGACGAACTTGGAAGGCTTAGGGTAGGAGCTGCAATAGGCGTGGGGCCTGATAGGTTGGAGCATGCCGAGGCCCTTTTGTCCGCTGGAGTGGATGTGATAGTAGTGGATTCTGCCCATGGACATTCTGCCAATGTTGTTAATGCAGTAACCGATTTAAAGAAGCACTTCCCTGATCTTCAGGTGATAGCAGGTAATGTGGCTACTACTGAGGGAGCCGAGGCCCTTTTGTCCGCTGGGGCAGATGCCATAAAGGTAGGGGTAGGGCCAGGTTCGATATGTACTACCAGAATAGTTGCTGGGGTTGGAATGCCTCAGCTTACTGCAATCCACAACTGTGCGGTGGTGGCCAACAAGTACGACAGGACCGTAATAGCAGATGGTGGAATCAAGTTTTCAGGAGACCTGACAAAGGCGATAGGAGCAGGAGCCCACTGCGTAATGATTGGAAGTCTGCTGGCTGGTACAGATGAAAGCCCTGGTGAGCTTGAACTCTACAAGGGAAGACAATACAAGGTTTACAGAGGCATGGGTTCCCTAGGGGCAATGAAGGAGGGAAGTAAAGATCGATACTTCCAAGACGATGTAAAGGTTGTCTCAAAGCTTGTTCCTGAAGGAATTGAAGGCCGTGTGCCTTACAGGGGGCCTTTGGCTGCAACCATTTATCAGCTTATTGGCGGGTTGCGTGCAGGAATGGGGTATCTTGGTTGCGAAACCATTGAAAAGCTTAGGCAAAATGCAAAGTTTGTGAAGATTACCCCGGCCGGGCTAAGAGAAAGTCACGTTCACGACGTTATAATAACAAAGGAATCACCCAATTATTGGGTTGAAAGCTGAAGGTTACCTTGAAAAGTTGAAAAAAACAATCTGATTCTATGAGGTAGCCTTCAAAAAATTAGATTGATAAAGATTGCTAAATTAAAATATGAAGTACAAAAATAATCAGCAGAGCCTGCTAATAGTTGATGATAAGCAGGATATGCTGAAGCTCTTGAGGCAGGTTATAAGTTCAAAGCTGGACTGCCATGTGGATATAGCAAAGTCAGGTTTTGAGGCCATTGAACAGGTCAAGAAAAAGGACCATGATGTGGTCCTTACCGATATAAAAATGCCGGATCTTGATGGCCTTTCCCTTATGAAGGAGATTCTTGCCTTTGATCCAACCATATCTGTCATCATCATGACAGGTTATGCAACGGTTGAGGGGGCAGTAGAGGCTTTAAAGGAAGGCGCCCTCGACTTTTTTCAAAAACCCTTTGACAACGATATGGTGATACATGCAGTCAAAAAGGGCTTTGAACGCACCAACCTTTTGCGGGAAAACAGGCGGCTTCAAGAGCAGCTTCACTCTGTAGAAGAACAATATGGATTTGTTGGAAAGTCAGCAAAGCTCAAAAAGATTCTTGAGCTTATAGCCAGGGTTGCAGATACAGACGTAACCGTCCTGATACGTGGAGAGAGCGGTACTGGTAAAGAGGTGGCGGCAAGGGCACTTCATCAGATGAGTAAAAGGCGCAACAAGAAGATGATAACCGTCAATTGTCCAGCCCTGCCAGAACACATATTGGAAAGCGAGCTCTTTGGTTATGTAAAGGGGGCCTTTACTGGTGCAGATACAGATAAGGAAGGGCTTTTCCTGGCAGCCGATGGCTCAACCATACTTCTTGACGAAATTGCCGACATTCCACTTTCCATTCAGACTAAACTTTTACGAGTGCTTCAGGAGAAGGAGATTCGCCCTCTCGGTACTACCAAATCCATCAAGGTGGATGTGAGGGTTATAGCGTCAACAAATCAGGATCTTGAAAAGAAGATAGAGGAGGGGACCTTTAGGGAAGATCTTTTCTACAGGTTGAATGTGGTATCCATAACCATGCCATCTCTCAAGGAGATTGCAGAAGACATCCCACTTCTTGCCCAGAGTTTCCTTGAAAAATATTCAAAAGAGTATGGTAAAGAAGGCCTGGAGTTTGCCCCAGAAAGTATCAGGTGTCTGATGCAGCGCGAGTGGAAGGGCAATGTGAGGCAG
>Ga0256835_1001420_pt1 | contig 14446 bp, 10 predicted proteins | sample PIR30metaG_FD_185972 | JGI IMG/M metagenome (GOLD analysis project Ga0256835, IMG submission 185972) | Hydrothermal vent microbial communities from East Pacific Rise, Pacific Ocean - PIR-30 | ecosystem: Environmental > Aquatic > Marine > Hydrothermal vents | place: Pacific Ocean: East Pacific...
ACTAGGATTCCTTTTGAGGTCCATGAGGGCGAGATAATCGTAAGGAGCGTGCCCGGGTACGGACATTACTATGCCGGTCCCGTAATCCGGATCAACGAACTCCGCTGGGAGTATGATCACCTCCTCCCCAGTCATTGGATTTCTCACTTTCTTCCCCAGCAGGTCTCTGCCCCATATTTCCCCGATCTCTCTCTTTACCGGGAACTTCTGGAACTTGAGCTTTATCAGAGCCTCCTCAGAGACCACCCACTTCTCCCCGTCCACCTCGATGATCTTGTACTTCACCTCCGGATTTATCCATATGTTGGTAACGCCGAGGATGGTCTCAGGCCTGAAGGTAACGACCGGAATGATGAACTCATTCTCGAACTTTATCAAAGTGGTCTCAGCTATCTCCGGTTCCACATCACCTATGGTGTCGTGCTGACCCACTGCGTTATTGCATCTCGGACACCAACCGACAGGATGCCTTCCCTTGGTGAGAAGGCCCTTCTCGTGGAGCTTGTGGAACTGCCACGTTATGAAGTTGTTGTAGGGGGGATCTATGGTGGTGAACTCCCTCCTCCAGTCTATTGAGTATCCCATGAGCTTCATTCCCGATTTGATCTCCTCGTGGAAGTAGCGAGCCATCTTGAGCGGGTCCTCCAGCTCCTTAAGCTTCTCCTTGGGTATGTGGAATATCTCCGTGAATATGCGTATGAGCTCCTTGTCGCCTTCCCTGAGCCTCTTGGCCATAGCGAGGATCGGGGTCCCGGTGTAATGGAAGGCCATAGGGAAGAGCACGTTGTAACCCTGCATCCTCTTGAAACGGGCATACGCATCTGTGAGTCCATAGGTCCTCCCGTGACCCACGTGCTGCGGGCTGTTGGGGTAGGGATAGGCCACGGTGAGGTAGAATTTCTCCCTATCGTCAGGATCCGCCTCGAATATTCTAGCTTCCTCCCACCTGGCCTGCCATTTCCTCTCTATCTGCCTGAGCTTACTGACGAGATTGGCCTCCGCCTCCAAATATCACCACCTTCTCCACCGGAATCGCTCAAATGGGATAGTGCCAATGAAAAAGTTACCTTCAGCCCAATATGTGTGAAAGAAAAAAGGTTCGGTCAGCCGTTCTGGCTGCCGCTTCCACTACTACCGGAGGTGAACACGTTGCTTATGAGTCCATCTACCCACTCAACGAAGCTGTTCCAGTTTTCCCACGCGTTCTGAGGCATTTCCCAGACGAACTTGGCTGCATTAGCCATGGGAGTGACAACTATCCCCAAGAAGAACGCCAGGGTCACGGCTATGAGGAGGGCCTGCTCCAATGTACCGGTAACCCCTCTCCTCCTCCGCATGACGTCACCAATTTTTAATTAGGGACCACGGCATATATGGAAACGACATCACGAGGGAAATGGGAAAGTGTGATGGAAGTGGGCAAATCGAAGAGGAAGATAAAGATAACAGTGTGCCCCGTCTGCGGGAGCACTAACATAAGGAAGGTCTCCCCCTTCTCCGGCTGGCTACTGCCGGAGGAATATATCTGCCTGGACTGCGGATACAGGGGCCCCGTGGTGGCTGAGATTGAGGTGGATGAGGATGAGGCCAAGGGGGATGGAGGATCCAGCGGAGATGATATCTAGGGTGATCAGCGACTTAGGTCTCGAGGAGTTCACCCGAGTCTCCAAAATGGGCAGGATGATAAGGGTAGAGATAGTTTACGATCCCTTGAGTCAGGAAAGGCAGAACCTTATCTCGTTTAAACACAGGCTGAAGAGACTGGGAGATTCCGGCGATTCAGTTGGTAAGCACTTGGTTCAGCAGATAGAATACTTCTTGGAGAGGTTAGACCGAATAACTCTCGAGAGGGCCTTGGTGGCCGTATCTTCGTCAGATGGCATACAAAAGTTAGAGAAGCAACTAACTTCCCTTCAGAGGGAAATGGAAGAGAGGCGAAGAAAAGCAAGAGAAATGAAGAGGCTGGTAAGATCTCTATCGTCCTACATAAGAGAGTATCTAAGGAATGTGGAAGGGGCCTAATTTTTCATTTCCTCGGAAGGTTACTTAATGGTCACATTATGTTCAAATAAGTCGTTCATCGAAGTGGTAAGGATCCCTAATTATCCTGTCTAGGCACTGGTGGTAAATCTTATTGCTTTACTATTGTTATTACATCCTCATACATCATGAAATTAGCCTAGAGTCGGTAAACATTTATTAAGAATACTGACACTATAGTGAATGAGGAGGTGGTCAAGTGGTATTACTGAAGTCCCATGTCCGGATCTTGAAGGAGCTGGTAAAGCGCGGTGACAAGGGCATGACGGCTAGCAAGCTAATCGCCAAGAGGGAGTACCGGGTCAAGGTCATCAAATACTTGGAGAGCGAGGGTCTAGTGAGGGTCACTTACAGTGGCGGCGGAATGAGGGTTTATGCCACCGAAAGGGCTAAGAGACTCCTTGAAAGGCTGGAAAAGGAGAAACCCGAGCTCTTGGTCAATACCTGAACATTTCTCTGAAGTCCTGAATGTATAGATCTGCACCTTCTATCTTCCTTCGAACACATACGGTGAAGCATCCGACCTCCTTCCCGGATCTCACATCCCACTCCATGTCCCCCAGAAATACACATTCTCTTCCCCTGATACCCAATTTTTTCAGTGCATAAACTAGCTGTTTCTTCCTGTCCAGTGAGTACTCTCTAGTGACGATTACATCGAACAGATCGGCCAGATTCATCCTTCTCAGGACCAAAACGGCCGATCTGCTGGCCTGCATGGTGACGAGCCCCACTCGGAGACCCTCTCTCCTCAGGGAAACGAAGAACTCCCTTAATTCATTGTCCGGCTCGGCCCTCGATGCCGCCTTCAATTCCTCCTCCTCGACTATCTTGAATGCCCGTCTAACCTCCTCCTCGTTCCTGGCGGCCAGAGGTATGCTCCTCCCCAAGGGCCTCAGGGGATGATCCCATCCCATCACCCTCCTTACCCTCTCCCTGAGGGAATCCCAGTCTATGCGGAGATCGACTAGGGTCCCATCCAGATCGGTTATCAGCGCTTTCTTACCCTGAAGAAGTTCACGGATCCGCATTCCCTGCATTGGAGGTACACTCCGAACTTCCCCTTCTTCGGGACCATCACTCCACCGCATTTAGCGCACCTCACCGGGCTCTCCTCGCAATTACCCAAGCACCTGATGTACTTGAGGGTCTTCTTACTCTTAGTCCTGATCCTTCCCTCCACCAGCGGGAGACCGCACTTGCACTCCTCCCTCAGTATACGCTCCCCCGGCAGGAGGTTGAACTTCACGTCGCAGTCGTCAGGATAGCCAGAGCATATGACGAAGTAACCGTACTTGCTCTTCTTGAGGAGGAGATCCCTCCCACACTTCGGGCATTTCCCGACGACGTTCTGGGATAACCTGTATTCCTGAACTGCCTTGGCCAGTTTCTCCGAGATGAGCCCTTCCTTACTCTTGAAGTCCCTCATTATCTGCTCCAGTTTCAGTAACGCATCGCTGAGGAACGAGCTGTGATCTAGCTCCCCTCTCTCAATCTTCGCCATGGCTTCTTCAAGCTTGGCCGTGAGTTCCGGGCTTGTGAGGTCTGGAACGTACTCCTCAAGTACCTCAGCGACTGCCTCTCCCAGCGGTGTGGGCTTGAAACTCTTCCCCTCTATATACCCCCTCTCCTTGAGTATGTCCAGTATCTGGACCCTGGTGTTCTTCGTTCCCAGCCCCAGCTTCTCCATCTCCTTGATTATGGAGACTGGAGTGTACCTCTTGGGCGGCTGAGTTTCCTTCTCTTCTATCTTGACGTCGATGCACTTGACTTCCTCCCCATCCTCCACCGGGGGCATCGAGTAATCCTTCTTGGCGTAAGGATAGACCTTCAGCCATCCCTCCTCCAACAGGGCGGCGCCACTTGCCTTGAACTTGAACTCCTCCACGGGGATCTCCACGTTCACCCTCCTGATGAGGGCGTCCGGTGCCAGGGTGGCCAGATTCCTCCTAGCTATTATCTCGTAAACCCGCCTGTGGTTCCTGCTCTGGAATTCCTCCTCTGGAGAGCCGACGATGTGGATGGTTGGATGAGCCGGATCGTCCTTCTTCCCCTCCACGGGTCTATCCCTCATGTTCTTCAACACGAAGGAGGCGTCCTCCTCAAGGGGAGAGTAACTTCCTATGAGCTCGACCATCCTAACGAAATCTTCTTTGGTCCAATTCTTTGGATACTTTTGACTCTCCGTTCCTATGTAGCTGATTAGACCCGCCTCGTACAATTGCTGGGCGATACCGGTTGACCTGTCCGCTATCTGCTTCGGGGTCAGACCCGTTATCCTACTCACCTCCACCTGCATGGAGGTACCGTCAAAGGGAGGGGGAGGGGCGAGCGAGACCTTCCTTGACCTGACCTTCGCCTTGATCACCTTCCCCCTGATGGCCTCGGCCGCCCTCTCCGCGTACTCTTTACTCCATACCTTCTCCTCACCCTTGGGAGGGGCCAGCTTAACCTCGAACGTCCCCTTCCCACTCTCCATCAGCGCTGTCACGACGTAGTACTTCTTGGGCACGAAGTTCCTGATCTCCCGCTCCCTCTTCACTATGAGGGAGAGGGTCGGTCCCTGGACCCTACCCGAGCTGAGAACCCTAACCCAACTCCTCTTTCTCGTGCTTAAAGTAAGCCCTCTCGAGACATTGGCGCCCCATTGCAGATCCAACACCCTCCTAGCGAACCCCGCATTGGCCCTTGGATAGTCGAAGGATCTGAGGTTGCGGAAGGCCTCCTTTATCTCCTGAGCGTTCAGGGATGAGAACTCCATCCTGTAGATCTCCTTGCTCTCCTCCCATCCCAGGGCCCTCATTATCTCGAGGGCTATGGAGCTCCCCTCAGCGTCCAAATCCGTGGCTATGATTATCCTGTCCGCCTTCTTACCTAGCCTCTCTATCACCCTCAGGAACTGGCTCTTCCCCTCGATCTCCCTCAGGACAAGCTCCTCCGGCGGCAGGATTATCGGATAGACCCACTTACCCTCGGGATAATCGAGCTCCAGCAGGTGTCCAGCTGCGGGCACCACCACGTACTCCTCACCATCGAGTTCGAAGGTGTAGTAAGTTAGTCTGCCGATCTTCTTCTGCTGAGGTTTCTTCGAGAGAATGGAGGCTATCCTCTTGGCGACTCTGGGCTTCTCGGTGAGTATTAGGGTAGTCATATTCGGGCACCTAGTTCCTCATAGCCGGAGATTAATGGCGCATTACATGCGCCCTCTCCCCAATATATGGCTGTTTCGGTACCTCCATGCGAGGCCTCATGAAGGTAAAATTCGCGCTGCTGTTGATGCTTCTACTCCTCTTACCAGCTTACGGTGTGAAGGCAAACGCCCCAAGAACTTTGGTGGTCCACACCGGGACGGCATGTGTCTCCGGCGACCTGTACTTCGATCTACCCAGTGAAGCCCTGTCTTCAGCCTCCCCCGGTGACACGATACTCGTGTGCCCCGGAACTTACAGGGATAATGTGAAGATCACTGTGAGCGATATCTCTTTCAGAGGCGTGGGTGACCCATCACAGGTCAGGATAGAGGCCCTGAACACCACCCAGAACGCCATAGAGCTGTGGAACGTGAGAAATGTGACAGTGGAGAATTTCACCGTGGTAGGTGCTATCGGGTCCCAGATGGCGGGGATACACGTCCAGCTCTCCAGTGAGAGCCTCATCAGGAACATCGTCGCCACAGGCAATTACTTCGGGGTCAACGTCGTATCGAGCTCAAACATCACCCTCAGCAGGATCGACGCGGGCAACAACACCAACGTGGGGATCAACGTGAAGGGAACGGTGATATCAGCGATCCGCGAGTCCTCGGCCGAGGGGAACAGGGTAGGTTTGCTCCTCCTGTTCACGTCCGATACCTCGGTGGAAGAGGTGAACACCACCGGGAACTCCGAAGGAGGAATACTGCTGGAGTACTCGGCCAACAACACATTCTCTAACGTGTTCTCCGGTGGGAACGGATGGTACGGGATCTACTTGGAGGATTCTGATGATAACGTATTCTCCGACATTGTGGCGATGAACAACACGGCTTCTGGGAGCGACGGTTACGGTATCTACGTCTACTTGAGGTCCGAGGACAACGAGTTCACCGGAATGAGCATTGGAGGGAACGTTTACGGGGTGGCCGTGGTATCGCACTCCAACGGGAATTCCCTGACGAATTCCACGATAGAGAATAACACGATAGCTGGCGTTTACGTGGAGGCGAGCGAGGGTAATGAGATAGATGCGGAAATCTCGAATAGCATGTACGGAGTGTGGATCCAAGATGGGAACAACAACGAGATCAGGGGGGAGATAAGTGAATGCAGATGGGGCGTGCTGCTTTCCGGCCTCTCCGGATCCTCAGACAATGTGATCAACGGTACATCGATACACGACAATTCGTACACGGGCATAGTCGTGGAAGGTAACTCGTCCCGCGGTAACGTGGTGACTAGGATCTCGTCCTACAACAACACGCTCTTAGGTGTGGACTTGGGTGGCGACTTCGTGACCTTGAATGATGGTTCGCTGTCTACGGGTCCCAACGACTTGGTTGACTACCCCGTCTTCTCTTGGGCCGCCGTTTACGGCAGCAGGCTCATAGTGAAGGGGTATATAAATGTGGAGGGATCGGACAGCGCCAATTCCAACTTCGACGGTGCCACCGTGGAGATCTATCAGTCCGACGGGGATCCGAGTGGATACGGGGAGGGTCTAAGGTACTTGGGCACTCTAATAGCGGAAAACGGTGAATTCATGGGATGGGTAGATCTACCTCCCGAGCTGGCCTCCAAACCCATAAACCTGACCGCTCTAACTACACTGCTCCCACACGGGACTTCCGAGTTCGGTCCAGTGTACGAGGCTCCTGCTGTGGCGACGAATCTGAGCATCTCCAAGTCCATCAACCCATCCACGGTGACGCCCAATTCCACAGCGGAAGTTCTACTCCTGCTCAGGAATTACGGCAACGGAACCGCGTACAACGTCACGGTAACTGACGTGCTGCCGGAGGGCATGGAATACATCAACGGAACTGCAAGAGTCGATGGCAACATGGTGGAGCCGGAGATCGAGGGTAGGAACCTCAGCTGGTTGGTGGATATACCGGCAGACTCGGAGGTCGTCATAAGGTTCAACGTCTCGATCAATGCCCCGGCCGGGACGACCTTGGAGAACTTGGTGATTTTCGATGGCGATTACGGGGAGGGGAACGACACCGACGAGGTCGATGTGATAAACCCGGCCATAATCGAGGTCACCAAAGAGGCCCAGCCCGACCTGGTGGATGTGAACGAGACCGTCAACTACACGGTGATCCTCACCAACTCGGGCGGCATGTCGGCTTTCCTGATAGTGGATGACTTGCTCCCGAGCGGGATGAACTATGTGAACGGATCCTTCTCGTCCAACATGACCGTGGACGGCCCTGTAGTGGATGGCAGGCACTTGAAGTACAATCTCACCCTGAACCCCGGCCAGACTGCGAAGGTGACATACTCCCTCGTAGCGACAACGTACGGCACCAAGGAGAACAAAGTGTATGTCAACGGTTCTTTCATGGCATCCTCCTCGGTGCTCGTGAGGGATCCTCCACCCCCACCGCCTCCCGACAGTGGTGGAAGTACAGGGGGATCTGACGGAGGATCGACACGCAGGAGAACTCCGCCCCCCTGTGGCTGGATACCTCCTAGCAAAGGCGTGAAAGATCAGGCTCAGAACAGTGAGAGCGAGGAAGAGAAGCACAATTACAGGCTGACCAGTCCGCCGATAGTCTTGGTATCGCTGGGAACGCAGGGGATCTCTTCCTCTTACAGGGGGCAGAGCAGCTCCGGATCTGCTTCAGGGTCCGGTGGAAGCACCTCTACTCAGCAGAACGGAGGCGAAAACGGAGTATCTGGAGTGACTGGGGTGACCAGTCCTCCCCTGATCGTGGTGGAGCTGATGGCCACGCCGACGTCTGCTGAGACAGGGACGCCCATCACATTCGTGGTCCGGGTGAGCAACATAGGGGACGGTCCATCCAAGGATCTCTCACTGACGGTAGACCTCACCAGCGGCCTAGACTACGTGAAAGGTACCTCCATGGTCGGAGGTCTCAGGAGGGAACCGGATAACGAAAATAACAGGCTGACTTGGGAAATTGGATCCTTAGATCCCGGTAAGGCTATTGAGGTCAGCTTCAGGGCCGAACTGCTCGCAACATCCGGCAGCTTCAATGTGGTGGCTAGGGCCGATTCCTCATCCGATAGCGTGCTGGTATCGGTGAAGCCCAAGTCGAAACCTGCCCCGCCGAAACCGCCGGCCCCGCCGCCAGAGGTGGTCGATCTCAGGGCATCCGCCAGCAACTCTGGAGGTAACAGCCGCATAAGGGTGACGATATCAAGCCCAACTGGAGCGAAGTCCGTCAAGATACTGGCGAACCTGGACCCGTCACTCAGATATGTGCAGGGAAGCTCCAGAATAGGAGGTATAGCCTCACCTCCCAAGGTGAGTGGGAACGTGCTGGAGTGGCAGATCTCCATTTCAAAGGGCGGCACGGCTTCCATAACGTTCGAGGTGTCGCCGGCTGACGAGGAGTCCACTGGCGGTAATGTGCTGATCTCCCTGCCCAAATACGGGAAGAGCGTCAGGGTGAAGGTGGAGTTCAGTCCCGCTCAGAGAGGGGTCGCTCCGCCACCTACATTCAGCATAGAGTTGCCATCCCTCCCATCGATCCCGTGGTGGATAATACTGATCCCCCTGGCACTGATCCCCTTCCTGCTGGCGGTGAAGAGGAGGGAAAGGGTCAAGAGGATTGTGATGGATTACGAGGCCCTGAAGTGGGCGGTGAGGAGAGGAGTCTTGGAGGACTTGGTCCAAGACCACGAGATACTCATACCCATGGAGACCTTCAACAAGCTGAGCAAGGATCGCGTCCTCATGGCCTCCATAGAGAAGCTCATAGTTGACAGGGCTATAAAGGTCGAGAAGGCCCCGAAGAGGAAGATCGTCGTGAAAGGGGCAGATGAGGAGCTTTCAGCTGCGCTGGGTCTGGCGGACAGGGAGGGCATCCCGATATACACAGGCAGGGAGGAGCTGCTCAAGGAGCTCAAAAGGAGAGGCTTCGATGCGAGGTTGATAAGGGAAGCTCCCCCACCGGTGCTGAAGAGGGAGCTCCCCTAATCCTATCCACTCATCCCCTTTTTACCTCGTCTTTCAGTCCCATCTTACCTTCCCTGAATATCCTTGGGTCCATCTCCCTGAGATCGTCAGCTATTATCGGCTTGAACTCCATCTTGGATAGCAGATCCCTGTCTAGATCCACGCCAGGCGCCACCTCCTCGAGCACCAGTCCCCTGTCGGTCAGCCTGAACACCGCTCTCTCCGTTATGTAGAGCACCTCCTTTCCCTCCTCCAGAGCGACCTTCCCGTTGAAGACTATCTTGTAGACGTTCTCGACGAACTTAATCACGCTCCCGTCCATCTCTATGTGGAGCTTCCCCTCACCCACCTTCAGCTTCTTCTTGCCAGCTGTGAATCCACCGCCGAAGAACACCCTCGGAGACCCAGCGGCTATCACAGGGAACCCTCCTGGACCGGGCATCCTGTTGGGGAGCATGGACGGGTTGACGTTCCCCTCCTTGTCTATCTGCATGAAGCCCAGAGAGGCAGCGTCTATTATCCCGCCCTCGTAGTTGGTGAACATGTCCGGCATGGGTATTATGGCGAAGGGACCTATGGAAACGCCGAAGTCCTCCCCCATCAGAGCCAGCCCGCCCCACGGTCCGGACTCTATGGTCGTCACGATGTAGTCCGAGATCCCCTCCTCGGCAGCCACGTTGGTGACCATGGCCGGGATACCTATACCCAGGTTCACGAGGATCGGGCCACCTTTCTCGTTCACTAGCTTCACCATCTCTAGGGCTATCCTCCTAGCGATGACCTTCCTCTCGTTAAGCTCCATTCTCGGGAGCAGATTGGGGGTTATCGGTGGGATGATAGTGCCACTTATTCGGGGATCGTACATTATGGTCCCGCTCTGCCAGTGGTACTGGGGAGGAGCCACGACTAAGAAGTCCACCAAGGGCCCGGGCACGTGGACACTTTTCGGGTTCAGGGAGCCGAACCTCGCCTCCCTCTCCACTTGGGCGATCACTATCCCGGGGTTCGGCTGGGCCTTCGCAGCTTGAGCGATGGCCAGCACAGTCCCGAAGATACCCTCCTTCTCCATGGTTATGTTCCCCATCTCGTCAGCCGTGGTCCCCCTGATCATGGAAACGTTGGGCTTGGGCGCCTCGTAGAAGAGGTACTCCTCACCGTCTATCTTTATGAGGGAAACGCGGCAGGTCCTCCTCTCTCTAGCCAGATCGTTCATGGCCCCGCCGTCCTGCCTGGGATCGAGGAAGGTCCCCCTGCCTATGGAGGTCAGGAGGCCGGGCCTCCCCGAGGCCACCTCCCTGAACCAGTAGGCAGCCATCCCTATGGACCAGGAATAGAGCTCTATCCTGTTCTCCATGGCCAACTTCTGCACGTAGGGCGCCCATCCGGTGAACGGGAGGAGCATCCCCCTGATGAACTCCTGACCCTCCTCCTCGTACAGCCTCCTAGCCACGAAATCGAGGGCCCTGTTGGGGGTTGCCGGGAGGGTGTCAGAAATTATGAAGAGATCCTTGGGATGGCCCGTGTCCCTGTATCTCTCCCACAGCTTCATTATCAGGTATTCCGGCGTCGTGGCCATGTTGAAACCGGATATGGCCACAACCGATCCATCTGGAATGTGGGAGAGGGCCTCCTCAACGCCGACGAACTTGTTGTAGGGTAGCGACATCCAAACACCATCGTAATATTGTATGTTCAAAGATTAAATCACTACCGGAAGGGGAACCGGGATAAGTGAGACGGCCCTAAGATTGAGGGGTCTTCCATGCTCCTCTTACAACCTGACGATGTGAGGAAAGCTATAGAGAGCGACATAAGGGGTTTTCTGGACACCCTCAAGAGGGTTCTCATTGAGAAGTCCTCGGGCAAGGGATGGTATCCGTCCAGACCGTCCACAAATCTTCCCAAGGGATGGATAGGCTTCATGCCAGCGTATTCCGAGGAGCTGGGTGCGGTGGCAGTGAAGATAGTCGGCGTCTTCCCTGAGAATCCAAGCAAGGGACTGCCCACGGTGCCTGCTTCCGTCCTGCTGATAGATGCGGAGACGGGGGTCCCTCTCTCCCTGATGGATGGAACCGTGATCACCGAGTACAGGACCGGAGGTGCCAGCGCCCTCTCCGCCGAGGTGATGGCGAGGAAAGACTCGGAGACGCTCTTGGTGGTGGGAGCCGGGGCGCAGGGCAGGTCCCACTCGCGCCTCATACCGGAGGTGAGGCCCATCAAGAGGGTGTTCGTGAGGGACGTCGACAGGGCGAGGGCCGAGTCCCTCGCAGACTGGTTGAGGAAGAGAGGGCTCGACGCAGAGGCCGTCACCGAGAACAGGCGTGCGGACATAATAGCTACGGTCACCACGTCTAAGGAGCCGGTACTATTCGGTAGGGACCTGACCGAGGGCACCCATGTCTGCGCGGTCGGTGCGTATACGCCCGATGCCAGGGAGCTGGACGACACAGCGATAACCTCCTTCGATAGGATCGTCGTCGATACGGCTGACGCCCTCCAGGCGGGTGACCTCAAGATCCCCTTGGAGAGGGGACTGATCCCGAGGGACAGGGTGGTTGGGGAACTGGGTGAGGTGCTGGCCGGCTCGAAGATCGGGAGGGCCTCACCTGAGGAAATAACCCTATACAAGTCGGTAGGGACCTCGGCACTGGACGTCGCGGCCTCATTTTTCGTGTACAAGAGGGCTAAGGAGCTGGGGCTGGGTAGGGAGGTGGACCTCTCCCCTTAACCATTTATTAGCTTCAAACCCCCAATAAGATGGGTGGCCAGACTGAGCTGGGTACAGAGGGTCTTCGTGGAGAGGGCCGATCTCTACATCGAGGTCATGAATGGGACTTGGTCTGAGGGAGAGCAGATAGCGAAGTCCATAGCTAGGATCCTCAGGGAGAACGGCTTGGACTCCGGAAAGGTCTTGGATGCCTTCTGTGGTAACGGAAGAGTGGCCATCCCCTTGGCCATGGAGGGTTACGAGGTCGTGGGGTTCGACATCTCCCTCCCCTTCATAGAGGACGCCAAGCAGAAGGCGGAGAGGTATAGGGTCTCCGAGAGGACCAGGTTCGTCGTTTCCGATGCCAGAATGATCGACGAGGTGCTGAAGGGCGAGGAGTTCGACGCCGTCATAATAGTTTCCACATCGCTGGGCTACTACGATGGCACCACCGACGAGGAGATACTGAGGAAGCTCCGATCCCTGGCGAAGGACGGGGCCATCCTGATAATAGCGAACACCCTTCACAGGGAGACCCCGGACTGGAGGTACTGTAACAAGACTTTCCAGAGGTATGGGTCCCTCGTCCTCATGGAGGAGAGGATGTTCGACCCGCTGTGGTCGAGATTGACGTCCAAGTGGATAATACTGAGGGACGACGGGGAGGGCAACCTGACCAAGGAGCTCGAAGTGAACACGGAGATGAGGGTCTACACACCCACGGAGCTGGCTGAGATACTCAAGAGGGCCGGTTGGGGAGTCGACTCGATATACGGGGATATAAGGAGGATGGAGAAGTTCATTCCCCCATGTACCCACCTAAGTCTGGTCGCTAAGGCCATTCAGACAGGTTAGAAGGTTCCTAATCAGCTCCCTGAACAGCTCGTAGGGATCCACCTTCAGGCCGAACCTCGACTTGACCATCTCCCATCCCTTCCCCTGAAGCACCTTGGCGATGAGCACTGAATCCTCCAGCGGGGTCAAACATTCCTTCCCGAGCCAGAAGTAGTACTTGGCCACCTCGTATATCGCATCCGATGCCAACTCGTAGATGTAAGTCCCCTTCACGAAGCCGAGAAGCCTGCTCCTCTGGGACTGGCTGAGCTTCAACTTCCCGGATCTTATCGGGGTTTTGAGGAGGTGCCTCGCGACCAGCGGATTGAGGGGGAAGTAAACGTCGTGGAGGCTGTTGAGCAGGCGTCTCTTGAACTCCTTAACCACCTCTCCAAGCAGGTTCTTCGCCTTCCCACTCAGAGGCTTCACCACCAGTACGCTGTACTCTCCGGTGACGGGGTTCCTTCTCGGACTTATGTGGACGGGCATGTATCCGTTCCTCACCCAGAACCTCAGCAAATCGTCAGTAGCTCCGAAGCCAGCCCCCACCCAGTCGATTCCTTTGATCTCAGCCTCCGATTCCACCTCCTCCAGGGCCCGGGTCCCGAATCCCATCCCTTGGAGGTCCGGATGGGTGGCTATCCTCACGATCCTCCAACCCCTCAACCTGCCGAAGGACTTGAAATCGTAGTGAAGCACCACCCTGGACGGGATCATGTGGCCCGGTATGTCCCTCTGGCCCCTCATCATCTCCTCCAAGACGCTGTTGGGCAGACCACCCTCCTCCGCTATGTGTAGGCTGACGACGGGTTCCCCCTCAAGCTTGAGGACCCGGGCGAAGTGATGAGGAGCATCCAAGAGTGTCGCGAGGTCGTTGGGCCTGTTCCTGTAGTGGGCCAGCACGTAAATCCCGTAGAACTTCCGGAGGAAGTCCTCACTCACCTTCGACAGGTCCAATCCCTCGTAAATGGCGTCCTCCGGGGAACCACTCGGAGGGTCGCCTGGCTCCGCGTTGAGGAGGAGGAAGTCATACAGCCACGCTTCGACCGGGTCGCCAGGCGGGTACCTTATGGGCTCCTCCATCCTCTCCTCCGCGTACGGCAGATTGGAGTTTCTCACCCTCTTGAGGAACCTCAGGGTGAAGCCCCTCCCAGCCCCCTCGTAACCATGCACCGTGCTCGAGAAGACGGCGAACCTGCTGGTGTGGAGGACCCTGAAGAGGGTGGAGATGGGAATGGCAGCGGCCTCGTCCACCACCTTCAACTTGACCGAGACCTCGGCGGCGCTGTCAGGGGTGAGGAAGAAGACATTTCGTCCCTTGAACTTCACATCTATGACATGCCCGTTCCTGATCAGGGGCTCGTACTTGATCCCCAAGCTGTCCAAACCCTTCATCAGGAACTCGAAGAGTGTCTGGATCCCCTCCAGATTCGGGGAAGTCACCACAGCCCTCTTGATCTTCGTCTTCGTGAGTATGTGGGCGAGAGCGAGCCCTATAACGGCGGACTTACCCCTCCCTCTGTTGGCTGTCAGTATGAACGCCCTCTTCCTTTCATTGACGGCCTGTATCAAGGAGGAGAGGACCCTCTGCTGGTCTAGGGTGGCGCAAAGGTCCATTATGGGGTCGCCCGTCGTCTCCGGAGGTTTCCTGTCCTGAGAGACCTTACCGACGAGCCGCCCCCGCACCTCCTCACCCAGCAGGAAGGTACCAGGTCTCCCCAGAAAGGAGAGGAATCTGGC
>Ga0256835_1001421_pt1 | contig 14427 bp, 10 predicted proteins | sample PIR30metaG_FD_185972 | JGI IMG/M metagenome (GOLD analysis project Ga0256835, IMG submission 185972) | Hydrothermal vent microbial communities from East Pacific Rise, Pacific Ocean - PIR-30 | ecosystem: Environmental > Aquatic > Marine > Hydrothermal vents | place: Pacific Ocean: East Pacific...
TAAAATTACCTCGTTGTTGGTGGTCAGAATGGCGATTCCCTCGTACCTCTCTATCGCCTGAAGCAGCGTATTGACCTCCCTCATCTCCCAGCTGCGGAAGGCACTTTCCCTCGTGTAGAGCAGGCTGTCGGCTTCGTCTATGAGGAGGAGGGTCCTGTGCCTGTCTATCTCCTTGAAGAGCTCGTAAATGTTCTTCTCCGTCTCTCCCACGTAAGCACTGATGAGCCTGTCCACCCTCACGTAAGCCACGTTCATCCCCAGCTCGCCGGCTATGGCTTCAGCCGTTATGGTCTTTCCGGTTCCCGGAGGTCCGTAGAAAAGCATCAGGAGTCCCCTTCCGTACCCCACCAGTTTGTCCATCTCCCATTCCTGAAAGATAATCTTCTCGGCTTTAATCTGTACTATGGCTTTCTGAATGAGCTCCTTCGTCTGCCTGTCCAGTACCACGTCGTCCAGCCGGACACGGGGTTTATAGATAACGTACAGGCCGCGGTCGTAGTACCCCTCAGCCGTCTTCCCCTTGATGAAGAATTCCTTGCCTAAGATATTCTCCACGAATTCGGGGGAGGGGCTGACCCTGACATCCATTATGGATTCGGCGTCGCTGGTATCCACCTTAAGGAGTCCATACTTGACCAGTCTCGATGAAGGTCCTATGAGTTCATGCCCTTTCCTGATGAATTCAGCCCTGCTATTGAATATGGCATCGAGAATTGCCTTTCCACGAAGTCCTCCGGGGCTTCCAGATTCGTGCTGATACATCGTGTAAGCGATGGACATGGCGAGAACTTTGATTTCGTCGTCGCTCAGATTGTACTTCCTGCGAATTGCAAACAGATAACTGGAATTGGGCTCCAGCCTGTGCATCTCCTCGAGTTTTTCCTTAATCTTCTTCTGAAAGAATTTCTTTTCCTCTTCGGATTCCCTGTCGCTCAGGAATTCGCTCATGGGCTGATAGTTCATGTATTCTATCAGGGAATGCCCCAGATTCAGGAAAAGGTCTATATACCTGTCTTCCACTTTTTTATCGGCCATAAGCGAACTGAAATTTTACAGTTTTGTCGAAAAATTCATTCGGAAAGGGAAATCCGGAATCCATATCGGAGCTGAAAGGCAATCCAAGGATCTGCTTTCTTCCAGAAGATGATAACCACCGGATGACATAAATCCCCTGTACGCCCATCGGAATCCTGACATAAAAAGGAAATAATGTTTTGGTGAGTAATTCCAATACCCTGCTCCTTCCACGAATCGTTAAAATGATTGCGCATATTTTTGCACGACTTGATCCATTAAAATTGTTGCATGACCAGAAGGAAATTTTTAGCGTATCTGGGGAGGTTTGCCGTAATCTTCGCTCTGGTGGGGCAGGCATTTGCCATGCTTCGCTCCATCGTTCCCAACGTGGTATACGAGCCTCCCAAGAAGTTCAAGATCGGTTATCCCAACGACTTCTCCGAAGGCATAACCTTCCTCTCCAAGTACAGGCTCTTCGTCGTTCGCGAGGGGAACACCTTCTGGACCATATCGGCCATCTGTACTCACCTGGGATGCACCGTTAATCTCGTCACATTCCCCAAACCCAAGAAGGTGAAGATAGGAAAGAAGGAGTTCACCGAACTCTGGGAGTTCCACTGCCCCTGCCATGGATCCAAGTTCTATGGAGAGGGTACGCCCTTCGCAGGTCCCGCACCCAGACCACTGCCCTACTATCCCCTCGACCTGGCTCCTGACGGACAGCTGGTGGTGGATACCAGCAGGGAAGTCAAGAGCGATTTCCGTTTCGTGCTGAACGTATAATCCGGAAAATAGAAAATAAAAGGAGGTTTCCATGCAGAAACTCAGTGAATGGTGGAGGAAACTTACGTGGACATTTGCACCCTCCAATAAGGTGGAGGCCACGAAGGCCGTCACCAGGAATTTCATTCTCCACTGGTTCCCTGCCAGGGTTACCTTCAGGAGCATGTCCTGGAGCTATTCGTGGTGGCTGGGAACCGTGTCCTTCTCCCTGTTCCTTATTCTGACCATAACAGGTATCGTCCTCATGTTCCTCTATATTCCTTCGGTCGAAAGAGCCTACTGGACGATCAAGGATCTGGAGCATGCCGTATCATTCGGATGGTTCCTGCGCAACATGCACCGCTGGGCCGCCCACCTCATGGTCTTCTTCGTTACTCTTCACATGGTGAGGGTCTTCTTCACGGGCGCCTTCAAGAACGGCGGCAATCCCGAGGCGAGCAGACCCCTCAACTGGGCTGTGGGAATGTTCCTGCTGTTATTCACCCTCCTGCTCTCCTACACCGGCTATCTGCTTCCCTGGGATCAGCTGGCCCTCTGGGCTATCACCATCGGTGCCAACATAGCCAAGTCTGTTCCCCTCATAGGTAATTACCTCCACTTCCTGCTGGCAGGTGGCAGTCAGATAGACCAGAATACCCTGATCAGGTTCTACGCGCTGCACGTGATCGTACTCCCCGCGATAGTACTCCTGCTGGTCTCCTACCACATGTGGAGAGTGCGCCGTGATGGTGGTCTGGCTGTCAGCGAACAGTACAAGATGCAGGCCAAGAAGGAAGGAAAGAGGCTCGTTCCCGACGATTATACCACCTTCGCAGTCCCGGCCCTCATAAGAAGGGCTTTCCTGGTATTCCTCATCAGCCTCGGTGCCGTTATGCTCCTGTCCCTCATCTCCAATGCTCCCCTCGAGGAGCCCGCAGACCCCAGCTGGACTCCCAACCCCGCAAAGGCTCCCTGGTACTTCCTCTGGTTGCAGGAGTTGCTGGCTATAACCACCATAAGGACCCCCTGGTTCACCATCAACGGTGGATTCGTGGGCGGTATCGTTATACCCGGAATCCTGTTCCTCTGGGGTCTCATAGTGCCCTTCATAGATAAATCACCCGACGAGGCAACCGGTGTATGGTTCCATCCCTCCAGAAGGCTCCAGAACTGGACATTTGCAATCATCATGCTCATCCTTGCTTTCCTGACCATATTCGCCATGTACTTCAGAGGACCTTCCTGGAACATTTACTGGCCCTGGGCATGGCCCCCTGTACCTCATCTGTTTTAAAAAAGGAGGCTTGAAATGGCAGAAAACAAGAAGCCTGCAAACGTTTTCGAGGATAAGTACTGGAAGGATTCCATCCTTATTTATATCGTTGGCATAGTTCTGGCCATATTTACCGGGATAGTAATCTATAGAACGGCCAACCCGGAGTGGAAGAAGTACCAGAAGGAATTCGTCAAGATCGCCGAGAAGAAGATCGGTAAGGAGAAGGTGGCCAAGATAGATCTTGGCATCAGGCAGATCTGGAATAAGGAACTCATGGGTCCCAATACGGCCGATAGATGCGTCACATGTCATCTGGGTGTGGATGTTCCCGGACTGGAAGGGGATGACGTTCCCGTCGTATTCAGGACTCATCCCAATCCCGATGGTCTTCTGGACAAGCACCCCCTCAACAAGTTCGGATGTACAATCTGCCATGGTGGTCTCCCCAACTCCCTGACCGTTAAGGAGGCCCACGCCGAGCACGGAGTCAGATGGCTGTATCCCACCTACACCAGAGAATTGCAGAAGAAATACAAATTCGACGAGGATCGCCTCGTAATGCTCCAGATCAACTGTAATTACTGCCACAGGTTCGATAAGGACGTTCCTGGAATGGATTACATCAATCTGGCCAAGGATCTCATGATCGAGAAGAACTGTCAGTCCTGTCACATAATCGATGGATACGGAGGAAACATTGGACCCAATCTCACATATGAGGGCGACAAGTCCCACGAGATGTTCGACATCCACGCTCCATATTACGTCATCAAGGATGGAAAGCCGGTGGAATCCGGCCACACAATAGCTGAAGAGATGAAGAGAAGGGGTCTTCCCTATTCCGTTTTCTCCTGGCACATACTGCACTTCGAGGAACCCAGAAGCATAACCCCCACCTCCACGATGCCCAATCATGGTTTCTCCAAGGATGAAATACTGGCCATGACCATGCTCATGATGAGCTGGAGAAAGCTGGATATACCCTCCCATTACCTCTCCAACCCCGGCAAATACCAGCTCCTCCGTCTGATGGAAGAGGGTCGCGTCAAGCCCCAGAAGATAGAATACGTATCCATGGCTGCTACAGCTCCCGAAACCACCTCCAAGGTGGAAGGTCAGGCAGAAACTGCAGAAGAGGTTCAGGTGGAAGAGAAAGCCGAAAAGTCTGCTGCCGCTTCCTCCGGTGGAGTTGATCTCAAACTGGCCGAGAAGGGTAAGGAACTGTTTGGAACCAGAGGCTGTACCGCATGCCACACTGTCGGTGGCGGGAAACTCGTGGGACCTGATCTCAAGGGTGTTACCGAGAGAAGGGACAAGCAGTGGATCATCAACATGATTCTCAAGCCCGATTCCATGCAGCAGAATGACCCCATAGCCAAGAAGCTGCTCGAGGAATACAATGTCCCCATGCCCAATCAGGGAGTCACTCCAGAGGAAGCAGAAGCCATTTACGAATATCTGAAGTCCGCAAGCAAGTGATCATTCTCCCCGCCTTTTGGCGGGGTTCTTTCATCTATCAAAATTCCTCCTTCACCGTCTGGCAATGAGGATTCCCGAAACGATGAGAATCAATCCCACGACAGTGCTCCACATGATGCTCTCGCTCAGCACTCCACCGATGAAGAGAAGAGAAACGAAGGGCGTCAGGTAAATCAAATTGGCCACCTGAGCGGTATTCCTCGCCAGCCTGAGGGCCCTGTCCCACACGACGAAGGTTATTCCCATCTCGAACAGCCCTATCCACACGCTCCCCGCCAGACCGGGACCATTGCAGGAAATTCCTCCCTTTATGAGCAGAAAGAGTCCCGTGTAAATGGCTCCCATGGTGAAGTTGCCGGCAAAGGCCAGGATGCGCTCCCGCCTGTCCCTCATGGCCACAATCCAGTAGGTGGCCCATATAAAGGAAGAAGAGAAGGCAAGGAGAAGGCCGATGGCGTCGAGGCCACCGGGAATGAATAGCATTCCGCCGGAAGAGACCAGAACAGCCCCCGAGAATCCCACCAGCACCCCCACCAGCTCCCTGAAAGTGACCTTCTGGCGCAAAATAAAAATGGAAAGTACCACCAGAACGATGGCCCATGTATAGTTGATGGCCTGTGCAATCTGGGCGGGAAGGCGGTTGTAGGCCTCGAAGAGTACCAGATAATATAAGAATGGATTGAGAAGCCCCATCAGAGCTGAAATTCGGAGCCACCCATCGGAGAACCTGCATACCTTCCTGTAAAAGCACAGTCCCCACAGTACCACGGCAGCCACCACGGAGGAGCAGAAGAGCATGCTGATCGGGTCTATATGGGAAAGGGTTAATTTGAAGGCAGTGGCCACAGAAGACCACAGCAGGACTGCAAGGAAGGCGTACAAGTAGGGGGACGAGAGCATCTCAGAATCCCACCGTCACTCCCACCTTCCAGTCGAGAACATTCCTCCATTCGTAATCTGTCGTCGTCGTTGAGATCGGGACCTTGAGATGATAGGACTTTACCTCCAGAAAGAGTCTCGTCCTGTTCCAGAAATCCCCCTCCAGAAGAGTACCGAGGAGTATATCCCCTCCAGCTCCAGCCATATACGTAAAATCATCCCCTATAACCGGATAGCTCTCCAGATTCATCTGGGGCCTCTGGAAACCCAATCCCCCGGCCAGATAGAATCTTTTTCCCTTTACATCGAGCAAAGCATAACGGACTCCGAGGGTAAAGATGAAGTTATAGGCAGTAATATCCCCCGTCCCTCCAGTCGTATCGGCACCACCTTCCGCCATAGTGAAAACGGTGGAGGAATCCGTTATTCTGTTGGAAATAATCCTCCCGAGTTCCAGGGAAAAAGTCCAGCGTTCTTTATTCAAATCCAGTCCCACAACAATCTCCGGCACATCGCCAAAATCCCCCACAGCAAACCGGGCTGCAGGGTTAAAACCCATGAATACCAGAACCATCATAGCGGATAAAGTATAAAGTCATTCACCGATGATTTTAATAACCACCCTCTTGGGCCTCTGGCCATCGAATTCCATGTAAAATATCTCCTGCCACGGACCCAGATCCAGCTGACCCTCCGTGATGGGAAGCACCACCTGAAGATGGACCAGCAGATTCTTTAGATGGGCATCGGCGTTGTCTTCTCCGGTCCTGTGATGTTTATAATCGGGTCTGAACGGAGCCAGTTTCTCCAGCCACTCCCACATGTCCTCCCAGAGGCCGGGCTCGTTATCCTGAATTATGACGGCAGCCGTCAGGTGCATGGCAGAAACGAGGCAGAGCCCCTCCTTGACCCCCGACTCCTTGACGGCTTCCTCCACCTCATCCGTTATCCTGATTATATCCCTGCGCTTCTCCGTGTTGAACCAGAGGTACTTGGTATAGGACTTCATGCCAAGAAGTTTAAGGCCCGAAGGCGGAATAGCCCCTGCATTAAAATTCCCATCGTATGCTTCCCATCCTCTACTGGACCAACATGACTGGCGTCTACGACATCGCCCGGATGGAAGACCGATACTACATGGCCACCATAGGGGGCATCCTCATAACGGACAGGAACCTGTTTCCCGTGAAGAAATTCGACTTCTCATCGGGCCTCCCCTCCAACGTGGTGGTATCCATGGACACCCTCGCAGGAGTCGTATGGTTCACCACCACTGGAGGCATCGGCTACATTTCAACAGATGAAGTAATCCTCTACCCCGCTCCATCCCTCCCGGTGTCCGATTTCGAGAATGTGAAGGGGACCATTACCCATGGAACGCACCTTCTGGTGTACTCCGATCGGTGGATAATGGACATAGACACGAGGGGGACGCCCGAATTCACGGACGACCGGATTCGCCTTGCGGAGATGAATCGAATAGAACCCATAGGCCAGAAGCCTATAAATCATATTGCAGTGCACAGAGACACCCTGTACGTGGCCGACAGCCTTGGCATAATTGCCACCCATCTGGACTTTCTGGACATTCCCGCCAGTTATACCCGGGTGAAGGAGAGCGGAAAGACGCTCTTCGTTCAATTCTTAAACGACACCATGTATCTCGGAACCGCAACGGGCCTCGTTATGGAGGATTCCACCCTTCTGAGCGGCTATGCCGTGATATACTTCCTGCGTCAGTCGGACACCTTCTATCTATCCCTGCGCATCGGAGCCACCGATATATACGCCCCGGGGCTTCTGGGTAAACTGGCAGATGGAAACCTGTCCTTGGAATACATGTACCCATCCCCCTATCTGATTTTGCCTCACGGTGATGGGTTGCTCGTATCCCTCTTCTACTGGCTGGGGGATGCCGTGGGGAAGAACAGCAAGGCCATCGGACTGGTTTCCTACCCGGACTGGATATTTCACTTTTACGGAGACATTCCCTTCAACTATACGACGGGCATCTATGCGGATGGGGACTGGCTCTACCTATTCACCGGAAGGATTTACAACGCCCCCCACGACACCCTCGGATTCATGGGAGTGGACATGCTCAACCGAAAATTCTTCAATCCAGACGATCCGCAGGACTATAGCGTCAGAGGCATCACGAAGATAGATGACTCCACATTTGCCCTGGCCACCTTCTTCTCCATTTTCACATTTCACAAAGATGGAACCGTCCAGAAGTGCTACGATGGAACCAATTCGGACGGTGATGCCTTCACCTCCATAACCGCAATCGGTGATACCCTGCTGGCCACAGCTCACAGCGGGCAGGTCTTCAAATTCTACAACGATTGCACCGTTCGAGAGCTAACTCCCTACGGAGTGGTGGGAATACCGAGGGCTATTTCCTACAACCCCACGAGCCATCTAATAGCGGTGGGGGGAGACGGTGGAATAGCCATATATCAGGACAATTCGCAGGTTCTCTTTGACCCGGGATATCAGGTGAAGGCTTTGGAACCCTTCGGCGCCGGTTTCCTCATAGGAACCAGTCAGGGCCTTTACAGATACAATGGATATGACATAAGCCCTATTCAGTCAATCCCGCAGGAGGGCATTTCGGACATAATCGTGGACAAATGGGGACGGCCGTGGATTCTCTCCCAATCCGGCCTGCATCAACTGGACAGGCAACTGAACCCCTTCCAGTACTATCGGATTGCCGGAATCACTTATGACTTCGCCACCAACTGGCCCCTCAAACACAATCTGGCCATATACATGGACACCCTCCTATTGGCGGGCAGCTCGCAGGGGATAGCAGTCATAAATCTGAACACCACCATCACCTTCCCCGACAGTGTAATCCTCTATCCTAATCCCGCATACGAAAGGGCCTACATTCGGGGAGTGGCATGCGCCGATATTGAGGATATTCGGGTCATGTCCATGACGGGAATACCCCAGAGTGTGCCCTATTCGTGCGATAATGGAATCGTGCAGATGGACACGGGCAACCTGAAGAAGGGCTTATATATCGTGGATATAATCCTCAGGTGGGGCAGGAAGACGCTCAAGTTGATAAGGAACTAACGGAAGGGAAATATCACGAAGGACAGCAGGTCCCACAGAGCATGGGAGACGACGACGAGAGTAATATCACCCGTCAGGGCGTACACCAGCCCCCACACTCCTCCGGCAACCAGAGCAGCCAGAATCAAAACCGGATTTGCGGTTGGTATGTGGATACCTGCATACAGGAGCAGGGTCAACAGGAACCCGGGCCAGATGCCCATCCTCTCCATCAATACCCTCTGGACGAACCCCCTCCAGAAGATCTCCTCCCCCGAACCGATGGGGAATAGGAGGAGAAGACCGATGGCCCATCTGGGAAGGAATGTCGGACGCTCATAGACGGAAGCGATATACTCCTTCGCATCCGGGATGAGAGGAATCACCTTCAGGAGAATATTACCCGCCCAGAATATCCCATAAAGTACTAAAGCAAGCAATACGCCGTAAAGAACGGAACGAAGAGACCACTTTTCAGAGGATAGAATTTCCCGATTCGACAAAAGGGCAATGCTCATAAGTGTCGCCGTGGCAATGCTCATGGAAATCCAGAAATCGAAAGGCTCCAGAACGAATATGACGAACCACATGAACCCCGCCAGAACCACCGCCCCCCACAGACAGAGCATGGGGAAAGTTTAATAGCCAAAGCCTTTAAAATTATTTTTAAAAAGATGAAAGAAAAACATTGTCCCACTCACTTTCTCTCTGACGAGCCTGTGGAAAATGACAACTTTGGAACTCACGAAAAGGTGGCCAAAGCGCTATTAGAACTCATTTGCAATGGGAATTCAGATACTGTACATTCAATTGCTCTTGAAGGAGCATGGGGTAGCGGAAAATCCACGGTGATTAAAATCTTAAAACGTCTCATCCAGCAGGAACAATGCAACGAAGATATTGCAGTTTTTGTATATGATGCTTGGGCCCATCAGGGTGATTCCCTACGCCGATCGTTTATGGAAAAACTCATTGATTTCTTGATTGACAGAGGGTGGATAAATAAAGAAAATTGGGAGGAAGAGAAGGCGCGGCTATCCAGGAGATTGGAAGAAACCAATATTACTACAACTCCTCAATTGACCAGTTGGGGCAAAGCTTTAGCCCTTTCTTTGGGATTGGTACCAGTAGGTATGGCAATAGCAACCATGGGCGGGAATGTGTCCACTTTTTTCCGCTATATAGGTGTTAGTTTAACGATAGTTCCTATTCTTGTGGTTTTTGCAGCCATCATTAGAAACAAATTCTCAAAGCGTAAAGATGAAAGTGCATTGTTAATCTTTCTAAACCGCACAAAAGAGATCCAAAGAACCCGAACGATTCGCACTCCTGACCCAACAACCGTGGAATTTGCCGAAAAATATAAGAAACTCTTGAAAGAAGCCCTTGGAAATGAAGGGAAATTGCGTAAGTTAATTATCGTTATGGATAACCTTGACAGATTACCACCTCAGGAGGCTCTTCTCGTATGGGCAACCATGCGCACTTTCACTCTCTTTGAATCAGAGGAAGAATGGCAGAGCCGTCTGTTTCTCCTTGTCCCCTTTGCCCCGGAAGCTCTTTCAAAACTATGGGAGGATTCCGAGAAAAGTTCAACCGTACAGGCTTTCATAGAAAAAACATTTCAGCTGCGGCTTCAGGTTCCGCCACCGGTTCTTTCAGATTGGAATGAGTTTTTGAGAACTCAGTTAGAGCAAGCATTTCCTCAACATGAAAAACCAGAAATCGATACCATAATCCGTCTATTTCGACTCAAGGGGATTCCCGAGAATCGTCCTTTAACTCCAAGAGATATTAAACTCTTTGTCAATAAGGTGGGAGCCTTACACCTAAAGTGGAAGAATACGATTCCTCTCCCTATACAGGCGGCGTATGTTTTGTATAAGAAGGGAAATTATCAAGAGTTTCGGAAAAATTTGATTGAGGGAAAATTGCTGGACGAAAGAGCAAAAATTATACTTCAGAAGACAGATTGGCAAAAAGACTTTGCGTCCCTGTATTTCAATGTTCCTCCGGATAAGGCTCTACAGGTGCTTGTAGGGCAACAAGTTGAAAAGGCTCTTACTGAAGGGGATTCAAAAGGCCTTGAAAAATACAAAGATATTCCTGGACTGGTAAATGTTATAGAAGAGATCATGGATCGTAATCTTGTTGAGTGGTCTTCACAACCTGAAATTCCAGCCAGAATTCCACTGGCCCTCGAGAACATAGTGCTTGAAGATAAGGTGTGGGAAAGCATTAGAAGGATGTTAGAAAAAACCAACAAATCCTTCAAGCATTTTGGTGCAAAGGTAGGCGAAGGGTTGAAGGTTCTTATCCAGAAATATAGAGATCAAGAACTGGCTAAACATGTCCTCTATCTTATCAAAGAAACTCTTTCTCAAATTGCGAATGAAGAAAACGAAACTCAGAAATATCAGAAAGTACAATCTTGGGTACAAGGAAGTTATATAATAATTCAGGAACTCCTTAACCAAGGAATGGACGATGTGGTACGCTCTTTTGAGGTTCCCGGAGAAGCCTCTTTATACATAGAGGTAATGCGAGCTCTTACAAAGGAAAACCCTGAAAAAGAAACTGTAAAATGCTTTGTGCCTTCAATAGACGGAGAGAGAATTATCGACACACTCATAAATTCAATAAACCAAAAAGCGCTTTTTGAGGGGTGGGGACATGCTGTGGGTTTAATGATCGAAATCGGTCCAGAATGGCCATGGATAAAGCTGGTAAATAGCGCTAATCGAATCACAAATTCACAATTATTACCTCCAGAGCAATGGAAAGAAATTCTCCAGGCCCTATGGCATATTTACTTTTTAGAAAAGTCTGGAGAAGGCCATTTCAAGGCCCGTCAAACGCTTGAGCAAATGGCCAAGGATGGGCGGGTATTTCATTATCTATACGTTTCTTATTATCAAAATAAAAAGTGGATAGATTCTTCTTGGAATTTAATGACATTAATATCTTTTAATCCGGAAGGGCAATCTCAAAGACCATGGAATAGTTCTTCCACAGGAAGACAAATATTCCATCAAATTCTACAAAACCCCGAAAATTATGGCCAAATGTTGAGTGCTTTTGCACATCTTGCACGGAAATATTTATCCTTCGAAGAACTTCTCGGAATTTACAACAAACACGCAAATACCAAAAAATGGATAGAAGCTGCAATGGAAAAAATTCTTGATGAACATCCTAACTTCTTTGAACCTGTAGTTATAACAAATAATTACGAAATTTTTCAGACTTTTCCCTCGGAACTCCAAAGGAAAATTGTTCAGAAGATAAAAGGTAATCTCATTGCACATCTAAAAAGTATTGATTTTTCTATAAATCTTTCAAAACTATATCTTCAGATTTTAGAGGGTGAAGATCAGCCACCTCCAGACTTTGTAAATTTCCTGAAAAAAGGTCTTAAAACCGTGGATGATGATCAGTGGATAGAGTCATTTAAATCTCATGACTCTCTATTTCAACTTCTTATTTATCTATTGAAAATGAGCGAATCATTAAATCTTGGACAATCCCTTGCAGATGCTCTTCGGAAATGGACTAAATTTCAGATCAATGGGGAAGGTGAATTCACTGAACAACAACTGGAAGAATTCTCCATACTCCCTGATGCTCTAACAAAAGGTTTCAGAGAAATCTTCTGGAAAAACTTGAGAGATATTCTTATTGAAAATGCTGATAAGGCTGACAAGGATCTTTCAAAAGTCTTGTTAATTTTTGGAACGGGTCTAATAACTTCGGGAGTTTTTAAAGAAAAAGCAGATGAAATAGTAAGAAGGTTGTTCAGTGAAATCATCGAAAGAGGCTCAGAAGTGGAACTTCAGTGGATGCTCCAGGTGTTTGAAGAGGTTCCCGGTTTTCTACAAGAGGTTCCAACCTCATCACTGGAGGATCTAAAGGAGCGTTTAGAGAAAGCCAATGAACTTCCCGAAAGCATAACCCCCAAAATTGAGGAGCTCAAGGATAAAATAGCCCATGAAATTGAGAGAAGAAGTAGAACTTAGGAATGAAACTAACGAATCTACTGCTCATATACAATCTCCAAATCAGTATCTACTATAAAATTCCAGTACAACAAACTATAAGGAAACTCTGTTCGCACCGGCCATGGGAAACAGGAGAATATAGTTTATTCCTCAGCTTATTGGATATTCTTAATTCTTAACCAATTATTGACACCTTTCCTTTTTAACAAGTCAATTTTAGGAGAGTAAATAATTATAGAAAGTTTATCAAATCAAGAACAAGGAAGCAAAAACCATGCCCAAAAACTTAATCACCAACGCCAAAGGAAGAATATTGCAGGATCACGTCCTTACCCTGATCAGGGGCAGTCAATAGAACAAATTCCATGCAATCAAAGTAGTAAAAGGGCTTTCGGAATTTACTGCAAGGGTTAAGAGGACCAAATTTCCAAACTGAAAAGGCTGAGCATTCATTAACATTTACTAAGTCTTATCCCATAGACGATGCAAGTTTGGTACCGAAGCATCATATTGAGTTCCCGTTTCTGGCTTTATTATCGTAGAGATAAAATGATAACATAAATAGCCTCCTCACCATTCCACCACTTTCTTTCCATCCTTTATGAGAATGCCTCTTTTATCAGGTTTGACGGCACGGCCGGTTATGTCGAAGATGCCCTTTACAGGGCGGGTGGCGATATTGCGCTCATCTATTCCGATGGTGCCACCGGCTTCCTCGAATCGGGCTTTGAATTCGTGGAGATAGATATCGGCAATGCGGGATGAGAAGACGATAATGGTGTTCTCGTCGTTATAATCGTATCCTGCACGGGACCAGTTCATGGAACCGGTAAGGACGGCATACCTGTCGAATATAGCATACTTGTGATGGATATAGACTTCCCCTGCATAGATATCGGCAGGGGGATTCCATGCAGAAATATCGCACGAAGAAGATATTCCCCGCATGCTCTTGACGGGTTCCATGCTCCATGTCCCCTCATCCACCACAGCATTGACCATATCGTGCTTGGGCCACATAGCATCGGAGTACTCGCAGCGGGTAAAGACGTTTAGATTTATGTCTATCTCGCTGGAAGCATAGTCTATCATGTCCAGAACCCTGTACTTGAGGTCGTCCGTAGGGGAAAAATACACCAGAATCGAGTCCACCACACCGTTGAGAATCCTCACCACGTGGGGAGTATTGTCGGACTTATAGTCCTGAAAACGGCATGAATATATGTTAGGAACATCCCCGCTTCCACCCCACATCTCCTCGAATTCCTGCGTAAAAATGGAAGCCAGTTCTTCGTTATCTATCACTATCAGATTGTTGGCCTGGAATCGGGTTGCTTCGTAAGAGAAATTGGTTGAGCCGGTTATGACGATGTGACCGTCTATAACGATGAATTTATTATGCATGAGGTCTCCGTAATTGTAATCGCATTCGTATCCGATATCCGCATTCCCGTCGAAGAGAATGGGGATTCCATAATCCACCAGATCTTCCAAAAAAGGATAACTGGCACTGCTGCTCTGTCCCTTCTGATTCTCTGCTATTATGCGAATTCGGACTCCCCTGTCCTTGGCGGATTTGAGAGCATTCACTATATAGGTGGCAACCGGTTCCTCTCCGTTCAATTGAAAGAGGCTGTAAATGGTTATGTCTATGGTGGAACTGGCAGAATTGATATAACTGACGATAACGCTATCGAGCTTCACATTGCCCAATCCATCATACGGTGGGGCAACGCTCCTGGAAAAGAAGACAGAAATCTGTCCAAGAACAAAGATGATCATTTTTCCCTCCTCAACGCATCAGAAACACTTTGCCCTTCACATCGCCCCGGTCGAGCAGAGCCCTAATGATAAAGAGTCCGCTGTGGGGAAGGGTTATCCTGTTCCCCCTCTGCCGGGCGATGAGACGTCCCTCCGGACTGTACAACTCCAGTTCTCTGACGGGTT
>Ga0256835_1001422_pt1 | contig 14422 bp, 18 predicted proteins | sample PIR30metaG_FD_185972 | JGI IMG/M metagenome (GOLD analysis project Ga0256835, IMG submission 185972) | Hydrothermal vent microbial communities from East Pacific Rise, Pacific Ocean - PIR-30 | ecosystem: Environmental > Aquatic > Marine > Hydrothermal vents | place: Pacific Ocean: East Pacific...
CCTCGCCTGTGGGGGGGTAAAGTGTGCGTACAGGTTGGAATTTCCTTTCTCCCTCCCCCGCAGGCGGGAGATTTTTATTTGGCGCAGACGCGGCGCTGCCGCTGGTGGCTCCGCCGGAGCGGGGCCGATTTGTTCATCGCTCCTATGATACTAGGTGAACACCATTGCTTCGGGGACATCGTGACCCTGTGGCAGGGCTACAAGTCTGCGATGGGGGGAAGTTCGTCGCCTTTGGGGCTCCTCAGCGGGCGGACCTTCCCTATGGGCGGCGCGTTCAACGATCCATTTTCTGCGCTCCCAGCTTTTCTTCTTACGCTGCGCCGCTTGTAGTACGGTGCCGGGCGTATAGGGACCGGTCCCCGCGCTTCGCGCGACAACATCACGCCGTGCCGAAGGCGCGCCGTCGCCTCCCTGGCCGCCTCCACCCGGCTCAAAAAATCCCGCACCTCTCTCGGGTCGCGAGACTGCGGGGTAATTACGATGTAGTTTGCAAGCCGGCCGGCAACGTATTCGCTGGTCGCCCCGTCAGCCTGGTGTATGCCTAATATCGCCACAGGGCCGTTTAAGTTTGATACCAGCGCCTCCGCCTCGTCGACCCCGTAAGCCGCGCGAAGATCGGCGAGGGACTGAGAGACCGCAACCACGCCCTGGCCGCGCCCACGCCCGATCCGAACCATATCGGGAAGCAGCGGGGGGCGCAGGACGCCCACTTCGTCCAGCACCCACATGAGGCCGTGAGGCCCCAGGCGCGCGCTCTTCAGCGCCTCGTACAGGCCGCCTAAAAGCCAGTTGGCTATGAGGTTTTGTTCGGGCGTATTGTCGTGCAGCGTGACGTAAATCGTCGACGCCTCGAAGCGGGGCAGGCTCTCCGCCGCATCGAGCGCGGGCGCCACCCTTTGCAAAAGCTTCGTAAGCTCCATCGTGCTGCCCACGATCGACGCGAAGTATCGCTCCCCCTTCTCTACAACCAGGAGCGCGTCACGGGCGGCCGCCGCCCCCGGATTGTCTGGCTCCTCCGCGATTTCCGCCAGCGCTTCGCGCCACCTCGCCGGCGAAACCTCCAGCGCCACCTGCCAAACGGCGCGCTCGCCGCGATACTCGGCGTCCAGGATTAGCGCGCGCAAAACCGTCTCCCAGGGGGAGATAAACGCGCTGTCGCCCCCACGCGCCTGCTGCTGTTTAAAAAGGGCGGCCAGTCGCTCCAGCGCGTTGACGCGCCCCCCGTACAACTGGGCTATGGGGATGGGGTGTGTGGGCGCGAGGGCGTCCCAAACCGCAACGTCCTGGTCAAGCTCGTAGCGCCGATAGGCGGAAGTCAACGCCGCCAGCTCGCCTTTGGGGTCTACAACAATGGCGGATCCAGGCCACTCCAACAGGCCGTGAGCCAACGTAACGCTCTTCCCGCTCCCAGAGGGCGCAAAAACGAGCGCGTGGTGTTGTGGGGGCAGACGAACAAGCCTCCCAAGCGCGCCGACCTCCCGCGCAATAACAAAGCCGGGTCCGCGCCGGTACGGGTTGCGTCCCCACAACACGCAATAGGGCCGCCGACGCCTCCACGCCGCCGCCCCCACCAACAAGGCTGCAAAGCCCAGCGCAAACGTGGGAGCCACGGCGCGGGCGCGCGCCAGCACGTAAGGCTTCAGCCGTTGGTCGATGGCCCGGCGCGCGGCCTGGGCGCGCCGGGCTTCCTCGTCATTCGGCAGGAACTGAATGGTGTCGGCGATGACGGCTCCCCATCCACGGCGTAGCAGGCCCGCGACCGTCTGGTAGGCGCTAAGCCCGGCCCAGCCCGTCGCCAAAACGCCGATGATCAGCAGAGCAAGGGCGAGCCGTCGGCCGCAGAAAAACCCTCTCACAGCCCCTGTTCCTCCTCCGCGCCGCGCGACGCGTCGATCTCAAGGAACGCCTCCAGGCCCGCCTCGCGGTCGTTGATTTTTTCAACGCTGCGATCGGCCGCGGCGTTCAGTTCGCGCAGCTCTCCGCGGCGAAGCGTGCGGTCGACCTCCAACAGGACGTGGACGTGCGGGTGCTCGGGGTCGTCGTGCCACACGGCCGCCCAGGAGGCCTCCGGGTGGCGCGCCTCGATCTCCTGCATTAGGTCCTCTGTGTGCCTGCGCCAATCCTCCTCGGTCCAGGCTTCGGTCTCGCCGGGAGCGGGGCTGATGACCAGCGTGTACGTGTACGTGTGCGCGCCCTGCTCCCGGCGCATCCAGTCGTCGAGGGCGCGCCGGTCGAGCTCGTCGCCGGCGCTCGTCCACGCGGTTAACCCGCCCGCGCCCCGCGCGGCCTCCGACTCCTCGAGGAGGTAGCGCACGGTACCCCGCGCCCGGGCGCGCCCCTCGGCGTCGTTTCGGTAGTAACGCACGTTAATGATTCCACGCCGACTTCCCACTACCGCCCCCCGCCCGTGTGCGGCGGCCACGCGCGGGCGGCCATCGCCGCCCACCGCGTGCGCTCCGCCGCACAGAACGGCCGCCGCTCACCGTCGGCCCGCAGCCGCTCCAGCGACGACGCGATGCGGCCATCGCTTTTAATTTCCGGAATCCAGTCCAGAAGATGAAGGGGGTTCACGCCGCGCCGCGCCATCCAGCGGAGGAGGTCGACGCCCGCGTCCACCTCATCGTCCGACAGCGCGTTCCCGTGGCAATACTTTATGTCATCTCGGGATGATTTTATCTCATCGAACAGCCGCATTCCCAGCTGCAGCGACACCGCCGCCGCCCGCGCGGCGTCGTCCGCCACGACGCGCGCCCGGTGGACGCCGCGCGCGGTCGCCACGTGCAGGTAGGCCGCGCCGTCGCCGCCCGCCAGCTCGACGAGCGCCGCCGCCAGCTGGAGCGGCTGCGGACCGCTCGGGTCGAGAGCGATTTCGCCGTCCTGCACGCGCATCCCGTCCATGGCCCCTCCGCTGGCCGGCACTGATATATAGAACTGTTCCGACGGCTCACCGGGGATTCGGGTTCCTAGAAAAATTCCTTTCATTACGTAACGCACGGCGTGGTCGGCCACAACGGCGTCGCCCTCCACGCGGCCGGCGGCCTCCACCGCGACCGACACGCCGCCGCTGGCGGCGGCGATCGCCGTCAGCAGCTCGTGGGGGGGGCGCTGGCGCCCCAACCGCTCCCGCACGGCGCGGTAGGCCCCGAGCGCATCGTCGCCGGCGATGGCGGCGTCGCGATCGTCGCCGAACGGCGGCTGGGGCGCCGCCCACGGGCCGTCCGCGACCGCGTGCGCCTGCCACGCGAGCGCGCGAGCCTCGTACAGCGCGCCCGGCAGCGCGGACGCGCCGGCCACCACCGGCAGCACCAGCCGGCCGTACGCTACACTGTCTCCGTAAAGGTTCCTAAAAGTGGGGGTTTTGTCTGTGTTTTCCATACCAACCCCACGTTAGCGGACGCCGCGGTTCGACTTGGGGACCCGATGTCCCCATCCCCGCGCAGCGGACGGTGGAGAGGTGGGCCGCTACCCGTCCTCAAGCATCAGCGCCAGCATCTCTTTTGCGTTACGCATGCGCCTTGCCGCTTCTTTTCTGGCCCTGTCCGACAGCCGCTTCGCCTGCTCAGAGCCCAGCTCTTGCGCCAGCCTTTGCGCGTACATCAACCTGTGGGTCGACGCCTCAAACGCCGCAATCGCCGCGAGGTCGCCGAAGCGGCCCATCGCTTTGACGAGGGCGCGCTGGGCCTGCTCCTCGAGGCGCTGCTGCCAGTCAATGGACGATCCGGCGCGGGCGGCGAGGGCTTCCTCGATAAGGGTCGCCCCCATGCGGCTGATGCTAACGCCTTGTTGCCTGGCCAACTCCTCCACCGCGTGGGCCACGGCGGGGGTGACGCGGATGCCGAGGGTGCGTAGTTTTATAGCCATGGTTATATTTTATTGTAAATCCCGTTACGTCAATCATTTATCGCAAATAGGGGGTTCCAAGGGGGATTTATCCCCCTTGGCAAGCGGCGCGCGTAGCGCGCTTAGCTTGCCTTCTTTTTCCTCTCACCACCCAAGTCGCGGCTCCCACGCCAGCAAATCCCAGGCCGCGCGACGCCCTACGTCTGCGGCTGATATCATTCGAGTCAGAGTGGCGACCTCCGCAAGCAAGCGCTCATCAAACAACAAGCCCGCATTTTTGGACTTCTTCGCCGGGGCCGGCCTGGCCACCGAGGGCTTGCGTCTCTACTTCAAGCCCGTCTGGGCGAACGACATCAGCCCCAAAAAGGCCGCCGTGTTCCTCGCCAACCATCCGAAGCGCGCCTTTCGCCTCTCGCCCATCGAAGAGGTTCGGGGGTGGGAGGTCCCCAACGCCGAGCTCTCCTGGGCGAGCTTCCCCTGCCAAGACCTTTCGCTCGCGGGCAACATGGGCGGAATAGAGAGCGAGCGAAGCGGCCTAGTGTGGCAGTGGCTGCGCGTCATGGACGAAATGCCGTCGCGACCGCCGCTCGTCGTGGCCGAAAACGTCCCCGGCCTCGTTTCGGCCGCCGGGGGCGCGCACTACCAAAGGCTCCACGAGGCGCTCGCAGAGCGCGGCTATAGGGTTGGCGCGATGCTCATTGACGCGGCCCATTGGGTCCCGCAATCGCGAAAGCGCGTTTTCGTGGTCGGAGTAAGCGCGGACGTCGAGATCTCGGGGCTTGCGGACGACGGTCCCGGCTGGCACCACCCCGCCCCGGTGCGAAAGGCCGCCAAGCTGGTGAAGGACTGGGTTTGGTGGCGGCTTCCCGCCCCACCACAACGAAGGGTCGACCTCGAAGACATCGTCGACTTCGACGCGCCGGTCGACGACGAAGACAGGCGCCTCCGGATCCTGAGCCTTATCCCCCCAGCCCACCTTGATCGCCTTCAAAAGGCCCTTGAGGAGGGGCGGCGCGTTTTTCCGGGGTACCGCCGCCGCAGAAACGGACGCCAGGTTCTTGAGCTCCGCTTCGACGGGATTGCGGGGGCGCTGAGAACCCCATCGGGGGGCAGCAGCCGGCAAATCCTCGTGATCGAGCGCGAAGGCGAGCTACACACCCGCCTGCTTACCGTTCGGGAAGCCGCCGCGCTCATGGGGCTTCGGGCGAGCTACAACATTCCCGGCTCGTACAACGACGGCTACTGGGCCATGGGGGACGCGGTCGTCGTTCCGGTGGTGCGGCACTTAGGTCGCCACCTGCTCGCCAAGCTGGCGGCGCGCGCGGCGGCGGAACAGGAAAAAGAATGGAAGACCTTAGAGTACGCCTAGACCAGTTCGCGCGGGAAAACCGGATGCTCAGCAAGGGCGGCCTCGCCGTCGCGCTCGTGGTCACCCGCCACGCCAAAGAGCGCGGCCTTCCGCTGGACCCAGCGGACCTCCTCACCGACGGCGGCGGGCAAGTTCGCGGTCTCGGCAAGGCCAGGGTTCAAAGCATCCTCAAGGACCACGGCATCGAGCGCGTCCTGGCCGAAGAGGGTGGCAGAACGAGCCGCGGAAGCGTCGGCAAAATGGAGGCCTACGTCGGCCTCTTAAACGAACTGGAGGCCGCAGGTGAAGCGGACCTCGACCTTATCGAAGCATGGTGGGTCGAGAGGGTGCGGGAATACTTCGCCGGGAAGCCCTTTAAGCTTCGCTACGATCCGTCGAAGTCCCTACGGCACATTGTCGGCGACCTTCTAGCCCAGGCGAAAAAGCGGCAGGAGTCCGCTGCGGGAACCACCTTCGTGGGGACGATGCTGCAACACCTCGTCGGGGCCAAGCTGGACCTTCTTCTGGGGGAAGGGCGGGTGGATCACCACAGCGCCTCCGCCGCGGACAGCGTAGCGGCCCGCCCAGGGGATTTCGTCGTGGAAGACGTCGCGATACACGTCACGACCGCCCCCGGAGAAGCGCTGATACGGAAGTGCAAGAGCAACCTGGATCAAGGGATGCGGCCGCTGATTATCACCCCTAACGAAGCGGCGGCGCGCTACCTCGCCGAACAGGGGGGCGTCGCGGACCGCATCGACGTGTTCGAGGCCGAACAGTTTCTCGCTGGAAACCTCTACGAGCTCGGCCGCTTCGCCAGGGAGGGCCGCAAAACCACCGCCAGAGAGTTGATCGCTCGATACAACGCCATTGTCTCAGAGCACGAAACGGACCCATCGCTGCGTATCGAAGAAAGATCATGAGCGACACCGTCGCGCCCGACCGGCGCAGCTGGATCATGCGCCAGGTCAAAAGCGAAGACACCTCACCCGAGCGCCTTGTTCGGTCTTTGCTTCACAGGCTGGGGTATCGTTTTCGCCTCCACCGGCGCGATCTGCCTGGGTCTCCCGACATCGTCTTTCCTGGGCGCAAGAAGGCGATCTTCGTGCATGGGTGTTTTTGGCATGGCCACTCTTGTCCGCGCGGGGCTCGGATTCCGAAAACCAACACCGATTATTGGCTGAAGAAGATCGCCAAGAACAAAGAGCGGGATCGGCGGCGTCTCGAAGAGCTGCGCGACCTTGGATGGGACGTTCTCGTGGTGTGGGAGTGCGAAACCAAAAACATCGACGCCCTTCGGTCTCGCCTCGAACGCTTTTTGGGCCCCTCCAAGACGCAATAAAGCGGCGTTACCCTGAGGGCGGTTTGAAATTCCCAGTTAAGGTCATTAACGAGAATGTCGCTCGTCTAGATCGGCATTCTCGTGCATTAAGATGCAGCGTGACTTGGGATATCTTAATAAAGCCCACCTAATTACCCGGAAAGGCCGCACGCATAAACCCGCAAAAACACCCCGGGCCTCGACCCTCGGTTCTAAACTTGCCACATTCCGGATAAGCGCACCGTGAAAAATCCGGCCCCGGGAGTCGGGGCTTGAGAACAAGCCGGAATCGCTCTCGGCGGCATTGTATAATGGAATTGTGGGTAGAAAACGGGATGTTCTCGTGGTTAAGCACCCGCGTGGCTGGGCCATCAAGCGAACCGGGGCCAAGCGGGCCTCCAAGGTGTTCGATACCCAGAAAGCGGCGGCGGAGTACTCCCGGAAGGTCGCGAAAAGGGGCGGCGCGGAGCGGGTCATCCAGGGACGCGAGGGGCGCATCCGCGACAAGGACAGTTACGGCAACGACCCGAACCCGCCGAAGAATAAAGAGCACTGATGGGAAAAAACGAACAGGAAGAACAAGATCACACCGCTCAAGGCTGTCCGGAACGTGAGCTTCTCTATCGCCACCTCCTTTCCTCTATCGAACAAAACACCACTCACTACAACTTCCTGATGCAGCGCATTCTCACCTCGGCAGGCTTCCTCTCGCTGGCCTTTACCGTACTTGTAGTGCAGTACCCCAGCCTGCTTAGGGGCGCACTCGCCAGCCACAACCCCGCGCTGTTCTTCTGGGCTATAGGGATCTTGGCGTCGCTCGCTGTATTTGTTTATAACTTCTGGCAGGCGGTCGTCCCTCAAAAATTCTCACCCGTTTACGACCCCTCGCTGCTTGAGAAGGACTACGGCGATGAGCCTTGCGCCGTTTATGGGAGGCTCATCGCGGACACAAATGACGCCCTGGGCAAAAACAACCAACGCAATAGTGCGCTTGCCAGGAAACTTGAGGTCATCGTTGCGTCAGCGCTGGTCGCTTTGGTGCTCATGGGGGGCTTGATCATCTACGCAGCGTAAAAGAGCAATGGAGGTAATAGAGGTGGGCGACAGCAAATCTAACAAGAAGCCAGCGAAGCCGGAAAGGCCAAGACCCAGGCCGCTACAGGAAAGGGGAGCGCCTCCGCCAGGAAAACAAAAAAAGCGATAGGCAATGCAGCCGACTCTCCCGCCCTGTGGCTGCTTGTAGACCCCGGCTCAGCTTCTGCGCGGGGGCTCGACGGCCTTGAGCGACCCTTCGCTCGCATGGGCTTCTGGGCCAAAGCGTGGCACCACCCAGGCCTCGGAGCCCCCTCGGTACCTCGACGCCGCGGGTCCCAGACCCTCGGTGCGGTGGAGCCCTGCCCAACGTAGACGGGAGAGGGGCAGGGCACCGCCCCCTTGGCGGTTCTATTCGCGAGCCCTTCCGTGATTTATGTATACTGATTTACTGCATTGCTGCTTACTGTTTTCACTGAGATACTGACTTACGTAGAGCGCCGCGGGGGCCGCAAGCAAAAACCATGCTTGCGGCCCCTAACGCATGTCAAAATCAACCAGCTGCGCTGGCGGCCAGCTTCTTCTTGCCGTCGGAACGCCTTTTGCTCTTGCGCTCTACGCCAACCCGGTCGAGGTAGCGCGTAATCGCTTCGACCGCGTACTCCTCTCCCTTGGGCGTCAGGGTGTACTTGATGCGCTTGCGCTTCCCCACGGACTCCTCATCCACGCGCACGTACCCGTTTTCCTGAAGCTCTTTGAGTATGCGGTGGGCAGCCGAGTAGCTAACGCCTGGAGCTTCTCGACCGATCCTGTACGCCCACACACCACAATCCTTTGTGCGCGCTTTCGTCTTATGCCTCAACAGCGCGCCCAAAACCGCAGCCTCGGCATACGTCGTGCTGCTAGCTTTGTTAATCATCTTTTGCCTACCCCCTTTTTTGTCGACCATTGCCGCTTGCCATCTCTCATGCGTTGGGGTATACCACAATATACCTCTATTGATAGAGTAATATGAATATGTTCGTTTTATCAACCTCCTCTTTTCCATCTATCGATGCCTACGGCATGTTTTAAGAATCACACATATTCATTGCTTGACTAAAATAATTACAACATGATATACTCCCATTCAGAGGGTAGCTACCCTCAGGAGGTGTTTTTTGGATGATAAACTGCGAATTTGAACAACAGTATAAAACCGGCTATAAAACACGTCTCAGCCAAGTTCTTATCTATATTAAAGTTGCTATTACACTCCGCGCTGCCGAAGTCCTGCGATTACTCCGACGAAGACGGTTGGGGGGCTATTTCTATCGGTTCGTTTGGCTCCCCCTACTGACCTTTATCTACGCCGCAAAGCACGGCCTCTCCGGCCTCGACAAGACGCCCTTTCCTTACGACTCTCTTGTCTTCGGGTTTATGGGGCTAACTCTGGCACTTGCTTCCGCAGGCTTTTTTGTAGGCTTTTTCCTTACTTTCGCTGAGCTGGCAGCCAACTCTCCCCCAGGCCGCCACCTTGCCTTGTGGTTGCTACGCATACACCGTCGACATCGACACCTGCACCTCCCCATGTTGCGCGACTTGGAAGAGTACGAAACCCGCGGAAGACGAAACGACTGCAACGAGAGACGGTAGGCCGGGCGAGATAGCCCACCCGCCTTTGCGCCCTGTGCGTTCCGTGCGCTAACATGCGCATATGGGCCTTTACTACACCCCCGAGGAAATCGCCCGTGTGATGCGCGTCAGCCGCGAGTCGGTGCGGCGCAAGCTGCGCCAGGGTGAAATCGAGGGGGTTCGCTTTGGTCGCAAGTGGCGCGTTCCGCGCAAGGAGGCGCTGCGGCTGCTGGGTGAGGAGGCGCTCGAGGCTCTCGACCGCGAGATTGACAGGGAGAGCGCCAAATGAAGGTCGCCCTGCTCAACCTCAAGGGGGGAACGGGGAAGACCACCTCGGCGGTCTTTCTGGCGAGCGGCCTCAACCAGGACGGCGACACGCTGCTGGTGGACGCCGACCCCCAGGGCTCGGCGCTCTCGTGGGACGAGGCTGCCGGCGGGTTCGATTTCTCCACCGTGGCCTTGCCGGTGCGCGACCTGCATCGGCGCCTGCCTCAGCTCGCGCGAGGCTATAAGCACTTAGTAATTGACACGCCGCCAGGCGACACCGCCATCGTGCGAAGCGCGCTTATGGCCGTCGAGCTGGCGGTGCTACCCATCCCGCCCAGCGTGATGGACCTTGACCGGCTCGTTCCCACGCTCGAACTACTCGCCGAGGTGGAACCCCTGAACTCGGTGCAAGTGTTGGTGCTGTTGACGCGAGTGCGCAAGAACACGCGCAGCGCCCGGGCCGCCCGCGAAGTGCTGACGGAGCTGGGTCTGCCGGTATTAAACACCGAGATTCCACTGCGCGAGATCTACGCCAACGCCTTCGGTCTGCCAGTTGGCCGTCTTTACGAGTACGAGTACGTGGCCCGCGAGATTCTGGGCCTGGAGGTACCCCGGTGAGCAAGGCCAAAAGCCCGAAGGACATACTCAGCCGCATGAAGGCGGTAACTACCCGCGAGCGCAAACCGGCGGGGGAGAGCGCGGCGACCGCGCCCGCCCCCGAGGGGCTCGAGCCCGCGCCGGAGGCACCGAAGAAGAAGGTGCGCATCACCGTCGACCTGGACCCCGAGATGCACCGATTTTTGAAGGTGTACGCGGCGGAGAGAGGAGTGACGGTGAGTGAGGTGGTGCGGGGGCTGATTGGGGAGCTAGAAGGGGGGGCGCTGCGTGGAACAAGCCGCCCTTCTTAAGTTTTTGTGGAAAAAGAAAGAGGACGGAGAAGGGCTTCTCCAAGAAGCCAAAAAGGCAGAGGCTGGGTCTGAAAGATTAAATATAATTAGAAAAAAAGTGTCCGCTTGGGATAGCAGCATCACATATCTAGCCAATAGTGCCGGCGTGGCGAGCATGCTTTCCAAAAAAACTTACTCCCCCATCATACTCGCACCAAGCGAGCCAAGCGATTGGAAGGATGCCTTAATCAGCGGGCTGGAAGCGCGCCTTATTGAGCTAAATGAAATTATAGATCTGCTGGAGGAGCTGTCACCCGGGGATGGCACAAAAAAGGAAACCGGCCCAGCGCCCCCCCTCAACCCCTCCCGCGTTTTCTTGGTCCACGGACACGACGAGGCCACTCGCGAAAAGGTGGCGCGTTTCCTTGAAAGAGTGGGTCTGAAGCCCGTCATCCTTCACGAGCAGGCCAGCGCGGGACGAACCGTGATCGAGAAGCTAGAGAACAACGCAGACGTCGGATACGCTGTTGTGCTCCTCACTGCAGACGACGTAGGGAAGGCACGTGGTGAAGAGAAGGGCGTGCGGCCACGGGCGCGACAAAATGTGGTTTTTGAGGCCGGTTTTTTTATAGGGAGACTGGGCCGCGAGCGCGTTGCTCTGCTCTACGAACCCGGCGTCGAACTGCCGTCGGATTTAAGCGGACTTGTATATATAGAGCTGGACAAAGGTGGGGCATGGAAGGAACGACTATTTAAAGAACTTTCCGCACTTGGTTTTGATGTATCTCCAGATGCGTGGCTGGGCTCGGGTAGCAAATGATCGCCCTGTTCATACTGTTTAACTATTTAAGCCTTGTGGTTTTTTACAGCTGGGGTGGGAGACACGGATAAATGATGTAATTTAATTTTCACTTTAAAAAATAAATTGTTTTTATTTTTATAGTATTTATTATATTTTATATTTATTGACTTACGCATTTACCTTTAAATATTTACTGATATACTGAAATCACTTTTTACTGAAACTCTTTTGACAATCAAGCTGCGTTCTGCGACATAGTACGAAGGTTCAGCTAATCTAGTCGCCCCCCGTTTCGCCAAAAACAGCGGTGCTTAATTGTTTAATTAAGTATTTACTGCATTCTGTGCTTACTGATTTGCGTATTGTCGTTTAAAGTAGTTGCTCGCCCTTACTAAAATCCCGCCTTGGCTTGTCGTACCCGGACAAAAGAGGCTAGGCTAGACCGGGCCATCCAGAGAGGTCGACTAACAACCTAAAGTCTCGCCCCCGGCGGAAACACTGGGCTCCAGCGCTCAGCCAGGTAATCGCGCAGTAGTCTGGCCTCATCCTTCATGCCGGCGGGGAGAAAGATGTTGATTCGGGCCAGGTTGGCCTTCATCCACGGGCCGACCGTCGCGGGAGTCAGACCGCTCAAGCCAAGCATCCTCTGATGGGCGACCAGTCGGTGGGCGAGCCCGGCGCGGGCGCTTGACGGCCTGTAGTGCTGCGAGATGAACCGCGGCTCGCTGTTCGGCCCAACCAACCCCACGAGCAAGAACCGCTCCCCCTTGGGCCAGTAGAAGGCGATAACCGCCCTCTTGCCCGGTGGCAGCCGGCCTGGCTTGTGCGGCGGCGGCAGAACCTCATACTTCAGCGCCGACCTATACATCTGAAGCCCGGCGAACACCCGCGCGCTTTCGACGAAACCATCAAGAGTCCTTTCAACCTGCGTTTGTAAATCCGCCACGGCACTTTCCCCTTTGCTATGTTGCAAGCTTGCTACATTGCTATTTTATTTACTATAAAAGCCTTTCACTCACGCTCCTCGTTTTTGCGGCTACAGGCCGAACGTGCTCTTGTAGAAGACGCGCAGGGCCTCGCGGTCGGAGCACTCGATGGCGCGGGTACCGTCGGGGTAGCGGAGAACCCGGTGGGGGGCGGGGAAGCGGTCGAGGGCGGACTCGATGCGCTCCCAGCGGCCGGCGAGCTGGGGCTTGACGATGACGTAGTACGGCCCCTCGCCCGCGAGTCCCATGTACTGGCCTTTGGGAAGTTGAGGCAGCTCGGGGAGGTCGTCGCGCTCCTCGGGGGGGGCCACGTCCTCGAGGGCGTAGGGCGAGGTCACGGAGTCGGGGAGACGGTCCGGAGTGGGCCTTTGGGGAAGGATGGTGGCCGGGGGCGCGAGCAGGCCGCTCTCGCTCTCCGACCCCGGAACCCGGATGGCCGCCGGTTCGGAGCGGACCTCTTTCAAGACCCCGCCCTCAAGGGCCACGCGCACCGCCACGCCGCCGCCGCGCTGGTAGCGCGGCCGGTCGGGACCGGAGCGAACCAGGGTCAGGCGGAAGGGTTTGCGCGGAGGCTGGGGCGTCACCTCGACAACCAGGACGCTCCGCTTGGCCGCCACCACCACGCCCGCCACCTCGCCCTCGCCGGGGGCGAAGCCCTCGGGGGGCTCGGGGTAGGCCCGGGTGAGCTGGAGGGAGTAAAGGCCGCCCTTGGGCGTGGTGCGCGGGAAGGCGTGGAAGACGCGCCGCTGGCCCTCAACCTTGGGGGCGTAGGCGCGGAACCGCCCCGCCAGCCCCACGCGGACCCCCTCGGGCACCTCCGGCGACTCGAAGCGGAGGCCCTTCTCACCGGCGCGGAGGGTGCCGGGAAGGAAGAGGATAGCGTGGGGAAAAATGCTCATTACTCCTCAGGTGTTTCGTCACACGGATAAGTACTTTCTGGGCATTGAGCCGGAAACAGCGTTAAGACTTTTCCAGGCCCGCTTCGAATATCTTCTTGCGTTACATCCGTAGCCCTACCAATTCGAAAACATATATACCTTTCTTCATGGGGAGCGCCCCCGTAAAAAATAACAAAACGAATGATGGCATCAGCTTCGCCACCCCTTAGCCCCTCAATAAAATCATGAAATTTGCTGGGCACGCGCTCCTTGCCTATGCTGTCCTGATACCAATCCGCTGGCCGGCGATACCCCCGGAAACCCAAAGGCAAATCCTTTTTCTCCCCAGAAAGGAGGGTGAAGTTAACCTCTTTTTTGGCAACGCACCGATACTCCCTTGGGGAGAAGGCGAGGAGTTCAACACTCCGCACGACTAGACCATATTTCCCTACGTTAGTTAGCTCGAAGAAGCCCATCTCGAGCTCTTCCGGCCTGTACACCACCTCACCGCCCGGAAAAATAATAGGGTCTTTTTCTTGAAGATAAATTTCTACTTTGGGCGCATAAAGAAGGGGAACTACCTCCGCTTTGGCCAACTGCTCGCTTAGCGCTGTCGCTTTTGTGGTTGCTACTGCCTGTGCCCACGTCGCCCACCACAAAGCCATCGTGAACTCGGCTATGACAATGCTCGACCCCACCATGAAGGCGCTGGTCAGGCTATCGAGCGAACCTCTGGCGTAGAGATACCAGGGCAAAACCACAGCCAAAGCGAGCCCCAGCAGGGGCAGCAGCCACGCCACAACCTTCCGCACAAGACTCATGCTATCCCCCTACGCCACCCGCCAGGGCGGGGTTTCGACGAGGGCGTAGAGGCCGCTCTTGCGCAGCCGGCTGACCAGGAGGGCCCCCGCGCGGCGGGCGAAGCCCTCCTCGCGGTCTATCAGGACGCGCTCGACCTCCAGGGCGAGGGCCTGGAAGCGGTCCTCGCCGCGGTCGTAGCGACGCAGCGCTCCCCAGAGCAGGCTGGCGTAGAAGGGGAGCGAGCCGGGGTCGGCCAGGGCGTGGGCCATCAGGCGGGAGGCCGACTCGACCAGGTCGCGGCGCAGCTCGCGGGGAGCCAGACGCACGTCCATGACGGCGTTGCGAACGCGGGCGCGGAGGTTGTGGCCCTGGATGTCCCTATCAATAACGGGGTTCTGTTTAACTACTGGGGCTAACGCCCAGTCTTTCAATATCTCAACAGCACCGAATCTTTCTCTTACGGTGTATGACTGGGACACTTTGCTGGAAACGGCGCGGGCGGTCCGTCCTCGCTTGATGTCGGCCTCGAGGTCGCGCCAGGGGTGGGCCAGGTCCTCGCGGGTCAGGTTGCGGGCCTGGCCGGGGGTGAGGCGGACCAGAATGACGGTGCCGTCTTTCCAGCCGAGCGACTTGCCGGTGACGCGGT
>Ga0256835_1001423_pt1 | contig 14417 bp, 13 predicted proteins | sample PIR30metaG_FD_185972 | JGI IMG/M metagenome (GOLD analysis project Ga0256835, IMG submission 185972) | Hydrothermal vent microbial communities from East Pacific Rise, Pacific Ocean - PIR-30 | ecosystem: Environmental > Aquatic > Marine > Hydrothermal vents | place: Pacific Ocean: East Pacific...
CGTCTTCCTTGCAGGCGTACTCGACGCCGGCGCGGTAGCCGGCCTCGAACTTGTGGATCAGCGGGATGTCCATGCCGCCGATGAAGCCCACCACGCCGGTCTGGGTGAGCTTGCCGGCGATGTAGCCCACCAGGAAGGAGCCCTCGTGCTCCCGGAAGACCAGGCTGGCGACGTTGTCCTTCTCCGGGCTCACGGCGTCGATCACCGCGAACTTGACGTCCTTGAACTCCTTGGCCACGGCGGTGATCGCGGGCTCGTTAGCGAAGCCGACGCCGATCACCAGGTCGAAGCCCTCCTCGGCAAAGGCCCGGATGCCCTGGCCCACCTGGCTGGGGTCGTTGGGCTCGAAGTCGTAGAGCTCGATGCCGAAGTCCTTCTTGGCCCTCTGGGCCCCCTCCCAGGCCATCTGGTTGAAGCTGCGGTCGTTCTTGCCGCCGGCGTCGAAGGCGATGCCGACCCGAACCTGAGCCATGGCGAGCCCGGCGAAGAGGGCCACCGCAAGGCTGAGAGTGATCCAACGTTTCATATCTCCGTCCTCCTTTCAGCACACGTGGCGTTCACGCCAAGGGCATTATAGCCGCTATAGTGAACGCGATGGGTCGTGCGATCGCCGCCCTTCTGGTCCTCGCCCTCGGTGCCATGGGGCTTTTCATCCCCTATAAGGGACACGCCAAGGTGACCCTTTCGGGAACGGTTTTGAAAGAACCCAAGCCGGCGCCCGACTTCACGCTCTACACCGCCGGGGGAAAGCCCTACTCGATGCACCAGCTCCGGGGTCAGGTGGTGTTGATCTTCTTCGGCTACACCCACTGCCCCGACATCTGCCCCATGACGATGTACCAGCTGGCGCAGGTCTACAAGGCGCTGGGCCGGCCCAAGGACCTGAAAGTGCTGATGATCACCGTCGACCCCGAGCGCGACGACCCCGACACCACCGATCGCTACGCCAAGCTCTTCGACCAGGACTTCGTCGGGCTCTCGGGGAGCCCGGAGCAGATCGCCGAGGTGGCGGCCAAGTACTACGTCTACTCCAAGCGCGACGAGCGGGGTTTCATCGACCACACCTCAACGGTGACGCTGGTCGACTCCCGGGGGATGATCCGGATCTACTACGGGCAGAAGGACCTGGAGAAGGTCGACGCGGTGGTCGAGGACCTGCGCTACGTCCTGGCCAACGGGGGCAGCTTTTGAAGCGGATCGGTGGACTGCTTTTGCTCCTTCTGCTCTGGGCCGCGGGTCACACCAGCGATCTGGAGATCGACCACATCCGAATCCTCACCGGCCGGCAGGGGAGCTTTCTCGAGCTGCAGGTCAGCTACCCCCTGGAGGACACCCTCTGGCTCAAGGTGGTGCGTACCGACCGCTCCAAGGGGGTCTTCGAGGTCCGGGAGGGCGGCCGCTACCGTCCGGTCGAGGAGATCCCCATTCCCCACGGGGTGAGCAACTTCGGGCTCCGGACTACGTACCGCATCCGCCTGGTGGGCGGGAGCTACAAACCCGGCGAGGAGGTACCGGTGACCCTGCTCTTCCCCGCCGGCGCGCTGGTCACCTTGCCGGCGAAGGTGGAGGCACTGGACGAATCCTCGCCCCTGATCCGCGTCGCCCTTGGAGCGATCGCCGCCGCCCTCGTGTTGCTCTTCATCCGGGCCATCCGAAGGCGGCGAGCAGCTGGCGCATCTGATCGTGCTCGATGAGGAAGGCGTCGTGTCCGTGGGGGCTTTTGATCTCGGCGTACTCGGCGCCGGCCAGCCGGGCCAGCGTCCGGACCTCCTCCGCCGGGTAGAGCAGGTCGGTGTCGATGCCCACGAAAAGCGCGGGAATCGTTTGAAGCCGCGCGAGCGCCGCCCCCAGGCCTCCCCTCCCCCGCCCCACGTCGTGGGCGTCCATGGCGTCGAGCAGGGTGAGGTAGGCGTTGGCGTCGAAGCGCTCTAAGAACTTCCTGCCGTGGTAGTCGAGGTAGCGCTCGCCGCTTTCGGGCTCGGCGCCGAAGCGGAGCTCGAAGCTTTCCGGGTGGCGGTAGCCGGCCATGGCGATCGAGCGGGCGAGCGCCAGGCCCTCGGGCTGGCGGTCGTAGTACCCGTCCTTAAATTCGGGATCCAGGCGAATCGCCCGGCGACCCAGGGAGGAAAGCGCCCGGGCCCAGGGGCCGTGCCTTCCCGGCGCCGCGATCACTACCAGCGAGCGCACCCGTTCGGGGAAGATAAGGGCGAACTCCAGCGCCTGCATTCCCCCCATGCTGCCCCCGATCACGTCCACCGATTCGATCCCGAGCAGGTCCAAAAGCGCCGCCTGCGCCCGCACCATGTCGCGGATCGTGACCTTGGGGAAACGGGGGCCGTAGGCCCGGCCGTCCGGCGCTGGGCTCACCGGCCCGGTGCTGCCGTAGCAGGATCCCGGAACGTTGGCCGCGATGACGAAGCGTCGCTCGGTGTCGATGGCCCCGCCCGGGGCTACCAGCGCGTTCCACCAGCCGTGGCGTCCGAAGGCCCGCTCCAGCGGCGAAAGCCTTTCAAAGACCTCGTCGCTGTAGGTTCCGGCCACGTGGGCCGAGCCCGAGAGGGCGTGGAAGACGAGCACCGCGCGGCGGTCGAAGCGGCCGTAGGTCTCGTAGCGCAGGTCCAGGTGGGGGAGCGTGCCCCCGCCCTCCAGGGCGAACCCCTGGGAAAAGAGCCGGACGGTGCGCGGGAGCGGCGGGGGAACTTCCGGCCCCTTGGGCTCCGGCACGATCAAGAGCGCCTCGTGCTCACCCCATTCTTCGTAAAGCAGCGTCCCCATCCGTCCTACTCCCTAAGCGCCTGATCGAAGTCGGCCTTAAGGTCGTCCAGGTGTTCCAGCCCCACCGAGACCCGGATCATTTCCGGCCGTACCCCGGCCGCCCGCAGGGCCGCCTGGTCGAGCTGGCTGTGGGTGGTGGAGGCGGGGTGGATCACCAGCGTGCGCACGTCACCGACGTTGGCGAGGTGCTTGGCCAGCCGCACCCGCTCGATGAAGCGCCGGGCGGCCTCGAAGCCGCCCTTGGGGCCGAAGGTCAAGACGCCGCCGCCCTGCCCCCCGAAGTAGCGCCAGGCGCGGTCGTGGTGGGGGTGGTCTTCGAGCCCGGGATAGTTGACCCAGGCCACTTTGGGGTGTTCCCGGAGCCACTCCGCCAGGGCGCGGGCGTTTTGGTTGATGCGCTCCGCCCGGAGCGGCAGCGTCTCGGTGCCCAAAAGGTGCAAGAAGGCCTCGAAGGGGCCGAGGGCGGCGCCCAGGTCGCGGAGGAGGTCGGCCTGCACCCGGGCCAAAAAGGCCCGTTCGCCGAAGGCCTCGGTGAAGACCAGGCCCTGGTAGCTGGGGTTGGGCTGGGAGAGCCCGGGGTAGCGCCCGTTCTCCCAGGGGAACTTCCCGGAGAGGACCGCCCCCCCGAGCGCCGCCCCGTGACCGCCGATCCACTTGGTCACCGAGTGGGTGACGCCGGCAGCGCCGCGGGCCAGGGGGTTAAAGAGCATGCCCCCCATGCCGAAGGTGTTGTCCACGAAGAGCGCCACCCCAACCTTGCGGGCGGCCTCGGCGAGGGCGTCGAAGTCGGGGACGGAAAGCGCCGGGTTGCCGATCGTCTCCAGCCACCAAAGCCGGGTGCGTTCGTCGGTGTGCTCCAGGAACTCCTCCGGCCGCTCCTCGCGGGAGACGAAGCGGACCTCGATTCCGAGCCGGCGGAAGAGCACCTTGAACTGGTTGACGGTGCCGCCGTAGAGGTTGGGGCTCGCCACCAGGTTGTCGCCGGCGCTCGCGAGGGCCAGGACCGCGAGCGTCTGGGCGGCGTGGCCGCTGGCCGCGGCCACCGCCCCCAGGGCGCCCTCCAGCGCCGCCAGGCGGCGCTCCAGGGCGGCCACCGTGGGGTTTTGGATCCGGCTGTAGATGTAGCCTTCTTCTTCCAGGGAAAAGAGCTGCCGGGCGTGCTCGGTGTCCCGGAAAAGGTAGCTGGTGGTGGCGTAGACGGGCGGCTGCAGTGCCCCGAAGGGATCGTCCTCGGGCAGTCCCAGGTGAACGCTGATCGTCTCTTTCCTCAAAACAACTCCCCCTTCCCAGGGCTCGGAAGGGGGGCCATGCCTCCCCTTCCCTTATCGTCCCCGCATGCTGCGGGCCGGCATTGGCACCGGACGTGGGGCGTCCCCACCGGTTGCCGCGGCTTCACAGGGCCGGTTCCCTCCACCGCTCGGGATAAGAGAACGGGGTTCGTTCTCTCACAGGACGGGCGCTAACGCGCTTGGCGCAAAGCCTAGCAAAATCCCAAGGCTCGCGCAAGCCGGGCCCGCGCCGTAAAGTGGAAAGGGGGTGATGAAGGATGAAGTGCAACGTGGGCAATACCGACCGGACGGTCCGCTTCATCTTGGGGATCGTGCTCTTGCTCTGGGCCTACATGGGGCTTTCGGGTACCGCCGCCTGGATCGCGGGAATCCTCGGCGTGGTCTTCCTGGTCACCGCCGCGATCCGCTTCTGCCCGCTCTACCTGATCTTCGGCATCAACACCTGCGCTGAGGCGAAAAGCTGACATGCCCTTCGTACTGGGGATCGCCGGGGGTTCCGGCAGCGGCAAGAGTACGGTGGTGGCCCGGGTCGAGGCCATCGTGGGCCCGGGCCACCTGGCGCTCTTGCCGATGGACAACTACTACAAAGATTTAGGGGACCTGCCCCTCGAGGAGCGGGCGAAGACCAACTACGACCACCCCGACGCCTTCGACCTCGACCTCCTGGTGCATCACCTCGAGGAACTGCTCGCGGGTCGGCCGATCGAAATGCCCCAATATTCGTTCGTTCAACACGCACGCCTCCCCGAAACCAGGCGGGTGGAACCGGCACCGGTGGTGGTGGTCGAGGGCATCCTGTCCCTCTACGACCCCCGGATCCGCGAGCGCATGGACCTCAAGGTCTACGTCGACGCCGACCCGGACGTGCGCTTCATCCGCCGGCTCAAGCGCGACATCAAGGAACGCGGTCGCAGCGTGGACTCGGTGATCGACCAGTACCTCTCCTCGGTACGGCCCATGCACCTGGCCTTCGTCGAGCCCACCAAACGCTATGCCGACCTGATCGTCCCCGGCGGGGGCATGAACACGCCTGCCCTCGAGGTCCTCGCCTCGCGGCTTAAAGGGGCGCTGGAGGCGGCCTAGTGCCCAGATTCCTTCGGGGGGCGTTGATCCTGGCGGCGTTGGCCTCGTTGCCGGCGCTCCTTCCCAAGCTGGCCTACGATCGGCCCGGCCCGGTGGCGCTGGTGGTGGACGGGGCCGGACTGCGCAAGTACGCGCAAGCGAACGGCCTCAGCCTCGCCGAGGCCCTGAAGTCCCTGCGCCGCTGGGGGGTCACCGGCGTGGCCTTCTACGAGGAACACGTGGAGGACCGGGCCCGGCGGGGCCGGGGTCGCTACCTCGCCGGGGAGCTCCTCTCGCTGCTCGCTCCCGCCGCCGGCTTCCTCTCCGGCTGGCACTACACCACCGTCCCGGGGGCGGAGGAGATTCCCCTGCCCCAGCACCGGGTGGTCTGGCGTGGGGAGACCTGGGTCGGGTTCCGGCAGGACGTGGGCAAGGTGCCCCTGGGGCCGCCGCCGGAGATCGACGCCGCCTACCGCGCCGGCTTCTGGATCGTCTACCGCCCGGAAAACCACCCCCTGCACCCTTGGCCGCCGCGGCTCCCGCCGCAGACCGGCCTCTACGTCTTCGTGGGGACCGAGGCCCTGGGCTGGCCCGACCGCTTGGACGAGCTGGCGGCGATGCTGCAGGCCCCGGTGGCCTTGATCGAGGGGGTGCGCCAGGCCGGGGTGGCCGAGCTCGCCCGCAAAGTCGGGGGGATCCGGCTCTTTAGCCTGCGGGGGGAGTACCAGCTCAAGCTTTCCCCGGCGGTGGCGGCAGGGAAATACGTCCTCGCCGCCCGCGAGCGCGGTCACCGGGTGCTCTATTTCCGGCCCTATCCCCGGCCGGAGGACACCCGGCGCTTTCTCGCCCGGATCCAGGCCGGTCTGGCCCGGGCGGGCATCGCCCCGGGGGTGCCCGAGGTGAAGCGCTACCGGCCCTCCAGGTTGCGGCTCCTCGCCTGGATCGGGGTGTTCGCCGGGCTGCTGCTCTATCTGGTGCGTCTGCCGCCGGCGCTGGCCTGGATCACCGGCTTTTTTCTGCTCTTGCTCGCCTTCGGCTACGGCGGCGCCCAGGCGGGCCCACTGCTGGTCGCCCTGGTCTTCCCGGTGCTCGGCTTCCTGGAGCCCCTAAGGGGCCTCCTCCGCTGGTGGGCGGCCCTGGGCTACGCCCTGGCCGGGGCCGTCGTTCTGACCGTCCTGGGGACCACCCCGGAAACCCTGCTCGGGCTCGCCGCCTTCAAGGGGGTCGGCCTGGTGCTGGTGCTCCCGCCGTTTCTCTACCTGCTGGCCCAGCTGCCCAAGGTCGGCTGGCAGGAGACGCTGGCGCGGCTCTACCGGCACCCCGTTCGTCTGGGGGAGGCGGCGCTGGCCGGGCTCCTGCTGCTCGGGCTGGCGATCGCCTTTCTCCGCCGGGGCAACGACGCCCCCTTCGTTCCCGGGCTGGAGCTCGCCCTCCGGGACCAGCTGCAGGCGCTGATGATCCGGCCGCGCTTCAAGGAAATCTTCGGTCACGCGAGCGCGGTCTTCGCCCTGCTGGGCGTGGGAGAACTGCCCCGCTGGCTGGTCTACGCCCTGCTCGCCTTCGGCGTGATCGCCGAAGCCTCGATCCTCGACTCCTTCGCCCACTACCACACGCCGTTTTGGGTGAGCCTGGTCCGCAGCTTCAACGGCGCCCTGATCGGGTTGCTCTTCGGCCTGGGGGGCTGGCTCGCCTACCGGGGGGTGCGCCGATGGTTGTGGCCCTAGGCGGCTACTACGGCTTCAAGAACGCCGGCGACGAGGCCATGCTCTTGAGCCTGGTGTCCGAGCTGAAGCGCCGCGGCCACGAGCCCTGGGTACTCTCGGCCGCCCCCGGGGAGACCGCCCGCGAGTACGAAGTCCAGGCCTTCCCCCGCATGCGGCCCCTCTCCCTCTTCCGGGTGTTTCGCCGGGCGGATTACTTCCTGCTGGGGGGCGGGGGGCTTTTTCAGGATCGCACCTCGAAGAGGAGCCTGGCGTATTACCTGGGTCTTTTAAGGCTGGCCCGCTTCCTCAAGACCCCGGCGGCGGCTTTTGGCGTCTCCCTGGGCCCGCTGAGTCCCGCCGGGGAGCGGGCGGTGGCCCGGACGCTGCGCTCGCTTCCCCTGGTGGTGCGCGACCGCCGGAGCCAGGCCTACGCCCGCCGGCTCGGCCTCGAGGCCGAGCTCGGCGGCGACCCCGCGCTCTTGCTGCCGGCCCCGGAGCTGGCCCGGGAGCCCGGCCTGGTGCTGCTGATCCCCCGCTACCAGGTGCCGGTGGAACCGCTGGTGGCGGCCGCCGAGCGCCTTCATAAGCTGGGCTTTCCCGTGCTGGCGCTGGCCCTCCAGCCGGGCAGGGACGAGGCGGTTCTGGAGGCGTTCCGGGGTATCCCCAAGGAGGCCACCGGCGACCCCAAGCGCGCGCTCTACCTGATCCGAAGCGCCGAGTACGTGGTCAGCGCCCGCCTGCACGGCATGGTCCTCGCGGCGGCGGCGGGAACGCCGTACGCCGGGATCGCCTACGACCCCAAAGTCGAGGGGTTCGCCGAGGATACCGGGGCGCCGCTGCTCCCCCTTCGCCCCGACCCCCGGGAGGTGGTGGCGCTGGTGCAGTCGGGCCGGGCGCCCGACTGGCGGGCGGTGAACGCCGCCCGGCGGCGGGTGCGGGCTAGCCTCGACCGCCTGCTGCCGGCACCGACGCCGGCAGGCGACGCTTGAGCTGGGTGGCGTAGGCGGCCAGCCCCTCGAGCAGCGCCGCCACCGTTTCCCGCAGGCGGTATTCGCCGGGTCCCAGGGCCTCGAGGGCGAAGAACGGGGGCCCGGCCAGCACCTCGAGGGCGCGGCGCACGCCGTCGGCGGAGACGGTTTCGCCCACTTCCGGCAGCAGGTCCTCCAGAAGGAAGACCTGGTCCTTGCGGAAAGGCGCGAGCGCGAGCAGCACCGCGGAAAACTGGGCCCGCTCGCCGAGCAGGCCGGCGACCTCGCGCCGCTGCCGCTCCACCTCGTCGAGCCCGATGCGCCCGCCGGAGAAGAGGCGCAAAAGCTCCATGGCCCCGAGGGGGAAGCTCTGGTGCAGCTCGGCGAGCAGCCGGAGCGCGCCCTCCCCCGCCACCACCAGGCCGGGGATGGGTTTGGGGCGTTCCTCGACCACGATCCAAAGGGCGAAGTCGGCGTCGCGCTCGGCCCGCGCCGCGACCAACTCCTCCACGCTTGCCTGGCCCTCGCGAGCGGCCACGAGGGAGAAGCCCTTGCGTCCCATGCGGGCCCGGAAGCGCCAGAAGCGGCCCTCGGGGAAGGCCTCGAGGCCCAGCGCCGAGAGCGCCTCGACGAACGCCGGTCGCTTGCCCGCCTGGGGATAGAGGACCTCCTTGGGATAGGGCGTCACCGCAGGGGCCGAAGGCTTCTTGGCCTGGGGCTTCGACTTGGGCAATGACGGGCGCCGGCGGACGCGCTTGCCCACCGGCTCGATGGCGATCCGATCCCCCTCGCGGACGAAGCGGATCTGGTCGTTGGGGGCGAACTCCCCGGAAAGGAAGAGCGGCGCCAGCCCCCGGACCTCGCCGGCGGCTCGGTCGACGGTGAGCTCGAGCTCCTCCCCGTTCGGGCCCACCGCCGGGACGCGCTCGCTGTCCCCCAGGAGGGCGCCGAGCGAGGGGGTCAGAACCAAACGGCCGCTTTCGATGCAGTGGCTGGTCAGGGTATACCGGGCTTCCTTCATAGCTCCTCCAGGGGAATCGCCCTGCCGCTTGCGCGGAGGTAATAAAGTTCGTGGGCTACCCAAAGGGTGGCCTCGGCGTCGGATCGGGCGCGGTGGTAGCCCCCGCCCGGCCAGGCGAGGACCTCGGCCAGGCGCTGCAGGCGATAGCTTCTGAGCCCCGGCAGGGTTTTGCGGGCCAAGCGCAGGGTATCCACCACCTTGGGCTTCATTCTAAACCCAATCCGGGCCAGCGCCGGGGTCAGGAACCCCAGATCGAAGGGGGCGTTTTGAATGATCCAGACGGCCCCCTCCAGGTACGGCCGGGCGGCTTCCAGGACCTCTTCGAAGGGCGGCGCCTGCCGCACGTCGTCCTCGGTGATCCCGGTGAGCCGCTGTACCTCCGGGGGTATCGGCCGCCCGGGGTTGGAGAAAGCGGAGAAGACGCGCTTCTCCCCACCTTCCAGCCGCACCACCGCGATCTCGGTGACCCCGTGGCGGTCGGGGTAGAGCCCGGTGGTCTCGAGGTCGATGACCGCCACCGGCCGCCCCCCGGGCGGGAACTCGAGCCGCCACTCCCAGAGCAGGAGGGCGTCGCCGTCCCGGAAGAAGCGCCCGTCGGGCGGACGGTCCGCCCAGAAAAGCGGCCTTCCTTCCTGACGCAGCCGCCAGGCCAGCCGAGACGCCCGGCGGTAGTAGGACTCCACCCTCTTAGCCTACCGCGGGCTTGAGGTAGGCCCCCTCGGTCGCCCGCACGAAGGCGGAAGCGGCGGTGAAAAGCCGCTCGTCCGAAAGCGCCGGGGCGATCAGCTGGACCCCCACCGGGAGCCCCCCCGCGTAGCCGGCGGGAACGCTGAGTGCCGGCAGCCCGGCCAGGTTCGCCGCCACCGTGTTGACGTCGGTGAGGTACATCGAGAGAGGATCGGCGAGCTTTTCCCCCAGCCGGAAGGCGGGGGTGGGGGCGGTGGGCGTGACCAAGAGGTCGAACGCACGAAAAGCGCGGGCGAAGGCGTTCGCGATCGCCCGTCGGGCCTTCAACGCGCGGCCGTAGTAGGCGTCGTAGTAGCCCGAGGAGAGCGCAAACGTACCCATCAGGATGCGGCGCTTCACCTCGGGGCCGAAGAACTTGGCCCGGGTTCGCTTCATCATCTGGACCAGGTCGGGGGCGGGCTCGCGCCGGCCGTAGAGGGTGCCGTCGTAGCGGGCCAGGTTCGAGCTCGCCTCGCTGGTGGCCACCAGGTAGTAGGTGGCGAGGGCGAACTCGAGCTCGGGGAGCTTGACCTCCCCCACCTCGGCTCCTTCTTCCGCGAGCACCCGCAAGAACCCCAGGGTCGCGGCCTTCACCCCGGGGTCGGTGCCGGGGCCCAGGGTTTCCTCGACCACGCCGACCCGGAGGCCCCGGACTTCCCCTTTGAGCGCCGCGACGAACGCCCCCGGCGCGTCCAGGCTGGTGGCGTCCTTGGGGTCTTTCCCCGCGAGCACGTCCATCGCCAGCGCCAGGTCCGAAAGATCCAGCGCAAAGGGCCCCACCACGTCCAGGCTGGAGGCGTAGGCGATCAGCCCGTAGCGGGAGACCCGGCCGTAGGTGGGCTTGAACCCGAGCACCCCGGTGTAGGCGGCCGGCTGGCGGATGCTGCCGCCGGTGTCGGAACCGAGTGCCAGCGGCACCAGCGCCGCCGCCACCGCCGCCGCCGAGCCCCCGGAGGAACCGCCCGGCACCCGGGTGGGGTCGTGGGGGTTCTTGCTGGGCCCGAAGGCGGAGTGCTCGGTGGAGGAGCCCATGGCGAACTCGTCGAGGTTGGTCTTCCCAATCACCACCGCCCCCGCCTGGCGGAGTCTCTCGACCGCGGTGGCGGTGTAGGGCGGAACGAAGTCTTCCAGGATTCGGGAGCCGGCGGTGGTGACGAGGCCCTGGGTGGTGAGGTTATCCTTCACCGCCACCGGCACCCCGGCGAGCGGCAGGCGCTCGCCCGCGCGCACCCGCTCGGTCACGCGGCGGGCCTCCTCGAGCGCGTTCGGATTCAGCCGCAAAAAGGCGTGATACTTGGCGTCCTCCCGCTCGATTCTGGCCAGGGTCTGGCGGGCGAGCTCCACCGGGTCGAGCTCGCCCCGGTTCACCGCCGCTGCGATCGCGTGCGCCTGCATCGCGCCGATTCTACTCAGAAAAAGAGGTCGAAGAAGGCCCGCTGGGTGTAGGCGATGATCTGGTGGATGGGCTCGCGGAGCACGGTGACGATCAAAAGGAAGCTCAGCCAGCTGTATTTCTCGAGCTGCCAGAGGAAGCGGTGAAAGCGAAGCGGCAGCAGCGACTGCAGGATCTTCGAGCCGTCGAGCGGCGGGATCGGCAGCAGGTTGAAGACCGCCAGCACCAGGTTCAACGAGCCGAAGTAGTAAAGTGCCAGTGCCAGCGAGCCAAGAAGGGAGTTCTCGCCCCGGAAGGCGGCCACCACCGCGCCGGGGTCGTAGGCGTAGAGCGCCTTCAGGGCGAACATGGCGAGCACCGCCAGGATCAGGTTGACCACGATCCCGGCGATCGAGACCACGAAGAGCCCGAGGCGGTAGTTCTTAAAGCGGTAGGGGTTGATCGGCACCGGCTTGGCCCAGCCGAAGCCGACGAAGAGCAGAAGCAGCGTGCCCAGGGGGTCGAGGTGGGCGAGCGGGTTCAGGGTGAGCCGGCCCATCCTCTTGGCGGTGTCGTCGCCGAAGTAGAGCGCGGCCGCCGCGTGACCCAGCTCGTGGAGCACCAGGGCGAAGACGAGCGCGATCGAGATCAGGAAAAACGCCAGCGGATCTTCGGCAAGCAGGTTGATGAGCATCTCAGAGCCCCAGGATGGCGAAGATCTTCACGATGAAGCCGTAAATCCCGCGTTCCAGCGTGCCCAGAACGCCGGTGTAGGAGAGCACCAGAAAGATCAGGATGAAGCCCACCGGCCCCCAGGACTCGATCTGGGCCAGCAGGCGGCGGACCTCGGGACCCCCGAGCGCCCGGGCCACGCGGGCGCCGTCCAGGGGCGGTACCGGAAAGAGGTAGACCACCGCGTGGCCGATCATCAGGAAGCCGGCGAGCTCCAACCCCTGGGCGACGGGCAAAAGGCCCATGCCGGTAGGGAGGATTCGGGCGAGGAGCAGGTAGACGAAGGCGGCGGCGAAAAATCCCACCGGCCCCATCAGGGCCACCAGCGCCTCCTTCTTGCCGTAGAGCCGAAAGGGCACGAAGCGGGGCCAGCCGAACCCGAGCAAAAGGAGCAAGAGCAGCCCGATCGGGTCCAGGTGGACCTTGGGGTCCAGGGTAAGAAAGCCGTAGCGGCGGGGGTTGGGGTCGCCGTAACGGTCGGCGAGCCAGGCCTGGGCCAGGTTGTGGACCACCAGGCCGAAGGCGGCGGCGGCGAAGGCCACCAGAAAGAGCAAAGGCTGGGAAAGGAAGCTAAGGAGACCCATACGCTTCCATCAGTTTACGGGCCAAGATGAGCTCTTCCTCGTAGCCCTTGACCTCGCCGCGCTCGCGGGCGGCGGCGACCTGGCGGAGGATCTCCCCCACCGCCGGCCCCGGCTTCATGCCCAGCGCGATCAGGTCGCGGCCCCGGAGGCGGCGCTCCTTCTTCGAAAGCCAGCCCTCGCGCTCGGGGTGGCGGGCCAAGAACGCCCAGACGAAGGGCTCGCCGAGCTCGCGCACCCGCTCGGGGTCGTCCGGGGGATGGCGGAGCCTCCCCGCCCCTTCGGCAAAGCCCTTGGGCAGGCCGAAGGCGCGGACGAAAGCGCCGGGGTCGGGGGCGGCGGCGGCGAGCAAGTAGAGGTAGGCCTCGGGCGGGGCCAGGGTGTCCGGGCGGCCGGCCTCAAGCCGCCGGATCGCCTGCCAGAAGGCTTCGTCGGGCTTTAGGCCGAAGACCTTTTCCAAGACGCCGTAGCGGTCGAAGAGCAAAAGGGCCTTTAGCGGCGAGGGCTCCTTTAGGGCGAGCAGGAGCTCGTCCTTGAGCCGGCTCTTCGAGGCCGTCTTCAAGACCTCGGGCTTGAGCGCGGCCTCGATCTGGGCCCGGGCCTCAGGACCCAGGGAAAAGCCGAGCCGGGCGGCCAGGCGAAGCCCCCGTAAAATCCGGCTCGGGTCCTCGACGAAGGCCACCGGGGAGAGCGGCTTGAGCCGCCGGGCGCGGAGGTCCGAAAGCCCGCCGTAGGGGTCCAAGAGCACCGGCGGCTCGGGGTGGACCCGGAGCGCCATCGCGTTCACGGTGAAGTCGCGGCGGCGGAGGTCGCGCTCGAGCGTGCTCGGCCGCACCTCGGGCAGGGCGCCGGGGCGGGGGTAGCGCTCTTCCCGGGGGTTCGCGAGGTCCACCCGCATCCCTCCGGGCAGCCGGACCCGGGCGGTGGCGAAGGCGGGGAAGGCCTCGGCCTCGCCGCCAAGTTCCCGGGCCAAGGCCCGGGCGGCCTCGGCCGCCGGCACCCCCTCGATCACCAGGTCGAGGTCGGGCCCCACCTCGCCGAGGAGCGCGTCCCGCACCGCTCCGCCCACCAGGTAGATCGCCGCCTTGGGAAAGCGGGACTTCAAGGCTTCGAGCACCCGCCGGGTCCCCGCCGGCAGCCGGGCGATCACCTCCTCGGCGAGCTCGGGGGGCTCGTCCTCGCGCTGGTAGAGGTCGGTGCGGGTGAAGATCCCGACCACCCGCCCGCCGTCGGTGACCAGGACCCGGCCCGCCCCTTCCTTGAGCGCCCGCTCGGCGAGGGAAAGCGGCGCGTCCTTGGGCAAAAGGACCGGCGGGTGCAAGAACCCCTTGGCCGGGGCCTGTCCCAGGCCGAGCATCTGCGCCTTCTCCAGGTCCCGCCGCCTTAGTACCCCGAGCACCCGGCCGGCCTCGAGCACCGGCATGCCGCCGTAGCCCTTCTTCTTCATCCGGGCCAGGGCGTCCTCGACCGAGAGGTCCGGGGGCAGGGCCTCGGGGGCCGGGGTCATGCGCTCGGCCAGGGTGGGCTCGCCGCCGGTAAAGGCGACGAGCGCCCGCGCGAGCCGCTCGCGCACCTCCTCCAGGGGGAGCTCGACCCGGGCGAAGGCCGCCCGGGGGTGGCCGCCGCCCTTCCCGAGTACCGCCTTCAAGACTTTTTCGACGTCGATCCCCCGCCGGCTCCGGGCGATCACGAGCCGCTGGTCTCCGAGGCGAAAGAGCAAGAAGACCGCGTCGGCGTCGAAGAGGTCGGCGACGGTGTGGGCGAGCGGGGCCAGCGCGGGGACGTAGCCCTCCTTCTTGGCCTCGGCGATCACCGCCCGGTAGGGGCCGGCGCGCACCACCTGGGCGGTGGCGAGGAGCTCTTCCAGCACCTCCTTGGCCTCGGGCGCGAGCCGCCCTTCCACCAGGGGCTTGACCCGGGCGGGGTCGGCGCCGGCCTCGAGCAACCAGGCGGCCGCACGGAGGTCGGCGGCGGTGGTGCCGGGGTAGGTGAAGCGGCCGGTGTCCTCGAGGATCCCGGCGTAGCCGAGCTCGGCCTCCGGGGGCTTGGGGACAAGGCCCCGCTCGGCGAGCAGGTCGGCCACCACCGTGGTCGCCGCCCCCACCGCCCGCACCGCCCCGGCGGCGGCGGGGATCGCGTCCTCGTCCGGGGGGTGGTGGTCGTAGACCACGAAGGGAACCTTGCCCAC
>Ga0256835_1001424_pt1 | contig 14417 bp, 14 predicted proteins | sample PIR30metaG_FD_185972 | JGI IMG/M metagenome (GOLD analysis project Ga0256835, IMG submission 185972) | Hydrothermal vent microbial communities from East Pacific Rise, Pacific Ocean - PIR-30 | ecosystem: Environmental > Aquatic > Marine > Hydrothermal vents | place: Pacific Ocean: East Pacific...
ACCTTCTTGCCCGTGGCCAGACGGCTCTGGGTCTGCTCCATCAGGGAAGTGGTTTTCTGAAGTGCAAACAGGTTCTGCCGCATTCCGGAAGTCAGGGTAATTTGAGACATGGTGTTTCTCCTTTTCTAAGGTTTTGCGACCGGCCTTCTGCCGATCGTTTTGGATGTCGCCGGTTCAGCCGGCGGATGTGATGGGATGTCTTTTCAGCGATCGTCTCTTTTCGGCACCTCCTCTCCGACGAATAAATTGCTTTTGTTTTCTTTCATCGTACTTTGGCCGCAGAACTTTAAGTTTTTTTTGTACCACCCTTCTTCTAAAAGGGCACTCCCGGCCGCCTGCAAAGGGCCTTATGCGTTTTTACGAAGCTTCCATTGCCACCAATCTTTTCCTGAATTACCTGTTATTTACAAATGTTACAAAGTATCCGGTTTGACGCCAACCTCCTCTCCGCTTTCGCCCGGCATGTTGCGTCAATGTGGGCAAAAAAATTTCTGGATTTGAAAAAAAAACGGCGATGGTGTATGAAGCGGGTGAAATTTCTCAGGACCACCATGGACAAATCATCCCCCACAGATCCGGCAGCCCCCTTGCCGCAGGAGACCCGTTCGCCGGACTACCGGCAGCTGTTCAACTTGGTTCCCCAAGCCATCGCGTTGGCCCGTGTGCCGCTGCACCGGCTGGAGATCTTTAACGACCGCTTCTGCGAACTGACCGGCTACACGGCCGAAGAAATCCAGGGCCGGACGGTAACCGAACTGGAACTGTACGCCCGGGATTCGCGTGCACGGCTGATCGAGGCACTGGAGCGTGCCGGAACCCTGAGCAACTGGGAACTGTCCCTCAAGGTGAGGGGCGACCGCATCATCAACACCGCCGTTTTCGCCCGACAGGTTCGCATCGGGGAACACGACTATCACTACCTGGCCTTCACCGACGAAACCGACCGGCGGCGCATCGAGAGCCACCTGCAGCAGACGCAAAAGATGGAGGCGCTGGGGACCATGGTGGCCGGCATGGCCCATGAAATCAATAACCCCATCAACCTGATCACCTTCAACATCAACTTGCTTGACAAGGTCTGGCGGGACGTTCTGCCTATCCTGGAGCAGACCGACAAGGCCGATCCCCAGCGCAAGTACGGCGGCCTGAGCTACCGTTTCCTGGCTGGAAACATCGGCCAGATGCACCATGACATGGGCATCGCCGCCACGCGCATCAGCAAGATCATCACGGATCTCAAGAACTTTTCCAAAAGAACCGAGATCACGGACATCGAACCGGTCCAGATCAACGAGGCCGTCGAAAACGCCCTGCGCCTGGCCCAGCCATCCATCAAAACCGCTGGCGTAGCCGTCAACCTATCGCTGAGCGACAGACTTCCCCGCATCATGGGCAACCAGCACAACATTGAGCAGATCATTCTCAACTTGGTGCTCAACGCCGTGCAGGCCATCGACCACAACAACGGGCGTATCGATATCCGCACCGGATACGACAACGGCGACGACCGCATCTTTCTGCATGTGCGCGACAATGGGCGGGGCATCGCCCCATCCATCGAAAACAAGATTTTCGACCCCTTCGTCACCGATCGGCTGCACGAGGGCGGCACCGGGCTAGGGCTGGCGGTCACCTACAGCCTCACCAAGGCCCATGACGGCGACATTCAGTTCGAAACGCGTGCCAAGCGGGGGACGGTTTTCAAAGTGTCTTTTCCGTCCAAGCGCAAGAGTCGGGGCGCGCGCATCCTCATCGTCGACGATGAGAAATGGAACCGCGAGCTGCTGATAACCACGCTGACCCAGGAACGCGACTACATCGTAGATGAGGCCGCCAACGGCGTGGAGGCCTGCATCAAGCTGGGGTCCTACCAGCCGGATATGCTCATCCTGGACATGTTCATGCCCCATATGGACGGCCTCGAAGTCTGCCGCACCATCCGCAACACCCCCGAACTGGCCGGCATGGTGGTGCTGCTGACGACCGGCTTCCCGGGGCATCCTAAATTGGACGAGGCCGCTGAACTGGGCTTCACCAACGTCTTTTTCAAACCCATAAAAATGGAAGACCTGCTCCGGAGGGTAGACGCCCTGCTGTCGCCCGGCTTGTGATTCCAGACACCACGGAAACCCGATGAAATCGATTCCCGACAACGCCTCCATCCTGGTGATCGACGACGACCCGGGGCTGCTGCTGAGCATCCAGGCCACCCTGGTCAGTTCGGGCCTGCCCGAACCGGCCATCGTGTCCGACAGCCGCCAGGCCCTGGATATCATCCGCAGCCACCGATTTCACTTGGTGTTCCTGGACCTGAAAATGCCCCACGTCAGCGGCATGGAACTGCTCGAGGCCATCAAAACGGAGTTTCCCAGCATCGAGTGCGTCATCGTTACGGCCTCCGACGAAGCCTCCACCGCCATCCAGGCCATGCGCTTCGGCGCCTACGACTACCTGGTCAAACCGCTTAACACCGACAAGCTGATCCTGACCGCCAACCGCGCCCTGGAACGCTTCAACCTGCGCAACGAGCTGACGCTCTACGAAAAAAAGCAACGCTTCTCCGACCTGCAGAATCCCGAGGCCTTCACCCGCATGGTGGCCAAAGACGAGTCCATGGCGTTGGTGTTCCGACAGGTCGAGGTGGTGGCCCCCACGGACTACAACGTTTTCATCACCGGTGAGTCCGGCACCGGCAAGGAACTGCTGGCCTCGGTGATCCACGACCTGAGCAACCGTTCGGGGGCGCCCTTCGTGGCGGTCAATATGGCCTCTTTTTCCAAATTCCTGTTCGAGGACGAGTTCTTCGGCCACATCAAAGGGGCATACACCGACGCGCTCAGCGATAAGAAGGGCTTCTTCGAACAGGCCCAGGGCGGCACCCTGTTCCTGGACGAAGTCACGGAGCTGGAACTGTCTCTGCAGGCCAAAGTGCTGCGGGTGATCGAGGAAAGGGAACTCTACCGGCTGGGCAGCACCACGCTGCGCAACGTGGACGTGCGCATCATCAGCGCCAGCAACCGGGACATCCAGGAGGAGATCCGCAACAAGAATTTCCGGGCGGATCTCTTCTACCGCCTGAACATGTTCAACATCAAGCTGCCTCCCCTGCGGGAGCGCCGCGACGATATCCTGCCGCTGGCCCATCATTTTCTGAAGCTCTACGCCGAGCGAAACAACAAGGAGATCGAGTCCATCGACGCCGAACTGGCCAACCGGCTGCTGCAGTACAATTTCCCGGGAAACGTGCGTGAGCTTGAGAACATCATCGCCGCCGCTGTGCTGCTGGAGAAGGACCGCATCCTCAGGCCCTCTTCGGTTCCCCTGCTCCAGTCGACGCCCGAAAAAACCGTCGACCAGGGGGGGGAACTGCTCACCCTGGCAGAGCTGGAAAAGCGCCACATCATCCGGGTGCTCAGGGCCGTGGGCGGCAACCGGCAGCAGGCGGCCCGGATCCTGGGCATCAATACCACCACCGTCTACCGAAAGATCGAAAAGTACCGCATCGACGACGACATGATCGCCGACAGCGGCGATTAAGCCGCCGGAGGCTTCAGGCGTACCCGGGAACCGGTTGCCGCCCGGGCGTCGGCTTCCCGGCCTGCCCCACCTGGAAGTGCTCTTCACAGCGGGTGCCCGAAGGTACTACGCGAACACGCCGCAACACTCCCTCGCCGTCTCCCGCGACACCCACGGTACCACGTATGGCGAAGTTGACACCCCCGCCGAAGTCCAGCTGTCCAGCTGCCCGGCCGCAGGCCACCGGCCGTCGATCCATGTGGAAACGAACCGTTTCGCGGGAGATGTGCGTCACGCTAAAGACCTGTCGGCCGATTTTCAGCACGCAATCCTGTTTCTGTAAGTCCACTGTTTCCTCCGTCTCCTGAAAATGGCGCCGGCCTTTGCGGGCCCTGTGCCCGGGGGCGAATCGACGTATTCCCCATTATCGGCCCCTGTGGGCCGGCCTTGAGTCGGCAGAACTTTCCGACCGGCGCGCAGACTGCCGGCATTTTTTGCTCCCCTGCGCGAACTCCTTCTGATTTTAGGTTCAATATCCGATTGTTACAAAATGAAGTCCGCTGGCACAGAACCTGCATTAATCGGGCATAGCCACGGCACCTATGTAAACCGGGACCACCCATACGCACACGGAGAATGCCATGATACAAAAGTTCGTGATCCTTCTGGGGATGTTGGTTTTCATCCTCTTTTCCAGGTCCATTGCAGGGGAAATCTCCCTGGCCATGAACTTCCAGAGCGGCGCCATCGTTCTGGGCGGGGCCCTCATCAGCGTTTTTCTCTCGTTTCCGCTGAAGACATTCCGTGGCCTGTGGCGCAGCCTGAGAGCGGCCTCGCGCCATCAGGAGCCAGATCTGGCCGACCTGGTGCGCCAGGCCAAGACCCTGGCCCGTGTGCGCCGCCTGTATGGTCCCCGGGAGCTGGGTTCGGCGGCAGCGCGCGTCGACAACCCCTTTCTGCGCAAGGGCATCGAACTGGTCCTGGACGACTACGATCGCTTCGAGATTCACGCCATCATGGAGAAGGAATACGAGCTCTACCTGTCGCGCAAGGAAGCCGAGATCGGAATCCTCAATACGCTTTCGCGTCTGGCACCGGCCTTCGGCTTCGTGGGCACCATCATCGGCCTCATCAGTGTGCTCAGCCACATGGGGGATCCCGCTGAAATCGGCCACGGCATGGCCCTGGCCCTGCTGACCACCTTCTATGGGCTGGTGCTTTCCAACCTGGTCTTCCAGCCCCTGTCGCGCAAGCTGACGGAACACCTGCGCGACGACGCCGTGCAGCACAGCATCGTCATGGAGGCGGTGCTGGACATCGCCGACGCCAAGAACCCGCTGGCCATGAGCCATCGGCTGCATTCCTACATCCGCCTGGGGGAAGAAGAGGAAGCCGGCGTCGCCGCGCCGCGCCGTACGGGAGGCCTCAAACCAATCCTCAGGCGCATGGCGGTGAAAAGGTAAAATGCGCCAGTTGAATTACGACGAACTGCTGCGGCGCCTGGCCTTTTCCGAACGCCAGCGGCACCGCATGCGCAGGACCGCCGCCCGCACGACCGGTGAAGACGACGGCGCCAGCTGGACCATCGCGGACCTGATGACCCTGCTGCTGATCTTCTTTATCCTGATGTACGCCAAAGGCGGCGCCAGCGACCTGTTCGCACCGGCTTCCAAAAAACCACCTGCCGTCGCCCGCCGCATCGTGCGTCACAAGATCGCCGTACCGCCCCCTGCGGCCGACGCCAGCGCCGTGCTGCCGACTGGAAGCCCCCGGCCGGCGATTTCCGACAAAGAGGCTACAGCGGCTGCGACGGCACCTGAGCCGGCACCGCCGGTCGCACCGTCGCAAAAGCCGTCGCCCTCCCCCCTGCAGCTGAAAGTCGACGCTTTCATGAAGGCCAACGCAGGACAGGGCATTCGTGTGCGCTGGGAAGAAAAACGCCCCGTTTTCATTCTCAGTGAAAAAATCACCTTCCTGACGGGGCAAGCCGAACTTATGGCCGCGTTTCGCCCCACCCTGCTGCACATGGCCGATTTCATCGCCCAGCAGCGGGACCAGCGCGTAAAGGTCACCGGGCACACCGACGACACCCCCATACGCACCTTCCAGTTTCCGTCCAACTGGGAACTTTCGGCGGCACGGGCGGCCAGTGTGGCGCGCTTTCTGATCACCAACGGCGTCGACCCGGCGCGCATCACTATCCAGGGCTGTGCCAGTTACCGCCCCGTGGCCCCCAACGACAGTGTGGACCACCGGCAGGCCAACCGTCGCGTGGAAATCACCCTGATCGAAAAAGGAGGCGCCGGAGAGTAAAAGGGCCGGGCCGTCGCGGAAATCACTTCGGGCCTGACGTTAAAGAAAGGCTGCGTCGATGCCGAGAATAAAAACAAGGAGGTGCTCCATGGACATTCGCATCGGAGACATGCCGCGGGTCAAAAACGATCTGAAAGGCGGTGGGAACACGCCTGACCGGCAAATGCCCCGCCGTGATCGACGCAAGAATCGGCAGGACCGCCGCAAAGGCGTGCGCGACGGCGTCATTGTGCGCCTCTCTTTCAAGAACGACCGACGCAAGAACCCGGACCGCCGCAGGAAAGCCGGCACCTACAGCCCGACAGGCCGCTGACCCGGCAACGCCCCGCTTTCTTCTCCCCCTCCCGTCGCCGACGTGACGGTAGAGGGTGTCGTCCGCCCCGCCGCCACCCGCAAAAAACCGTCCTGCCCCTTTAAAAGGCAAAAATCCTGTGTTAACAGATAGACGCAATGGCCTTGTCCCGGCACCATCGGCAGCGGTGTCTTTTCAGACGGTTTGGAATCCAAATGCAGGACGACAACCATCAGGATTTTTTCGAGTTTGATGAAAACTTCCGGGAATTTCTGGAAAGAGAGCAGTCCGCCCGTTCCAGGACCGGCCGCAAGGGGCGGATTACCGTGGTGGTCGTCTGTGCCGTCGTCATCGCAGCCGTGGCCACGGTGCTGGGCATTTTCCGCTCCGACGACACCACCCCGCCGCCCGGCCTGCGCCAGACTTTCCCCATCGAAAGCCCTCCCCCAGCCCGACGGGCGGTGCCGCAGGATACCGCAGCGCCTGCAACGTCTGCAAACCTGGAAAAGCACGCCGCACCCGAAGGGCCACCGGCGGGAGAAATGCAAGGGCGGCACAGTAGTCACGCGGCCTCCCATGCCGCGGCTGAAACACGGAAAGCGAGCGCCATCACCCGCGGTGCGCGGCAACCTGGCGCTGGCGGCGCAGCCTCCGGCAGCTCTGTACACAAGGCCCCCCCACCGCCAGAGGGCCCTTCAGTGCAGCAGAAATCGCCCCCGCCGCCCGAACCATCTTCGTTACAGCACAAATCTCCGGCGCCGGTCCCCGCAATTCCCGCGCCCGAACCCGTACCGCCCGCTGCCGCCGCCTCCTCCCAAACAGCGGGCACGGCCCCGTCGCCCGCCCCGGCAGACGCCACCGAAACCAACCCCACCGCCCCGTCGGCCACCGGCGGCCTGCCGGATCTGACCGCCGAAATCCAGGGGGGCCGCCTGCAGAACGCCGCCCGGCGCTTTGCGCAGTATCTCCGCAACCACCCGGGGCGGTACAGCATCAGCGTCGAAGTGGCCTGCCAGCCACGCACCGTCGTGCGGGCTTTTACCGAGGTGAAGGCGGCGGGGAAGATGTTCATCCTGCCGATAAAACTGGGCCAGCGCGATTGTTACGCGCTGCTGTGGGGCGTTTATGCCTCCATCGGGGAAGCCAGGGCCGCCAAGGCCTCCGTGCCGCCCTTCTTTACCGCCCAGGCGCCACCACGCGTGGTGGGACTTTTCCGTTACCTGGAAAAGCCGCTGAGAAATGCAGGCGGCGGAAAACAATGACAGGCTTCTTCCCCGGACAGGAAAGGAAAAGGTGTTCCGCCGACGGAGGCCGGCCGAAAGGATCTGAGGCGGCGCACGAAGGCAGGCCCCGGGCCACGGAAACTACCGCAGGCTCTTGATACGGTCCAGGCGGCTCAGCACCTCGGTGATGCGGATACCGTATTTCTCATTTTCGACGATGACTTCGCCTTTGGCGATGACCTTGTCGTTGGCCAGGATATCCACCGGCTCGCCGTCCAGCCTGGCCAGTTCGACTACCGAGCCCGGGCTCATTTCCAGCAGCTGGCTGAGCTTCATGCGTGTGCGGCCCAGTTCTACGCTGATCTCCAGGGGGATGTCCAGGATCACGTCCAGATTGCCGCCACCCTGGAGCCTCGCAACCGTCCCGGCTTCCGGGCTGGAGCGGCCCGCCGGTGTCTCGACCGCAGCCGCTTCCGGAGGCGCCGGATGATCTTCGGCAGGCGGCGTCGGCGCGGCGAGATCCGCCTGCTGGCCGGCGTCCTGGGGTTCGGTGGGTTCCGCCTGCCGGCCGGCATCCTGGGGGGCGGGCCCGGCCGGTTCAGCCGACTCCTGCGGGGGGGGCTGCTCCTGGCCGGCGTCCGGAGCGGCCGGACTCTCTGACGCCGTATCACTGTCATTTTCTGCAGCGGCCGCATCCTTCAGGGCCTGGAGCCCCTTGACACCCACTTCCAGTACGCCGCGGTGCTCCTGGAAACCGAAAACCAGCCGGTCGTAAGTTTCCATGTTGAGTGATTCGATGCGGAAGTCGGCCCCGATGGTGATGGCAGGCGGCGACAGGCGACAGGCGATACCCGCATCCGTGAAAGAGGACTTGAGGTTGCCGCCCACGATGTTGCTGATCTCGCCCAGGAGGTCCTTTATCTCGTCATCGCTTTCGATCTCGTCGATCTCAATGCCGAGCATGGTAGCCGTCATCAGCCGGGCGAGGCCGTCGGGGACTCCGACGGAGACGATACCCATGATCTCGCCGGTAAAATTCACCGATCCCACCAGGTAATTCTCGGACTTTTCAGCGGGCGGAGGCTCTTCCACCACCGCCACTTCCATGGAAAGCATGGTGTCGAAAACATCCACCAGTGAATCGGCGGCGGCGGTCTTGACGTCAAGGCGCCTGATGGCCTCGAAATCCTTGGGCAGGGCGGCTTCGGCGCCCGCGGTTTCCCCCTGGCCCGCGGCGCCGTCCGCTTGCTGGGACTTGAGGCCCACCTCCACGAAAATGCGGTGGTCTTCGTAACGGAAGGCAAACCGCTGGAAATTTTCCATGTTGAGCGACTGAATGGTAAAATCGCTCCCCAGGGTGAGCGACGGCGTGGAGATGCTGCAGTCCAGGCCGGCATCGGTAAAGGCCGACTTCAGGTTGCCCCCGATGATGTTGCTGACTTCACCCAGCAGGTCCTTGACCTCGTCGTCGCTTTCGATCTCATCGACTTCGATGCCCATCATGGAGGCGGCCATCAACCTCGCAAAAGACACAGACACGTCAAAAGTGATAAGCCCCTGGACATCGCCGGCGAAGTTGACGGCGCCCACCACCCGCTCTTCTCCGCCGGCTTCGGCCGTATCATCCTCGACCGTTTCCACCGTCAGGGAAAGCATGGTGTCGAACACGTCGAGCACCGATTCGGTCACCTTGGCCCCGATGTCCACGGATTCCTGCAGTTCCATGAAGCCTCGCTGTCTGGAGTGGCCCCCGGGCGCCCGGGCAACGGGCACCGTACAGGCATTGCCGGAAGTTGCTGTTACCCTGTCATCATGCCGGGATTATTTCATATTTCGGGGAACGATTGCAATCGAAAAATCGGGGAACGATTGCAATCGAAAAAAAGGCGGAACAGGAGGTGGAGCACGCGAAAAGGCAGGACGGCAGACGCCGCGGCGGCGGGCCGGCGCCCGCCCAGCCGGGCCTCTGAGACGATCGGTGGTTCAGCTCAGGGCATCCAGTTGAGCCATCTCCCCGGTACTCAGCACCCGGTCGATGTCCAGCAGGATCTTGACACGCCCGTCTATCTTGGCCATCCCGAGGATATAGTCCGTGTTCAGCCGCGTGCCGAAAGCGGGCGCCAGCTCGATTTCTTCGGAAGCGATGTTGAGCACTTCAGACACGGCATCCACCACGATGCCGATCAGCACCTGGCCGGACTGCCCTTCAACTTCGACCACGATAATGCAGGTGCGGTCACTGTACGTACGCGCCTCGATGGCGAAGCGTAGCCTCAGGTCGATCACGGGAATGACTTTTCCCCGCAGGTTGATGACGCCTTTTACGAATTCCGGCGTCTTGGGGACAGCCGTCACCGGCAGCATGCCGATGATTTCCTTCACCTTCAGGATACCGATGCCGTATTCTTCATCCGCCAGGGTGAAGGTCAGGTATTTTCCCTCTTTTTGGTCCACAGCTTGTGCGAGTTCTTCCATGGATCTCTTCCTGTTTGTGGCCGATGGTCCCGAGCGGCAGGAAGATACGCTGCACCGGCCCCGCCGCCTCGCAAAGTGGCAACCGCGTCGGCGGTTCCCCCTGCGCACTCGTCATGACTATCATCGGCGGCCGGAAGCGAAACTTGACCAAAAATCGATCACCCGTGGGGTCGGTTAGGCGATATAGTCGCCGCGGTTGAACCGGATGACTTCCAGCGAAGAGGTGATCAGCATCTGGCTCAGGATGTCCTGCATCCCGTCTCCGGTCTGCAGTCCCTGCAGCGCGTCGGTGAGCTTTTCTCCCTCGCTCTGGATCTGATCCACCAGCGGAGACAACTCCTTCAGGCTCGTGTCGGGATCCATCAGCTTTTGCTGGTAGTTCTCCAGTGTGTCCAGGAAAGCCTCCACCTGCTGTACGAGGGCATCGTCGCCGGCCGGAGAAACGGAGGGGAAGGCGATGTCCGGTATTGCCTCCACAGCCGAAGGCGGCCGCGTCCCATCGTTTTCTTCCACCGCAGGGGATTCCATCTTCTCTTCCAGGATGGTCTTGAAGTCGTCGCGCTGCGTTTCCTCCGGGCGGTTAACGGCAGGCGACGGGCTGCCAGAGAGGCCGTTGGCTGGATCGATTTTCATGGCGCTTTGCGTCTCCTTTCCCTGTGCGGGTCACAGGCGGTTAGCTACTGTTCCCCCCAGGTGACTGCAATTTGCCTGCCACTTGCGCAAAGATTTACGCTGTAAAATATATCCTATTATTCTAAGCGGATAACTTTTCACATATCTCGCCTCCAATGATCTGGGCAATTTTTGCCGATCACCCCCGGTTATCGCGGCGGCGGGGGATGCGGCAAATTTTTCCCCCTCCGTCAAACAATCGACGCTCCGGATGCCGGTCGTCCGCAGGATCTGCCGCGGCAACCGCCACGAAACGGACCGCATAGATTCCAACCCGCTGAAATAGTTTTATTACCAACACGCTACGGCATCGCTGCAGCACCCCGCAAATTTTTGGTGTCATCTGTCGCACATGGTATGAATTTTGAATATTTTGAATACGTGACAAGCACTACCGCCTGGCACCGACCGCCACGCGGTTAACAACTTACCCGAACTTTCAGCCCGACGGGACATCCATGCGAAATTCGGCCCGTTTATTGATCCTCGCCGCTGCCGCCATGGCTCTTTTCAGTGCATGCGCATATCGAACCACGGTAGAACTGCCGCCGGTTGGATACCCCGAGTCCATTTTCGCCCACCCCGTCCGCAACGAGCTGGCCGGCGCACGCACCCTGGTATTTCGCTTCACGGAACCCTACTATGCCCCTGGAGTGGGCCGCACCGCCGCCCAGTGCATGGCCGATGCTCTGCAGAGTACCGCCACCGTCGGCATGATCCTTACCGATCTGGAGGCCATTGGGCTGGACCTGCAGGCGATGAATGACCTGGCCCGACTCAACGGCTGCACGTGCTTCATCGCCGGCCGGATCAACGCCTATTTCGAGGGCAGCGATTTTGAAACCGCCGTGGTGGCGCAGGAAATATGGGTCTACCGTACGGCAGAGCCGCACCCACAGCTTCTGTGGCATGCCGCCGCGCGCGAGGAGACGGCGCCCAGGCCGTTGACCGACTACATCTTCCTTCACACCACGGGCGCACCATCGTATCCCGCCCTGGTGCTGATGAAGCGCAATGCCGAAAAATTCAACAACATGCTGCGCGACATCCCCGCTTCGGAATCCGCACGCATGGCCGCCGCGCAGGCAGGTATGGCCGTCATCCCGCAGCCTTCCGGTTCAGCTGATAAATAAACACCAGCACTTCGGCCACGGCCCGGTACAGTTCGGCCGGGATCTCGCGGTCCAGATCAAGGGCCTCCAGCATACGGGTCAGTTCGGGGTCCTCGCGCACCGGAACATTGCAGTGCCCGGCGACTTCCAGGATCCTCTCGGCCACAGCTCCGCGCCCCTTGGCCACCACCCGCGGCGCCCGGTCCCGGCCAGGCTCATACTTCAGGGCCACCGCGCTTCTGGGTGTATCCTTTTTCATACCCGATAGTCCACCAGCCGGTCATCCGGCCGGATCCAGTCCTGGGCTTCGAAGCCCTTGATTTTAGGAATGGAAACCAGCACTCGGACGTGCAACCCCTCGAAAAGGGGTTCCACGGCGGGCTCCAGGAGCGAAAGGTGCTCCTGGACCAGTTTCCGGACACGGTCATCGGCCACGTAAAAAGTAATCTCCAGGTTTCTTTGCAGCAGGAAAAAGTCGGTACGCAGGTCGCCCAGAGACCCCATGGAGAGCAACAGCGAGAGGCGATTTCCCTGGCGGGCGTGCTTCCTTCCGCCGGGGGCGTAATAAACCTTCAGGCGCAGGCGGCTTTCGTTGTTGGGCAACGGAAACTGGTAGGTGAACACCTGCGGGGTGTCTGCACCGGCCGTTTCGGCGGGTTTCTGCAGGCCGGCGGTGTACACCGACGTCTGCAGGCTGCGCACCATGGAGCGAAGACGGACCGCCCGGTCTTGCTGCTGTTCGATGTCCGTCAGCATCCCCTCCAGCAGTTGTTTCACGCCGGTGGCCTTTTTCTGTGCGGGGCCCGACAGCAGGTTTTCGAGATCTTCAAACGCACGCTGCATCCGCAAGAGATTGGGCTTCATGTCCCGCTCCATCAGGGCGCGCACCTCGGGCCGCTGCCACAGCGGTCCGCCCGGCCTGTTCTTCAACAGGTCCGTAATCAGCGTCTGCAGCTTTTTCTCGAAAAAAACGCCGTAGTCGTCCACCCCTGATTCGATGCGCGGCGCCAGTTCGGCCCCTCCCCCCTCCAGGGGAAGAGGCCGCATGTTTTGGGTGATGCGGTCCAGCACCGCCAGCAGATCATCGGTGCCGCCCGAGACACCGCCGGCTCCCCGTACAGACTGCAGAAGACCGGCGATTTCGGCCCTGAGGTCAAACAAATCGGCGGCCGTGGGAAGAATCAGGGGGGCGGCCTCGGCAGTCCCCATCGGCAACCCGCCTGGTGTCGCCCCTCCCCCGGCCGTACCCGTCTGCCCGGCCAACCCCGCGCCCTGCGGCGAGGCGTCGGCAAGTTGCAAGCGCAGCTTCCCATCCTGCATCCCGGCCACCAGCACCTGGATGCGGTCTCCGGCCTGTACGCTGAAATCCACCAGGGCCGGCGCCCTGAAGCGACCGAAGGCCACCAGCACCTGTCCTTCCTCGGCTTTGAGCACTTTGACCGTTAGCCGATCACCGACCTTCAGCAGGTCGTCGCGAGCGGGGTCGTCCCCGGGTGTGCGCCCCAGTTGGGCCTTGATGGTACCGGTGTCGATCACGAAATCCGTTTCCTCCGCAGTCGAAAAATGATGCTGGCCTCCCTCACTAGCTATCGCCCTGCTGCCGCCAAACTTGAGTGCCCGTGCAGCGCGGCCGACGCAGCGCTGTGCGTGCACGCTGTGGCTGTCTCCGCGGCGGGAGCGGCCCTAAAGTTTGGCGCCAAAATGCGGATAATTCATCCATGCTGGAAGCCGGTTCCAAACGCAGACGGCTTCCAACCGGGAAGGCAATCATGAAGAAGACACCCGCAAACCGCAGAAAACGGTCGAACCGCCGATCAGGCTTCGATCGGCGCTGGATCACCTCGGCCTACAGCGGCCCCGAACGCCGCAAGGGCACCGACCGGCGCAAAGGGGCCGACCGGCGGCGCACCCGCTCGCGCCTCGTCCCGCTGCACAAGTCCCTCAGCGACGATCACGAGCAGGCGCCCCCCGCCGCCCTTCCGGCGCCGGTGGATGCGTCCGGTGAACCCGAGGCCGAAGGCGAGGCGATTGAAAACCGCGGTGAGTCCGGCTGAAGCCAGCCGGGCGGTGCAAGAGGGGTATCCTCCGAGACCGGACCGTTTGCCATTGAAGCGGCTCCGATGGAATATAGGACATGACGGACCTCGAAAACGGCTTGACCTTTTCTCCTGAGCTGCAGATGCTTCTGTCCCGTCTGGCGAGCCCGGTGGCGGTCGTCAGGGCGGACCGAACCGTCCTGTGGCAAAACAGGGCCATGTCCGCCTACCGTCACGGCCCCCCTTCGGACGGCCACAGCGACTCGCTCTGCTGGGTGCTGGGCTGCAGCTGCCGTGTCGAGGCCGATCGCGCTGACGGGGGCGGAGATGAACGCTGCCGCCGGTGCGGGCTGCGCATCCTGATCGCCAACACCCTGCGCCTGCAGCAGCGCTGCGCCGATGTCTGTTTCCACCTTCCGCTTACGAAAAAGCGCTCCCGCCGGCTGGAGTTGTCTGCCGGTTGCGTCATCCACCAAGGGCTGCCGGCCGCGCTGCTGACTTTCCGCGATGAAAGCGAACAGCAGTCCCGAAAACACCTCCTGGCGGAAATCAAGCGTCTTACAGACGCGCTGCACTCGGCGGGATCGGTCTGCCACGAACTGGCCCAACCGCTGATGACCATTTCGGGATACGTCCAACTGCTGCTGATGGACACCGAGAAAGGGTCCACGCGTTATACGCGGCTGGAGAAAATCAATGATCAGGCCCTGCGCATCTCGGCCATCGCGCGACAGATCATGAACATCCGTCAACGCCATCTGGCGGCTGACGATCAGCA
>Ga0256835_1001425_pt1 | contig 14409 bp, 24 predicted proteins | sample PIR30metaG_FD_185972 | JGI IMG/M metagenome (GOLD analysis project Ga0256835, IMG submission 185972) | Hydrothermal vent microbial communities from East Pacific Rise, Pacific Ocean - PIR-30 | ecosystem: Environmental > Aquatic > Marine > Hydrothermal vents | place: Pacific Ocean: East Pacific...
ACGTGGGAGATCGCGGGTTCGAGTCCCGTCGGGGCCGCCAGAGGTGCCGAGGTAGCTCAGTTGGTAGAGCATGCGACTGAAAATCGCAGTGTCGGCGGTTCAATTCCGCCCCTCGGCACCAAACTTATTCCCTCCAGAACGCACTATTCAGAACCGGCTCGTTACCTGATATCCGAAATCTACTGCTTAACTACTGCTAATCATCGGCGTATTCATTTCTGAACCTGCGCCACATCTTCGGCCCCGCGGTGCGTACGTCGGATACCTCGATGTCCACGGTTCAGCGTCAACCAGCCGCCACCAGACCACCAGGCAAAGGCGTTTAAGTCCGAATAAGACAGCTGGGATCCACGGGCCGAACCGGCTACATGATGCCAGCTCTTACCCGCAGCCGGTGTAATCGACGCCGCCACCTCCGCCACCGCAGCCGGGGCGGGGGCAACATATCCGCGTGGCGCCATTGCTGGCAGCATTACGGCCCCCAAGAAAGTATCTGGAACTGATTGATGATCAGCCGGTGCAGGTTGTCTTTGTCAAGAGTGCCACCCCAGTCGAACCAGAGGCCATCTAAACTGCTAGCTTGATTTCCATATGGCCCTTTTTGGCTATTGTAAATAAATACTAAGCCATACCATATAACATTGAGCTGGTCCTCATCTACAATAGTTTCGTTCAAGGTCCTGGCTCGGTCGCCGCTCGTGTAATTAGTAAATGAGACTTCTACGCCATGGAGATAGTCTACGTCTCCGGGGCCATGTTGCGCGGCAACCAGATTGGTTTTTTTCAAATACAGTGCTATACCTTCACTCGTTGTACCATGCTTGCCCGTTTTCCCTCTGGCTACTGCATCCACAAACGCAAGCGGTGCGAGTGACTTTTTCTGTGAAAGCCAGAGGGTGCCATTGAAAGTCCCGACGTTTTGCAAATCAAAGCTGGCATTTACCCCCGTTATTGGTTCCGGGCTCACCACAATACGGCTCTTGTAAATCAGCCGCAGTGATTGATCGGAGTCTAGGGTCAGAGTAACGGGGTCGCCATTCGAATCTCTGAATAACTCCCTTACTGCTAGATTGGCGCCCGCGGTCGCCTCTGGGCTCCACCCCCACTCGGTCAGGTTCTGACTACCCACCTGACTTGAGGAGAACTGCTTGATGCGAGTAATCTCGTACTCACCCGAGCCAACATAAATTACGGTCTCACTTTCGCCGCTCGGAACCACACTTGTTCTGGCCACCTCCGAGTCGAGCTGAGTTTGCGTATCCGCGGGATCGCTCGTGCCGGTTCCTACTACAGCGTAATTGGTCAACCCCTTGAAGCCATACGAGGCTATTAGATCGTCCCAGGTTTGCTTTAAAACAAGATTATGAATCGGGCTTTCAGCCTGCGCTACTACGCGGCCGCGGGCGTCCACCACTTCCCAGTACATCTCCTGGGGATGTAAAGATGCGCGCAGGTTGGCTCGCCTTATTACCCTCGCCTGTCTGACAACGATTCTAGGCACCTGATTAAACTTCAACATAACTTCCTCCACTGGGCGCGTTTGCATAAACGGCGCCAAGGCTGTCAACTGAATATGGGGTTTCGGAAAGATTGACAATGACTACGGCTACCTCATAGATACCTGCTCCAGGAGCGCTAGTAGACGCTGATACCAGCATATTTACGCCAACATCACGCACCACCACGACGGGGTAGTAATTACCAGCAGGCGGCGCCGCAGCGGACAGACTGGCAATGGAGTCATCCGGCAACGTGATCTGTACAACTAAGGGAAAGTAGTTGCCTGCCGACGGTGCCATGGCGGCCGGTCCAGCTAAGCGCTCAGTGCCCAGCTCTCGTACGATTACCACCGGATAGTACGCTCCAGAACCAGGATGGTGAACACCAGCTCCCGCCACTCGATCGTCTACCCGTACTGGATACAAATCCGAGCGCACTACCAACCCCATTTCGTTCGGCTGATCGGCGGTCGAGCCTAATAACTCCACCTGATACGGCAAGTCCACGGCCTGGTCTAAGATGACATTACTGGCGTACTGCTCAAGTACATGCCCTTGGGCGTATACCTCTCGCTGCGCTCGCATCACTAGCGTTTGCCGGTCCGTGCTCAAATGAAAGAGCAATACATCCGAATCGGGTACGTAGCCACTTACCAGAGCGTCCATGATTACAACCGGATCTACGCCCGGCCACGGACCGCGCATGGCGTAATCGCCGGCTCCGGCATCCCACTGCCGCACCCAGATCTCACCAGCGCGCTCATAGGCCACCACGTGCCGCGCCGATTGGTCAAAGGCCAGCCCCAAGTGCCGCAAGTCCTTGATCTGGTGATGCAGGGGTGAGGTAGGTATTTCTACCCACTCGGTACCGGCAGGATCAGAATCTATCCGCCATGGCGCACCAGCTTCCTGGAGTTGGAATAGTCGGAAGCGTTTCTCGGCGCGATCTAGCAGCCCAAGCCAGGCGTAGCCGAACAGATCATCAAACGAACCCGATCCGGTATCTGCGACAATCCTTGGCCCCCGAGCTAAGGCTATCTCAGCAAAGTGGTGTTTCCCTCGCTGGGAAACTACGGGTTTAAACACAAGTATCACCCACGGGTGCAATTAAGCTTTGCATACTGCTTTTTAAAGTAGTCTCGCAATGGTCGCGTCCATAGCCGAGTACTTTTCCAGTCTCGGATTAAAAGCTCATCTTTTGTGTAAGTGTGCTTTGAAAATTCGTTAAGCCATTTTTGTAAGACAACGAACATTTCTGCCCTGTCCGGGTTTGAATCAACGGCGTAAAGACCAAAAAATATTTCAGGTGGGAACTTCTCTGCTTGTTTTATTGTATTTTTTGCCTGCTGTATATAGCCTTCTACGGGTCGCCCTCTACGCTTATCCAGCAAATACTTTGGCAGTATGCTTATCAGGCGATCGCGAATGGCACGCGCTTCGTCAAACACAGAATCGGCGTACGCATTAAAATCAATTTTCGGGAAATCAACAAATGCTTCGACAGCCAGCCTATTGAGGTTAGGGTCTGGGTCTTTACAAATCTTTTTGGCCAACTGCAAGGCCCGTGCTCGACCCGCCCTACTTTTCCAACAATAATTATTAATTGCGAATTCGGCGATCTTCTGCGGATTGGCAGTGCCGGGGTTTCCTTTCAAGTACCCTCGACGAATTAATTCATTAATAAAATATTGAGTACACGAACCAGAACCCCAGCCGTAAGTTTGTCCTTTGTTACTTTTATTCTTACTACTTTTATTTTTGTGGACATTACGATGTTTCGCGCCTGACCCTTTTTCTTGGGCAACGGCTCCCTTTGGAGATTCTTGCACTTTAGGCTTAGAAGTGACCGTAGAATCCGGTATAGGATTTATGGGAGTAATAATGTCTCCAGGCAATCCAGGCTTAAGTGGTTTTTGCGTCTTCTGACTGCCTCTATTGCCTGCTGTGGTTAAAGACGTTTTGTTTTTCTCTGAGCTATTGGTTGAGTTATAACCTTGAACCGAGCCACTGCTGTAATTATTACTGGAGTTTTGCTTTGGTTTAAAAATAGCATACGCCGCGGTTGCCGCTAAAACAGCTCCAACACTTACCCAGAATACGTTCATTGCCAACCTCCTATTGTGCAAGAACCTGCACTCGCACTTCGCCTTCTCCAACGCCGCGCACTTCTATTGCGTCGTAAAACCAGCTTGGTTCAACCGCGGCGCCAGACTTCAGCTCATAATCGACACCGCGCTCCACTGCACCTTCTTGGATGAAACGTACAATAGCTGTCGCATTGCCGATATTGACTACGTGCCCTTTGGTAACTGCTTTGCCCAGGGCGGCAGTAAGGCTTACGCGCTCTTTGCTGTCGGGCGTGCCATCCACTTCTACCACATCAACAAATGGCAACACCCGGGGATCATGCGGAGTTACGTCGGACGGGACTTGTCCGTATTCATAACCCAGCATTATCCTTAAGGCTGCGAGTTCCTGCTTAATGTTCTCCAATAGGCACTTGAGAGTTTCCATAGCCGCCTCAGCCTTCTTCTGCAAAGCTTCTGGGTCTAGGCCCAAGGCTTTGAGATTGAACATACAGCGCCTCCTTGCAAGGCCACATCAGGCTCGCCGCCTGATTTGGTTGCCATAACATTTGTCAGGAACACCAATAAGCCATACGCTATAGCGGTACCGATGGCCCACCAAAAACCAGCAGATAGCTGCGTCCAGGCTCCTCTATCGCTATTGGCCACGGTTTCCTCCAGAAGGTTTCGGCGTCAAGGCTGCCTTTTGCTCGTACTGCGGCCGTATGCGTGCTAAAGCTGCCTCGACAGCGCTTTTTGCTACGTCCTTTTTTAATCCGGGTGCCAGCCTGTTCAGCTCGATAAGCGCTTCTTGCATCTTTACTTCGGCGCGCCTCTCGGGGGGTATCTTCTCGGCTTTTCTATATCGTTCTTCGACAGTTAAGACTGCCTGCTCTGCCGCTTTGGGGACTTGGTCTGTTAACCATGACTGATACCGCCCAGCAATAATTTTTAAAATGGAAGCCAGAGTCGGGCCAATTACCGGAATAGAAGCAAGCATGCCGCTCAGGGCATTAGCGATTAGCATAACTACGCCGACCGCTAGGGCAGCTTGGAGAAGCCACATTAACCAGGTATTGCTATCGGGAAGAATTGTATGAAGAAACTGATGATAAAATTCCATAGCATCCCCTTACTTAAATCCAGGCTCCACCAGGACCGCCAAAGGTGGTACAAAGCGGATCTCCAGGGTTGTCTTGGCAATAACCACCGTAACTATCAACTGGCGGAATATAGCTCACATAGCCACCGCCTATTGGAACAACCGGGGGCTGCTGTTCCTGGACTGGAGCGAACAGCACGGGCCGCGTATTGGCAGATGCAATTTGTTGAGCAGCAAAAAGCGCCAATCCTAAAACCAAACCCCACTTGACAGCGAACATTACATCATCATTTATTTTCATTTCCCCACCTCATTAACAGAGCGAACTTCTATCCCTTTTCTTTGCAGGAATCCTGTAACCTCACCCAAGACCTCTTTTGTCTGCTCAAGCAGTAAATTTGATTGGGCTACATGGTGCTCGATTTGCTTGAGCGCTTTAACCATCTCCCGGCCCAGCCAAAACACCAGTGCTATTAACGCAATAAACGACGCATGCCCTATATCTAATTCAGCCAGTAAGCGGAAAAAATCTTGCATTAAAACACCTCCTGGGCATGCAAGTCGGCAATTTTGCGCTCCATCTCACCAACGTGTTGTTGAGCCGCGTCGTATTCCGCCTTCGCAGCTAGATAGCGCTCGCGCAAATTGGGCAGTAGCGCTTGGGCATCTTTTATTTGCTGCTGAAGCAAACGAATTTCTTTAGCCACATCCAGCCAAGAATCATCAATAAAATTTGCACCATCAGTTGGTGGCTTCCTTACGCTTGGTGTGCCCGGCGAACTTACTTCTCCCTTCACGTAGCTCAAACAGCTAATTTTTAGTGATTCAGGCTGTTCTTTGCTCAAGATGGTTTTACCAGAAAACATGTCAAACAAGCCGTCATACTTATAGCTCCACGTAGCATTCCAGGCAAATTCACGGCATACCTGGCTCGCCTGCTGCATTACCCGCTGCATCCTGTCGAATGCGGCGTCACGAAGACTTTGCCACTTCCTTTTTTCTTCCTTATACGCTGTTAGTAGCTGCGCAAAAGTGGCTTGGTTGCCATTATCGCTATAGGACGTGACGGGAATCAGCGGCCTGTCTTCTGGGGCCACATTGACGGTGGCGAGCACTTTGGGATCTTCGGATGTTTGTTTAAGCCCGTACCAAACAAGCGCCGCGCCAACACTCAATATGGGGATGAGCAAAATTTCCCTCATTTGCTCTCCCCAACTGCAAGGTAAGCGGCTATGGCTAGCAGGCCAGTGCCAGCCACGGCTACGAGCGAACCCCGAAGTGCGTTTGCCGCCTCGTAATTATAAAAAATGCGGTCTCGTTGCACATCAGACCACACCCAACCGAGATCACGTTGGTAGTGGTAGCTAGCAATAAGCGCTCTTTCTTGGGACAGGATACTTTGCACCCAAGCATCAAAACCGCCGAGTTTAATATCCCGCTCAGCATCTGCTCGGTATTCAAAGGCAGCAGCTTGTCGGTTAATACCAAAGTAATTAGTTACGCCACCGACAACGCTGCTTAAGAATCCCAAGACAGCACTTATTGGCTCCACAACTACCTCCGCAACAACAAGGCAAGCATTGCGCCGCCACCTATTCCCAAAGCAGCCCAAGCCCAAGAGGGAAGTTGCTCGTACCACGTGGGAGCAGGCTGCACGACTATTGTTGGGGACGGAAGCGGCTCGGGCGATTGCCTTACCCAATCGATTAGCCCATATTCTTCCAAAGTCGGGAATAAATCATCCAGCAGCTTTCCAAATTGGGCCGTGGCATCCATCCACTCATAGTCATACTGTCCGTAGTACTGACCTTCTGCGGGCATTAGATACCTCCCCGCCACTCCATCTCACTGATGCGGCGAAGGGTTTCCCTGTCGTTCACATGGACCTGTTGCACAAGGGCTTCTATTTGGAATACATGCCCCGCCTCATCAGTCCAATCGATACGGGCAGTACTAGTACGCACTTCTAGTACTAGGCGGTTGCTTTCAATCAGGGTTGTGGTGCGCGGCCAAGTTGGCGCCTCTTCGTCATCGATTTGGCTTACGGTGTGGATAGCACCAAAGGAACCGTCCATGAGTAGGGCGGCCGCTGTGTCGGCGGTGCCTAGTTCTCGCTGCGCTCGAATACGGAACTCGCCTTCGCCATGGACGTAGTAGACCGTGATGCCATTCCAGCTCTCGCCCGCGGGGACGCTGAGGGTGACAGTCTCAGCTGCGTAGTCGATGGCCTTGACGGCCACCTTCTGGCGATTACCACCATTAACCCGCGCCCACGCCACCACTTCGGGATGGTTGGCGGTCGGCAGCGAGACCTCGCGCATCTTCGTCCGCACGATGCCGGGAACGCTGATGGTGGCGTCCTGAGCCGAGCTGCCTCCGCTATTGTCCACAGGGCTACCGTTAGCCTTGGCTTTTATGTACAACCGTACTGGCTCGCCTTCGGGCAGGCGGTAAACGGTTCCTTGGGGAATCTTAAAGTAAGCGATTGGCCGCCATTCGCTAGCCCTCCAATCGACACCTTTGGTGAAGTCTCGCCGATCTATCAAGGCGCGTTTCGGGAAGCCGAGTGGCACCGCGGGCGGCGGCGCAGCAGCGGCTACTGCAGGCTGGTGGGACAGGCGCGGCTGGAACAATTTCGCAAGTGCTTTTAACATGTTCCCTCCTTATCCCAGTTCAACAGTCAACTCGAAGCGGGTTTTAGGGTTCGTCAAGTCAACCTCCGCGGGAGATTCGACCCATACTTGAATTGCGTCTCCTTCGGTAAAACGAGCGCCAGGAATTACCCCCAGGTCTACGCGGCACCACTTGGTGTATTTATCGTTGCGTTGCTCGCCAGGAGTTAGATCGAAAAATGGGCCGTAGGCCATCTTGGTAAGGAAGACCTCTCCGTCTTCTCCTTTGCGCTTCTTATAGAAGTACAGGAAGCTGGAAGACGGGATTTCTACACCCGCGTTGTCAAACAGCTTGGCCACAAGCTGGGCGCCGTTCTTTAGCAAATACTCTGCTCCCTCGGGAACCAGGAACTCCAGCACGCTCACTTTGCGGTTCGCTACTCCAGCGCCAAGAATTTTAGCTTCTTCTGAAGTGTGTAGCAGTCTTTTCTCTCGCATATCTTCTTTGCCTCCTAGATTTCGATTCCAAACATTTTGAGTACGTCTTCGGCGACGTGGAAGCCGGCAACGCTCATGGCGCCGAGCCCGGCAAACTTCGCCATCTTGTCCTTCGAGCTGATGTAGACGGATGCACCCGCAAGGGCCAAGCCCGCCTTCGCCAATAGCCGCATTAGTGGCGCAATCTCCAACGGATTTGCTGTATCCGGGTTGCCGTTTTCATCGGGGGCCACATAAACGGTTTGCCCGCCGTCTGATATGGCAAACCCGAACAGTTCGCGCATGGAGCTAAAAAGGAGCTTTTCAAGAGCTACTGCAGTGCCCGCTCCAAGTATGGCTCCATAACCTTCTGGTTTGGAGAACTCGCCCGCGGCTTTCTGGACGGTTTTGGTAGAGAATCCGCCCAGCGCTATCGTTTGTGCCATAACGCCTCCTTCACGCCCTCAGCGTTAACGGGCTTAGGGCGGAGGCGCTACAGCAAACCCCGCGCGTAAAGCTCGCGCGGGGTTTAAGAGTACAGGTAGACTAGGCGGTTTTTGTGGCGTAAGCAAGGCGGAGGATCCTATCAGGCAACTTCAACTCCCCGCCCTTCATGTACTTGCTAACGCCTAGAACTTCGATCCCGATCGGGTTTCCGAGGCGGTTGTAATCGACAAAAACACCACGCTGAACCTCGCGGGTTTCGGCAACCTGGCCGTCCTTGAGGCGCAAGTACAGCGCATCGGCTTCTTGGTCGAACTCAATCTTCATCGCTTTATTCTACCCCTTCCCCAACGCTTAGTGCGGTAGACGGTGATTACCAGAACGACCGTCTCCACACCGTTTTTCTCGCGAAAATACACCCTGAGTATGTTGCCCCGGTCGGTTTTTCGCTCGGCCACTTGTAGGCCCAAATCCCTGTACAGCTGGTCGGGTTCTCGCAATGCTAAGGCCACTTGTCCCTTGGAGATCTTGCGATCGCGCATTCTCCGCAGGGCGTGCTTGGTATACCGGATCTTCACCGCTCGTGTCACCCCAATGCCATCCAGCGTCTACTACCGTCGTTCCTTCTGAGCACGACACCGGCGTGTTCTCCATCAAGATCCTTAACCGCATACTCCGGAGGCAGGCCGTTCTCGGGCCGCTTGAGGGTGCGCACGCGCTCACCCAGCTCGGGAAACTGCTCGGTAAGGGCGGCCACCTCGCCCGGCTCCGTGAGCCGGAACGTCACCAGGTGCGACGCCTGCCGGCGCACGCCCGGATCAATCCCGCCAACGGCGCCTTTGAGCATCTGGGTTACGAAGATGGCGTTATGTCCGGCTTCGCGGCCGCCAGTTAGGACCTCGAAGAGCCCTTTGGGTACCTTGCCCCGCTCGAAGAACTGGTGAGCCTCATCCACCACCAGTAAGACGCTGCGCCGCCGCATAATCGCCGCACCCAGGTCGTCAAGGAACGGGCGCGGATCATAGCCGGTCACGTGAAAGATAACTCGGCGGTAGCGCCCCAGGGCGCGCTCAGGGTCGCCCGCTTCGCCGACCGTGAAGCCCTTCTCGGTGAACTCGGCGAACTCGCGCTTCCGGTTCACGATGACCAGCTGGCGGTAGCGGCCGGCCATGCGGCGCACAATCTCCTTAGCTAGCGTGCTCTTGCCGCTGCCGCTCTTGCCCACGATCAGGATTCGGAAGGTTTGCCCACCAGCCATCTCAGTCGAGCTCTCCCCGGATAATGCTGTTTCGCAGAGCCAGTACGTTCTGCGCGTAGCTCAGATTGTACGGTCGCCCTTCACGGTAGGCGTTTACCGCACCGTCCCCGCCGTTGTAGGCGAGCAAGGCTTCGACGGTATTGCCTTTATACTGACTCAGCTTCATGCGCAGGTACTTGGCGCCCAGGGTGAGATTACTGGCCGGGTCCAGGATCTTGTCCGGCGGGTACTTGAACCCCATCCCCCAAGCGGTAGTACCCAGAACCTGAGTCAGGCCCCAGGATGTGGCCAGCTGCTCATCTGTCCACCCCAAGGCCCGGGCGCGGTTCCAGCGCGCCTGGCCGGTCACATACTTCGCCTGGTACTCCGACTCGTGCCGGTAAGCATTGGGGTTGCCACCACTCTCCTGGATCACCAGGGCGGCCAAGAGGGCCGGGTCTACGTAGTACTTGTTAAGCGCATAAGTGAATTCGCGCTCGAAGCGCTTAAGCCGCTCCGGCAGAATGTCAAGTTCGATCGGCATTTCAGGCCTCCGTCGGTACCGGGCGAGGGCCAGGTTGCCCAGCAACAGGACCCCCACCGGCAGCAGAATCTGCTTCGCTTCCACGTCTCACCTCCATCACGGCGCGCGCCGCGCTATAGCCAGCCATACCCAGCGTCGCGGCGCCAAGGAGCAGCCGCAGCCAGGCGGGCAGCCGCCCGAGGTCGGCCGGCCCGGTCATACCCTTGTGGATCCCGTAGGTGGCCAGTGCCTCGCCCACCTTGAGGGCGTCCAGGATGAAGGGTGTGGGCATGAAGGGAACAGCCTGGGTGAACGCGTGCTCGAAGGCGGCGCGCTCCTCATCGCTGGCGATCTTAAGGCCCATCATCAGGGCCATGGCCACACCGTTGGCTATCTCCTGACCAGTAAACGGTTCGGGGGCTGGCGGGGCGCCCCCGGCCGGGACTTCTCCTTCGGGTTCGCCTTCGGTTTCCTCTAAGGGTTCGAAGTCGGGGTAGTCGACTTCTTCGGGGGCTGGCTGCGGTTCGGCGCTCGATTCAGCGGCACTACTCGATCCAGCCTCCGGCAGCGGGGCCGGGTCCGGCTGGGGTTGCGGTTCCGGCTCCGGCGGGGCCGGCGGCGGCGCCTCCTGGGGTTCCAGCACCTTGGTATCCGGGTCTTCCACGGGTAGCTCCTTTCGTTCCAAGCGCCAGCACCACGGCCACGCCGGTCAATGCCGCCGCGCCTATCACGGCCAGCACGCCGCTGCGCGCGGGCGGGGCCGGGGCTGGCGTTTCGTTTGTTTCATTTGCGGGCTCGGCACCCGCCTCCTGCTCGGCCTCCGCCGGTTCCTGCAGGTTGCCCTCGGGCTCCGGGGGCAATATGGGCTGCGACGCGACCGCCGCAGCGAGCAACGGGTCGAGTTCGCCATCGGTTACAGGTACGGTATTTGTTTCCTTCGGCTCTTCCGGCGCCTGCGCCGGCTCCGGGGAGGTAGGAGGTTCCGGAGCCGGTTCGGGCCGGGGAGGAAAGGAATGAGGTAGCGGTATCGAGGGAATCTTGGGCATGGTTGCGGCTACTTCTTACGGCGCTTACGGCTCGCGCGTCTGTTCTTCTTGAAACGCCCCTTGGCGTCGCGAGGCGGGAGTTTACGCTTGGGCATCGATCGCACCTCCTTCGTCTGTCAAAACCATGATCAGCAGTGCCGCGAGCAGGGCCATGCCCCCCAACGGCCACAACCGCGAAACTATGACCACCGCCAGGGCCAGGAGCGCCAAGGCGGCTACCTGTCCCGCCGTTTCCTCGAAGCTGTTCACTATGCCCTCCAGGAATCCTTTCAGGTCCGGTACGAGATCTGGGAACGGGTTTTCTGTTTGGTGCCCCACATAAACGTTCGTTAGCGTTACCGTTGGTTTAGCGATCTCCGTGACGTTTGGTTTATCAAGGGCAGCACTTAGAGCGTCCGCCAACCGCCTGGGGTCGATATCGACCGCGTTGACGAAGCGCATTAGCCAGATGCTCACCGGATCGCCGTAACGGATTGCTGACGCTATCTGCTCGACACATTTGACGGAGAACTGATCCTCTGCCAGATCGAGCTGATTCAACAGGCGCTGGCGCCAGCCGGAGTCCGCAAACAACCATGCCGAATACCCTTGGTGAGGTTCTGGGAGCTCGAACGAGACTGCTGCCTCTCCAGCGGGTATGGACGTTTCGGCACTCTGGCTCTGCCAGCCGCCGTCGGGAGCACCGCACTTCATGTTTCTATCGTCATTTTTTCGATACTAGCCGCGCTACCCTAAACCACGCGCGGGGTTTAAGAGTAGTGGTTGATCTTTCGACGGAACCACAAACTCTATACCCGTATCTTCGATCTCCTCAGGAAAAACCATCGGTTGATCCTCTCCGGAAAGCCAGCGCTCGCGTAGGTATGCATCAAGATTTTCGCGCTCCTTAGCACTATCATCGACCCAGATTCCGCCAAGACCGCAGACTCTTAGAGCAAGAACTTTGGTTACACGCAACGCGATCGGGCCACCATCGCGGCGGGCAATCTCGTAAAGCTCGGCATCTACGTGCCCTTCAACCTCGGCATATATGGTTTCGTCTTCGAGAACAGCCTTGACGCTACGCCGCTTCACTTTCGGCCCCCAGTAGATCCGCCACTAGCGAGAAGAACGTAAACAGCCGCACCGCAGTCGCGCGGCCCACGCCGGGGATGCCCTCAAGGTCAGCCAGCTCCATGCCGGAGAGCTTCCGCAGGTCGCCGCCGGTGAACTCGGCGATCGAGACCGCCGCCTTGTCGTTGCCGCCCAGCAGGATCGAGAGCCGCTGTTCAAAGGGCAGCCCGGCCAGGTCAATCGGGTCGTGTTTCCGGGTGGCTTGATGGAACAGTGTTTCGGCAGTCTTGCGCTTCATACTCCCTCCCTTTTTCAAGCCGCCAGGGCGTTCATGGCAGCTTCAGCACCTTCGCCCCAGACGGTCAGATATGCGTATAGTTCGCCGTTCTTGATAGCTTGAACGGCCCTTTCCATCTTTTTGCGATAGCGGAAGGCTCCAGGGGGCATTTTCTGGGCAGCGGCGCTGATCGCGTCTATGACCTTCCGCAAGGCATTTCCAGAGGAAAGGGGGACTTTTTCTTCTTTGGGTTTAACGCGCTTGTAATTGCGGTAACCCCACCAGCGACCGACATTGCGGAACCGCTTGGGAACGGTCTTTTGGTATTGTTTGCGCTTACCACCGTAGCTTTCCATGGAAGCATAACCCCAGTGTTGCTTGCGCATTTTTTCTACGCGCGTGCCGGCACGGAGGTGGCGCCACACGCCAAAGTCGAGGCCTCGCCGCTCCAGCCACTCGGCGAATATCGCCTCGCCCACCTCGCGCCCCCAGAGCTCGCGCAGCTGGTCGTATTCGTGCCCCAGTGCAGGGTCCTGGTAGGCGGCCATGTTGCGGATCCCGTGCACCACACCAGCCCAAGCCTGGCCGATCCAGGCGCGAACGTCTTCCCAATTGATCTCCTTCACATCGAAGAACATGAAGTGCAAGTGCGGAGCGCCACGGCGCTGAAACTCCAACCACCAGATGAGTCGGTAAAGAACGGCCACCACGTCAAAACCTCCAAGACGGTTTTTGAGGACCTTGACCACCGGATACTGGCCTTCGAACTCTCGGGCGTATTCTTCGGCGTCTTTTTTCTTGTCAAAAGTAGCTAATATTTTGGTTCCATGCTTCCTATCGAAGCGTTTAAGAAAGGCCTTCATATGGCGCTTTACTTTGTCGCCATCGGCATCGAGAGCGCGCACGCGGTTTATCAGGGAGCGGATTTCGGAACGAAGGTCGTGGTAATGCTCTTCAAGGTAGGCGTAGTGGGGCGGGTAGACTCCGGTGCGGCGCACATTGGCCTTCATCTCGCGGATTAAACGACGCAGCTGATTCAGCTCGGCCAGTTTCTTCTTGAGCTCTTCTAAAATTGCGGGGTTGCTGCTGAGGACGCCGCGCCAATCAGAAGGGTAAGTGGTGGTGACCATGTATTCGGGGAGAAAACCGGAATACTCAAGTTCTCGTATGAGCTCTAAGTTTCGGCCGCGAGCTTGGGGAGTGAGGGCTTTTATTTCTCCCCGCCGGCCACCTCGCGGCAGCAGGGCGGTTAGTTTTCCCATGACCTTGATGCGGGTGGTGCCCGGGCGGTGGATCAGGGTGGCCGTCAAAAAGTTATCCACATGCGAAATTGCGTCCTGGACGGGAACGGCCCGTTTTGCACCATTTGACAAGCCCGGCTCTTCCCCCAGGCCCTGCGCCCCCTGTTTTGGGGTCTTGAGATCACGAATCAGGCCTTCCGGTACCCGCCAACTGTCTTCGATCCGACGCTGCTCCCATTTGAGGGGCCGGAGCACGGCCGGCGACGGTTCGAGCCGCGGCGGCCAGGCCGCCTCGAAGGTGGCCGCGGTGCGCTGGAGCTGAGCCAGATCTTCTGGGCTCAGATTGATGAGGCCAGCATGGTGCCGTTCCAACGCCGATACAACGGAGTGATAAACGCTCTTCATGCCGCCACCTCCCCGCGCTTGCGGCGCAGCGCCAGCCACTCGTGGTAGTGGCGGGCGCTTGAGAGCGCCATCATGCTCACGTACTCCAGGTATTCGTCTGAGTCCCGTGGGGCGTCGCGGCCGGCCAACCAGGCGGGCTCCGGCCGCGGCTTACTCAGAAGCTGGCCGAGGTCGGCTTCGGCCAGCTCCAGGCGGCGCTTAATAACTTCCAGGTAGTCACCCTCGATACCATCGAGGCCCGGCAACACCTCATGCCGGACCCGCTCTTCGAATACCCACCAACTGACGCCGTAGTCGTCAATGTAGGCTTCTACCGGCTCGATGCCGGCAGGCACCTTCCAGCCGAGTTCGCTAAGCGTTCGCCTGAGCGCGTTGGGATCCGTGGTGCGTGCGCGCATGTCGTAGGGCCTCCGTGATGATGATTTGG
>Ga0256835_1001426_pt1 | contig 14402 bp, 12 predicted proteins | sample PIR30metaG_FD_185972 | JGI IMG/M metagenome (GOLD analysis project Ga0256835, IMG submission 185972) | Hydrothermal vent microbial communities from East Pacific Rise, Pacific Ocean - PIR-30 | ecosystem: Environmental > Aquatic > Marine > Hydrothermal vents | place: Pacific Ocean: East Pacific...
CCTCCGGCCTCGCGGTTGGCAATGTAAAAACCAGGCACCATAGATAAGGCATCTCCAAGGGTTCTAAGCCCGTATCTTTCTATTGTCTTTTTATCAATTATGGATACTACTGCAGGAGCTTCTTCAGGAGATTCTGGATGTTTTGATGCACTGGTTACTACAGAGATGTCCTCTCCCACGAACAAGACCTTGGTAGGTATGGCGTTGCCGGCTGTAACAACCCCTTCCTGTGTAATCAGAAGTATCAGTACACACAACAGGCCAAGGACTTTATGTGGTGTCCTATTTTTAAGATAAGTCAAAATCAATTGTTATCCTCCAGCTGTTTGAGCCTGGTGCGGAATTTCGACCTGGTAAGCCCAAGGAGTTTCGCAGCTGCACTCTGGTTTTTGCCAGTCATTTCTAATGCCTGTCTAATAAGATCTTTTTCAAGCTCCTCCAGGTTTATCCCCTCTTCAGGTAACTTAAAGCCCTTTTGACAAGGTGCTATATTCTGTTCATATAGAAAAGAAAGATGTTCAGACGTAATTGGAGGCAGTCCGGCAAGTATGGATGCCCTTTCTATGGTGTTTGCAAGTTCGCGTATATTACCAGGCCAGCTGTACTGCCTGAGAATCCCTTTTGCACCTTCTGTTATGAGATTTTCAGACGAATCACATTCCAGAAATTTCCTAACAAAAAATTCCGCCAGGGGAATTATGGCCTCCTTTCTTTCCCTGAGCGGGGGTATATGGATGGGAAACACGTTTATCCTGAAATAAAGGTCCTGCCGAAATTCACCTTCCTCTACCAGTTTTGCAAGATCTTGATTAGTTGCACATATAACCCTAACATCCACTTGTATGGACTCGTTTCCTCCCACTCTTTGGATGGTCTTTTCTTGTAAGGCCCTTAACAGCTTTGCCTGGGCCTCAAGGGGAAGATCCCCAATCTCATCCAGAAACAGGGTCCCTCCTGATGCATACTCAAAGACCCCCTGTTTGGACCTGTCGGCCCCTGTGAATGCCCCTTTTTCATGGCCAAAAAGCGTACTTTCCACCAATGTATCAGTAATGGCCGCACAGTTAAGGGCCACAAATCTGTTATCCTTTCTTGGACTGTTTTCATGGATAAATCTTGCTACAATCTCTTTTCCGGTTCCGGACTCTCCGGTGATAAGGACAGTGGTATCTGCCTTGGCAGCAACCTTAAGGGCCAGGTCCATGACCTGCTGCATGGCCTTGGAGACGCAGACTATTTCCTCTCCTTTTGCCAGCCTATCAAGCCTGCGTTTGAGATCTATATTTTCCTGGATGATTTTTGACAGTCCTATTGCCTTTTCAACTGCCAGGACTATCTGATTTTCATCAAAGGGTTTTGTAATGTAGTCAACAGCCCCCTTTTTCATGGCCTCTACTGCCGACTCGATGGTGGCATAGGCGGTGATTACTATGACCGGAATGGGTGATTCCGTATCCTTGATGTGTTCCAGGAGCTGAAAGCCATCCATCTGTGGCATCCGTAAATCAGTGATTATTACGTCAAAGGGCTCCCTTTCCAAAATGTCCAAGGCCTCTTTACCATTTTGGGCCTCCTGTGTTTGATGCCCTTTTAGTTTGAGCATTATGGAAAGGATGTGTCTGATCTTTTCTTCGTCGTCTACTATAAGTATTCTTGCCATGATCAGTTGTTCATTTTCCAAAAAGTTATCTCTATTCTTGTGCCACCAGGTTTGTTGTCTTTCACTTCTATTTGACCCATATGGGCCTCTATTATCTTTTTTGTAAGGGTAAGCCCAAGTCCTGTACCCTTTGATTTTTCCGTAAAAAATGGTTCAAATATCTTCTTCTTTATTTCATCAGGTATACCAGGTCCGTTGTCAGCGACTGTTAGTATATAAGACGACCCCTGGTCTACTAATTGTACTGTTACTTGCGATTCTTCCGGTGAAACCTCGCAGGCATTTTTCAATATATTTATGATGGCCCTGGAGAGGGCTTCCTGATCTGCATGAATGAAGACATTGTGAAAATTTTTCTTTATTTTTATGGATACGCCCTTTGCCTGCCATTCAATTCGTAAACGTTTTGCTATCTCGTCTATTAGTAGCCCCAGGTCTGTTTTTTTAAAATCAAGGGTTTTGGGCCTAGAAAAATCCAGAAAATCCCTAATTAAGAGATCAAGTCTCTTAATTTCATCTTCAACATAGGAAATCATGGTCATTCTAACATCTTCTTCAACCTCTTTCTTACGCAAAATGTCCAAGGCTCCCTTTATAATCCCCAACGGATTTTTTACCTCATGTGCAACTGTCACTGCAAAGTGCCCAACTTCAGCCAATGCCTGCTCTTGTATAAGTTTCTGATAGGTTTCTTCAAGATCCTTTCTGCTGTCTTTTAATGCCTGGGTCATTGTGTTAAAGGCCGTGGCCAATTTTCTTGTCTCTGGTAGAGAACCCTTCTGCAGTCTTACTTCAAGATCACCCTCGGCCACCTTTTGTGCAGCTTCGATAAGGCTTGCCAGAGGAGCAGTTAATGATCTTGTAAAAATAAGGAAGAATATGGTTCCCGCAGCGAAGATAAGAAGTGTTAGAAGTATATAGCGGTTTCTGAGCTGAGTAGAGAGTTGGTCAATGCTGGTTGTGACATAGGCTATTTCTACCATTCCTATTATCTTCCCCCGTCTATTGCTACTTTTTTGTGTAAAGACAACATTTTCAGAGGCCGTTGTCAGATACACAGGCGCAGTGGTCCTTTTCAGAGAAGGAGACGGGGTTTTGTCCCTTACAATGGCCAATATTCTGCCTTTTTCATCTTTGATTTTGACTTCTACGACGTCTTTTTCAGCCAAAAGATTTGTGGCAAGTCGCCTTAACATTTCTTTGTCACCAAGCAGGATGCCAAGCTCGCTGTTTGCAGCCAGATATTTTGCAAGGAAGTCCATTCTGTCTCCAAAACGGATGAGCAGGAAATTTTTGGCTAACTGATTCCCTGCCATTCCCAGAGACAAGGTGGTTACAGCCAGAAGGAGGGCAATGCCCATCACCAGTCTTTGCTGAAAAGACAGATTGTAGATGGATTTCCAGCGTTTTGTCATTCTTTGTCCACCTCCGGTATAGCAATGTCTTTCCATTTGTCCGGACGTGTTTTGACAAGTATCTTGAATGCATGCTGGTTCCAAAGCAGGTGCACTTTTGGCGGTGTGAATATACAAAGATGTTCTTTAACAAGCTTCTCAAGGAGATGGGCAGCCTGTCTCCCTACTTCTTCGTAGTCGATAATAAAAGACAGAAGGGCACCGGATTCGTAAAAAAAACGGTTGAATCCGCATACGGCAACACCTTTTATAAGGGCAGTCTTGGTAATATGGGTCACGATTTTTTCAGAGATAACGACCGAATCTGGAATAAATAAGATTATGTCAATTTCTTTAAAGACAGGATCCAATTTTCCCATTATCTGTGCCGGACTGTCAACCTGCAGCTCGATCAGACTAAGGCCATTGTTTTTGGCAGCCTCCTTTGCCTTTTGGATCAAACGTCCGTTTTCTTCCTTGTTAAAAAGAATTGCTACTTTTCTGTGTTGCCCAAATTTTTGGCGCAGAACTTTCATCTGAAATTCTATTGGTATGCGAAGGTCAATGCCGCAGACTTTATGATCGCCTATGAATTTTTCAAGATCAAGGGCCATGATGGCCATCTTGTTTGGAATCGCATTGCCATACTGGTACAAGAGGCTTATGGCTTCAGGTCCTATTGCAAGGCACGTCTGAAACCTTCTACTTTTTACATAATGTTTGGCAAGTTCTAGGTTTTCGCTCAAATCAAATACCTGGTAATCAAAAGAAATCTCGCTTTCGAGCCCGTGAAGTGCCTGTAGGTAAGGACGTATCTTAGATGAAAGGAAGATACCAATAGGCGGTTCACCGGCTACAGCACATGTGAAGTGAAAGATTTCAATGACATAGAAGATGAGAAAAAATATAGCAACCGAGAGCCTATAGGCCCTATCCATGTCTAACAGCCCAGAGTATCTGTCTTAGAAAACCACGGATCATTTTTACGTCCTTGGCAGTCAGTTCTTTGTTTCTGAAAAAACGTCTGGCATTTTGCAGCCAATATGCAGGGGTCTGTTTTTCATAAAGACCTATGACCCTGAACACCTCTTGTAGGTGCCTAAACATTCCTTCTCTCTCCTGTAAAGAGGCAAGACGCGGTATTTGTATCTTTACAGGTTCATTCTTTGTGGCAAGGAAAAGCTCGTAACATAATATCATAACGCTTTGGGCCAGATTAAGGGAGGAAAAATTTGCAGTAGGGATTGTAACTATCCAATTACAAAGTCCGATTTCCCGGTTTTTTAATCCCCATTTTTCCGAGCCAAAAAGTATTCCTATCTTGATATCAGAGGGGTATGAAAGGATTTTAGGCGCAATAGTTTGTGGTGTGTGAGTAGGATATCGTTTCCTGCCGGTTCTAGCCGTGGTGCCTGCGAGAAGATGTAGATCCTTTACCGCACTTTCTAGATCGTTAAATATTTCTGCTGCGTGTATTATATCCGATGCTTCGTGGGTGGCCATTTTTAGGATCTTATCCTGATCCCAATTAAGCGGATTGACTATTCTTAGTTTTGAAAACCCCATGTTTTTAAGGCACCGGGCCGAGGCCCCGATATTTCCGGGATAGCGAGGTTCGTTTAATAATATAACTATATTGTGTAAATTTTTGTTTATAATCTCGGCCATAGTTCATATACAAGTATAAGAATAAAATCTTATATCAATGATTCAAAAATGATAGCTATAAAAATGAAAAGATACCATGGAGTAGCAATAGCTACAGGCCTTATATTCCTTTTAGCCTGTTTGATCTTTTATGGCTGGTTGGTAGAGCCAAAATCTTTCACTGTTAAACGCGTGGCTGTTAAAAGTAATGCCATGATAAGGGCTTGGGGCCCTTTAAGGATCGTCCATATTTCTGATCTGCATATTTTAACCTTCTCAGAAAGGGAAGAGAAGATCATTCAGAAAATAAATTCTTTGGCACCAGATTTGATATGTATAACTGGGGATCTTGGACAGTGGGATGCAAAGCATACAGATGTCATTAGGTTTCTTACAAGTCTTCATGGTAAATACGGAGTTTATGTCGTACTTGGTGACTCTGATTTAAGCGCTGGAAGGCAGAGGTGTTTTTACTGTCATCCTAGTACAAACATTCATAAACTTAGGGAAAGGCCTCGATTTTTGAGAGACGAGTGTTCACAGATTTTGCTTGACTCCCAAAAAAATCTTGTACTTTGTGGAGTCGGTCCTTCTACTGGAAGTAGCAAGGGTAAATGGGATAAATTCTGGCAATCGGAACTGTCTAAATGGTATAAAAAGAAGCTACCCGTTCTTTTGCTAAGTCACTTTTCCAAGTTCTGGAATACGCTTCCTGATGATTTTAAGTTGCTTTGTCTTTCCGGCAATACCCATGGAGGCCAGATTTGGGTTCCTGCCATTTTCAGACCGGTGTTCTTCAGGGAAAAAGATTACAGGCATCTAAATGGACTTTTTAGCTCAGGCAGGGGCAAGTGGCTGTATGTGAATCCAGGCCTTGGGACAACTAGCAGTTTGCCAATAAGGATAGGAGTGAAGCCTGAGATAACCTTAATTGATATTAAAAGGCAATAAAAAAGGAAGCACACTTGGGTGTGCTTCCTTACGTCAAGAGAAGAGGAGGGTTCTCTTTATTTTGATATGATCATGGTTCCATCTGTAGCACTGGTGCTCACATGGAAATATTTCAGGAAGGTCATTCCAAGAAGAGCGGTATCCTGGTTTTCAGATAGAAATGCTGTGACATTATCCTTTTTTAATGTTCCTTCTATTTCTATATCTACTGGACAGTAGTAGCCTGTTATTTTACCGCCCACTCCTTCTGCCGTACCTTCTTTACAGACCTCCGAAGAAATAGTGCCATTATCTGCCATTGGAATGCCATACATTTTTGCATCATTAAGGTTAAGAAGCACCATTGCAGCCCCTGTATCCACAATAAATGGTGTGGCTATTCCATTTACTTTTCCTGCTACTCTGTAGCAGTTACAGTTAGGATCAAGAGGTACAATCACATCTTCTGTTACCGCAGTGAATTTCTCAGGAACTGACCAGTACCGATCTCCAATTGCCTTGTATTGCCACTGTCCCTGGATTTTTCCGCCTGTTTCTAGGTCAAATTCATCTATTCTATAAAGATATTCAAAGGGTCCCCATATGGTATTTTCAGTAAAGTAGATCTCGTATTTACCCTGGCGGATGCAGTTGTCAATAAGCACACGTTGGCCTTGTATGGAGAACTGGTTACATACCTGATCCGAGTTGTTTGCATAACGCACTGTCAGCACAGTCTGTCCTTTGGGAGTTAGCCAGACACCGCTAAGTTTTCCACGTTCTTCATTCAGGGTCATGGGATAGACTGCTCCGGTAATATCGTCGATGTAGGTGGTAGATTCACCACCATATTCTTCTGTTACCACCCATCTACCTTTTAATGGGGTGATATGAAGCACATAGTACAGAAGCTCTCGCCAGGATCTGTAGTTTTGAATATCTGTAGGATCTCCAACCACAGCCCTTATTATCCAATCGCCTTCTAGACCAATAAGTCTTATACCTCCACCAAATGGAACAGGTACAAAGGCCTTGATATTGGGATAGCCACCTGAAACTCCTACATTGGTGTTTTTGTACGGAATTGGGGCAATATCTGGACCATTATCATCACTGAATGGCAGGGCAATTGGAGTATTTTGTACGTCTCGAGCATAATAGAGATTTTCAGCTCCTGTCACTGGATGACCCCACTGGCTAAACAGATCAAACTGAGGTTTATCGTTTATCCAACGATAGGCAAACACCTGTCCAGGTGAAAGAGAAGGGTGTTCTGCCAGGATGTACAGTGCTCCTTTAGTTCCGTCCGAAATAGGCACGTTTAGGGTAAGATCGATCCAGTCCGTTGTGGCCAGCTTTTCTTCTGCAGCGTATCTTAGAGAGTTTACATATACCTTGACTGGTATCCACCATGTAGACATTTGTTCATGGATTGGCAACTTATCGCTAACAGTCCAGTCAGAAAGGGTTGCAGTTACTTGTTCTTGTATCTGTTGGTCTACATGTGTGCGCATATATGTGGCGTTATCACCAGGAATGCTTGGATCATGGATGGTTGTGGTAACCTGAATCCAGCCTTCTTTTAGAGTGGGTTCTCCTGTGTAAAGGGCTGTGCTGTCAAGAAGTCTTTTTACATCTACCGTAACAGTGAAAGTGCCGTTGCCATCTGCCGAATCCACGGCAACACCGGCTGGTTGCCCGTTTATATTGATCCATTGGGCTGTAGGGGCGGCTATCCAACAGAAATTCAGTGTTTCTGGCCAGGTTATCACATGAGCTTCAGGGTCATCCGTTCTGGGGATGGTGCCGTTTACCGCTCCTGTGGTAGCGTTGTGATCAAGCAGCTCAATGCTTTCGGTAGTGCAGTTGCCATCTTCACAATTTGGAAGTGCAAAACCGGTTAGCCGGATGGTTATTGGCTCAGGATCTTCAAGCTGTTCCTGATTCACATAAAATTGAAGACTTGTTGGCGAAATAACAAGCCGGCCGGTTTTGGTTACGCTACACTGCTTATTAAATGGGCTCAGGCTGCTATCCTCTGCCCATGCCACTGTGCCCAGTGCCATAAGGCAGGCACCCAAAATTGATATGAGAAATGGGATGTTTTTCCCGTTCATGGTATCCTCCTGTTTCTTGACTTATGAACCCCAGTTCTCAGGGTTTTTTGTAGGTTCGGTCACAATATCCATTTTTTCTGTCTGGATTGCATCACTGGAAGATGGAGCAGTGGCAGCCTGTATGGCCATTTCCTGGCATCTGTTTTGAGAGGCCGCTGCCTGGGCAGTGTCAGTGCATTTTGGACACATGGCCAGGGTGCTGGTGAGGTCTTCTAGGAGGGTCCTTGCTGCCTCTTCTACAGCTATATCCATTTGGGTTCTGTCAGAAGAGTCTGCCCACATACTGACCGGCTCTACCTCCTTTTCTACCCTGTTTGCCCATACAACCTGCCCAGTTTCCGGATCCTGCAGTGCAAGGCTGATCTGAACCACAGCTTTTGGCACGTGGCCACCCTTAGCTGCAAGGTATGCCGCAGCCATTCCTGCAGCTCCCCAAACACCTGCATTAAATGCTGCTGAATGTTCGTAACCACCAGAAGTCTCTGTTACCACTTTGGCAAAACGTGGATGAGAACCTACGACTTTTGAAGATTTAGAGGGGCTGTTAAACGGTGTGTTTGCCCGTGAGCCAAGGCCTGCTCCCATTGCTCCACCGATGGCCAAATCCTGCCAAAGATCGTACTGTTCGGATTGGGCCACTCCAAATATTGTGGCTGATGTCCAGTCAAAAAAGAAGGGCAGGATACCCTGCTGGAGCGGGTTTAGATCTTGGCCTTCCCGAATTTCATATTCTACTATCCTGCCTCTTAGGACATAGTCAGCGTCGAAGTAATCGCCAATTTGCTTGATAATCTGCTTGTTAAGACCAATACGGTTGATTTTAAGCTCTTCCTGTGGCCTGTTGGCAATCTCGTTTTGGAGCAGTACCTGTTTGATTGCCTTGTTCATGTCATCTGACCAACCGGTTCCAAGCTCTCTGTAGAAGTTTCTTCTTGTCCTGGCAGAATTTATTGAAGGTTCTTCTATCAAAGTGATGACGCCCAGATCTATAAGGTACTGTACAACATCTTCTTCAACCGGAATGTAATAGCCCTTTGAGGCAAGCTTGTGAGTGATTGCATTCTGTATCTTGATCTGTCGTCTTAGGGAATCGTCAATGTGTTTGCCCGATGAATAGTCTGCAAAGGGCAGCATTACGATTTTGGGACAAGGATAGGGGTTTGTGATGGTTGTGGAATCTATAGCCTTGACAGATTCTTTGACCTTTTGGCCGCATCCGCTAAGCATCAAGATGGTGCAGACGGCGGCTAAGAACATTTTGTGCCATGGTGAATACGACATGGTTCCCTCCAACGTTTATGATTTTTTTCCTGTTGCTCATCTCATCGGATAATAGAAAAAATTTATAAAAGATTTTGTTTTTTTGTTGCCGGTTCTCTAAAAAATTTTCCCCAAATTCCGGCAGATCAGCCATTGATCATACCGATTTCAAGCCTCAGTGCTAAATGAGCAAACAGCCTGCCAACTATGGAGAAATTCTGTTGTCTAAAGTTGAAATAGTCTTAAAATAGTGGAAGGATTACTTGACTGATATCTTTTGCTCCAACAAGTAGCATGAGCAGTCTGTCTATGCCAAGGGCGATGCCTGCAGAGGGCGGACACTGGTTTAAGGCAGTCAAAAACGTTTTTGGAAGATCTATAGGTTCTAAACCCTGTTTGACCCTTTTGATGTTTTCTTTTTGAAAACGTTTTTGCTGTTCTTCAGTGTTAACAAGCTCTGTAAAACCGTTTGCGAGTTCGACTCCCTGGAAATAGAGTTCAAATCTTTCGCAAACCCTTTGATCAGATTCCTTGATTTTGGACAAAGAAGAGGCCCAAGAAGGAAAATCTTTCAATATGACTGGAAGGTCTGCTGGAAGGGCTGGTTCTATTTTGGTAACAAGATCCTGTTCGAATTTTCTTTCATCATGCAACTCAACAGGGTTCCAATGGGCATATTGGGTAAATGCATCTTCTATCGTAAAAATATAGGCTCCCTTTTCCAGGCTCCAATCCGTGAGAGCCGATGTGAAACATGTATTATTCCGAAAGGCTGCAGAAATTGTGGACAGCATGTCAAGGCAGTCTTTCATAAGAACTGTGTAATCAGCCTCTGCGCGATACCATTCCAGTATGGTAAATTCGGGACTGTGAATCTGCCCCTTTTCATTTTTCCGAAATGCAGGGCCAATATGAAAAAAGGCCTCAATGCAAAGGGAAAGATGGGGTTTTAGATGAAGTTCAGGAGAGGGCAGAAGATATCTTCCACCCTCTGCCTTGAAAAGGTCTATGTTTGCCTCTGGTATAGCCTCTTTGGCCGAACAAGGCACCTGTATTTCTATAAAATTGTGCTGATAAAACCACGATCTGATAGTCAGCAAAAGGATATGACGGGCAAGAACTATGTGTTTCGCTTTTTTTTGTTGATTGCTGTTAACGGTCAGCTTTTCACCCTTTCCACGTACTGTCCTGTGCGGGTATCAATTTTTAATATATCTCCTTCTTCAATAAACAAGGGGACCTGGATGGTGTAGCCGGTTTCCAAAGTGGCAGGTTTGGTGGCACCAGTGGCAGTGTCTCCCTTGACTCCAGGGTCTGCCTGTACAACCTTGAGTTGGACAAAGTTAGGAAGATTTATGCTTATAGGGGTCTCGTTGAAAAAAAGTACATCCACTTCCATATTGTCTTGAAGAAAGTTTTTGGCCTCACCTATGTTTTCATCTGTAAGGGTTACCTGATCATAGGTCTTGGTATCCATAAAATGATAACCTTCGCCATCACTGTATAGATACTGCATCCTGCGTTCTTCCAGGTTTGCAGGTTCAAACTTATCTCCTGAGCGATAGGTCCGATCCATGGTGTAGCCTGTTATCATGTTCTTGAGTTTGCATCTGTAAAGGGCCTGGCCCTTGCCAGGCTTGGAGAACTGGAAGTCGGTAATTATATATGGTTGCCCATCTATTATTATTTTAAGCCCTTTTCTAAGGTCCGAAGATTCATACACTTTTTATTTGCTCCTTTCATGATGAATTTTGAGGCATAAGTAGAACAATTTTGCAATGAATGCAATATCGGCCATTGTCAGCCTGGGGCAATAAAATCAATCCTAGACTATTCGGTTACAGGATCATAATGGGAGAAGACCATGGTAAAGTTTGCCCTGCCCTGGGTAGCCGAACGAAGGGCAGTAGAATATCCAAACATCCTTGAAAGGGATACTATGGCCTTGATTACCTGTACGTTACCCCTTGGCTCGATGCTTTCTACCTTTCCTCCTCTTGCGTTTAGGTCTCCAATTACGTCTCCCATAAAGTTTTCAGGAGTTATTACCTCTACAAGCATCTTAGGTTCTAAGAGTACAGGTTCGGCCTTTTGGCACGCCTTCTTCAGGGCCATGGATGCTGCTGCCCGGAAGGCTATTTCTGATGAAAGGCCTTCTTCAAACTGGACATCTTCAAGTACCACCTCCACATCTATCATGGGAAAGCCCTGTAACACCCCACTTTCCAGTCCCTGTTTCAGGGTTTCAATAATCTGTTCCTCGTAACCTTCCGGCAGGACTCCTTCTGGCAGCTGGCTTCTGACAAGATTTCCCTGGCCACGTTCCCTGGGTCTGACTAGGAGCTGTACCGTTGCCACCTGACGGCTGCCACCTATTTCCCTGTCGAATTTTTCTGTTACACGGGCTTCCTTCTGTATGGTTTCCCTGTAAACTACCTGGGGCTTTCCCACGCGGACGGGCACCTTGAATTCCCTTAACAGACGCTGGGTCAGGACCTCTAGATGTAACTCTCCCATACCTGAGATGATGGTTTGCCCTGTTTCCTCATCCACCCTGACTCTAAAGGTTGGATCCTCCTCAGCCAGTTTGGCAAGGGAAGTCTCAACCTTTTCTTGGTCCTGGGTGGACTTGGGTTCCACTGCAACAGAGATAACTGGCTGATAGGTTTCGATAGCCTCAAGGATAATGGGATGTTCTGGGTCACAGAGGGTGTCTCCTGTCTGGGCCAGCTTTAGCCCCATTACAGCCACAATCTGGCCTGCTCCTGCTTCTTTGATGCGTTCCCGCTTATTTGCATGCATGCGAAGAAGACGGGCTATCTTTTCCTTCTTTTCCTTTGTTGCATTCCATACTTCTGCCCCCGCCTGCATTACGCCGCTGTAGACCCTGACAAACGTCATCTTTCTACCCTGGTCCATCTGCACCTTAAAGGCCAGAGCAGAAAGAGGGACCTTTACACTGGCTTTTCTCTCTTCCACTTCTCCGGTTCTGGGATTTATGCCTTTTATGGGTGGAATGTCCAAGGGGCTTGGCAGATATCTTCCAATGGCGTCTAGAACAGGCTGGACCCCCTTGTTTTTTAAGGCTGATCCACAAAAAACAGGAACACCCTTAAGGGATAGACAGGCCCTGCGAACAACCTCGTGGATTTTTTTCTCAGGGATTTCTTCTTCAGACAGATACATTTCCATGATTTCGTCGTCGAGTTCGGAAAGTGCCTCAAGGAGTTGTTCCCTGGCATTTTGCACATAGCTCTGATGTTCTTCAGGTATGTCAAGCTCCTTAAACTCTCGACCTTCTGTGGCTTCGTCCCACACAATGAGTTTCTGTTTTACAAGGTCAAAGACTCCTTCAAAGTTGTCTTCTGCTCCCAGTGGAATGTTCATGACAAGTGGATTTGCACCAAGCCTGTCGCGAAGCTCATCAACTACCCGCCAGAAGTCAGCCCCGAGCCTGTCCATCTTGTTGACAAAGGCCATTTTGGGCACCTTGTATTTGTCTGCCTGGTGCCAAACCGTTTCTGATTGGGGTTCTACGCCTCCAACTGCGCAAAAGACCCCAAGTGCCCCATCCAGTACCCTGAGTGATCGTTCCACCTCTATAGTGAAGTCCACATGTCCTGGGGTATCAATTATATGAATCTCTTTACCTTTCCAGAAACAGGTGGTAACAGCAGAGGTTATTGTTATGCCCCTTTCCTGTTCTTCTGGCATCCAGTCCATGGTGGCCTGGCCATCGTGAACCTCACCAATTTTGTGGGTCTTTCCAGTATAGTAAAGGATACGTTCCGTAAGAGTGGTTTTGCCTGCGTCAATATGAGCAATTATCCCGATGTTTCTTATCTTTTTGATCTCGTTATCACTTGCCATGTACCATAGCCTCAGCTTTGAATTAGGTGGCTGCCATTATAAGGGTTTTTAAATAGCTTCACAAGCGAACAAAAAGCCCGATAGTTCAGAGATTGATCCAGTTTTTTGATCTTATTTTGATTTGAGTGTATAGGTTAACTTTTTTAAAGATCAAGCATTTTAAATTTTTCCTTCAATTTTTTTGAGAATCATATTTGCAATGGCTTTTGAATAATCAAGATTTATCTGCTCCAATTCTTTTGGGCTCTTTCCAACCAATCCCTTTGTTGCATGAACCCGTATGGTATAGATACTGCCGTCTTTGAGAAATTCCAGGGATACCCCATTCCAGATAGCCTCATCGCCTATACCTTCAACAGTGTGTAATATGCCAGGGGCGGCGGCCTTTTTTTGTCTGGCAAATTTTTCTTTGGCGGATGAGAATATATTTTTATCTCCTAAAAAGTCCTCCTTCTCTTCAACTGCGATGGTGAGTGATTTGCCATTACCAAAATAGTCACAAGACTGTCCTGCAAAATAACTGCGTCCGTCTACATAACGAAATTTTTTAAAACCGAAGTCCTTTATAAGGTTCTCTATCTGTTCTGTGGTGACAAGCTTGCACGGATCCTGTGCCGCAAGGCCTTTTGAAAAGGTAAAAAGTATGATTAATGTCAAAAACCAGGAAAAAGTAACAAATTGTCTTTTCATCGGATTCCCTCCTCTTTGAATTTTGGACATGATAAAATGAGCTGCTAGAAATATGTCAAAAAGCCGATAAAAACAGATCTGGTGGTGCTACTGGCAAGCGCAGTAATAGGTGCCCCTATCCTGTTTTTGTTTGTCTGCATTAATAGTGACACATAAAGGCAATAAGGTTCAAGAAAATTAATTAATGGAAATCTAAACCACCAGTTTTACTGGTGGGTCCCGGCTTTGCTATGCAAGCAGCTTGGTGGTGACTAAAATTGAATACCTCCCTACACTTCGGAATGCTGGCCCGAAGGGTAATTGGGAGGTATTCAATGAGTGAGTTTCAAAAGTTAGCACATGCAGTATGGCAGTGTAAATACCATATAATCTGGTGCCCAAAATACCGATTCAAGATTTTTAAGGGTGCACTACAAAGATCTGTCGAAGAAATTTTGAGGCAGCTATGTGAATGGAAAAAGCTTGAAATTTTGGAGATGAATGTCCAGGAGGATCATGTCCATATGATTTTGTCGATTCCACCGAAATTTTCGGTGTCTGAAGTAGTGGGCTTTCTAAAGGGGAAATGCGCTATAAAAATATTCGACAAGCACCTGAGTCTCAAGAAGCGCTACTGGGGCCGGCATTTTTGGGCGAAGGGGTATTGTGTCAGCACTATAGGCCTTGATGAGGCAAAGGTTCGGAAATATGTGAAGTGGCAAAGAGAGAAAGATAAACACATTGAACAGATGAAACTTTGGAAATAGATGCCCTTTTAGGGCCAGCTTTTATTCCACCCCTTTTAGGGGTGGTCGTTAAATTATGTTATAATTTTTTGTCAAAAACTTAGTAACA
>Ga0256835_1001427_pt1 | contig 14397 bp, 13 predicted proteins | sample PIR30metaG_FD_185972 | JGI IMG/M metagenome (GOLD analysis project Ga0256835, IMG submission 185972) | Hydrothermal vent microbial communities from East Pacific Rise, Pacific Ocean - PIR-30 | ecosystem: Environmental > Aquatic > Marine > Hydrothermal vents | place: Pacific Ocean: East Pacific...
TCCATGATAATTACAAACAAGACTGTGGTATTTTTGAGGCTCTCTTACTGCTAGACACCTTTTATGTTCAGTCTTAAAGCAGGGTTTTGGTTCACAAGATTGGTGATTTGCCGCTACCTCAAGGTCTTCTTTTATGCCGCCATTTACTCTACATGTAGAGATAACAGTATGTGGATTGTTAAATCTAGCAAATATGATCTTTTCAGACCTAAAAATACTAACTCCATTATAAGGTGACTTAAGTTCTACTGCTTGATCTATAGTCCTTTCTTTTTCCATTTATATTTTCCCTCTGTTTTGTTTTTTCCCCTTTATTTATTAAAGAGATAAAGGCTAAGTAGCCCTTTGCCTCTTGTTTGTATCTTTTTGATTTAATAAGGTGAGAAAATGCCTTTTGGGCAAGCTTAAAATCTTGGGTCTCAAAGGAGCTTACACCAAGGAGCATCCACATCTCATTTATATCTTTTGCCTTTATCTTGTCTTTAAATCCCTTTTTGTTTAAAAGGGCTAGGGCATTTTTAAAGGCGGTTTTGGCTTGCTTAAACCTTCCATGTTCAAAGGCAAGTTTTCCCAATAACATATATAGTGATGGATCTGGAGCCAATTGTATGGCCTTTTTAATATATTTTGTAGCTAGTTCATAATTATGTATTTGTAAAAAATAATTAGTTAGGGTCCTTAGATCTTTTTTAGTTATCTTATGAGAAATAGACCTCAGATAACACTTAGCTGCTTTTATAGGGGCATTACAGTAGGCATAAATATTACTTAGTTCTCTCCATTTTTTAGGAGTTGCTCCCTTTAGGTTATAAGCAGTCTCTAGGTATATGGCAGCATCTTTATAGTCCTTTTTTAATAAGAATATTTGCCCAGCATATAGCCATAAATATGCCTTATCTGGATGGAATCTTATAAATTGGTTTAATCTATCTAAGCACCTGTTATATGCCTTTAGATTAATAGAACAAACTACATAAAGTGATACAAAACGTTTTGATGGTGTATTTGATAGGTTAAAAAGTTTTTCTAATATATCTATAGCCTTTTTATATCTATGGGCTTGGTAATATGCTATTGCACAATTATATAGTAGTTCTTTATCCGCTTTTTTATTCTTTTTAGATATCTTCCATGCGGTTAAGTAATAATTGGCTGCCTTAATGTATTTTTTTAGTTCAAATGATACTGCGGCTGCATTTTCAATGGCAGGTAGATAGGTTGGAGCAAGTTTTATGGTTTTTTCATAAAAGCTAAGGGCAAGCGGAAGCCTTTTTTCTAAATAGTATGTGTTTGCCATTAAAAAGCATAAAACAGGATGGGCATATTTACCTTTTACAAAAGGAAGCAGGCATTTTTCAGCCTGTTTTAACTTGCCTGATTCTATATCCTTTTGGGCTTTTATAGCAACATTTCTTAAAAATGGTGAAAGGGGAGGGAGTTTATCCTTTGAAAGGGATTTATGCGGTACCAATATACATAAAAGTATGAAGGTAATTATTAAAATTAGCCTATATCTCTTATCCCTATTAAACATCAATAGTTGTCCTGATCCTGTTCAAGTTTAAATTTAAAAGGAATCACTAATCTTACACTTACAGCTTTTCCGTGATATGTAGCAGGCTTAAACCGCCATTTTTTAACGGCGTTTATTACAGAGTTTTCAAATACATGAGGGGGTTTTGCCTTTATTATCTTTATATCTTTTACTTGCCCGTGTTGATCTACTACAATTTGTACTAGAACTTTACCCTCAATACCTCTAATGCGTGCCCAGTAAGGATAAATAGGGTCAATTCTTACAAGCAAAACAGGTCCGTTGTCTACCTGTCCCAATGAAAATATTGCAGAACCCTTTACAGGCTTTCCGCCTGATATATTACCTAGGTTGTTATTTGTAGTGTTTTTAGGACTAGCTGGAACACAGACAGCTAAATTCATGGATAACTTAGGTGCAAAGTCAAAGGCAGGAGGGGAGAAGCTTATCTTTTTTGTCTGTATTGGATTTACGTTTTTTACAGAAAAGACCTTAAGTTTTTTGATTGGTTTATCTTTATTTATATGAGTTACGCTAGGAGTTAGTTTTTGTAGCTGAGGTTTAATCTGAGTTAAATATATGGCATCTAATGGAATGTTTAAGGGTTTAGGGGTATAACTTGTCTCAGATAGCTTGGGCATCCCAAGGAATATAAATAGATTTAGGATAATTGCCAAAAATATGGCAAAGATATAATCTACCAACTTAAGTCTAGACTTTTTAGATGATAAACGATTAATAGGCATTTTTATCTACTAGGACGCCTTGCTGCAATACTTACTTTTTTTACTCCTGCAAGCCTGCATTGATCCAAAACTTGTACTACAGTTCCTGTATGGCTATCTCTGTCTGCCACAATGATTACTGATCCATTTGGAGAAGAAGCAAGAAATTGTTCTAAAACAGGTCTTAGTGCCCGGATATCTACAACTCTTCCCTTAACATATATAAGCCCGTCTGCTGTGACTCCAATTAAGAGGCTTGCCTTGTGTTGTATCGTAGCGGTTTGGGCAACAGGCCTTTTTACCTCTACTCCACTTTGGCGCACAAAACTTGTAGTTACTACAAAGAATATGAGTAGAATAAAGATCATATCTATAAGTGGAGCCATATTAATCTCTGGACTACTAGATTGTCTTCTACGAGCAAGCCTTACACTTTTCATTTATTATCCCTGTATGTATTCTTCCTTTCTTACTTGTGTTGCTTTTAATCTAAGGCAGAGGCGTTCAAGTCTTTCTTTAAATTGTTTTATCCTACGCTTTATGAATGCCCCCATAAACATGCCAGGAATGGCAATTACTAGTCCTGTTTGTGTAGTAATAAGAGCTTCAGATATGCCATGAGCTAGTGCTTGAGGGTTTCCTGTACCAAATTGTCTTATAACATCAAATGTGTATATCATGCCTGTTACAGTACCAAGTAGACCTAAAAGTGGAGCTATTGCAGAAAGAACCATAATAGTAGTTGTGTTTTGTTCTAATGTATTAAAGTGCGACATAATCATTTTAGGTAAAAATACGTTTTGTTTATCAACTGCTTTAGTCTGTAAAATTATATTGAATATATCTTTCCATATAGATGGAATATCAGATGATATAAACTGTTCAAGTTTATCTTTAGATAATTTACCATCTTTAAACTCAATTAATATATCTACAAGTGGTAGTTCTTCTTTAGAATATGTATAGAGTTGTTTTAATTTAACTATAATAATAGTCCATAACCATATAGATATAAATAAAAGTGGCCACATTACAATACCACCTTCATTAAAATATGATATAAACTTTAGTAAGATATTATCTATCATTTTCTTCTTTTATATTTAAAAAGGCATTTGCAGCTTCCATAGCACTTTCTTCTATGTATTCAATGATCTTATCTACTTTTCTTTCAAAAAAGTGATGTATAAGTATAATGGGTATTGCTACTGAAAGTCCTAATTCAGTTGTTATTAATGCCTCTGATATTCCTCCAGACATAAGTCTTGGGTTGGAGTTACCAAATAAGGTTATAACTTGAAATGTATTTATCATACCACTTACAGTACCAAGTAGACCTAAAAGTGGAGCTATTGCAGCTAGTACAGCTAATGTTGATAAAAATTTTTCTAATTGTGGCAATTCTTTTAATACAGCTTCTTCAATGATATCCTCAATTATAGTCTTATCTTTTGTTTTTATAGATACAATCGATAGTATTACTCGATATATTGGTATATCTTGTTTTTGTGTTAGAATCTCTTTACATTTATCAATATTACCAGTTGAGATAAGTTTTATAATGTTTAATATTTCTGGTGGTTTTGGTTGTTTTAATTTTATAAAGAATATTATGCGTTCAATTATTATAATTATGGCTATAACGCCAATAAATATTATAGGCCATACCAGTACACCACCAGATTTTAACCAAGACATAAAGTCTTGTTGGTGAGATAACCATAAGAATACAGCACCATGTGATACATCCATAGGAAGGACATTAGAGTCTCCTTGCATATACTTTTTTATACGGTATCTAGTAAGCCAAGGGATTGATCCCGTTACTGCTGCAAAATTATTATTAACTGAACTTAAACGTAAAAATCCTACATTAGAGCCCTTTTTGTAATATGCACTAAATTCTCCTACCCTAAGTATTTTTGCATTTGTGATACTGCCTGATGTATCGATTATTTTCCCATTATAAAAATCAATGGTTGAAGATTTGCGCATCTCTGTAAAGAAGAAGTTGACAAGCGCTTTTATATCTGAAGGTGCTGGAAATCTATTGGTAATAAACAAATTTTTTAAAGGTTTTAATCTGTCCTTAAGCTCTGGTGTAATAAGGCTTTGTGATGCTAGTTCTTTTGCATCTTTAGCAAATACACATACAGTTGCTTGAATATTTTTTATCTCTTGTTCATGTGCTGCTAATTTTTGTCTTAAAATTGCCTCCTTATTACATAAACCTTTAAAATTTGACTTAAGTCTATTAAGTTGTTTCTTATCTACTAATATAGCATTTTTTAATTTTTCTTTTTCGTTTTCTAATTGTTTTTGTTCTTCTAATATTTGTTTTTTAGTCTGTAAAGTTAACTGTTTTACTGATTGTTCAGTTTTTTGTATCTCATTTGCAGTTTTATACCATTTAGACAGACTATTTACTTGATTTTTGTTATTAGCAGCTAAGGCTTGAGTTGACAAAAAGATAGTTATTATTATGGCTATACCTATATATCTCTTTATATATCTTCTCATTTTGTTAACCTTCCAATTGGTAAATCTACAATTTGTGCTGCACGTTTCTTTTGTGATATTTGTATAGTTTGTTCAATATCATCTATATATTCATCAGATATTTTGACCCATCTGTTTAGTTTTTTGTTATATTTAGCAGCAATTTGTCTATTAAGTGATACAAAAAACATATCTAATCTTCCAAGTCTTAGTATATAGCCGTCTAATTTTTGCCCGTTTAATGTTATCTCATCTTCTCTAGTGTTTATTTGCATACCATATTTAGCTTCTATCTCTAATGCTTGTAATACTCGTCTTAATTTTTCTCCTAGACCTATCTTATAATTTACAAGAGATTGTTTTAAAAAATCCAAACGAGTAGCACGTTCTTGTTGTAAAAATGGCATATCATGCTTTATAAAATTAGATAGTCTAGTTACTACTTGACCTAAATATGGCTCTAGTTTTATATTTATTTGTTCTAATATTTTTTGTCTTCTTTTTAGTTCTGCGATAGTTTGATGTTCTTCATTAATATATGCTTTATAGAGTTTTATTTGATAATCTAGCCATATCTTTTGGCTTTTTAATTGTTGAATTTGCTGTAGTAACATAGCTCGTTTTTGTGCCCATTTATCTCCTAATTTCTTTACCTTTTGTTGTAGCTCTATATTAGATAGCATCTCATGCTTTATATCAGATGGCGATATGGTTTTATTTGCTGATAAGGCTCTATTTGAATAAAATAAGATAACCATTAAGCTTAAAGCTATGGTTAAAATAGATATTCTTTTTATATTACAGGACAATATTTGCATCATTTGCAGCATCCTTTATATGAGATATAAATATATCTTGTATTTGATCTAATTCACCTAATCCTCTAAATATGGGAATTACTTCATAGCCTAAAGACATTAATTGATTTTTCCATGAATCCTTAGACTCTCCTGCCATGTCATCTATAGCATGTTGACCAGCTACAATCATAAGAGGATATAGAAGTATCTTTTTGTTTTTGATAGAGCTCAGGCGAGAGATTATATGTTCAATAGAAGGAAATCCCTCAACAGTACCCACTAAGATACCTACATCAGGATATGTTTGGTTAAGTAAGTACTCTAATTCTTGATATATACCACATGCCATGAATCTATTTCCATGCCCCATGTAGATAATAGAGGCATTTAACTGTCTTGCCCTTTCTACATGTTCTTTTAATGCACCAACTAATCTCTTTAGATCTTCTCTATATGGATACTTAGGTCCCCAAGTACCAGTAAGAGGTCTTCCTACAGCAATAGGTCTTTTAAATGGCATCCATTTTTCCTTTATAGTCTTGATGGAGTTTATGGCACGTATATAACTTACAAGGTCTTCGTATTGCTCTCCGTGGCACAAATATGTAGGTTGTACTACGATAGCTGAAAATCCTTCATTCTGCAACTCCCCAATAGTCCCTAAAAGTCCTTTGACCTCAAGTATTTCCTTGGGGATGTCTTTGTTTTGAGTCCACTTAGGATCTTGTGCCCGCTTTTGCCAGACTTTTCTTATGATATTGGATGTAAAAGAGATGGATATATTCCTGTTAGGAAATGCCTCTTTTGTCTTTTTCCATATACCTAAAAGACCTGGTAGTCCTTCTAAAAAAGAAACACCAAACATTGCAAGGACAATAGCAACCTTCTCTTCAGCAAGATCTTTTTTCATTATTCCTCCCCTCAAATTCTCCCAATAAAAAAGCCCTCGGACCCAAAAAGATAGATTCCGAGGGCTATTAGTCAAAAATAGTCAAACCTCGAGCTTTATTAGGTGCTAAGACCCAGGGTCCACGCTGGTCTTAACACAAATAATAAGTCATAGACCCAGGTATCCTGGCTCGTGGATCATCCTCAGACTCAAGCCTTCCCATTTTGCCCTATGCAAAACAGTGGCTAATAATTTTTGAGTCTTCGTCCCCACTTACAGTGGCGGGCCCGCTCCGGATTTTCACCGGATTCCCTGAAAGTCTATGACAAAATTTCAAAGAGCAAAACTGTAAAGTAGTATATTGCTCTATTTATCTTCTATTTTCAAGTCCTTTAATTTAATTAATGTCTTAATATCCCTTTGCGACTTGCTCTGCCAATATCTGAGAGTTCATGACGCAGTCATTTAAACTAACTCCGCCTATCCAGTTTGCCCTTATGTAAAGGTGTTTATATCCCCTTGTTATCCAAAGAAGCCTTTTTTCAAGCTCAGCATGACCTACGTTATATTGTGGTATTGACTCATGCCATCTAGAGATATTTACAAAATCTGGCCAGGGCTTAAAGCCCATAAGATCACGTAATTCCTCATGAACTATCCTTATTAACTGATCATCTGGTAAAAGTCCTAGCATAGGAGCCCTTGCGCCTCCAACAAGGGTCCTTACAAGCGCATAATTATCTGGAGCACGGTATTTAAATATGCTCGAATCCCAAAGGCTTCCTAAGATACGCCTTTTTTCTGGACCAGGTATTAAAAATCCAAATCCATCTAGGTGCTTACCCAATTTTTTCTCATTAATTCCAAAAGAAACAACAGCAATAGGTGGGTAATATATTGCTTTTGCTAGCTCAGATAACTCTGGAAGATAGCTTTTAAATATATCAGATGCCTGTGGGGCAGGGCATGAAACTACTACATGGGTTGCCTCTATCTCTTCATTTTTTGTTATGACCTTCCACTTACCTTTATCTCTTACAATTTCTTTAACCATGCAGCCGACTTTTAGATTGTTAGAAAGCTCTTTTTGTAGAGCACTTACAAGCTCTGACATGCCATTTTTAAATGAAGTAAGTGTACCACCAGGGCCTGCGCCAGGGCCTTTTTTACCTTTTTTCTTTGCAGCAAGCTGCATCTTTAACATAGCCCTTATAAGAGAGCCATATTCCTTTTCTAACTGATAAATCTTTGGGAAACAGCTTCTTAGAGAAAGCTTTGAGGGATCACCTGCATAAATACCTGTTGCCATTGGGTCAATCAATCTTTTAAAAGCCTCTTCTCCTAAGCGGCGACAGGCAAACTCTTCTAAACTTTCATCTTTGCTAAGATCCCCTTTTGGTATGAATGCCTCTGCAATAACCCTTAGTCTTCCTTTAACTGAAAGAAGGGGAGAGGTAAGAAATGCTGAACCAGAGTCTGGCATTCTTACAAGCCTTCCATCCTTTACAACAAAACGTTTTCTTGAAGAATCGTTACTTTTTAGGGGGCTAAGCCCTAGTTGCTTTGCAAGTGAAAGGGTAGATGGCTTATTATCTAGTACACCGTTTACCCCTGCTTCACATAAGAATCCATCCTTATATACTGTTTTGGCTTTACCACCAGGCCACAACTCTTTTTCAAGTACTATAAGTTCCCAATCGGGTCTAAGATTTTTTAGATACCAAGAGAAGGCAAGCCCAGAAAGACCTGCTCCAATAACAACTACTTTAGCCATTTTGCCTCCTTAAATCTTTTTTCTACAAGCGCTGCCAAAAAGGATATAAACTCTGGACGTGTATTTAGGGATTCTATCCTGAAGAGTTTTACTCCTTGCTTTCTAAGCATCTCTTTATATTCTATGTCTATTTCATAAAGTGTTTCTATATGGTCTGATACAAAGCTTATTGGTACGATCAAGATGTTTTTTTTACCTTGAGAGGCAAGTTCTTTAAGATGTTCATCTGTATAGGGTTTAAGCCATTTTACAGGTCCACTTCTACTTTGAAAACATAGGCTGCCTTTTATACCAGTAATTCTCTCTAATTCATGTATAGTTTTTTCTACTTCTTTAGGGTAAGGATCACCTTCATCAACCATGTGTTGTGGCATACTATGAGCAGAATAAACTAACTCAAAATCCTCTGCATCAGGATCGAGCTTATATCTTTCTATTGCTTCATTTATGAGATTTGATAAAGCCAGTATATATCCAGGGGCATCTGGCCATCTGGCTATAATCTCATATTTAAATCCAAGTGGTCCTGCTGCCTTTTTAAAATCTTGAATAGATGTCTCTGAAGTAACACGACTATAGTGAGGATAAAGACTTAGGGCTAAGACCTTTCTTACCCCTTTTTTCTTTAACTCTTTTAAGACATCTGGTGTTCTAGGATGCCAATACCTCATGCCAACACGACAAATTACATCTATCCCCTTTTTATGTAGTTGCTTTTCTAGTGCATTTACCTGGGCATTTGTAATCTCAAGAAGGGGGGTTTTGCCGCCTATTTTGGCATAAGCCCTTTCACTTTTTGGTGCCCTTTTTTTAGCAATCCACCATGCAATTAAAGGCTGAAGCCATTTGGGCCCTAACTCTATGATGTATCTATCTGTAAAAAGATTAAATAAAAAGGGCCTTACTGCCTCTAAGGAGTCCGGCCCTCCCATGTTTAAAAGTATTATTGCTGTCATAGGTCCATTGAGATTTTATGTACTAGGTCTACTAAAAATTTTACCCTTTCTGCAGGGATGTTAGGAAGGACGCCATGGCCAAGATTAAATATATGACTTTTGGCTTTATTCCCTGCAATAAGTATATTTTTAACTTTTTTTTCTAGCTTAGAATCTTCTAAAAACAAGGCACAAGGGTCTAAGTTTCCTTGTAGAACAGTATCCTCTCCCAATACTTCTACAGCTTTATCTAAGTTAATACGCCAATCTATGGCAAAGACCTCACAGTCTATTTGAGATATGATGTCAAGAAGGTGATAGGAATCAAGGGCAAAATATATACGAGGAACACCACATGATTTTAGATAATCAAAAATTCTTTGAACAAAAGGAAGTACAAAACTTTGATATTCGTCTTGATGAAGAATACCTGCCCATGTGTCAAACATTTGAACTGCTTGTACCCCTGCTTCAATCTGGGCACTTAAATAAGAAAGTGTTGCCTTACAGAGTTTATTCATAAGCTCTTTAAAGACATCTGGCTTTTCATACATAAAGCGTTTTGTATGAAAAAAGCTTTTTGTAGAGCCTCCCTCTATCATATAAGTAGCAAGTGTAAAAGGAGCGCCACTAAAGCCAATAAGAGGTACTTTATCTTTTAGCTCTTCTCTTAAGATTTTTATTGTATCAAGGACAAAGGGGACATCTTTTTTAGGCTCTATATCCTTTAAAGAATTAACCCCTTCTTTATCCCTTATTGTAGGAGATAAGATAGGTCCTTGTCCCTCTACAAAATTTAGCTCTAGTCCCATTGCCTCAGCAGGGATTAAGATATCTGAAAAAAGTATTGCTGCATCTACTCCCAATATATCAACAGGTTGAAGTGTAACCTTTGCAGCAAGCTCTGGGGTTTTACAAAGTGTTAGAAAATCAACCTCACCTCTTACTTGTTGATACTCTGGGAGATATCTTCCAGCCTGTCTCATTAGCCATATAGGAACGGGTCTTACCTTATAGCCTTTACATGCCCTTAAAAATGCATCATTCATCCTTGTCTCTCCCCTTTTTATCTAGCCAGGTCCTAGCAATTTTTTATCTCTTATCTAATCTACTCTAATCTAATCCTCTTTTGTCTCTTTCCACCTTCTAGGCGTATAGCTACAGAATGGTTCTTCAGCTAAATAATCGCCATGTACAGCATAGGCCCTTGCTCTACAGCCGCCACACACATTTATGTATTCACAAACACCACAGCGGCCTTTATACAAGGAAAAGTCCCTTAATTCATTAAAAAGTTTACTGGTTTCCCATATTTCTTTCATAGACTTTTCTTTTATATTTCCCCCAGACATAGGGAAATAACTACAAGGAAGTACATTTCCATCAACATCTAAAAGACATATAAGTTGTCCAGCAAGGCAGCCCTTACTACCACCTGTAGAGAACTTAAGACTTCTTTTCTTTATTTTGGTGCCCTCTTGTTTTTCTAACTGTAGCCTGATCCTATAATAATGAGGTGCACAGGTGGGGCGTACTAACATATCTTGTTCGTTTTTTTCCATTTGATAATGCCACTTTAGTATCTCTTCATAGTCTTCAGGAGAGATAAGCTCACTCATTATCTCTTCTCCCCTTCCTGTTGGAACTATCATAAAGAGATACCAGGCAGTTGCCCCTAAACTTTTGGCAAGCTTATAGACCTTTGGGATTTCTTGTTGGTTTCTCTTGGTAAAGGAAGAGTTTATTAAAAATGGTATATCATATTCTTTAAATAATTTAGCTGCATTTATACTTCCTTCAAAGGCACCAGGTTGTTGTCTAAAATCATCGTGTACATCAGCGCTTGAGCCATCTAAACTTATAGAGACCATCTTTATGCCAGCATCTTTTATGTTTTGACATATCTCTTTTGTAACAAGGGTGCCATTTGTTGCAAGACACATCCTAAGACCCTTTGATGTGCCGTAAGAGGCTATATCAAAGACATCTTTTCTTAAAAGAGGCTCTCCGCCAGAGAGAACAACTACAGGTTTTGCAAAAGAAGATATATCATCTAATATACGATATGCCTCTTTTAGAGAAAAATCTGGGTGATCTTTTACCTCTAGTTCTGAGGAAGAACGGCAGTGTACACAGTGTAGATTACAGCGTCTTGTAATTTCCCAAGCCATCCACTTAAGTTCAAATTTCATGATTAGACCCTACCATTACATTAAAAATTGTGCAAATTAATAATTTAACCTTGTGTTACTGGCAAGTTATTTCTCCATACTTGTGAAAAAATATTTTTAAATTTATGTCAAAAAAATGACTTTATCATTTATAAAATACATCTTCTATATGATCTCTTTTATGTATTAAAATTATTAATTCTTACAAAAATACTTACCTATTGTAACACTTACTCTAGTGTTGGCACAAGCATTGCTCAAACACACAAGATGTGAGGACCGAGATAATTTTAAAGACAATTAGCATAATAGTTGGCTTTTCTATGTTATTGGCTGCAAATGTATGCCTAGCCTCTAGAAATAAACTGGTGATAAAGGCCAAAAAAGAGGAAAAAGAGAGGCAGGCTAAACACGTAAAACAGCTAAAACCTGCAACCAAAAAGGAATTAGAACAGCTATATGTTAGCACAATACCCTATGAAATAAGGCAGGATATAAAAGACTATAAATGGCAAAGCGCTTTAGATGCCCTTGATGATCTTTTAGAACATGAACAAGACCTTTCACCTCATGCTAGACAAATGATTGACCTAGTAAGGCTTAGATGTCTTATGCATCTAGCAAAGGAGGGTAAACAAGACTATTGGGAGGTCATTGAGGCACTTAGAAGGCATCTTTATCTATATCCTCACAGTCCTTATAAGCCTTGGATATATCTAAGTCTTGGAAAGGCATATAGGCATGAGGGTTTTTATCCTGAGGCATTAGCTTATGATGAGATGGTTGTTGATGAATTTAAAGATTCACCTGAGGCACCAAAGGCCATGATAGAGGCTGCAAGGGTGCTTAGAACAGAACAAAAATACGATAAGGCCTTATATTGGCTTCATAGAGTAATTCGTCAATATCCTGACACTAAGTCTGCTGATTTGGCAAGGCTTGTACTTGCTGAAATAGCGCTAGAGGCAAAGGATATTAAAAAGGCAAAAAAACTTGTAGAAGCTATTAAAAAGACGCATCCCAATATCTATGTGACATTACCTAGACTTTTATTGGTAGAAGGTGAGATTTTAGCTGCCGAGGGCAGATATAAAGAGGCAAGAAAGAAATGGCTTCATTATTTAAACCTTCAGACCAGTTCTTCAACTCAGGCAAAGGTATGGTTCTTTATAGCTGAGTCTTTAAGGAAGGAGCATTTGTATCTAAGGGCTCGTAAATATTACGTCTTAATTAAACAGGAATACCCAGATAGCAAGTATGCATTATTTTCTAAGTTTAGACTTGCACAATTACAGGAGATTGAACAAGAAAATCTAAGCAAATATGTAAGTAATGTAAAGCCTTGGGAGCCACCTTCTGACACAATAGTTGTGTTAAAGACTATTATATCGCAATATCCTCATTCAAAGATTGCTCAAGAGGCTGAAATTACCCTTATGCGGTATGATTTAATGCTTAAAGACCCAATCGATATATTAAAACAAGCTAAAAACTTTATTGAATTATATCCAAAGAGTAAATTCAGTGATAACGTAACTAAGTATGTAAAAATAGCATGTAATAAAATACTAGCACAAAAACTTGATATAGAAACTATACAAAAGTTAGTATATTTTGGTAGAGATTTTGTTGGATTATATCCAAAAGCACCTTTTGTAAATGATATTAAAAATCTAACTAGTAATTTATGGATAAAATGGATGAAATATCTCATATCTAAATGAAAAATTCTTATCTAGTAAAAATTATTTAAAATTATTAAATTTTTACTATACATATTTAGATACTATTAAACTTATAAATGCAAAAGAAGAAAACTTTTACATTGCTATATCTTGGAAAAATTTAGGTTGTCTAGATGCTACATTAAGATATTTTTATATTGCATATAAAGATAACATAAAAGATAAAAATCTCAAGAATAGACTATTTATATCTTGGATAGATACAGCAAGATTAGATAAAGATTTTAATAGCTTAGCTAGTATATTAGCATTATTTAAATTAGAGAATCCAAATTGGTTTAATTATCCAAAGGTGATACTAGGCTATGCAAATCTAATGCTTCATAATAAAAGATGGAATAACATTATAAATAAATGCCTACCTAAATTAGGCAATATAAAAGATAAAAATATAAAACAAAAATTATTTGTGCTATGTGAAAAGGCTCTTATAGAGACTAGAAACATTAGAAAATTTAATAGATTATTTAATCTATATAAAAATCTATTATCAAATTCTCTAAAGGTAGATTTATTAAAAGAAGTAGCTCAAAAAGAGTTAAGGATTAATCGTGTAAAAGATGCAATTAATCATCTAAAACAGGCTATAAATATAATGCCAAATAATCCAAGTCTTATATGGTTGTATACCGTTTCTTTAGATAAGGCAGGTAACTCAGCTTTAGCACTTAAAGAGGCTAATATATTAGCAAATTCCAAAGATAGTTTTTGGGCTAATGTAGGCAGTGCATTAGTCTCAGATATATCATTTTGGCAAGGTCCAGCAGGATCATTAAAAAGTAAATATTATAGCTTTAAATAAAGGTCTTTAAGGATATATTTAGATGGCTAAAAACAATATAAAAGAAAAAAAGATAATTATTGCTGCTTCAGATACTAAACATCGACTGTTTATAAAAGATATATTGATAGAAGAATTTGATAAACTAACTTTAATTCCAGATATAAATATATTATCTGAAATTATTGCCAGGAATGAACATCATTTAGCAATATGCGTACATCAAATAGATACATTTGATATTGTTAATCTATTAAAATCTATAAAATTACAAGATATCATAACTAATTTCTTAGTCTTAGGTAATCCTGGCACTATAGAAGAGGCTACTTCAGCTATGAAACTTGGTGCTAGAGATTTTATTCCTTATCCATGGGAAAAAGAGATTTTATTAACATCAGTAAAGAATATCTTAAGCAATAAAAGGTATATATCAAAATCAAATAATCAAAATATAAATGATAAAAAAAGTAAACATGTAGATAAACATCACGAAATCATAACTACTAGCCCTATCATGAAACAATTATTAAATAAGGCTAAA
>Ga0256835_1001428_pt1 | contig 14380 bp, 13 predicted proteins | sample PIR30metaG_FD_185972 | JGI IMG/M metagenome (GOLD analysis project Ga0256835, IMG submission 185972) | Hydrothermal vent microbial communities from East Pacific Rise, Pacific Ocean - PIR-30 | ecosystem: Environmental > Aquatic > Marine > Hydrothermal vents | place: Pacific Ocean: East Pacific...
GCTCCACGTGGAGGTCTTCCAGAACTCGACGGGCTGGGCCGACGTGGACCAGCGGCTCTCGGAGGCCCTGACCGCCGAGTGGGTCCGCAGGCGCCGGTACGTCCTCGTGGACGACCCCAAGGACGCCGACATCGTGCTCAGGGGCCGGATCCTCTCGGTCCGGTCCACCCCGGTGACGGTGGACTCCCACGGCCGCGCCACCGAGTACCAGATGACGCTGACGGTGTCGGCGGAGCTCGACGACGTCCGGGGCAAGAAGCCGAAGACGCTCTGGGCGGACAAGGGGTTCTCGAGGCGGACGTCGTACCCGGTGGACATCGACGCGGTGGACTACTTCGACCGCCAGACCCAGGCGATCGAGGAGGTCTCCCGCGAGCTGGCCCGGGATCTCGTCACCGCCGTCCTCGAAGGGTTCTGACGCATCACCGGCCGCGCCGCCCACGGCCGGCGCCGTCGGGCGGTTTGGCGGAAACGGTCCCTTACCCCTCGGCCCGCCAGACGATCCGGCCGCCGACGATGGTGGCCGCGGGCGCGCCGCGCAGCGTCATCCCGGCGAACGGTGTGTTGCGCGACTTCGAGTGGAACCTCGAGGGGTCCACCGTCACCCGGGCGCCGAGGTTGAGCAGCGTCAGGTCGGCGGGCGAGCCGACCCCCAGCGTGCCGCCCGGCAGCCCGAACACCCTCGCCGGGTTGGTGGACATCAGCCGCACGAGCTGCATCAGTCCAATCACCTTGGCGTGCACCAGGCGGTCCAGCGCCAGGCTGACGGCGGTCTCGAGCCCGACGATCCCGAACGGCGCGTCGGTGAACTCCAGCTCCTTCTCGTCCTGGTGGTGCGGCGCATGGTCCGTCGCGATGACGTCCACGGTGCCGTCGTAGATCGCCTGGAGCAGCGCGTCGCGATCCTCGGCCGTCCTCAGCGGCGGGTTCATCTTCCAGTTCGGGTCGTAGTTGGAGGCGGCCACGTCCTCGTCGGTCAGCGTGAAGTGGTGGGGCGTCACCTCGCAGGTGACCGGGAGGTTGCGCCGCTTGGCCATCCGGACCAGGTCCACGCCCCCCCGCGTGGTGGTGTGCTGGATGTGGAGCCGCCCGCCGGTCAGCTCAACGAGGATGATGTCCCGCGCGATCATCACCTCCTCGGCCGCGGCCGGGATCCCCGGAAGGCCGATGCGCGTCGCGGCCTCCCCCTCGTGCATCGCCCCGCCGGCCGACAGCTCCAGGTCCTCCTCGTGGACCACCACGGGGACGTCGAAGCTCCGCGTGTACTCGAGCACGCGCCGCATCAGGCGGGAGTTGGTCACCGGCTTCCCGTCGTCGGTGAAGGCGACGGCCCCCGCACGGACCATCTCGCCGATCTCGGCCATCGCCTGGCCATCGAGCCCGTGGGAGATCGCGCCCACGGGGTGGACCCGTGCGAGCCCGACCTCGGCCGCCCGCGACAGGATCGATCCGGTCACCGCGGGGTTGTCGTTGACCGGGTTCGTGTTGGGCATGGGGCAGACGGCGGTGAACCCGCCCGCCACGGCGGCACGGCACCCCGTCTCGATCGTCTCCTTGTACTCGTACCCGGGCTCCCTGAGGTGCACGTGGAGGTCGATGAAGCCCGGGGCCACCACGAGCCCCGCCGCGTCCAGCGTCTCGTGCTCGCCCTCGACCTCAAGCCGCTCGTCGATCGCCGCGATCTCGCCGTCCTCGATCAGGACGTCCATCCCCTCGTCGAGCCCCTGGGAGGGGTCGACCACCCGGCCGTTACGAATCAGCAGCTTCACGATGCCCTCCCGCGAGAAGGTAGAGGATCGCCATGCGGATGGCGACGCCGTTGGTCACCTGTTCGAGGATGACGGAGCGCGGTCCGTCGGCCACGGACGAGTCGATCTCCACACCCCGGTTCATCGGCCCCGGGTGCATCACCAGGGCGTGGGGCGCGGCCAGCTCAAGCCGTTCCGGCGTCAGGGCGAAGAAGTCGTAGTACTCGCGCTGCGTCGGGAAGTTGAGCCGGTCCTGCCGCTCCTGCTGGATCCGGAGCATCATCACCACGTCCGCCCCCTCGATGGCGGGCTCGAGCCGGGTGTGGACCTCGGCGCCGAGCGCCTCCACGCCCAGCGGCAGCAGGGAGGCCGGGGCCGCGAGCCGGACCTTCGCGCCGAGCTTCGTCAGGAGGAACGTGTTGGACCGGGCGACCCGGGAGTGCCGAATATCACCGGCGATGGTCACCGTCAGCCCCTCGAGCCCCCCGAACCGGCGCATCATCGTGAAGGCGTCCAGCAGCGCCTGGGTCGGGTGCTCGTTGATCCCGTCGCCCGCGTTGACGATCGAGGCCGGGACGAGCTTCGCGAGCCTGTGCGGCGCCCCGGAGCGGGAGTGGCGGATGACGATGAAGTCGGGCGCCATGGCCATCAGGTTCCGGGCCGTGTCGACCAGGGTCTCGCCCTTGGTCACCGACGAGGTGGAGGCCGAGAAGTTCAGGGTGTCCGCGGACAGCCGTTTCTCCGCAACCTCGAAGGAGAACCGGGTGCGGGTCGACGGCTCCATGAACAGGTTGACCACCGTCAGGCCGCGCAGCGTCGGGACCTTCTTGATCGGCCGGCGTGCGATCTCCAGGAACTGTTCCGCCGTCTCCAGGATCAGCCGGATCTCCCCGGGTTCGAGCGGTGCGATCCCGACGAGATCCTTCCCGGAAAGGGCCTTCGCCGTCTCAACCGCCATGCTCGACCTCCTTCCCGATCCAGACGCGGTCCCGTCCGTCCACCTCGGCGACCTCCACGCGGACGTCCTCGTCCCGGGAAGTCTCGATGGTGCGCCCCACCACGTCCGCCGCGATGGGAAGCTCGCGGTGACCGCGGTCGATCAGCACGGCCAGGCGCACGGCCCGCGGACGGCCGTAGTCCACCAGCGTGTCCAGTGCGGCCCGGACCGTCCGCCCGGTGAACAGCACGTCGTCCACCAGGTAGATGACCCGCCCGTCGATCGGCTCGGGAAGCGAGGTCCGCTTGAGCACCGGCTGCTGGTGCGCCGGCCGCCACGGTCCCACGTCGTCCCGGTACAGCGTGATATCGAGGGTCCCCACGGGAACCGACGCGCCGGTGGCCTCGGCGATCAGCCTCGCCAGGCGCCGCGCCAGCGGGGCGCCCCGCGTCTGGATCCCCACCAGCATGACGTCACCACCGTCGCGCTCGACGATCTCGGCCGCCATGCGGGCGAGGGTCCGCCCGAAGGCCGCCTCGTCCAGGACGACCCTGTGCCCGCCCGTTCTTCCGTCAGCCGTCATGAGCCTCCTCCCCCACCCCGGAGCCCACCATCGTCCGGGGCCACCGGACCGGTTCGCGACTTTCGTCCCTCGCGTCCCCCATCCTACCGGCCGGGCGGTCCCCAGGCAACGGGCCTCTCGCCCTTCTCCAGCGTCACCACCGTCCGGATCCCTCCGCGGACCCGGTAGTCCAGCTCGAGCCGGATCCACCGCGGCGCGAGAAGCGCCTGGAGGTCTTCGAAGATCACGGCCGCCGCGTGCTCCTGGTAGATCCCCACGTCCCGGAAGCTGACCAGGTAGTACTTGAACGACTTGAGCTCTACGCACCGGTCCGACGGCACGTACGCGATGCGGAGCATCCCTGAGTCCGGAAGACCCGAGTACGGGCACACGGCCGAGAACTCCTCCGTCTCGATCGTCACCACCGCCTCGCGCTCCGGATGTTCGTACGGGAACGTCTCGAGCACATCCCGGTCGATTTCCTCGATCCCCTTGAACGGGTACCGCCGTCCCTCGGCCTCGGCCATGTCCGCCTCCCTCGCCTGCCGGCGGCGGCAGTATACCGGCGCCCGCGGGTCACCGCCGCTGCCCCGGTGCTACACTCTTCCCGGAGGCCGCGGACGGGATGCATGTTTCGGAGTACAAGCGCGTGGGGCGGGCGTTGGCGGTGGGCGCAGCCGTCATCGTGGCGGGGACCGCGGGCTACATGGCGATCGAGGGCGCCCGTCTGCTGGACGCCCTGTACATGACCGTCATCACCGTCACCACCATCGGGTTCGGCGAGGTGTTCCCGCTGACCGAGGCGGGACGAATCTTCACCATCGTGCTCGCGCTGGCCGGCGTCGGGGTGATTTTCTTCGTGGCATCGGAGTTCGCCAGGGTCGTCATCGAGGGGGACCTCGAGCGGCTGCTCGGTCTGAGGAAGGACTTGAAGATGGTCGGAAAGCTCGATCGGCACATCATCGTCTGCGGGTACGGCCGGATGGGCCACGCGGTGGCCGAGGTGTTCCGCCAGCGCAAGACCCCGTTCGTCGTCATCGACCAGGAGTTCGAGACGTGCCAGGAGCTCCAGGGTGGGGGCATCCCGTTCGTCCAGGGAGACGCAAGCCACCAGGAGGCGCTGAAGGCCGCGGGAATCGAGCGCGCAGCAACCATCATCGTCTGTTTGCCCGACGACGCCCACGGCGTCTTCACCGTGCTGCTGGCCCGGCAGCTCAACCCGGACCTGACCATCATCGCCCGCGCCGTTGAAGAACGGGCCGAGGAGCGGCTGCGGATGGCTGGGGCGGACCGGATCATCAACCCGTACCGGATCGGCGGGATGCGCCTGGCCTACACCGCGATCAAGCCGACGGTTGTAGACTTCCTCGACGCCTCCCTTCCGGGAACGAGCGGGGAGCTCGAGCTCGCCGAGATCCGTGTCTCGCCCCGATCGGAGCTCGCCGACCGGACCCTCGCGGGGGCCCAGATCCGGAAACGGTTCGGGCTGATCGTCATCGCGCTTCGGCGTGGAGACCGGACACTGTTCAGCCCGGACCCGGATACGGTGATTCAGCCCGGCGACGTGCTCGTGGCGCTGGGCCCCGGGGAGGCCATCGAGCGGATCGAGGCCGTCACCCGCTGACGCCCGGAGTGCCCCGTCATCAGCTCAGAAGGTCGTCGAGGTACTGTGCGAGCCCGCTGCCGCTCCGGCCGACGACCTCGGCCGCGATCCTGACGAACTCCTCGGGCGACATGCCGTGGTCCTTCCGGAACGCCTCGATCCGCGGGACGATCGTCTCACGAAAGAACCTTTCCTCAGCGCGCTCCATCATCATCCCCGCCCCTCCGAACCCGAAGAACGCGATGGCCAGGGAAAGGGCGATACCGATCCCGGAACCCCATCCCATGTGCCGCACACCGATCAACGCTCCGGTGGCCGCCGCGAACGTCAGAAAGGCCACGACGAGGGAAGGCGCCGGCATGAAGCGGCGGATGTCCTGATCGACCCCGTGGACGAACGCCTCCGTCGCCGCCCGGAGCGTCTCCTCGTCCACCGGCAGCAACGCCCCGCAGTACGGACACTCGCGCAGCTCCAGCCCGACCTCGGCCCCGCACGAGGGACACCGCCCAACGATCCCATCCCCCATCACCCTTCAATCTACCACGACAATGTTAAAGGGACGCTGTTTCTCTCAACGCACCTCCGAACACCGGAACACCGTCGATTCCACCCCTTCCCCGACCTTTCCGCTACCCCTCACCCACACAAAGGGCAGGAGCGCCGTCTCTTGAGATCCTCCGTTGCTCATGGTGGCGGGCTTCGGTAGGATGACCGCATGAGAATGTGGCGATGGCCGTTCGCCGCGTGCCTGGTCCTTTTCGTGGTCGCGTCCCTCGGCGCCGCGGCCCCGGGCGGGGGCCAGGACCGCCGGTTTCCGGACCTGCAACTGATCCCGCTCGAGGGTGGTGATCCACTGCAGTTCTCGACGTTCCGGGGTCGTCCGGTGCTCGTCAACTTCTGGGCGACGTGGTGTCCCCCGTGCCGGGCCGAGCTGCCGGAGCTCGAGAAGGTGTACAACCGGTTCAGCGGCCGGGGCCTGGTGGTGGCGTCGGTCAACGTGGACCGGCGACCGGAGCCGGCGCGTCGGTTCGTCCGGATGCAGAAGCTCACCCTGCCGTTCTACCGGATTTCGGAGAGCGCGCTCCGGGCACTGGGAGTCCGGAGCATTCCCACCAGCGTGCTCGTGGACGGTGAGGGAAGGGTCGTGAGGGTGTACCAGGGGTTCGGCCCGAACATTCTCCGGGATCTGGAGGCCAGGATCGAGGCGCTGCTGCCCGAAGAGGCGGAGAGCGGGGGGACGTGAGCCGTCTCGCCCGAACGGCTGGGCCGGGGCTTCGGGCCGGTGCGCTGATCCTGGTAGCGGGACTGCTCGGAGGGTGGGACGGGACGGTGGTCCGCACGGTGGCTTGGCGTGCCGTCGGGTTCTTCCCCAGCGACCTGGGCCGACAGGTGCGTCTCCACCACCGGCGGTACGACGCGGGGATCCGGGCGGGCCTCGCCCTGCCACCTTCCTGGCGCGTCGGGCCGCCCGGCAACCTCGAGAAGGCGCTCCGCAGCCAGGCGCTCCGTTGCCGCGACGGGCTCCTCCGTCCGGAGCCGCTGGCAGACCTCGTCGAGCAGCTCGGCACCCTCGCGGTCCTCGTGTGTGACGCCAACGATCCGCTGGCGGTCTCGGACGCCGACCCCAGGGAGCCGCGGTACGCCGCGCCGTGGCTCCGGTACGGCCGCTCGGTGGCGGGGAGGGTCCGGCTCGTCTACTACGGGCAGGATCCGGCGCTGCTCGACCGTGGCGACCTCGACCGGTTCGTTCGGGACACGCTGGCCCGGAGCTCCCGGCTCTACCCGTTCGTCGGCGAGGAGTTCTTCCGGACCGGAACGCTGCGGTCGTGGCGGGAGATCGACGACCGGTCGGTGGCGTTCGGGGTGACCGGAGTGGCCCTGTCCCACGCCATGACGGACCTGGCGAACCTGGCGGCCTGGGTCTGGGTCGAGGGCGGGGGTGCGCGGCCCACGCCGTTGCCCACCCCGACGGGCCACCTGGGTCCGACGGTCACGGTCGTCCTCGGCGGAGGGCTCCCGGAGCGGAACCGGCCGAAGAGCGGCGAACCGGCGTTGCCGCCGGCCCGCCTCAGGATCCCGCGCTGATCCGCGTCACTCGTGGATGGCTGCGTGGGCGAGCCCCGTGCCGCCGCCGTTCCGGTCGGCGATGGCCATGGCCACGGTGTACTCCCCGGGCGGCAGCGTGAACCGCATCGTGTAGCGGAACGGTTGCTTCATCGCCTGCTCCAGGGCGTCCCGCGGGATCTCGAACCGCTGCTCCTTCCGCTCCACGGACCGGACCTCGCCGTCCGCCCCGTAGATCGCCAGCCAGACGTCCACGTCACCGGCGAACCCTGAGGGCACGGGGACGAGCGCCAGGTGCCCGATCCCCGTGACCGCCGTGGCCGCGACCTCGAGCTCCTTCCCCCGGCGGCTGGCGTCCACCTTGACCACCAGCGGAAGGTCCCCGCCCGTCTTCGGGAAGGTGGCCGGGGTCCTGAGCTGGTCCGCCAGCACGGCCTCCGGCGGGAAGTCGTAGTAGCCGCGCCGGGAGCGGACCGTTCCGCCGCCGTGGGCGAGCCTGACCGTGATCGTGTGGTACTTCCCGTCGTGTCCGTGGGGTGGCTGGAACGCCAGGGAGTAGGAGGTCCGCATCTCGCGGTCCACGGTCTCGAGGATCGGGCGGATCGTGTTGGTGACGAGGTACCGGCCGCCGGTCCCGTCGGCGAGCATCCTGGGCAGGCTCTCCCAGTCGGCGGCGCTGTCGCTGGGGCGGGCCGTCCCGGCCCAGCGGGAGGCCGCGTCGTGGTACAGCATCGGGTCGTCGAGCCCCATGGCGTCGGTGGCGTAGATCCGGAACCCGGAGGCGTTGGCGATCCGGATCACCGTGTCCCAGATCTCGTTGACACGGTCCAGTACCGACGCCGTGATCGGGTCCATCCCGTGCTGGGGGCGGGGCGGGTAGCTGTCGATGGTGCCCGTCGCCACCCGGCCGGGGGCGGGGTTGAGCACCATCTTCCCGGTCACCAGCAGGCACGCCTTCTTCCCCTCCACCGTCGCGTAGGCCCGGAAGATGTCCGTCAGGCCGCGGGCCAGGATCATGTACGGCTGGAGACTGCGGAACGCCTGCTCCCGGGTCGCGAAGTTCGCCAGGCCCTGGGGGTCGCTCCCCGGGCTCTCGAGGAGGGAGTTGGAGGGCAGCTCGTTGCTCGTCACCGCCAGCCGGAGCGGATCGGTGAAGAGCGACTGGTCGATCTGGTGCAGCGCGCGGTAGGTCGGCAGGGAGGTCACCGCATCCAGCGCCTTCCCGACGGCCTCGCGGTCGCTCGTGAACGGCAGGAGGATCCTCGCCGAGCTGCCCACCACGGCGACGGACCAGTCCACGTCGTCGTTGGAGCGGTCCCCGATGAACTTCCGGAGCGTCTTCACGGCCCGGTAGACGTTCGGCTTCTCGATGAAGTTGAGGTCGAACACGAGAGCGACGTGGCGGCGGAACCGGACGTCACGGGCGTCGGGAACCGTCGCCTCCGGGGCCGCCCCCCCGGCGAGGTGGACGATTCCGTCCTCGATCCGCGCGAAGTTCGTGATCTCCCGGGGCTCACCGTCCTCGAACACGAGGAAGTCGTCCCGCGTCAGGCCGGTCACGGGACGGCCGCCCCGCGTCACCATGACGTCCACGTCGACGGTGTTCACCTCGACCGTGCCGGAGAACGTCCCCGTCCCCCCGGCTCTTGCGGCCGGGACGGTTCCCGCAACGGCTGCGAGCACCAGAATCGCGATCCATGGTTTCTGTGCCATCGGCTTCTCCCTCCCGTCCCCCCGCGGCGACAGCGACGCCTGCGGGGGACGGTCCGTGCAGGTTCCCGGGGGCGCCGGAGCAACCGTCCCCGGGCGCCGGCGCCCTCCGGTATGAATGTAGTGCATGAGGCGTGCCAGTGCACGGGCGGGCCGACGGCCCCGCCGGAGGCGGGACCGGGAACCGGGGGAACGGGGGCCTCAGGCGAGCTCGGCGCGGAGGGTGTCCAGGAGCTCCTGCACCGCGGTGACGGCGTCGGTCAGCGGCACGGGGCGCTTCTCGCCGTCGCGCCGGAGCGACATTTCCACCTGGCCGTTCTCGAGACCCCGCTTGCCCACGACGACCCGGACGGGAAAACCGATCAGGTCGATGTCGTTGAACTTGACTCCCGGCCGCTCGGACCGGTCGTCGTACAGCACCTCGATCCCGGCTTCGAGCATCCGCGCGTACAGCGCGTCCGCAGCCTCCACGACCTCGGGCCTGTCCGAGTTGAGCAGGACGAGCACCACCTCGTACGGCGCCAGCGGCAGCGGCCAGACGATCCCGTGGTCGTCGTGGTTCTGCTCCACGGCGGCGGCGACGGTCCGGCCGACGCCGAGGCCGTAGCACCCCATGATCATGGGCCGCTCGGCGCCGTCGGCGTCGAGGAAGGTGCAGCGCATGGGCTCCGAGTACTTGGTCCCGAGCTTGAAGATGTGCCCGACCTCGATTCCGCGCTTCTCGGTCATCGGCTTCCCGCACCGGGGGCACGGGTCGCCCGCCGCGGCCATGGCGATGTCGGCCACGTCGTCGGGCTCGAAGTCCCGGCCGGGGACGACACCCACGAGGTGATGATCCCGCTCGTTCGCACCGGTGGCCGCCACGGCCAGCGCCATCACCGTCGGGTCCGCGACGATCCGGATCCCCTCGAGCCCCACGGGGCCGGAGAACCCCATGGCGCCGCCCGTGACCTTCTCGATCTTCTCCTCCGAGGCCAGCTGGATGTGGGTGCAGTCGAGCACGTTCTTCAGCTTGACCTCGTTGACCTCCCGGTCGCCCCGCACCAGCGCCACGACGAACGCCTCGTCGGTCTCGAAGACCATGGTCTTGATCAGGTGCGCCGGGGCGACACCGAGGAACCCGGCCACCTCCTCGACGCTCTTGAGGCCGGGCGTGTGCACCTTCTCCGGGGCCTCCGGGACGGCCAGCGGCCACTCCGGTGCGCTCTCCAGGGTTCCCGTGACGGCCTTCTCCACGTTGGCGCCGTACCCGCACGCGCAGGAGATGATGGCGTCCTCCCCGGTCCCAGCCAGCACCATGAACTCGTGGGACTCGGAGCCCCCGATGTTGCCGGTGTCCGCCTCGACCTTCGTGTACTCGAGGCCGCACCGCTCGAAGATCCGGCAGTACGCGGCCTCCATGGCGCGGTAGGCCACGTCGAGGTCCTCGGCCGAGGCGTGGAACGAGTAGGCGTCCTTCATGATGAACTCGCGCCCGCGCATCAGGCCGAACCGCGGCCGGATCTCGTCCCGGAACTTGGTCTGGATCTGGTAGAGGTTGGCCGGAAGCTGGCGGTACGAGGTGGTGGTGCGCCGGACGATGTCGGTGACGACCTCCTCGTGGGTCGGTCCGAAGCAGAAGTCACGGTCGTGACGGTCCTTGATCCGCAGGAGCTCCGGTCCGTACTTGAACCAGCGCCCCGACTCCTGCCACAGCTCGGCCGGCTGCACGGCCGGCATCAGCAGCTCCGTCGAGCCCGCGCGCTCCATCTCCTCGCGGATGATCGCCTCGAGCTTGCGAATCGAGCGCCAGCCGAGCGGAAGGTAGTTGTAGATCCCCGCGGCGAGCTTCGAGATCATCCCGGCCCGCGCCATCAGCCGGTGCGAGACGACCTCGGCGTCCGCCGGGTCCTGCCTGAGGGTCCTGATGAAGGTTCGCGTCCACCGCATCGTCCACTCCTCCCGTCAGCCGCGCCGGCGCGCGCCGCTGACCGTTCTCAGCTGTCCCAGCCGCCGGACGTGGCCCAGCAGCTCGTGATCGAGACCCGTGCCGGCCCCCGCCTGGGCCGCCTCCAGCGCCCGTTCCGCGCCGGACACGTCACCGGTCTCCAGCCGGGCGGCCGCAAGTTGCCGGAGCAGGCCCGGCTCGGGCGCGGCCGTGGTGGCCTGCTCCAGGTACCGCACCGCCTCCCGGAACCGTCCCCGGCGCAGCGCGATGGCGCCCAGCGCCCCCAGCGGGAAATGCCGGAGCTCCCGGGGTGCGGCGTCCAGTGCCTCCAGGGCGAGCTCCCACGCCCGTCCCAGGTCCTCCCCGAGCTCCGCCTCGACGAGGGCGAGCTCGTAGGAAGCCAGGGCGCGGACGAGGGGGTCGGCACCGCGCCGGAGCACGCTCTCGGCGATGCGCCGGGCGCTACGGAGCCGGCCCGCCTGCCGGAGCCCCTCGAGCAGGGCCACGACACCGGCCGCCGCGAACGGCGAGGCACCGTCCCGGTCCAGCCGGAAGACGCGGCGCGCCTCCGAGACGGCCAGCCGGGCGTCCCCGAGCGCCGAGGCGAGGAGGGCGGCGATGGCCGCCAGCGACGGCTCCTCGGGGTTCAGCCGCGCGGCGGTCTCGTACAGGTCCAGCGCCTCCTCCGGGCGGCCCCGTTCGAGAAGCATCTCGGCCCGCGCCGCCAGCCTGGCAGCCTCGGGCGGGAGCGGCCGGTTCGGCTCCAGGGTCAGGAACCGCACGGTCTGCTGGTACTCGAGCCGCTGGGGGTCGAGGTCGAGCACGTCGCGGAACGTAGCCAGCGCCTTGCGGGTCCAGCCGCGCCGGAGGTACGCCAGCGCCAGCTGGTAGAGGGCGTCCTCGAACTGGGGCACCTCGGCCACGGCGCGCTCGAGCTCCGCGATGGCACGCCCCGTCCGGCCGAGCCGCAGCTCGCAGACGCCCTTGAGGTACCGCGCCTCCACCATGTCGTCCCGTTCGAGCGCCCGTGCCAGCCACGGGAGGGCGTCGGCGGGCCGGTCCCGCATCAGCTCGAGGGCGCCGAGGGAGAACGCCGGGAGGAACGATCCCGGTTCCTGACGCTCCGCGGCGAGCAGCGACTCCCGCGCGGCGTCCCACAGACCGAGGTCCGTCAGCACGGTCCCCAGGTAGACCAGCGTCTCGAAGTGGGGTCCCCGTAACTCGAGAACGCGCTCGAAGGCGGCCCGTGCACCCTCGGCGTCGCCCGTCTCGAACGCCACCTCGCCGGCGAACGACCACAGCTCGTCGTTGCCGGGCGCGAGCCTGAGCAGCGATCCGAGGACCTCGACGGCGCGATCGGCGTCCCGGGCGGCCAGGGCGAGCTCCAGGGCCCGGAGGCCGCGCCGGAACCGGGGCGTGTCCGTCCCGTCGTGGACCGCCCTGGAGAGGATCCGCTCCGCGCGCTCGCCGAACCGGCGGAACAGGTCCCGGGAGAGGAGCTCCCGGTCGATCCGCCGTTCCCAGCCGGCCGCGATCTCGCTCGACGGCAGCACGCCGTGCTCCTCGAGCAGCGTGCCCAGGTTCTCCACCCCGGCCAGCGCCAGGGTCAGCCGGTGCTCGAGGTCGCCGATCCGCTCAATCGCCGAGCCCAGCGCCCGCGCCAGCTGCCGGTTCGACTCCTCGAGCGCCGTGATCCGCTCGAACAGGTGCTCCTCGTACTCCTCCTGGGCCGCCAGGAACACCTCCTCCGTCGGCTCCTCGGGATCCTCGACGACCCCGGAGACCACGAGCAGGCTGCTCCCGCACCGCCGGCACCGCTCGTGCCCCGGCGGGTTGGGCGCACCACAGAACTGGCAGAGGACGGAGCTCACCGCTCTCCGTAGTCGTAGAAGCCGCGGCCCGTCTTCCGGCCGAGGCGCCCCGCGTCCACCATCTTGATCAGAAGCGGGCACGGCCGGTACTTGGGGTCGCCCAGGCCCTCGTGGAGGATCCGCATGATGAAGAGACAGGTGTCCAGGCCGATGAAGTCCGCCAGCGTCAGGGGGCCCATCGGGTGGTTCATGCCGAGCTTCATGATCTCGTCCACGGCCTCGGGCGTCGCCACGCCCTCGTACACGGCGTAGATCGCCTCGTTGATCATGGGCATCAGGACGCGGTTGGAGACGAACCCCGGGAAGTCGTTGCACGGTACCGGAACCTTGCCCATCCGATTCGCAACGGCCTCGACGGTGGCGTAGACCTCGTCCGAGGTGGCCAGGCCCCGGATCATCTCCACGAGCTTCATCACCGGCACCGGGTTCATGAAGTGCATCCCGATGAACCGCTCGGGACGCTCGGTCACGGCGGCCAGCTTCGTGATGGAGATCGAGGAGGTGTTGGAGGCGAGGATCGTCTCCGGCGGGCAGACAGCGTCCAGCTGGCGGAAGATCTCCGACTTGATGTCGAACCGCTCCACGGCGGCCTCCACCACGAGCTGGGCCTTCGCGTGGTCGCCGAGGTGCGTTCCCGTCTCGATCCGGCCGAGGATCTCGTCCTTCTCGCCGGGCTCGATCAGCCCCTTCTTGATCTGACGGTCCAGGTTCTTCGAGATGGTCGCCATCGCCCGCTCGAGGATCTCCTCCTCGATGTCCGTCAGCACCACGCGGTACCCCGAGACAGCCGCCACGTGGGCGATGCCGTTGCCCATCTGACCCGCGCCAACCACACCGATTGTCTCGATCGCCATTGCCAACCTCCACTTGCCCCTGCGGGGGACCCGAGACTAGTGAGCACGGCCGGTCAAGTCAAGCGTCCGGCCCCAACGCCGTCTCGCCTCACTTCCGTCCGGTCGGCCTGATGGAGCGCGGGCTTCCGCCCGCATTCTCGTGGCTCGAACCGGGCTTGATACGAACACCGATCCCTGCGGGCCGAGACCCGTGCTCCATCGGGGCGCCATCCCTTTCGTGCCGTTCGCCACGGCGGCCCTGTGGTAGCATGGCTTCATGACACAGGCGGCCACTGCGGATCTCGACCGGCGCGTTGCTCTCCTGGAGGGTTGGAAGGAGAGCCAGGAGCCGTTCATCCTCTCGTTGAAGGACGACATCCGCGAGGTCCAGCAGCGGTTGACGGCGCTCCAGAGCCACATGGATCACCGCTTCTCCGACATGGAAAACGCCACCGCCGAGCTGCGCACCGAGCTCAAGGGCGACATCGCGGAGCTGCGCACCGAGCTCAAGGCTGACATCGCGGAGCTCTCCAGGCGAATGGACGCCCAGCGCGACGAGCTCAAGGCCGACATCGCCGAGCTCTCCGCACGCATGGACGCGCAGCGTGATGAGCTCTCCGCACGCATGGACGCCCAGCGCGACGAGCTCAAGAACGACATCGCCGAGCTGCGCACCGAGCTGAAGGGTGACATCGCGGAGCTGCGCACCGAGCTGAAGGCCGACATCGGCGAGCTCTCCGCACGCATGGACGCGCAGCGCACCGAGCTCAAGGGCGAGATGGCCCGGCTGATCCAGCGCATGGATACCCAGACCCGCTGGATCGTGGGCGTCCAGTTCCTGACCCTCCTCACCCTGATCGCCGCACTCCTCCGCCTGGCCCACTGAGCGCAACGCCGGTTTCCCCGCCACGGTGACTGACCCGTGTCAGCGGACGGCGTAGGGTGAGGGTGGAGGGGACATCCAGATTCCCGCACTGAGAGGAGCCTGGGTCCGTCATCCTATGGGTGATGAATACCAGGGGGTGACGGATGGCCAGGCTCCTGAGGAAGGATATCGAAGCGATGGTCTAGATGCGAGAGCAGGGAGTGAGTATTCGGGGGATTGCACGGGTGGCTGGGTATGAC
>Ga0256835_1001429_pt1 | contig 14374 bp, 6 predicted proteins | sample PIR30metaG_FD_185972 | JGI IMG/M metagenome (GOLD analysis project Ga0256835, IMG submission 185972) | Hydrothermal vent microbial communities from East Pacific Rise, Pacific Ocean - PIR-30 | ecosystem: Environmental > Aquatic > Marine > Hydrothermal vents | place: Pacific Ocean: East Pacific...
CCGTTCCCGCAAGGGCGCGAGGAGGAACTGACCTGGCGGTCGTGACGACGAAGCGGCCGCGGCGGGGGCGGTCCCGGGGTGCGAGACTCGCGGCCCCGTTCATCCAAAGTCGATGACCCGAACGCCCCCCAACGAAGCCCAGGCGGCCGGCAGCGACGCCGCAGGCGGCGCCAGCGCGTCGCACGGGCGGGGCGCGCAGCCCGCGCGAAGCGCGGGGGCCGGCCGCCGGTTCGCCCCATGGCAAGGCGGTTCCCCACGGGCTGCGCCGCCTTCACCGTCCGTGGCATCCCTGGTATAGTGCGGCGGTCCCCGGTCCCCCGGGAGGCGTGGAGGAAGCGCAGATGCGTCGAGTCACCCGCAAGAAGCTCAAGCAGGACGAGTTCGTCTCCATCGTCGACCAGATGATCCACTGGTTCTCGGAAAACTGGCGTCCCGTCGCCGCCGCGGCGGCAGCGGTGGTTGCCGTATTCCTCCTCTGGTGGGGCCTCTCCGCCTGGTCCGGCCACCGCACGGCGGCCGCGTCGGAGGCGCTCGCACAGGCCATGGAACAGCTCGACACGGCGCAGACGCCCGAAGACCGTGAGGATGCCGAGGCCGCCCTGCGGGAGGTGATCGACCGGTACGGCCGCACGGCTCAGGCCGACGAGGCGCGGGTCGTCCTGGCCCGCCTGCTCGCGGAGGACGGGAAGATCGACGAGGCCCGCCAGCTCCTGACGAAGGTGGCACAGAAGCGGAAGGACAGCCCGACGGTCCGCGTGGCGACGCTCGACCTGATCGGGATCCAGGTGTCTTCCGGTCAGGCGGCCGAAGTCATCCCCCAGCTCGAAGCGATGGTGACCGGAAAGGACCCCCGTCTCCCCCGGGACGTGGCGCTCTACGAGCTCGCCGAGGTCCATATCGCAGAGGGCAACCCATCCAAGGCGAAGGAGTACCTCCAGAAGCTGATGGAGGACTTCCCCGAGTCCCCGTACGCCAGACAGGCCCGGCAGAAGCTCCAGGAGCTCGGCTGAACCGTGTCGTTCGTCGAGTCGATCGCCCGGAAGCGCGACGGGCTGACGCTCGACCGGGAGGAGATCGCCGAGTTCGTCCGGGGCGCCGCCGAGGGGACGCTGCCCCCGGAGCAGCTCGCCGCCATGCTGATGGCGATCACCTGCCGCGGCATGACCCCGCGGGAGACGGCGGACCTGACCCAGGAGATGCTGCTCTCCGGAGACCGGTGGGAGCTCGCCTCGCTGCGGCCGGAGGCCGTGGACAAGCACTCTACAGGGGGCGTGGGCGACACGGTATCGCTGATCCTGGCGCCCCTCCTGGCCGCGGCGGGCGTCCCCGTGGCGATGATGGCCGGGCGGGGGCTCGGCCACAGCCAGGGCACGGTGGACAAGCTGGAGGCGATCCCTGAGTTCGAGTGCGGGACCGAGCGTGACTGGCTGCTGGCAGCCCTCGACTGGTGCGGGGCGGCGATCTCCCGGCAGAGCGAGCGGATCGCGCCGGCCGACCGGACGCTGTACGCGCTGCGCGACGTCACCGCCACGGTCCCGTCGCTCCCGCTGATCGTCGGCTCGATCATGTCGAAGAAGCTCGCTCTCGGCGCGGGCACCCTCGTCCTCGACGTCAAGTGCGGTGCGGGTGCGTTCCGCAAGACCCTCGAGGACGCCGTGGAGCTCGCCGTGGCCCTCCGCGGCGTGGCGCGTGACGCCGGCGTCGCCTGCGCGGCGCTGATCACGGCGATGGAAGAACCGCTGGGCCCCATGCTCGGCACGGCGTGCGAGGTCCGGGAGGCGCTGGCAGTCCTCGAAGGCGGGGGCGATCACCGTCTCCTGGAGGTGACCCTGGCGCTCTCCGAGGAGGCCATGGTGCTCCGCGGCCACGACCGTGCGGCGGCCCGTCGGACCCTCGAGGCGCGGCTGGCCGACGGCTCGGCCCGCGAGCGGTGGGACCTCATGGTCCGCGCCCACGGCGGGGACCCGGACCCATCCCTCCTTGCCCGGCCGGAGGCGGTCCACGAGGTGACGGCGGAGACCGCGGGATGGGTGCGGGCCGTGGACGGCGAGGCGCTGGGGTGGATCGCCGTGGAGATCGGGGCCGGGCGGCGGCGGCGCGGCGAGCCACTGGCCCACGGCGCCGGGGTCGAGGTGCTCGCCCGGATCGGGGACCGCGTCGAACGCGGCGATCCGCTCGGCCGGCTCCTCGTGGGCACACGTCCGGCCGACGTCGACGCCCTCGCCGCGCGGATGCGGACGGCGTTCGCCCTCGGTGACGAGCCGGTCGCCGCGCCTCCCCTCCTGCTCGGCCCGCCCGAGGCCGCGCGGGGCGACGCCTGAGATGCTCTACCGGCTGGAGGGGGTCCGCGTCCGGCTCGGCGGAACCGTCATCCTCGACGGCCTCGACTTCCAGCACAACCCCGGGGAGCACCTGGCCCTCGTGGGGCGCAACGGCTCCGGCAAGACCACGCTGCTGCGTCTGCTCTCGGGGGAGCTCGAGCCCGACGCGGGCCGCGTGCGGTTCGCCCGGGAGGCGCGGGTGGTCCGGCTCGACCAGCACTTCGACGCCCCGGAAGGCACGACGGTCCTCCAGTACGCCCTCCAGGCGTTCGAGCACCTCCACGCCCTCGAGGCGGAGCTCGACCGCACCACCGAGGCGCTGGCCGAACGGCCCGACGAGGAGGCGCTGCTCGAGCGGCTGCAGGAGCTCCAGGACGCCCTGGAGGGGAGCGGACTGTACCGGACCGAGGCCGAGGCCCGCGCCACCCTCGCGGCGTTCGGGCTCGGCGGCACGTTCCTCGACCGTCCCGTGGAGGAGCTCTCCGGCGGCCAGCGGACGCGGCTGGCGCTCGTCCGGGCCCTGCTCTCCCCCGGCGACCTGCTGCTGCTCGACGAGCCCACGAACCACCTCGACCTGTTCGGGGCGGCAGCGCTGGCCGGGATCCTGCGGGAGCACCCCGGTGCCCTCCTCGTGGCGACCCACGACCGGGAGCTGATCGACCGGATCGCCCACCGCGTCGTGGAGGTGGAGAACGGCCGGCTGCGCCGGTGGCCCGCCGGGTACGAGGCGTACCGGAGCGCGAAGGAGCAGGCCGTGGCGGCGGACCTCCGGGCGTGGGAGCGGCAGCAGGAGCACATCCGCAAGACCGAGACGTTCATCCGCAAGAACATCGCCGGCCAGAAGACCCGCCAGGCCCAGGCCCGCCGCAAGGAGCTCGAGCGGCTCGATCGGCTCGAACGACCCGCCGCCGCCGAACCGCCCCCGGCGTTCGTCTGGCGGGAGGTGGCGCGCAGCGGCGACGTGGTGCTCTCCGCCGAAGCCCTCGCCGCCGGGTACGGGGGCGTCCCCGTCGTCCGGGCGGAGACGCTCGCCCTCCGGCGCGGGGACCGCGTGGCCGTCCTCGGTGGGAACGGCCAGGGGAAGACGACGCTGCTCCGGACTCTCGCCGGGAAGCTGCCGCCGGTGGAGGGCCGGGTGACCCTGGGGCACGGCGTCACCTGGGGGTGGTACGACCAGGAGCTCGCGGACCTTCCCGTCACGGGCACCGTCCTCGACGCCCTCTGGTCCGTCCAGCCCCGCTGGAGCCCGCAGGAAGTCCGCTCCTGGCTGGCCCGGTTCGGGTTCTCAGGCGACGACGCCGAGCTGGAGGTCGCCGGCCTCTCCGGCGGGGAGCGGGGCCGCCTGACGCTGGCCAGGATCCTGGCCTCCGGCCCGAACCTCCTGTTCCTCGACGAGCCCACGAACCACCTCGACCTGCCCACGTGCGAGGCGCTGGAGCAGGCGCTGGCCGCGTTCCCGGGCACACTTCTCGTGGTCAGCCACGATCGGCGGTTCCTCGAGCACGTGGCGACCCGCGCGCTCCTGGTGGCCGGCGGCACGGTGGAGGAGCACCGCGACGTGGCCTCGGCCATGGCCGCCGCCGGCGCCGGCCGGCCCGCGCGGCCGGGGCCTGCGGCCCCCGAACCACGAGAGGGCTCCCGCCGCAGCCCCCTCGCCGAGGAGGCCCGGAAACTGCGGCGCGACGTGGAGCGGCTGCGAAAGCGGGTGGCCGGGCTCGAGGCCGAGATCGAGGCGAACCACCGCACCATCGCGGAGGGGGAGGAGGCTATGGCGGACCGGCAGGTCTGGAGCGACCCCGTGCGGCTCCGGGAGGTCCAGGATGCCGTCAACGCCGCGCGGGAGGCGCTGCCCGGCCTCGAGGAGGCGTGGGCGGAGGCCGCGGAGGACCTGGAGGCGCTGGAGACGCGGCTCACTCAGGTCGAGCAGGAGCTCGGCGCCTGAACCACCCGGATACCCGGCTGATGGCGGTCCCGGACCGTGCGGTGGCACAATGGAGCGGATGAAGACGAATCACCGTGCCCGCCTCCTTCTTGCGATCCTTCTCCCGGCCCTCTTCGCCCCTGTGGCCCTTGCCGGACCGCCCATCCGGTGGATCGACGTCCGGGTGGAACGGGAGGGCGGGAAGGCGCCGCTGGCCCTCCACGTTCCCGCGAGCCTGGCTGGAGCCGCCCTGGGCGCCCTCGAGATCGGGGCGTGGAACAGGGGGATGGTCCACCTGGGGCCCTCTCCCGAAGGGCTCCCCGCCTGGAACGCCGTGCTGGCCATGCTCGCGGCGATGGAGCCCGGTCAGTCGCTCTCCCTCGAGGCGTCGGGCGTGCGGGTCCGGGCCCGGCGCGCCGGCGAGACGGTCAGGATCCATGCCGTCCGTGAGGGGGAGGCCCCCGCGGACCTGAGGATCGTCCTGCCGGTGGAGGTGCTCGCCGGGCTTGCCGTAGACGAGAACGGCGACCTCGACCTCCACCCGGTCCTCGACCGGCTCGACTCGTTCCCCCCCGGCGACGTCATCACCGGCCGGGACCGCGGGACCACGGTCCGGGTCCGGATCGACTGAACGGCCGGACGCTCATCCCCCGGCCGGGGCCTCCGCCTCCATGGCCGCCCGGGCGGCCTCCAGCGCAACGGCCGCCGCATCCTCCGGGGAGACCCGCCCGTCGAGGACCGCCCGCCGCGCCTCGCGGAGTCCCGCGCCGATGTGCGGTCCAGGCGGCAGCCCGGCCTCCACGAGGTCCCGCCCGCGGACGGGCAGCTCGAGCCGGGCGACCCGCTCCATCGCCTCCGCCATCCGGCGGCGGGCGGTCTCCTCCAGTTGGGCCATGGCGAGCAGCGCCGGCACCGGGCCCGTCCGTTCCACGGTCTCCGCGATCCGGCTGACGGGCGCGCCCTCACGGGAGAGCTCCAGGAACAACTCCGTGTCCGCCGGCAACGCCGCGAACGAACGGGCCACCCGGCCGGCCATTGCGAGACGCGCCGCCAGCCTGCCGGCGGCATCCTCCCCGGACCGGACGGCCAGCCCTCCGAGGAAGAGTGGCAACGGCTCGGGGGCCGCCCCGAGGCCGCCGAGCGTATACCACTCCACCAGACCTTCGAGATCGAGCAGGTACGAGTGCGCCGTTCGATTCCACTCGAGCGCTGCGTCGAGCGCGCCAAGCAGCCCGAGCTCCGCCAGCATCGCCAGCGATTCCGCCGGGTGCGGCTCCGCCAGCAGCAGCTCGAGCTCGCGGCGGAGGCGTTGCCCGGAGAGCCGCGTGAACACACCTTCCTCGATGGCGGTTCCGATCAGCTGCCGGGTGTCCGGGGCGATCTCGAACCCCAGCCGCCGCGCGTACCGCACCGCCCGGATGGCGCGGGTGGGGTCGTCGATGAACGAGAGGGAGTGCAGCACCCGGATCTCCCCCCGTTCCAGGTCACGCCGGCCGCCAAAGAAGTCCAGGAGCTGACCGTACCGGTCGCCGGAGAGCACCACGGCCAGCGCGTTGATGGTGAAGTCCCGCCGGTAGAGGTCCTGCCGGATCAGCGAGGTCTCCACTTCCGGCAGTGCCGCCGGCGTCCGGTAGAACTCGGTCCGGGCGGTGGCCACGTCCAGGTGGTTCCCGTCGGGAAGCGTCACGATGGAGGTCAAGAAAGGCGGGTGGGGGTGGGCCCTGCCACCGGTCTCCCCGGCCAGCGCCTCGGCGAAGACGATCCCGTCCCCCTCCACCACGAGGTCCACGTCCTCGCTGGGCCGCCCCAGGAGCAGGTCCCGCACCATGCCACCCACGAGATAGACCGGGGAGTCGAGCCGCTCCGCGACCCGCCGCACCACCGGGAGAACCTCTCGGACCCATTCCGGTGGCACCTCCCGGAGCAGCCGAGTCACCCCCTGGCTGACGAGGCGCGCCCCGGCCATCCGGTTGTCCAGGGAGAGACCGGCCCGGCGCTGGTGGTCGAACAGGTGCCGGAACAGCTGCATCCGGGTGACGACCCCGATGGGGCGTCCTTCCTCCTCCACCACCACGAAACGGTACGACCGTTCGAGGAAGAGGTCCCGGAGCTCTTCCAGCAGCGTCTCCGCGTCCACGGTGGGCACGCCTGGCTGCATCACCGCCGCCACCGGCCGGTCCGCCAGACCGTGCGCCAGCGCCCGGTCGAGGATCTGGCGGGTGACCACGCCGGCGAGCGCCCCGCTGCCCGTCTCGCGGACCGGGAGCGCGTTGACCTTGAGCTCGTTCATCCGCTCCTTGACGGCTGCAACCGTCTCCGACGCCGGAACGGTGAACAACCGCCGGCCGGCCACGTCCCGGGCAACGGCGAGCCGCGGCAGCTCCTCGGACAGCGCCTCCAGCAACCGCTCGCGCAACTCTACCGTGACGGCGCCGGTCACCCGTGCCGAGGCGGCTGCCGGATGCCCCCCGCCCCCGAACCGGGCCGCCAGCTTCCCGGCGTCGAACCCCGGGACTCTGGACCGGATGATGACGTTGGTCTGGGGCGGATTCTGGATCAGCGCGATCCCGACCGGATGGTCGAACGTCTCCACCCACCGGTGGACCACGTACGCGGCCTCCTCGTGGTACCGGTCCACGTCCACCGCCGCGATGGCGACACGAACCCCGTTGACGACCCGCTCCTCCGTCGCCTCGGCCAGCCGCCCGAGGAGCTCGAGCTGGGACGGCTCGAGCCCCTTGGCAACCCACCGACGGACCCACTCCAGCGAGGCGCCCCGCTCCAGGAGCCATGCGGCCGCCCGGTGGTCTTCCGGCGTCGTCTCGGCGTAGGCAAGACTACCAGTGTCCTCGTGGATCCCCATCAGGAGGAGCGACGCCTCCTCGGGGCTCGGCTCGATCCCACGTTCGTCCAGGAGCGAGACGATGATGGTGGAGGTCGCGCCGGCGGACCGGGACAGGTCCTCCTCGGACTCGATCCCGCCCTCCGATGGAGGATGGTGATCGATCAGGGTCACGGGCGCGTTCGCCGCCTCGATCAGCCCCCACACCTCACCGAGCCGGCTCGGGTTCCGCGTGTCCACGACGACGGCGTGTCCCACCATGGCCTTACGGGCCTCCCGCAGCCGGAGCTCCTCGAAAGTGAACCCGGACTCCTCCAGGAACCGCCGGACCGCGAGCTCCAGCGAGCCCGGGAACAGAACCTCGTGCTCCGGGAACAATCGCCGAGCCACCACCGCCGCGGCGAAAGCATCGAAGTCCGCCGTCAGGTGCGTAGTGATGATCCTCACCGCCCCATTGTACGGCCGCAACGGAGAAAACCGTGTCCCTTGTAATGTTGAGCGATGAAAATGGGCGTCCCGTTGAGGGACGCCCGTCGTGTTTCGCCGGAGATGGTGCCTACGGGCGGTTGTTGCCGTCCGAATCGGAACCGGTGGGTCCTTCCACTCCCCCGGTCACCTCGGTGACCAGGTAGTAGTGATCGCCGGTGGTGGTCGGGGTGATCTCGGCCCGCAGGTACCCGTTCCAGGTCCCGCTGGTGATCTTGGTCGTGGCCACTCCGGTGGCCAGCGCCGTGTGGTTGTAGAAGCTGCCGATGGAGCCCTCGTAGACGTTGTAGCTCGACGCCCCCGTGATCTCCTCGAAGTACAGGTAGTACCCGGTCGATGAGGCGTCGTCCCGCACCAGGACGGCCGGATGGGCACTCGACGGTGCCGAAACCTCCGACACCGACTGGCAGCTCCCGCCGGGCACCACCGCCTCAATCTTGACCTCATCGATGTACCAGCCCTCGCGGTTGATCGAACAGTCGGAGATCGCCCGCCACGCCAGCCAGATCGTCTGTCCGGCAAGGTCGCTGAGATCCACCGTGACCTGCTGCCACGACCCGATATTGTCGGTCCATGTCTCCACACCGCTCGTCGTCCCCGAGGGTGGACAGTAGTCCGAGAGCGTTCCGTTGTACGAGATTGCCGAGATGTACGGCCCGTTTCCAGGATCGGTATCCGGGATCTGACCGTACCCTGACGTGGCCGATGTCGTGGAGTACATCAGCATGGCGCCGTCGTAGTTGTTCTCGAAGTTTCTCCACTCCCAGAACGACAAGGTGATCGACGTTGCGTTCGATGGCAGGACGAATCCGTTCATCCCGCTGCTTGAACAGTCGCCAGTGGAACCGTCGCACCCCGCGATGATCGCGTCGTTTCCGTCGATCGTGTAGACCGCATCACTGTTGTCGACGCCGTCCCCGAAGTGGGCCGAGTACGTCCCGTTGTGTGCTTTCCGGTCGGTCACTGCCCAGTCGTTGCCGTCGTTCCCGTCATCGGAGAACGTTCCGCCGATCCAGGAGTGTCCAGTTGGCGTTGGAGATCCCTCGAAATCGTCTGCAAACACCGTCTGCGTCGTGCTCCCTCCGCCGGACACCGTTCCGGACTGCTCGACAGTGTTCGTGTCCTCCGCGCCATTGGAGGTATCCACGGCGCGGACCACGTAGTAGTAGGTCGCGCCGCCCGTCAGGCCGGAGTCGCGGTACGTCGTAGAGGTCAGCCCCGCCACGATGCGGTTCGCCGCCGATGGCGTGAACCCGGATGTGGTGTCACGGTAGACGTTGTAGCCGACAGCCCCACACGCTGCCGTACCGGCGTTCCACGAGAGGTCCAGCGCACACGAACCATCCGAGGGGTTCGACACGCTCTGGATCCCACCGAACGTCGGCGCCGTGCCGGCATCGACGTTGGTTGCGGAAGCGGTCGCCGTGTTGCCGTCCGCCGTCCCACACCCGTTGACCGCCCTGACCGAGTAGCTGACCGAGGTTCCCACGGGCGCACTCGTATCCTGATAGGAAGTTGTGCCCTCGGAGACCGATGTCACCAGCTTCCCATCCCGATAGATCTGGTACTGCCGGGATCCAGCACCGCCGTCGCCCCAGTCAGTCGCCGCAGACCAGGTGACGTCGATTCCGGTCGTTCCACACGAGTCGTGGTCCGTGGCAGCGGTCACACCGCCAAAGCTCGGCGCCGTGCTTTCGGCGTCCGTCGCCTGGGCCGTGGCGCCCCCGTCGTTGGCACACCCAGTGCCGTTGACGGCCACGATCCGGTAGGTGTACGCCGTTCCCGCAGTTGTGGTCGTATCGTCCCACGTGTAGCTCGTCTGTCCGTTGGGCGGCCCGCTGCTAACTACAGTCCAGCTCCCCCCACCATTGGTGGAGCGCTCGATCCGATACTGGCGTTGATCGGTGTTCTGACCCCCGTCGTTCCAGTCGGAGACGGCAGGCCACGTGATCCGGATCCCCGAGGCCTCGCAGGTGGAGATGTCCGTGGCCGAGGAGATCCCTGCGAACACCGCACCGTAGACCTCGTCGGCCGCGGACTGGTTCGCTCCGCCGTCGGAAGCGTTGCCGCACCCGTTGACCGCTTCCACACGGTAGGTGTACGTCGTGCCGTTGGTCCCGCCCGTGTCCGTGTAGTTCGTCGCCGTGGCCGCGACACTGGTCACCAGCGTGCTGTCACGGTAGACATTGAACTTCCGGTTCCCCGTGGAGACGCCGTTGTCGCCCCAGTCGGATGGCGCGTTCCAGGAGAGCGCCACCCCGGAGTCGGCGCAGCTGTCCACGTCAGCAGCCGAGACGATCCCGCCAAACGTAGGCGGCGCCGAGACCTGGTCCATCGCCTGGGCCGTCTTCCCGCCGTCCGCGGTCAGGGAGCAGCCGTTGATGGCCTCCACGCGGTAGGTATACGTCGTGCCGTTGGTCCCGCCCGTGTCGGTGTACGAGGTGGCCGTCGCCGCCGCCGTGGTGACGAGAGTCGAGTCACGGTAGATCCGGAACCCGCGGCCCGACGTCTCACCGTTGTCGCCCCAGTCGGACGGTGCGTTCCACGTGAGGTTCACACCGGTGTCCTGGCACTCGTCATCGTCCGCCGCCGAGACGATCCCGCCGAACGTCGGGGCACTGCCCTCGGCGTCGGTGGCCGACTGGGCGGAAGAGTCCGTGGTGCAACTCCCGCTGACCGCCCGGACGACGTAGGAGTGGGAGCTCGTGTCACCGGGATCGTACGTCGCCCCGGACGAATACCCGGTCACCACCACCGTGCCGTCCCGCAGCAGGTCGTGGCTCGACGCTCCGGAACCCGCCGTGTAACTGACCTGGATCCCATCCTGGGTACAACCGGACACGTCCGAGATCCCAGTGATGACGGGCTGGCCCGGCGTATTGTCCTCGTCCGTGGCGCTCTGGGAGGCGCTGTCTGTGGAGCATGTGCCGTCCAGCGCCCGAATGACGTAGGAGTGGGAGCTCGTGTCGCCAGGATCGTAGCTCGACCCCGAGCTGAAGTTCGAGACGGCCAGCGAGCCGTCCACGTACAGATCGTGGCTCGACGCACCCGACCCCGCCGTGTACGTGATCGTTACCCCGCTCTGGTCACACGGATCGTCGTCGGTGATCGAGTCGATCACAGGCTGCCCTGGATCGGTGCAGTTGCCACCGGTGGTGCAGTCGTTCTGCTTCGTGATCTGGAGTGACCAGCTATTCAGCGTTCCAGTATCGGCATTCGCGTTATCCGAGATGAACACGGTCCATGTTCCGTTCATCGCCTCACCGTCGAAGTCGGACATGGAACCCGGTCCATCGGGAGCTGTCTGGGAATCATAGGTCGTCTTGATGTCGTCGGCGCCACTCCCGGTCCGGTTGTGGAGCCGTACCGTGGTCCCTGCGGGCGAGGTCAGCTCGACAATGAGGTCTCCGATCCAGGTGTGGGAGATGTCCACCGTGACCAGGATGTCGGTGATCGATCCGGTGTCCGCGATGCTGAGCGTCGACGACACACCGTTCGAGTTGTTGTCTGGAATGCTCTTGGGTACGTCGGAGCTGTTGTACGTCGTGGTCCCCGAACCCGGTCCAGTCGGCACCCCGGACTTCTCCACCGTGTTGCTCTCCTCGGTACTCGTGGAGACGTCCACCGCACGAACGATGTAGTAGTACGTGGTCCCCGAAACCAGGCTATCGGTATCGGAATAACTCGTCGTGGTCACACCCGTGGCGATCCGGTTCGACGAGGACGGGGCAAACCCCGATGTCGTGTCGCGATAAATGCTGTAACTGACCGATCCACAGGGGCTCGAGGCCGCGGTCCAGGAAAGATCGAGTTGACAGGTCGAGGCTCCCGGGTTGGTCACCGAGTCAAGACCGTTGAAGCTCGGCTCGGTCGTCCAGGTAATCTGCGTGTCGTTCGCATCCTGGATCCCTTCCGTACAGCCGGAACCCGTCACCTTGCAGTTGTAGGTGTGGGTTCCCGTCTCGTTGGCGGAGTAGGTTGACGACGTGGCACCGGAGATTGCCGAGCCGTCCCGGTACCACTGGTAGGTGAACGGTGTGGTCCCCCCGGTGGTGTTGGCTGTCAGGGTCTGCCCCGTGCCCGTGCAGAGCGTCAGCGGTCCGTTCGGAGTAACGTCCACGTTGGTCGGGTTGCCCGTGCAGCACCCCGTCGCTGCGATGGACGTCGAGGCGTAGTCCTTGGAGATCCCGCACTGGTTGATCGCCCTGATGAAGTAGGTGTGGCTGTTGCAATCACCGGGGTCGAAGTCGGAGATCGAGGTCGTGGTCCACGAGATGTTGTCCGTGTCCAAGGATCCGTCCACCCAGAGCTGGTACTTGCGCTGGGCGTTGTCCTCGTTCCCATCACCCCAGTAGACGTCGGGCGCGGCCCACGAGATGTCCACCGTCCCGTTGCCGTTGTTCGTCACGTTGGTCGGCGGCAACTGGGGGTTCGTCCCCCGCTCGGTCCAGTGGGCGGGCTCCGAGCAGATCTTCCTGACGATGATGTTCTCCTCGCCCCCACCGCCGCGGCGATCGATCCATAACGGCCATGCCACACCGTCGTAGACGTCCAGTCCGTTGTAGTCGCCCCGCTCGAACGTCGATGCGCCGGCGGTCCGCTCGTTGCCGGCCTCTGTGGCAACCACCATCTCTTCCCACGTCTGCCCGCCGTCCTTCGAGCGTTTGACGACGTAATGCGTCGTCTGCCGATCGGCGGCACTCCCCGGGTTCAGGCTCGAGCGGTGGTAGCTGACCCAGATCGAGCCGTCCACGGGATCCACCCGCATGTACCCGAGGAAGTTGTCAACCCTGTTGCCATCGCCCGACGTGATGTTGGTCAGCTGGGAAAACGTTGCCCCCTCGTCATCCGAGTGGGTGAGGAACAGATCGTAGTTGCACGTACTGTTCCAGTTGGCGTCCCAGTTTGCGCAGGACCACCCTGACTCCGTCCCACATGCACCGCTGAACATGGCCATCATCACGTAGACCCGGCCGTAGAACGGTGACCCCAGCGCCCGGTCCACGTCGACGTACGGCTGAGCTGCAACCCCCCGCTGGCACTGGGAGATCAGCTTGTTGGACCAGGCACCGTTCCGCGAGGCCACGGTCTTGGCCGAGGGAGCAGTCCACGTGGCTCCACAGTCACTGGAACCGGCTATCTTGAACGTCGAATCGCCGTGGTTCTGCCAGACCACGTAGACATGCCCGTCGGCGGCCACGTTGATGTCCGGCGTGATCGCCTGGTAAGTTCCTGTCAGATTGGTCACGTTGCTCCACGTGGCACAGTCGTCAGTGGAGCGCGCAACCTTCTCCTGGTTGGAGTTGTGCCAGGTGATGTAGATATTCCCGTAACAGGCGTTGGTGGCGTCCGCCGTGCCATCACCGTTAGAGTCGTAGTGCTCGGTGTTGTCCACCACGTGCCACTGCCGGTCCTCGGAGGTTTGGGAACCCGGCCGGCCGCAGTCCGACCAGGTCGAGCCGTTGTTCGAGGAGTGGCGCATCATGACGTACGTCTCACCACACTGGCCCGTGTTGCACCCGATCTTCGAGTGGTAGACCTCCCCGGTGGACCTGGAGTAGTAGCTGACGGGGTCGCATTCCCAGCTCGACCCATTGTTGTTGCCAACCTGCGTGCTCAACCAGTTCTGGCCCCAGTCCGACGTCGACGCGATGTGGTCCGAGGTCTCCCCGCCACCTGCCGGACACGATGAGGCCATGATCTGGTTCTCGCTGGCGTGGTTGATGGCGATGTTGACCTCGCCACGGTCGGAATTGTCGGCGGTTGTCAGATCGCGGTCAGAAGCCCAGGAACTCGAGAGGGTCTTCTCGTCGGGAGGCGAGGCACCGGCCGACCTCGCATACTCCTCCAGGATCTTCGAGCAGTCGGGCCGCTTGCCGGTCTCCTCATACCAGTGGTCGTACGCCTCTCGAAGGTAATGGGGGTACTGTACCGGCCCCGAGGTCGCCTGGGGCACGGTACCGGGGTTGCGCGATTCCACCTGCTTCCGCTCGGCCCTGTACTGGAGCCGCTCCTCGATGGTCAGGAGCTGAAGATCGTCGAAGTCATCCTTCGGCAGACCGTACTGGGTGGCGTCGATCCGCTCCACGTACCGGTGGTACCAGAGCAGATCCTGTATTGCTTTCAGATCGGTTCGCTCCTGGCATTCCGCGTACTTCTCCAGCACGTCCGGCGGGTAATCGTTGCTCTGCGCGGCGATCGTCCCGGAGAACATCGCAGCACCCACCACCGCAAGCACCAGGGTCCAAACCTTCTTCATGAAGCCCTCCATCCCACTTTCATCCGTACCCGGCACCACCCGCCGGATACTTTCTCGTCCTCTCTTCCGCCACCCATCCCGGAAGCCACGGCATCCGCACCGGCCTCCGGTTCCTCCGGTGCTCGATCCGCTCTGGTTCCCCAGGAAGTGCCGTCGGCGGAACCTCTTGCTTCGTTTCTACCGTGAACGATTCCCTCTGTCAACCAAGAGGAGCAAAGAGAGTCCAATCAGACACCCCTATGAGAACCAGCAGAACCGTACACGCCACAAGTCGTCCACTCACCACATGAAGGAAGCGGTAGGGGTACAGCATTCCCCAACAATCTGCGAAAACAACTGTTTGGCAACCCAAGAACGACGACACGGTCTCCTCTCGTTTACCCACGTACCGGAGAAAGGACCAGCGATGGCACCAGATAAAGGGAAGGCCTATAACAGAAAAGGGGCGAGAGTGGGTATGGCTGTCAGTGTCCCGCCGATATGGCTTGACAGGGTATGCCGCCCACTCTCGCGAGCCATGGGTGCTGCCTGATAAGGCCTTTGCC
>Ga0256835_1001430_pt1 | contig 14374 bp, 15 predicted proteins | sample PIR30metaG_FD_185972 | JGI IMG/M metagenome (GOLD analysis project Ga0256835, IMG submission 185972) | Hydrothermal vent microbial communities from East Pacific Rise, Pacific Ocean - PIR-30 | ecosystem: Environmental > Aquatic > Marine > Hydrothermal vents | place: Pacific Ocean: East Pacific...
TTTTTGAGGCATATCTTGATCTACCGGAGTATGGAGAGCCATCTTATAAAAGTGCCAAAAGGTATATAAACTGGCTTAAGAACCATTCCACCTTATTCAAAGTTGCATTTTATAACGGAGAGATCGCAGGATTTGTTGTTGCAGATGCAAACTGGAAAGATCTTTACGGACGTGATGTTGGAGAGATTCACGAACTTGCTGTAAGAAAAAAGTTCTGGGGAAAAGGTATAGGAAAAACTCTTCTTGAAGAGGCATTAAAACATCTTAAAGAAAAAGGAAAAAAAGAGATAGGATTGTGGGTCGGAAGAAAAAACAGGAAAGCTATAGAGTTTTACAAAAAATACGGCTTCAAGATAGAGGAAAGCTACCGTGACTGGCTGAGAATGGTAAGAAGGGAGTAAAGGACAGCTGTATTGGATTTAAGCTCCTCTACCGTTATGTATTCCCTTTCCGTATGACAGTCAGCAAGGCTTCCAAATCCAAATATAACACACTCTATCCCAGCTTTTTTGAAGTTCGCAGCATCTGTCCAGGAAGGCATAACACCTGTTTGAGGCTCTTTTCCTATTACTGCCCTGTACGCCTGACACAGCTTTCTGAAGATAAACCCTTCTGGAAATGATATAAAGTCTTCTTTATCAATACCTTTGTAATTTACATCAAGTTCCTTTTCAACAGTTCCCTTTATTAACTTTTCAAGTTGATCTGCCTTTTCACCTTCATAAACCTTTATCTCAGCAAGAACCTCAGCTTCATCCGGTGTTGCGTAATGCTCCCATCCTGATCTGAAACTGAGTATATTTACCTCTCTTCCAAGCCTTGATTCTATCCTCTTAATGGCTGAAAATACTTTTTTAACGGGATTATCCGCCCTTTCAAACTCAGATGCATGGTATGAATCTGACTTAACTTTAAGCTTAAACTCTACAGTTCCCATCTGTTTTACACATATCTTTCCGTAAGTAGGTTCAAGAACTACGGCATAATCAATACCTTCCAGATTATTAACAAGAACTTCAGAACCGAGGGCTGAGTTCTGCTCTTCATCTACAGTAAAGGCCAAAGATACAGGTATCTCTCTATCCGGATATCTATCCCTGAAAAGATCAAGGGCCACTATAAGTGAAGCTATAAGACCTTTTGTATCAGCTGCACCTCTCCCGTATATCTTCCCATCTATCTCAACAGGTTTAAAAGGATTCTTCATCCTGATAGGTGGAACTGTATCAACATGTGTGTTTATAAGAACCGGCCTTGATGGGTCTATACTTATAAGATTGTAGTCCTTATCCTTTACAGGCTGTTTCTCAAATTGTATATAATCAAGTCTTTTCTCAAGATATTCCAGGATCTTGCTGAACTCTCTGTGACTTGGGATGGATATAAGATTAAAAAGTTCTTCCTTTACCGCTTCCAAAGTTTTCAAACTGAGTATCTCTGTTCTTTCCATGGATCACCAAGAATATGGTATCCTCTCTGTTCCCAGAAACCAGGTCTGTTCTCACTTAAAAACTCTATTCCTGAAACATGTTTTGCACTTTTCCATGCATAAAGTTTCGGAACAACGAGTCTCAGCGGAAATCCATGATCGGCAGGGAGAGGTTTATCAAAAAGCCTGTATGCAAATATAACATCTTCATCAAAAAAGTATTCCAGAGGGATGTTTGTTGTATAACCGTCCAGTGAGTGTATCATAACAGCCTTAGCTGTATCTTTTATCTTTACCAGTTTTTTTATCTCTAAAGACTGAAATCCTGTCCATGAGACATCAGGGCAGCTCCATCTTGTCACACAGTGAAAGTCAGCTATAAGATTTACTTTCTCAAGGTCAAGTATATCTTCCCATGTAAGAACAATCTCTTCCTCAACCTCACCGAATATTCTCAGTCTGTAATGTGAAAGATCTGTATCAGGAGGGTCTGATATGCCAAGGACATGCAACTTGTTTGTCCAGTGCTGACCAGGAGGAAGTCTGTCAGGCCTGCTGTTTATAGGACTGACTATCTTTTTCATCTATCAGTTGTCTCCATTACACAGGTTACATACACCTGTTATGAGGATATCAATTCTATGAACTGTAAACTTTTTGCTGTTTACTTTCAGTCCTGAGATATCTTCCTTTTCAACATCAAAGATCCTTTCGCAGGATATACACTTGAAGTGATAGTGTTCATCAATCCTTCCATCAAATCTACTCTGCTTTCCGTCGTTAATCTCAATAATCTGTCCGCTCTCTTTAAGTATCTTCAGATTTCTGTATACAGTTCCGAGGCTTATATTAGGGATTTCCTTTCTGGCCTGCTCATAAATCCAGTCTGCTGTAGGATGAATGTTTGTAGATCTCAGGATATCAAGAATAATCTTCCTCTGGTAAGTATTTCTCCTTTTTACATCATTGCTTTTAAGCAATGTAACAACCTCTCCTTGTTTATTTTGTGTTATAAATATAATGACGAATATTAAGAATATATATGATTATTGTTATATTTTCAATAACATATAAAGAGGTAAAGAATGAGAAGGACAAAAATAGTTGCCACACTCGGTCCTGCAACAAGCTCCGAAGAGATGATAGAGAAGCTTATCCTCTCTGGAGTTGATGTTTTCAGATTCAACTTCTCACATGGGGATCACGAAACACATCTACAGAATCTGAAAAAAGTAAGGAGCATATCCGAAAAACTTGGAAAACCTATCGCTGTTCTTCAGGATCTTTCAGGACCAAAGATAAGAATTGGTGTTGTTGAGGAACCTTTTTACCTCCATTTTGAAGACAGGATAAGGATAGTAAAAGAAGAGGTTATAGGAAACAAAGAAAGAATAAGCATAAACTATCCTGAGGTTTTAGATCAGCTTGAGAAGGGTAGTTATATATACATATCTGATGGATCAATAAGGCTTCAGGTTGTTGACAAAGACGATGAGGGAATAACAGCAAAGGTTATCGTAGGTGGGATGGTTTCTTCAAAGAAAGGGGTTAACTTCCCAAATGTAAGGCTTAACATACCATCAATAACTGAAAAGGACAAAAAGGATATCAAGTTTGCCATAGAGGAAGATATTGATCTTATAGCTCTATCTTTTGTTAAAACAGCTGAAGATGTGATACAGGCAAAGGAGATAATAAGATCCTACGGAGGAGATACACCTTTATTTGCAAAGATAGAGAAGCATGAAGCTATTGAGAATATAGACCGGATAATAGAAGAGGCAGACGGAATAATGGTGGCAAGGGGAGACCTCGGTGTTGAGATAGATATGGAAAAGGTTCCTGTTCTCCAGAAGATGATAATAAAGAAAGCTAACGAGAAGGGAAAACCTGTCATAACGGCGACACAGATGCTGACATCAATGGTATCATCTCCAAGGCCTACAAGGGCTGAGGTTTCAGATATAGCAAATGCTGTTCTTGATGGAACAGATGCTGTTATGCTCTCAGATGAAACAACAGTAGGGAAGTATCCTTTAGAGGCTGTTAAAGTTATGGAGAGAACAATCTGTGAAACGGAAAAAGTGTATCCATTCTTTACAGAAAAAGAGCATGCACCTACAGACCCTTCTCTTTCTGTAGCTTACGCAAGTAACTCTCTTGCAAAAAATCTGAACGGAAAAGCCATAGCCGTTTTCACAAAAACAGGCAGAACTGTAAGAAATGTAGCGAAGTTCAGACCTAAATGTCCTGTTCTTGCTCTAACACATGACGAAAAAACCCTCAGAAGACTCAATATTGTCTGGGGAGTAAAACCCTATATGATAATTAAGGAGGAAAAAGATACAGACAGGATGCTGTGTGAGTTCATAGGAAAGGCATACACAGAGGATTACAGAACTGATGAGATAGTTATAACGCTAATAGGATATGTTGGAAGCATACCAGGTTCAACAAATATAATAAGGATACTTATGGAAGGTGACGTGAAACAGCTGCTTAAAGAGTGCAGAATCAGTCAATAACGATCTCAACCCTGTTTTTATTATTCTTCTTCGCTCTATAAAGGGCTCTATCGGCCCTTTTTATAACCTCAACAAGAAACTCTCCTTTTTTCAGCTCTGTTATTCCTATACTTACAGTAACATTAAAGTTCTCCTCAAATTTTATATTCTCTATCAGTCTTCTTATCTTTTCTGCAACAACCCTGGCCTGATCGATATCAGTTTCAGGGAAAAATATTATAAACTCCTCTCCACCCCATCTTACAAAAAGGTCCTTTTTTCTGATATTGCTTTTTATAACATCAACTATCTTTTTTAGAACCTTATCACCAACATTATGACCGTACGTGTCATTTATCTTTTTAAAATCGTCTATATCCATTATCATTAATGATGCAGGGAATATATCATTTCTGTTTATAATTGAGTTGTATATCGCTATAAATGATCTTCTGTTAAGTACCTTTGTAAGTGGATCATAATGAGCCTGGAACTCAAGCTTTCCTTTAACCTCTTTTTTAGCGATAATGACAAGTATTCCCAGCACAAGAAATGTAATAATACCGTTTATACTGAAGATCACGATGAAATAACTGATATTCTCCTCTGATAGTTTCTGATACCTATACGTAATCTCATTTGCCATATACCAGCATCTCTCAGAAACACCTATCAACCTCTCTGGATCAGCTCCATCATATATAAGCTCTTTAACATCTTCCCAGCATTTCTTCAGTTTACCTGCCTCAGAATGTCCTGAAGAGAACGGAAGATACAGATATTTCTCCTTCTCAACAAGATTTCTCATATAAAAATCAACTATATCTATCAGCTTTTCAGGTGGTGATTCCGTTAAGGAAAGTTTAACTATTCTCTGTATATTCCCCCTTATCTTTCCGGATAGATTTATAACCTCACTTGACTTTTTTATATTGTTCATCATGAAAAAAAGAAAGACATTATTTATGAGAATCAGACCTATCAGAACAAATATAAGAATAAAGATTTTTTTGGATATCTTTCCCATTATTAATCAGTTTATAGTTTAAATTTTTCTATTCTACGGTAGTATATAAAAATATTTCGTTTCAACTATTAATGATAATTAATATTAAAGTTTTTTTCCAATCGTTTTAATAAAAAAGATAAAACTGCTTTCCCTGAGAATGTAAGAAGATAAAAAGTAAACGACAATCCCTACAAGAACACCTCCAAAAACCTGAATGATGATAGAAGGTACAGCCTCTTTAAATATATAAACAGCAAAGGCCATAAAAAGTGAGGATGTAACAACCTTTATCATCGTTATCACAATATCATTTCTGTTAATCTTAAAATCAGATCTTTTATAAAGGTAAAAAAGTCCAGCCATTCCACCTATTGATGAGGCTGTTGCAAGGCCAAAAACGCCCCATTTCATAAGAAACCCAAGTAAAACGGCAAAAATTATACTCACACCAAGACCAAAAACAGTTGAGTTTAACGGGGTTTTCATATCTCCAACAGCAAAAAAAGCACTTTTAAAAGGTCTGGTCAACGCATAACCTGTAAGACCGATAGAGTATCCAACAAGAGCATAATACGTCATTAAGGTATCGCTTTCTCTGAACTCTCCTCTCATAAGAAGAAGCTGTATGATCTCCTTTCCCAGTACGATCATTCCAACAGTAGCTGGAATTGATATAAAGATAGCAAGCTTGATACCGTTGTTAAGATCTCTGTAAAAACCATCCATATCTTTTTCCGAGAAGTATCTTGACAGAGATACTAAAAGAGCATTCCCAAGACCTATAGCAAAAAGACCGAGTGGAAGCTGGAATATCCTGTTTCCATAGTAAAGGTAAGAGACGGAACCTCCCACAAGAAATGACGCGATAACAGTATCTATAACAAATGCAAACTGGCTCACACCAAATGAGCTGAAGGCAGGAATCATCCTTTTAAAAGTTTCCTTTATCCTTTGATGGAATCTGAAAGAAAAGCCGAGCCTTATACCCTCCCTGTAAGCGAATAAAATCTGGAGCAAAACCTGAAGGATACCTCCTGAAATAGCTCCAATCGCAAGTGCGTATATACCGTAATACTGGGACAAAAAAAGAGCAGAGATTATAAATGACAGGTTAAGTAGAGCAGGTGAAACAGCAGGTATAAAAAATCTGTCCCTCATATTGAGAAGTGCCATAAAAAAGGAAACCCATCCAACAAGAATAAGATAGGGAAAAACCATCCTTACAAGATTTACAGCTTCCTCAAAATTCCCCTTCTCAACAAACCCGGGAGCTATTATTCTCACAAAAAAGTCAGCAAACAGTATTACAAAAACCGTAATAAGGGAGATCAACAGTGTGTAATATGTGAAAAGTGAGGATGCGTATCTATTTGCTGATTCCTCGGATATCTTTTTCTCCTCTGTATAGATAGGAATAAATACAGCGTTAAAACTTCCCTCTCCTATGAGCTGCCTCAATGTGTTTGGAAGTCTCCAGGCAACAAAAAAGGCATCTGTTAAAGGATTTGCTCCAAAAATGAATGCTATAACAGCATCCCTTATATAACCCAGGATTCTGCTGATAAATGTGGCCGCAGAAAATACGGCTGTATTGAGGACAAACCTGTCTCTCTTCAACTAATCCACCTGAAAGGGTAAAAGATCACTCTTCCTCTTTCTTTGATGTTTCCGCAACACCAGGTTTTACCTTTATCTTAGAAACAAGGAAAACTCTCTCCCCATTTTTAAACACAGTTAATCTTATAGCGTAATCTCCAGATGGAACTATCTCACCCTGAAAATCCTTAAGATCCCAGCACCATTTTTTCTCCTCATAAGGCTTTATCTCCAGTATCCTCTGGGCTGCTATTGGTGAGAAAACTATCTTGTCAAAGTCCTCATCCTCAAAAACAGCCCATGGTGCTGAAGATGGAAGGTAGACAGCCTTATCAGAGTTGTTCACAAGATGAAAGCATACCTTCTCATCTTTATTGATAATTTCTTTCTCTGGCTTAAATTCTAATTCTCCAGTTAGATTTGCGAAAGATAATGAGAAAATAAGAATTGTGTAAAAAACGGACAGCTTAAACTTTCTCATCTAAAACCCCTTAATATTATAATTAAATCTCTGACAGTTTTAAATTTTATATAAAAATAAAAAAATTTCAAAGGAGAAAGTATGTACAGGGTTGCGATTGTTGGGAGACCTAACGTAGGAAAGTCTTCCCTCTTTAACAGAATTATAGGAAAGAGAAAGGCTATAGTTGAGGATATCCCGGGTGTTACAAGGGACAGGATTGTATCTACAGCAGAATGGAGAGGTGTAACATTTGAGGTTGTGGATACTGGAGGTTATATAGAAAGTGATAAGGACACCTTTGCCCCATACATAAGAAAACAGATAGAAAAGGAGCTTGAACTGTCCGATGCGTTTATACTTGTTGTTGACGGTAAAGAAGGCCTTACACCTGCGGATAAGGAGATAGCAAGAATACTGCACAGAACGGATAAACCTGTTTATGTTGCCGTAAACAAGATAGACAATCCTGAGATGGAAAAGGCTATTTATGAGTTTTATGAACTTGGTTTTGAAAAGGTCTTCCCTGTATCATCCATACAGAAGTACGGCGTTGCCGATCTTTTAGATGCTGTTGTTCAGGATATACCTGAGTACGAAAGGGAAGCATCAAAAGAGGTTGGTGAAAAGGAAGAAAAGTCCGATGTAATAAAGGTGGCTATAGTTGGAAAACCAAATGCAGGTAAATCTTCTCTTCTTAACGCCATATTAGGTGAGGAAAGGGCTGTAGTCTCAGAGATACCTGGAACTACAAGGGATGTTGTTGACACCCTTTTTGAGTGGAAAGACCAGAAATTTCTGTTCCTTGATACAGCAGGACTTAGAAAGAAATCAAAGGTTGATTACGGGATAGAGTTTTTCAGTATTGGGAGAACACTTGATGCTATAAAAAAGGCTGATGTTATCGTTCATGTTATTGACGCACAACAGGGAGCAACAGAACAGGACACAAAGATAGCCCATCTCATACAGAAATACACAAAACCAGCCGTTATAGTCATAAACAAGATAGACACTGTTCCTCCAAAAAGCGAGGTCCTAAACAGAATAAAAAATCAGGTAAGGGAGAGACTCTACTTCATACCATACGCACCTATTGTTATGACATCTGCAAAGAACAGAAAAGGAATAAAACAGCTCTTAAAAGAGATAACAGACGTTTACAACCAGTCTTGGAAAAGGGTTGGAACAGGCCAGCTTAACAGAGCTATAAAACAGATACTCTCCCTCAGACAGCCTCCATCCTACCATGGAAAACCTCTAAAGATATACTACGCCACACAGCTTGAAGGAAAACCTCCATGTTTTCTCCTCTTTGTTAACCATCCTGAAGGATTCAAGGAGCATTTCCTCAGATTTCTTGAGAACAACCTTAGAACTGTCTTAGGTTTTGAGAAGGCACCTATAAAGCTTCTTCTTAGAGGGAAGGAAGAGAGGAGAGATTGACTTTCCTTTTCATTACAAATAAGTTAAAAATGGGAGGGAAAGTATGGAAAAAGGCTCAAATCTTATAGTTGTATCTGCCGTTCTGCCTATACATATAAAAAAAGAGGACGGAAGGTATACCGTTCATATATCACCTGGAGGGCTTGTCACAGCATTAAAACAGGTATTACACAAGAGGAAGGCACTCTGGATAGGATGGGCAGGTTCTGAGAAGATAACCCCAAAGATGAAAAATCTTATATTTGAGGAAGGTAAAAAGGAGGGATTTCTTTTATACCCTATATCACTGACAGAAAGGGAGATAGACCATTTTTTTAACGGTTTTTCAAACGGGATAATATGGCCTATGTTCCATACATTCCAGTATTTCTGCAGATTTGAACCTGAATACTGGAAGGCTTACCAGGAGGTTAACAGAAAGTTTGCAAGGTATATAAAAAGTATATCCACAGAGAAGGATCTTGTATGGGTACATGATTACCATTTCTTCCTTCTTCCTCAGTATATTGAAAATCTTGGACTTAAAAGGAAGACAGCATTTTTTCTTCATATACCTTTCCCAAATCCAGAACTTTTCTTTAAGATCCCCTGGAGGGTTGAGATACTAAAAGGTATGCTGAGATACGATCTTATAGGCTTCCACACATTTATAGACAGAAAGAACTTTCTTGACTGTATAGATGAGCTTGTTGAAGGTGTTAACATTCTGTCAACAGAACCTGTTACAGAGATACTTTACGAGGGAAAAAAGATAAAGATAGGAGTGTTCCCGATAAGTGTTGATTTTAACTACTACAGCTCCCTTTCAGAAAAATCAGAAAAGAGCAGATTCCCTTTTAAAGATCTGAAAGTTATCCTCGGTATTGACAGACTTGACTACACAAAGGGACTTATACAGAAGATAAGATCCTACAAAAGGTTTCTTGAGAAATATCCAGAGTTCCATAAAAAGGTTGTTCTCGTTCAGGCTGTAGCTCCAAACATAAAAAAACTTCCTGAATACGACCAGTTAAAGGTTGAGCTTGAACATCTCATAAGTGAAACAAATGGAAGATTTGGAACCCCTGACTGGACACCGATATACTACTATCCAAGAAGAATGCCCTTTGAGGATCTTATCAACTACTACAGATTTTCAGATATATGCTGGGTAAACTCAATTAAAGATGGGATGAATCTTGTAGCAAAGGAGTATATAGCCTGTCAGATTGAGAATAAAGGAGCTCTCATGCTGAGCGAGTTTACAGGAGCAGCAGCTGAGCTTAGAGATCATGCCTGCCTCGTTAATCCTTATGACATTGAAGGCTGTGCAGATGCTCTGTACAGAGTCCTTACAAAAGATTCATCAAAAAAAGAGTTGAAGATGCAAAGGATGAGAGAACATATCAAGCATTACGATATCTCCTGGTGGGGAAACACTATGCTTGAGACAGCATTTGGAAAGAAGATAATAGACTTCCCGGAGCTTGAAGAAGATATTCCCCTGCACGAGCTATCAAAGAGCTTTTGAGTCAATAATAAATGTAACAGGTCCATCATTCTCTATAAAAACCTTCATATGAGCAGCAAAAACACCTGTCTTTACAGGAATATACTCAGAAAGCCTTTCAACAAACCTCTGATAAAGCTCTTTAGCCCTTTCAGGCTCTTCAGCGTTATCAAAGGAAGGTCTTCTTCCCTTCTTAACACTACCTGCAAGTGTAAACTGTGATATAACAAGAGCCTCACCTTTTATATCAATAACAGAAAGATTCATTTTGCCGTTCTCATCCTCAAATATCCTTAAAAAAGGTATTTTCTTGATTAACTTATCTATATCCTCTTCAGTATCACCTTTTACAACACCTAAAAGTATGTTGAGACCCTTTCCTATCTCACCTACAACCTTCCCATCAACCTCCACATACGATCTGTTTACTCTCTGAATAACAGCTATCATCTACCACCTCTCTTGTTTAATAACTAATATTATAAATGTGATGGGAAGATTTTATGAAGACAAAAGCTTGAGAGATAAGGAGTTTGTCTTTGAAAACAGGGACGAGGCAGGAGAGAAACTTGCAGAATTTTTAAAAGATATTATTGATAAAAACAGTATCGTTCTTGCAATACCATCAGGTGGAGTCCCAATCGGTATAAAGATATCTGAAAAACTGAAAATACCGTTTGATCTTATACCTGTTAAAAAACTGACATTTCCATGGAATCCTGAAGCCGGGTTTGGTGCCGTTACAGTTGAAGGTGATACATTCATAAATGAGGAAGCTGTAAGAATGACAGGTATAACGGAAGATATAATAAAAAAACAGAAGGAGAAAACTATAAATGTTCTCAGGGAGAGGAACAGAAAGTTTAGAGAAAACAGACCTTTTCCTGATCTTAAGGGAAAAACCGTAATTATAGTGGATGACGGCCTTGCATCAGGATACACAATGCTCGCAGCGATAAGTATGGTAAAGAGGAAAAAACCAGAAAAGATCATAGTGGCTGTCCCAACATGCTCAAAATCATCTGTAGACAGGATTATCAGCGAATCTGACGCTGTTGTCTGCCTTAACTACAGAACAGGATACCCTTACGCTGTTGCTGATGCTTATAAGGAATGGTATGACCTTACAGATCAGGATGTTTTATACTATCTAAAAAAGGAGGAGAAGGATGCTTAAATATATAGAGGTTGTTACACAGAAGAGAACGCATTTTGAGGATATAACAGATGCAGTGCAGGAGGTTATTGATGAGAGCGGTATAGATGAAGGGATCTGCTGTGTATACGTCCCACACACAACTGCAGGCGTATTCATAAACGAAAATGCTGATCCAGATGTTAAATGGGATATAGAAAAAACACTTGATAAACTCATACCATGGGAAGACCAGTACAGCCACGTGGAAGGAAATGCAGCTGCCCATATAAAGTCCGTCCTTACAGGAAACTCATTATACATACCTGTGAAAAATGGTAAACTTTTACTTGGAACATGGCAGGGAATATTCTTTGCTGAGTTTGATGGGCCAAGGGATAGAAAGGTAATAATAAAAGTGTTAGAGGGGTAGAAAAACTGAAGGTAAATATAGCCCTTATACAGACCAGATCGGTTGAAGATACAAAGGAGAATCTTGAAAAAACACTGGAGTATGTTTATGAAGCCGGAAAATCCGGTGCAGATATAATCTGCACACAGGAGCTTTTCAAAACAGTATACTTCTGTCAGACTGAAGACTGGGATAACTTCAGATACGCTGAGGTGATTGATCAGAACAATGATACGGTAAAAGCATTCTCTAAGATAGCAAAAGATACCCAATCAGTTATCATCCTCAGTCTTTTTGAAAAAAGGGCTGAAGGTCTATATCACAATACTGTAGCTGTTTTAGATGCTGACGGAAGTTATCTTGGGAAGTACAGAAAGATGCATATACCTGATGATCCACACTTTTATGAAAAGTTCTACTTCACACCTGGAGACCTTGGATACAAGGTTTTCAAAACAAGATACGCAAATGTAGGAACACTTATATGCTGGGATCAGTGGTTTCCTGAAGCTGCAAGGCTTACAGCTATGAAAGGGGCAGATATCATATTCTATCCAACAGCTATAGGCTGGCTTCCTGAGGAGAAAGAAGATTACGGAGAGAGTCAGTACAACGCATGGGAGACTGTCCAGAGAGGTCACGCTGTAGCAAACGGATGTTATATAGCAGCTGTAAACAGGGTCGGTTTTGAACCTTCACCTGACGGTAATGGCGGAATAGAGTTCTGGGGGAGAAGTTTTATCTCCGATCCTTACGGAAATGTTATAAAAAAAGCTTCTGGAGAAAAAGAGGAAGTTCTCATACATGAGATAGATCTATCATTAATAGATGAGACCAGAATAACATGGCCTTTCTTCAGGGACAGAAGGATAGAAACGTATCATGACTTATCAAAACGCTGGCTTGAGGATCTCTGAACCATCTCAACTATCCTGTCAGGGATGAGATCCCTGTTCTTCAGACTGATATTTATAACAACACTGTCAGGAAGATCCTTTATCCATCTCAAAACAGGATGAACATCCTTTAAAGGTATAGTAGCTATAACCGTTCTATTTTCATCCTCAAATATATCTTTTACAATATCAACAAATTTACCTGAGAAAAGCTCCATCTTCCCTATCTCATCAATAACTATTATCCTGTTTTTATCCTCTAAGCATCTCTCAAGTAGAGGAATAACAGATCTCTCAAAACCTTCAAGATTAACACCGTAAGAACCAACCCTGTATTTGGAGACAAGCTCTTTATCTGCGAGTATCTCTGTTTTTCCTTCTGTTGTAAAAATTCTGAAACCTTTTCTCTTACCTTTACTATCCCTGTAATCCTCAGTGTAAAAACCACAAACATTATCAGAGATCTTCTGTATAACCTTTTTAATAACTGTTGTCTTTCCTATGCCAGGCCTTCCTGTGATAAGAATCTTCATAAAATCACCTTTAAAAATCAATATCTGATAATATATTTTAGTTCAAAAAAATGAAGGAGATAGGCATGATTTCGTATAAAGATGCAGGTGTTGATATAGAGAAGGCAGACAGATTTGTCCAGCAGATAAAAGGCTTTGTAAAAAGCACATTCAACAGTAATGTTATAACCCCCATAGGAGGTTTTGCAGCAGCATACCTTCTTGAGATATCAAAGTATAAAAATCCTGTGATAACATCATCCACAGACGGTGTTGGAACGAAGCTCAAAATAGCTCAGGAGCTTGACAAACACGACACAATAGGAATAGATCTTGTCGCTATGTGTGTAAACGATCTTGTAACAACAACCTCAAAGCCTCTCTTCTTCCTTGATTACTTTGCAACTGGAAAACTTGAACCACATGTCGCTGTTGATGTTGTAAAAGGAATTACAGAAGGATGTAAACAGTCAGAATGTGCACTGATTGGCGGTGAGACGGCAGAAATGCCAGGCATGTACAGGGATGGCGAGTACGATCTTGCAGGTTTTGCTGTAGGAATTGTTGAAAGAGAAAATATGCTTGACGGCTCAAAAACAGAAGAGGGGGACATCCTTATAGGAATACCCTCTTCAGGTGTTCACAGCAACGGGTACTCACTTGTAAGGAAGATTGTAGAGATAAAAAAATACAGATACACAGACAGAATAGAGGAGTTTGGAAAGACCTTAGGAGAGGAGCTTCTAACACCAACAAAGATTTACGTAAAAACGATCCTCTCACTTGCCGATAAAGTAAACATACACTCCGTTGCCCATATAACAGGAGGAGGGATTCCGGGAAATCTTATAAGGGTAATAAACGAAGGTCTCACAGCTGTTATAGAGAGGGGAAGATGGGATATACCACCGGTATTCAGATGGATACAGAAGGAAGGGAATATAACAGATGAGGAGATGTTCAGAACATTCAACATGGGACTTGGAATGATAATTGCACTTCCTGAAAAAGAGGCCGATAAGGCGTTAAAGATCATATCTGAATCAGGTGAAAAGGCATACATAATCGGTGAACTTAAAAAAGGTGAAAAGGCTGTAAATATTATCTAAAAATCATAGAGGCAGTAATATGCCCTTAAGGGATTATATAGAAAAAGCAAAAGAGGTTTTAGACAAAAACTGGATGGGTGAGTACACGGTCCCATCTGTTCATTTATACCCCCACCAGTGGAACTGGGATTCTGGGTTCATAGCTATAGGATACTCAAGATACAACATGGAAAGAGCTGTAAGGGAGATACTACATCTCTTTGAAGCCCAGTGGAAAAATGGTATGCTCCCACAGATTGTATTTAATAAAAACGCCCTTGGAAGATACTTTCCAGAACCGGATTTCTGGAGAACAGACCTATCACCTTATGCACCTGATAATATACTCACATCTGGAATAACAATGCCTCCTATACATGGGTATGCTGTACTGAAGA
>Ga0256835_1001431_pt1 | contig 14364 bp, 6 predicted proteins | sample PIR30metaG_FD_185972 | JGI IMG/M metagenome (GOLD analysis project Ga0256835, IMG submission 185972) | Hydrothermal vent microbial communities from East Pacific Rise, Pacific Ocean - PIR-30 | ecosystem: Environmental > Aquatic > Marine > Hydrothermal vents | place: Pacific Ocean: East Pacific...
AATACGTGTTTTATCCCGATGACCCCGCATGGGAAGACCCTGAAATAGTGCCAAAACCATTCCAGATCCCACCCCACCAAAGAAGAACAGTTGTAAGCTCATACTCATGGCCATCATACGGAACAAAAAATGACCTTAGAAAAAATATGGAACATTATGCACATCAAATTTACCCATTCTTAGAATTTTTAGCAGAACATGGCATCGAAGGAATTCAACCACCAGTTTATGGTATCACGTCTCCAATAAATAACGCTCTTTACCGTGCATTGAATCCAGAAATAAAAAGAAAAATTGAGCACGAAAGGAACCCGATACCTACAATAACAAGAATAAGAAGATAAAAAATGAGCCTTAATTCGGGTCTCGAGTCTTCCAAGGTTTGTCAAGAGCATATCTATTAGCAATATTAATAGCATGAGATATAACAGAAGAAGGTAATTTAACAAATGGATTTTTACGAAAACGATCATAAACCAGTTCTCCATTAACAAACGTCATTAAAACTTCACTACCAGAAGCACGGTAAACTAAATGAGAGATAAGATCATGCAGTGGAAAATGAGATGGGGAGCTTATGTCAATAACAACAATATCTGCGGGGGAATTAGGTCTTATTTTTCCCAGTTCAGGATGATTTAAAGCAACAGCACCTTGATATGTAGCCATATCAAATATTTCAACCGCACTTGTAACTGTTTCATCTAACTTAGAGACTTTTTGAAGGAAACTTGCTAATCTCATTTCTCTAAACATGTCCATAGTATTATTACAAGGTGCACCATCTGTAGCTAAGCCTACTCTTATGCCTCTATTTTTTAAAGAAAGCCAGTCACTGATTCCTGAAGCCAATTTACAATTAGAACTTGGATTATGAGACACCGCCGTATTTGTAGAAGATAACAAATATTTTTCATGCTCGGAAAGCCAAACACCATGTGCAATTATGCTTTTAGAACCTAAAAAGCCATATTCTCTCAAAGCATCAATATAATTCATACCATGTAATTTTTTGACCAACCTTATTTCCTCGAGATTCTCATTTGCATGGGTATGATAAGATAAAGTAGGATCGGACGAGACAATTTCACTTGCCTTTCTCATTAGTTTTTCAGAACATGTAACAAGAAAACGAGGGTTAACTGAATACTCAATAAGAGAACTTTTCAAATGCCAACGGTCGATTAAATGATAACTCTCTTCAATTGCTTCATCAGTATCTTGAATTAATTTCAATGGAATGCCTTCACCCATGTCCATTAACATTTTACCTACTTTAACACGAATACCGATCATATCTGCAGCGTTAATGCCTTTATCACTATAATTAACAGTAAGCATATCATTTGCAAATGTTGTCCCGTGACTCAAAAGATCCATATAGCCAATCAAAGAAGAAACAAAAACTTCTTCTGAAGTAAATGTTGCTTCACCTGGCAGAATCGCATCTTTAAGCCAGTCAAGAAGACTCTTATCGTCAGCAATGCCTTTAAGTAAAGATTGAACGCTATGGGTATGAGTGTTAACTAAACCAGGGGCAATAATCGTATTTGGTTGCTCATAAAAAACATCAACGCCAAACTCACTCTCAAGCTGTTTAGAATCTCCAATTGCTAAAACACGGCCGTTTCTAATTAAAACACTATTAGCATTAGGATCTGGAATCCTAGAATTTGAATCCCGGACCACATAATCCCCAGTAATCATAATTAAAAGTTCTTTCATATTCTTACTCATAAAAACCCCTTAAATTAACTTCTCAAACCATTTATTAAGAATAATAATCTGTTGTTAAAAATAGTGATAGGGATGAAAAATAGGAATAAAAAACTTGATAACACACATTACAAATTAAGCATAATTAAGAGCAGTAAAACTATTAATATCTAATGGAAAACCATCTAATTCATGTAAAAATTCTCTCAAAGGAAGCATAAAACTATCAAAATCATAGATTGTTGTTTCATAAAGTTTTATTGAAGGATCAGGAAGCCAACGTCTAACAGCGTCTTTACCAATAAATAATCCCTTAGATTCTAAGTCCTTCTTATTAATGAAAACAACGGTAGGAATCCGTCTTCCGACACGTTGTTCTTCTTCTTGAACCATTAATAAATAATCAGCTACCTTCTCAATACTACTCATGTTACTTCCATCTGCAAAAATAATAACACCATGTGCACCTTTTAAACCAATTTCTTGCATAAACTTAAACCGTTCTTGGCCAGCAGTATCAAAAACAACTACAGGATATAAACTATCTATTTCTTCTTGAGAATACGGCAGACCACCATTGCTTCTTAACTCATGGACAGTAAAAACATTAGATCTTGAAGTTAAAAACAAAACAGATTTAGTATTAATCCCAATGGTAGTGGTAGAATTCTGGAACTGATCTGATTCTAAAGGAGTAAAAGTATCATCTACTTTTTCTTCTACACTAACTTTTCTTTGAACTTCAGAGCCTTTGAAAACCCCTGGTAAAAGCTTTAAAAAACTAGTTTTACCACTCCCTGTAGTGCCAACTATTACAATTTTTTTAATCCAATGATTAAACACCTATTTTTCACCCCTACTTTAAATATACATTCCTTTTCTATTAATTATTTATTGGTAAAATCATTCTCTGATATCAAAAAATAACTAAATCAGACCTTAAAAAACAAAAATCTAATAATTAAAAAATCATAAAAAAAATTATTTGATTATTAGAGAATAAAAACGCTTTAAAGCTGTTAGTAATCAGAGTCGGAAAAAATTAAAAACCCAAAAAAAACTCATACACGATGAAAAAATACATAATAACTATAGTTATTGTTGTCCTCTTATTATTACCATTAACAAGTAGCATGGCAATGACTATACAAATAGATCAACCAAAGCTAGAGCAAACTAAACTAAAAGGTGTAGTTGTAATAGATGATCAGCATAAAAATGACTACATTAACGGAGATATGGATGACATAGTAAAAGACTTAGATTCTTTAGGTTTTTTAGTATACTATGCGTCGGAGTTAGGGGGGCTTATAAGCTCTTTAAAACACGCTCATTACTTAATAATTAGTACGCCAGGAGTAAACTTCACAGCTAGTGAAATAGACGCAATAAAAGATTGGTTCGCATCTGGCTCAAGAAATTTATTAGTAGCATCTCGAGGAGACTATAGTAATCTTAAAATTGAAACGATCAATGAACTGCTAATCCAACTAGGTGCCGTAACTAGACTACAAGATGACAATATTTATACCACAAATAAATCAGTTTATAAACCATGGTATATTAGGACAAATAATTTTAATACAACAGCAATGCCTGAACTCTTCTCGGGAGTAAATACTATAGAGTTCTTTAGCCCAAGTTCATTAGCAGCCACGGATCCATCTAAAGTAAATTTCATAATTTATGCTGAACAGGATGCATATCAAAAAAGTGAAACAGATGGACCTCCTGAAGTAATTTATGATGATACTCCTGATGGAGTCGGCGGAGACAAAATACCACTTGCAACTTTTGAAAAGTTGACTGTAGGAAATTATTCTGATAGAATACTTGCGACTGGAACTACATTATGGTCTGACTATGATTATCTTGATCAAAATGAATTTGGAGATATTACTTTTTTACATAATATAATGGAATATTTCTACAATCAAACACTTACAGAACAAGGAGAAATAAAGATTACTGTGCCCGATACGGTTGCGCCTACTGTGAAAATTTCATTCCCAAGAAATAATTCCATAGTAAAAGGGACAATAAATATTACCTTACAGACTTATGACAAATTCGGAGTTACCAACTATAGTATTTATTTAGACGGTAATTTAGTATCAAATTATTCTTATTATGTATGGGACACGACAACATCACATGAAGGATATCATAACATAACAGCGACGGCGTCAGATGATGCAGGGAATATAGGAAGAGCTACGCATATAGTATTCGTAAACCAATCCTATGTTCCAACATTGCCTAATAAAATCAAAATAATGGAATATAATATAAAAGAAAGTGGTATAAAACCACAATGGATTGATGTAATAAAAGAAGAAAATCCCGACATCGCAATATTAGTTGAAACAGGAAATTTTGATGATAATAATAATCAGTTATTAAATGAAATACTTCAAGAACTCAATTATTACTTCCAGGATCAAGTTCCATATCACGCTTATACTGAACAAGGAGCACCAACATCATATACTGGGATAACAATACTCTCGAGATTTTCGATAATTGAAGCAAAATCAATATATGATCTTTATTTGGACAATGGGGAACTAATTCATCCTGCACATAAATTTCTTTATGCAAAACTAGATGTATTCAACACGTCAGTACATATCATTGGAGCACATCTTCAAGCATTTGCAGGAGAAGAAGAAGCCTTGCAAAGAGAAAAAGAACAAGAAGGGATAAACAATTTTATGGATAGTTTGGGAGAAGTTCCACTTATATATACTGGAGACTTAAACTCTGAATCACCACAAGACCCATGGCCATCAGATTTAGGAAAAGGACCAGTATCTATTCTTATTAATTCAAATGATTCAAGAGCACCAAAACACCACTTATTCAAAGATGTATATCGAATGTTAAATACTGCACAGGGATATACTTTTGGTGGGTATTCAAGAATAGATTTCATTTTCGCAAACCAATATTTATGGCCAAAGATATATCAATCGCAAGTAGTAAACACAACAACTGCACAAGAAGGATCAGATCATTTACCAGTAACTGCCATGTTGGACTTTACAAGCGGTATCTATATTGGACCACCTTCCTCACCAGTCAATTTAAAAGCAGAATACGATCCAAATCAAAATCAAGTCGTGCTTACCTGGGAAAAACCAATCGCTACTTTCAACTTACCAATAATACATTATTACGTCTACAAGATTGTAAACGGAGAAAAAACTTTAATTGCTACATTAGATGGAAATACACTAAGATTCGTAGATAGCAATGTAAAGTTAAGTCAAGAATATATTTACCAGATCGTTGCAGAAAATGAGTATGGGTTAGGAGAAACAGCGGTTATAAGCTTAACAACTACAGAAATAATCAATACAACAACTAAAAAAACTCCTGTGGAGTGGCTACCAATAATCTCTACGGCAATATTCATCACAATAATCGGAAAAATGAAGAAAAAAGGATAGTTAGCTAATTTTCTTCTCATTCCAAAAATTATAATAAATAATTAATCACTATTTTTTTCTTCATTTTCACTTTTTTCGTTATATTCTTTATCTCTGCCGGCATTACTTTCAGACAGAGATAACTCTAAAAGCTTTATTTTTCCTTTTAAAGTAATTCTCTCAAAAGTCAAATCAAGATCATAATTTTCGATTATAGAAACTCCTTGGATATAACAACTACGAGCCTTTTCTAAAGACCCCATGTTTTCATAGACTTCTCCTAAATATAATAAGATAATTGGTTTTAGCCAGTAAAAACCTAAGTCTTCAACATATGATAAACAATGAATAAAATATTCCAATGATTTCCGAGGATTATTATTAAATAACTCTAAAACACCTAAATTGAAAAATGAGCTGAAAAGTCCCATTTTAAAATTATTAGAAAGAAAGTATTCTAAGCTCTTAGAGAGAAACTCTCGTGCTGATGAATAATCACCAATTACAATTTTTAAGGCACCAAGATCATTTAATAAAACCCAATAGAATAAACCCAAAGACGAAGGTAAATAAGATAAGGCTTCTTCAAAACAGATTTCTGCATCAAATAAATTATTGTCAAGAATAGAGAATAAGCCTAGTAGATAATAACCAGTTGCACGTAGAAAATCGTTTTTCGCACTAACAAATGGATATAAAATTGCTTTTAATTTATTATCTAAAGGTGACTCCTTCTCATTTAAAACAAGAACCATTAAAAAGAGATTAACGGGAAACATAAAAGTATAGTTTACAGATGGAATAATCTCTGATGAGCCTTCTTTTTTAGAAAAAGAAAAAACAAAGTATTCTTTAGATGTTTTAAGATCACCCTTTAATAAATAAAGCAGAGATAAACTATTTTTAACTAAAGATGATATGGGGTTATTAAGAAAATTCTTTTTTTCTTCAATGATATGGAGTGCTTCCTTTAAATTCTGTTCTGCAACATCTAATCGATTCTGTAATAATAAAGAAATACCAAGACCATGTAAAGAAACAACATGTCCATAAACAAATGAGGATTCTTTAAAAACAGTTAAACTTTGATTAAAATATGCACGGGCCTTTTCAATGTCTACTAAAAATAGAGAGATTACTCCTAAATCATAATTTGCTATGCCAATGCCTAATTTCCATTCAATCTCCCCGAATAACTCACGGGCACCTAAAAAATTCTTTTTTGACTGTTCATAATCACTTGTTAATAAATCATAATAACCTTTCAAACGAAAAACTAAACCACGATATTTCGCTTTAACTGAACGATCAATATTTTCATCGGATAATGAAAGAAACAATAATAATTCATTATAGATCTCAAAAAACGAGATCTCAGAAACACCTAATAAACTTAAATTTAAGCCAAGAAAGGCAAGATCTAAATCAAAGCTATTTACACTAGTGATTTCTTTTTTTCCAACTATTCCTTTAACTTTAAAATACACTTTGCTTGCTTTTTCAATATCGCCAGCTTCCATTAAGCAAAAACCGTATAATACAAGTTCTTCTATAATCGGAGAATCAAGCGAAAAATCTGTTCTTGAATCTCCTTCTTTAAAAAAAGAAGCAAAACGTGTATCTAAATCGGATAATAATTTTTGATAGGCACCATTAAAAAAATAATCAAAGAATTCACTGTAAATGCTCACAAAAAAGGGATCAGCATACTATTGAAAAAACTTTAGTCTAGACAATTAATTATACTTAAAAAAGAATGGTGATTTAATTTTTAATAGATATAGAACTGTGTGAAAGTTTAAGACTATTAAAACAAAAATATTTTTTAGGAATATAACTGCGTAATATACCCTTTCGGCTCATTATTAATAATGAAATAAACGGACAGATAGGTCCGATATAAAGTTTAGAGATAATATTTATAAAAAAGGGTGCTAAAAATGGATTATAAAAAATCAAATGTAAGAATCAAAACAGTTACACTAACAATTGTATTACTAGCAAGTATCGCAATTAGTTTTAACATGCTTCATGCTCAGGCTGAAACATTCAGTCAAACAGAAGTATATGTACCTTCAGTTGTCCATAATTCAACAAAAGTAACTTTTACTGTTATTCCTCGTTTTGATAATGGTACAAACGCAAATGTCCCAGTAAAATTTTTAATAAATGAAACTTCTAATGGAGAACAAAGTCCTTTTGGGTACGGTAATTTCATAAATCCTGAAAATGGGCTTCCAGTTGCAGCAAACAATACTGTTTTAGTTTTACCAGATGGTAATGGAAAAGCCAATATCGACTATATAGCACCCATAGTACAAGAAGACATATCGCTAAATTGTCATATTATGATTAATGATACTGTTACAATAACTAAAGAGATCACAATATCACCAACAATCGCAACGGACCTAAGTAAGAGCACCATAACACCTTCAACAAAGATAACCGCTAGCGGTGGTATAGTAACGATAGTGGCTAAGGCAGATACCGCACAAAATGGGCAGTTACCAACGGTACAACTATTACTAGAAACAAGTGAAGGATTTTTTGATCTAAATGATCAACAAAGCACCAAAGTCGCTTTAACACTTGAACCCACAGACTACCAAGCTTCAGTACAATGGGTAGCACCTAGTGTAACCAGTGAAAAAACTGTTAGAATTAACGCTACATTCACAGTCCTGGACTTTTATACACAAACGGACTATACCGAGATAACTGTTCTACCACCAGATTTTACAAGTTCAACAATGCAATTAAATACCACAATTTCTAAACCAAAAGGATTTGTTAAAAGCACCGTAACAGTTCTAAATGGACAAACTGCAGTAGGAGGAATAAGAGTAGATTTTACTACTGATGGAGGGCAGTTCACAAGTAATAATACCGTGTATTCTGATAGTAATGGAAAAGCGGAAATAGTTTGGCAAGCTCCATTAGTTACAAAAACAAGTACTTTTTGGATAAACGCAACTATATTTGGTTCCAACGGGCAAGTGGTTAAATTATCAAAAACAGTAATTACTTCCGCAACTACTTATAATATAACTATTTTCACAAATGCAACAACAATAATACAAGGAGATAGCATAGAAATTAATATTTTCCTGTCTTTAGATGACATACCTGCTCCAAACGTTCCATTAGTGATAAGTACTAAACAAGGACACTTCAGCAACGGAGAGCAGTCTGATGCAGGATTAACTGATAAAGTAGGAAGTTTCAAAACATATTGGACTGCAGACTTCCAAGCAATGCCAATATCCGGAAGCGATGTTTTATTCGTAATTCATGTTGATGATGGTATTTTAGCACCAGTAACGAAAGAATTTACAATTCATGTAAATCCCCCCTCACAGCAGTATGTAATAAAAACAATAGTACAGCCTAGTACGATTTTTGTGAATGAAACAACTAAAATAACGATACAATTACTTAATGTTACTAATCCAGTAAGTAACGCAACTGTAAGGATAGAAACGGGAGTAGGAATATTTGAAAATGGTCTAACAGATAACCCTCAAGTAGCTTATGCAATAACAAATTCTTCGGGCTATGTTTCTTTTATTTGGGAACCAAAAGGCTTGCTAAATCCACCAGAACCAAGAACAGTTACTTTTGATATTCAGATATCAATAATAACAGACGTACCAATTGCAATAAAAACTAGTACAAACGTAACAATAATTCCTTACGGATGGAATGAACAGACTAGTACGAGTACCGCCCAAAATGCAGAAAGTGCTGGAATACAAGACTTATTACAAAATCCAACAACCACCGCAGCCATAGTTACTATTGTTGTAATCGCAGCTGGGGGGACAACAGTTGTTTACTTGTTAAAAAAGAGGGGATGAATAAATGAATATGAAAAATGGCAATAGAAAGAAAAAAGGAGTCAGCCCCGTAATTGCTACAATATTACTGCTTACGATAAGTGTCGCATTAGTTACTGTGGGTTTTATAGTTTATAATCAATATAAAAATGCAATACCCACACAAGAAACAGCAAATCTTGAAATAGTAGGCGTTTCAAGCTATGACTTTAGTAATGATAGCAGAGGAGATGCTATATATTTAACTCTAAAAAATAAAGGACTTACAACGGCATCATTTACCTTAGAAGGAGCTCAAGTCACTATTAGTAATACAACAACTACTTTTACTGCTTGGAACGTGTTTAATGGAACAGATACAAAAATAGAACCAGAAGAAATAGGGTATCTAGTTGTAGCAACTCAAATAAGCTCACAACAAGTAACTCCAGGTACTTACGACTTAAAAGTCACTATTATTGGATTGGGAGAAATACAATTTCATTTTACCTTAACGGAAATATTGGCAGGAGGTAGTGTCAGAGTTAGTGTGACTTCCCCTGTTTCAACATTATTATTAAAAGAAGTAGAAGAATTACTTCAAAGCGGGGAATATGAATTAGCCCAAGCACTAATAGATCCTCAACTAAAACAAACGCAAGAGGAATACCCTGTCCCAGGAGCGAATATTAAAATAATAGACCAATATGGGTTTCAAGTAGCAGCAAAACAAGCTTCAGAGGTAGGAACCGCATTTTTCAAATTATTCCCTGGTAATTACACCGTAAAAGTGTCTTTAGGGGATATTTCTGTTGAAACAGGATATTTCGTACATCCTGCAAATATTGAAGCTCCTCAAGCAGACACCATTGTGAACGCTAGATTCTCATCAATAATACATGAAGTAAGAATCAAGTTTACAGTGGACGGAACACCAATAGCAAACGTTCCTATATATGCAATAAAGCTAATACAAATTGGAACAACAACAGTAGAATCCATCGTTCCATGGACACCAGTATTTACAGATCCAAATGGAGAAGCATTGCTTTTCCTTAACTCGGGATCATATAAGTTTAGAGCACTTTACTTAGGTGCTTCAGTTAAAACAACCACCTATGAAATAACCGCCCCCAAAAATATTACTATCAACGTCGATGTTGGACCAATAACACTACATATTATAGATAAACTGGGCACACCTCTCAAAAACACATGGGTCGCAATATATGGGATACAAGGAACGACGACAACTTATCAAACGTATTTAGGCTCAAGATATACAAATGAAACAGGATATGTTCAATTTGGAGGGGTATTAACTCAAAAATTCAGAGTTAGTATATACTCTATAGACTTCATTTCAGAAATATACTTAACAGTCCCAGGAAATGTTTATGAAATCATAATTCCAGGAAATAGTCTTTATATAAATGCTACAGACTTAGGAGGAGATCCAGTAGCAAACATGTATTTCTATGCCTATGATTCTAATGGAAGATATGTTGGATATGGAAGGACAAATGCAACAGGTATTGGAATACTATATGGGCTTAAACCAGATAATTATAGTCTAACATATTATATCTCATGGTACACTAGCTATAAAATAAGAATAAACTTCAACCACACAATGATTTATAATATTACTTTACCAGGGACAACAATATATGCAAATGTTTCAAAAGTAGTGGATAACGGAGATGGTACTTATTCATTTGCGCCTCTTTCAAATCAATGGGTATACATGGTAAACCAGAAAACAGGCAGATATGTTGCATACGCATATACAAACGATACGGGAGTAGCAACGTTCTACATTGATACGTATGCGTTTAATCCAAATGACACCTATGTCTTTAGAACATGGTATTATTCCAACGGTTACTACTCGTATTACACGTCATCACCATTTAACTTAACACAAAGTGGGAAAATCGTGGACTTCATAGTTGGTGGAGTACCAATTTACTATAGAGTAGAAACAAATACGGGTGAAGTAGCCACTGGATTTAGAGCATATCTATTCGATAATGAAACGGATTGGTGGGTAAGTTATTCATCAGGTGTGAATAGCTCAGGATGGGGAGTACTATATGGGGTACCAGGAAGGCAGTACTTCGTAGTAGTAACACACGGAACACTAGAAGCAAATAGCACAGTATTTACTGCAACAGCAGGACACCAAGAGATATTCACGGGATTTGTTCCCGTCAGTTTCAGAGTAAGAGTATTAGATGAAAATGATAACCCAATAGCAAACAGATATGTATACCTTCTACTAAAGGACAAATACTATGGATATGCTACATATTACCAATATGATTACACTAATGGCCAAGGATACGCAGATTTCACAGGATACCAAGGCGCAGATTACTTAGCAAGAACATATTACTCTACGTATATTACAGAATTCATAAACGACGTTACAGATGGAGCGGTCTACATAATAAGGCCCAATACAGTATACGTACATTTAATGGCAAACGATGGAACACCAATAGCTGGCAGATACTTCTACGTATATTTAGCAAATACAAACGTCTACATTACACGGGGGTCTGCAACGAACGCTACAGGATACAGCACAATATCATTAGCTATTGGCGGAGAATATGAAGTAAGAGTATATGGGTTAGGAACAAGATATGCAATAAGTAATCCATTTAACGTAACATCTGATGGACAAGTTATAGACTTGTACTTTAATGTAGTAAAGATCTATGCTCGAGCCCAAGACGAAAATGGTATTACATTAAATGAGATTTTAGGATACAGCTACTACATGTATCTATATACCAGTAATGGTACATATGTTTCCTATGGCTATTCTAATAGCACAGGATGGATAACGTTCTATGCCGTCAATGGAAGCGAATACCAGGTAGTTCTTGGTAATTACTTTGGGAGAAGAATAGAATCAGAACCATTTAATGCTACAGAAGGTAAACAAGTAACTGTAGTTATTACGGGTATGAAGATATATGTCAATGTAACAAGGGACGGACAACCAGTATCAAATACTTATACATATTTGTATACTGAAACAAATAGATATGCAGGATGGGCAAGAACAAACAATTCAGGAATAGCAACATTCTTCGGAGTACTAAACGGAACGTATTATGTTAGAGCATATATGAACGGATATTACGTAAAAAGCAATTATTTCAATGCATCTGAAGGACTAATTGTAAATGTTACTTCTATTCCACAAGATGTAACTATTAGAGTTCTTGACGCAAACGGAAATCCGCAAAGCGGGCGATATGTCTACTTAATTACGCTAGATGGATATTGGGTATACGGTGGAACTACAAATGGTGGAGGCTATGTCACAATTACAGCTTCATTAAACGTGATTTATAAAGCAAGGACATATATGTACCCAGAACCAAATGCTGCATATACCGCAGTAAGCTCTAGGTTCTTTAATAACACTGGGACACAAGGAACAATTATTATTCAACCAACAAAGATATATGTCAATGTAACCGATGGAGCTAACCATCCCGTAGTCAATAATTACGTATACTTAATGCAAAATGGAACATACGATTCTTATGGTAGAACAAATAACTCAGGAATCGGAGTATTATGGGGTGTTGAAAACACTACTTACTACGTGAAAGTATATAACTATGGCTTTGATTACTATAATTTCACGGCATTTACAACACCAACAGATGGAACACCAGTATATACAAGTATCAACATTGGAGGAGGACATGTCTACGTTAAATTAGTAAACTCACAAGGCGACCCAATAACTAATTCGATAGTATATTTATACGGACAAGGAAGAACTTGGTATTCTGGATATGCTTACACAAATTCAACAGGATGGGCCATATTCTATAGTGTTGGGAACGGAACCAGTTTCAGGGTGTATTCCTCTGATCTCGAGATCTATTCTAGTTACTTCGTACCAAAAGATGGTTTAATCATAACAATGACACCAGAATCAGTGACAATAAATCAATCAAATAATATACAAGTCTTCCAGACAACAGTAGTCTTAAGTAAAAAAACATAAAATTTGACCTCTCATCCCCTCTATCCCCACCTTTTTTTTTAACTTAATCGCGGGAAATTTTCTTCAGATAGGCAATAGTGAAAGTAAGCAGTCGTTTACTACATTATTTATCTGATAATTAAGTCCCTAATTTTCTCTAGTTTAATAAGATCTAACGTCATTACTTAGAAACTTTCAAGAGAATAATGTTTTTTACCAACATTTACATAATTTCATTTAACGTGTCAACACTTCGGTTTAAAGGAATTTTATAAAATCATAGAATTAAGAGAAGGTTTCAGTAGCCATAATAATCACTTTTAAGAAAGAATTTTCAATTTTAATCTCACCATTTAGCCAACCCTTAATATGCCATTTTGCACCAATGTTATCAAATTAATAAACTTGGATGGAAATAACCAAGTATAAGGGCATTTAAATTCATTTTTACAATATTTTTCTAATGAAAGTAAATGACCATGAGCAAGACCAATTTTATATCCACTTTTACTAACGTTAGTAATATTGGTATTTATCTGCTTCACAGTCAAATATTAAGACAATTGAATACCTGTTGCTCAATCTTATTTTTGCACTACCAACACATCTGGGACATCTCTTACTTGTTTGTGTTAAAGGAAGAAACTTTTACTATTCTCTTACTAGCGCCTTCCGCATTATAACACAGTATTCATATAAATATCCCTAAAAACGCCTAAAATATGGAGGTGAAAAATCTTTTTTGTTTTTTTTCTCATCCCCAACAATAGAAAGGAAGATTTCTGTCAATTCTATTAAATTAACAAGCCTATACCTTTTTTCTCTTGAAAATAATATGTTTTTAACTCCAATCGATGCACTCGAAATATGTCTTTGCGTTTTTTCGTATAAAATTTCCCTTCGTTATTGCTTAATAATTAATTTCAGAAGAAATTATGGGGGGTGAAATCATGATTTCATAATTATGGTGGACTCTATTCCTCAGAAACACCACTTTAATAAATCACGTATTAACAACTCATGCAAGTATTTTTGTTATTTTTGTTATTTTTGTTTACACTGTTATTTTTGTTATTTTTATTATTTTTTACAGTGAAAATCATAGTTAATATATTTATTATTTTAAATTATCACAAACTTTTTTCAGAATTAAGTATAATCTTAATAATGAATATGGATGAAGAATTATTAGTTGATATTGGTTCTAAACTAGTAGAATCGTATTATTCAGGTTCATTTGAAAAAGAGATTTCTAGAATTTCTTCTTATCTAAAGCATTTATCAATTAATTTTAATGAGTTTATTTTTTTAGATTCTTTACTAAAATATGCTCAGTATCCTGGTAGTTATAAATATGATTTAGTGATCCCAATAATTAAAG
>Ga0256835_1001432_pt1 | contig 14363 bp, 12 predicted proteins | sample PIR30metaG_FD_185972 | JGI IMG/M metagenome (GOLD analysis project Ga0256835, IMG submission 185972) | Hydrothermal vent microbial communities from East Pacific Rise, Pacific Ocean - PIR-30 | ecosystem: Environmental > Aquatic > Marine > Hydrothermal vents | place: Pacific Ocean: East Pacific...
CTCCGTCGATGTCCACCAGCAGCATGGCCCGGGCCCAGTCGGGCAGGCCCAAAGAGGCGTAGGCCTCCACCGCGGCCAGACAGGCCGAGTCCATGAACTCGATGGCCGTGGGTACTATGCCCGAGGCCAGCAGGGCCCGCACCCCGGCCGCCGCGCCGTCCAGGGTAGGGTAGAGCCCGCTGATGGTGCGGGTGGCCTCGGGATGGGACATGAGCCGCAAGGTGATCTCGGTGATCACCGCCAAGGTGCCCTCGGAGCCCACGATGAGCCGGGTGAGGTCATAGCCCACCACCCCCTTCATGGTGGGCGAGCCGGTTTTAAAGACCCGGCCGTCGGCCAGCACGGCGGTGAGCCCCAGCACGTAGTCGCGGGTGACGCCGTATTTCACCGCGCGCAGGCCGCCGGCGTTTTCGGCTACGTTGCCCCCCACCGAGCAGAACCCCACGCTGGCCGGGTCCGGCGGATAAAACAGCCCCTGGGCCTCGGCCGCGGCCTGCAGGTCGGCGGTGATTACTCCCGGCTGCACCACGGCCACCATGTCCTGGGCCGAGACGCTGATGATGCGGTCCATGCCGGCCAAGTCCAACACCAGGCCGCCGGCCAGGGGGACGGCCCCGCCGGTGAGTCCGCTGCCCGCCCCCCGCGGCACCACCGGTACGGCATGGGCCTGGCAGAGCTCCAGCACCCGGCTGACCTGGGCGGTGTCGGTGGCCCGGATCACCGCCTGGGGCGGGTGGCGCAGGCCGCTGGCGTCGGCTCCGTACATCCAGCGTTGCTTGGGGCAGTCCTGGTAGTTGTCCGGGCCGGCCGCGCGGCGCAGGGCCTGCTGGAGCGTCTGGCTGAGTTCGGTTGTCATGCAAAAAAACCTTTCCCCAAACCGGCGTCCATGAAACATGGCCGGGTAAAGTTAAAGATAAGACATTTTGAGGCTAAAGGCTATTGATCCTTGTCAGCCCGGGAAGATGCCTGGTCCAGGTCGAGGATTTTCATGTTGTTGAGGTAGGGCTTGGTCTTAAAGTCGGTGAGATCGTTTAGCTGCTTGGTGGTGTGGGTCAGGCGCTCGATCTGCTGGTACAGCCGGTCCAGGAGCCGCGGCCATTCCTGGGAGGAGGAACCCGCGGCCCGCATCAGCTCGATGACGGTCAATACCGCCTGCAAGGGCTGGCTCATCTCGTGGCACACCGCCCCGGCGGTCTCCATGGCCGCCTGCAACCGCTCGGTCTCCAGCTTCTCCTGCTCCGACCGCTTGGCCTCGGTCACATCGTTGTGGATGACGATGGTGTAGCGGTGATTGCCGTGGTCATCCAGTACCAGGGCGGTGCGCATCTGGATCTTGAGCACCCGGCCGTCCTTGGTGTAGCGTTCGGTCTCCAGGAAGACCTTTTCGCCGGCCAGGGTGCGCAGCCAAGCCTGGCTGGTGGCCTCTTTTTCACTCTCCGGCACAAAAGAGACGCTGCCGCTCATCAAGGCCTGGCGAGAGTAACCATAAGTGTCCACAAAGGCCTGGTTGACAAACACCGTCTTGCCCTGGCTGTCGTAGACTACCACCGGGCTGGGTATGGCCTCCAGCAGTTCGCGGTATAGCCAACTACCCGGTTGGACGGGGTCGCCAACGCTCCCCGGCTGGTCGGACAATACACTGCTGAGCCCGTTGAGCTCCTTGTCCGATTCCCGCAACGGTCGGTGATCTTCTGAGGTTTGGGGAATTTCTTTATCCGACACGTTGCTCCCAAGTGGCGCCCGGTGGCCCTGTGGTTTGGCGGCTCTTTGCCGATAGCCTGATGCTCACCTAGTTATTTGTCCATAGTAATCTGCTTGTTGTCCGCCAGTCAAACCCCTTTGGGCCAGCGCCCGCAATAGGCCCACCGCCCCTGGGCCCCAAGTCGTAAAAGTTCACCGCCGCGCCGGGGGCAACCGGCGCTGCCGGCTGATTTGTCTTGACATAGCCCTAAAAATTCCCTACAGGTAAAACTTAACCGACGCTCAACATTTACCGCGCTGGGCGCCAGCGGGAGAACCATCGTTGAATATTGGACTGATGCTGAGAAACCACCGCCGCCAAAAGGGGCTGACCCTCAAGGCGGTGGCCCAAAAAGCCGGGGTTTCCGAAGGCTTCATGAGCCAGGTGGAAAACAACGTCAAGTCCCCCTCTGTGGCGACCTTGATGAAGATATGCCAGGCCCTGGAAGAAGACATGGGCCGGCTCCTGGAAAAATACCGGGAGCAGGACCGGCTTTTTTTGGTCCGCAAGAGCGAGTGGGAAGAGGTGGAGCTTCCCCACACCGGCTTTGCCACTCGCCGCTTCAGTCCGCCCCAGCAGCGCGAGCAGATCGACAGCGCGGTGTTGTTCATCCAGCCGGGCAGGTCGATCCCGGTGCGCAAGGATGTACGCAACGGCCAGGAGGTGCTCTGTGTTTTGCAGGGCTCTTTGCACTTGCAACACGGTGACCGGTCGGTGACCCTGCGCTCCGGCGACGCGGTCCATTTCTGGGCCGAGCCCGAGCAGCAGGCGATCACCAACCGCGGAGATCAAATGGCGGTGGTGATGTGGGTGGGCACCCTCTGAGGAGCCGCACCCGGCCACCCATGGCTGGAGAAAAATTCTCGTCCCGGGCCCCTGGCCGGGACCATAACCATTCAGGAGGGATTTTATGATCACTTTCGGAGAGGGTAACCTGCGCATACCCCAGTGGTCCAGGCGCGTATTTATGGTGGCCGGCGGCTGTTCGCCTTTCCGCAAGTACTTCCCGGAGTACAAGCTGGAAGAGCTGGTCATGATGGGTTACAAGATGATGCTTGAGGAAAACGACCTCAAGATGTCACCCAAGGAGATAAAGGACTCCATCCAGTACGCGGCTTATGGCGAGTTTGCCGACCACTTCCAGGACCAACTGCTCTGCGAGGCCAAGATTCACGACTACCTGGGCCTGGACCCGCTGTGGAACACCGGCATCAAGACCGGCGGGGCCACCGGCGGGGCCACGGTGCTCAACGCGGCCATGGCCGTGGCCTCCGGCTACGCCGACTGCGTGCTGGCCTGCGGCTGGGAGCGCATGGACGAGGTAGATACCCGCACCGGCAACTTCTATATCTCCACCGCCGCCTGCAAGGACTTCGAGACCCGCATGGGCCGCATCTACAGCTCCTACTACGCGCCCATGGCCAACCGCTTCAGCGAGTCCTACAACCTCTCGGAGGTGACCCGGGCCAAGATCGCGGTGAAAAACCGCGGTTACGCGGTGAGCAACCCCAACGCCCAGCAGCCCGGCCGTCACACGGTGGAGGAGGTACTGGCCTCGCCCATGAGCGCTTATCCCCTGCGCTTCTTGGAGTGCTGCGCCATGACCGCCGGCAGCGCCAGCGCGTTGATCTGCAACGAGGAGATGGCCTACAAGCTATCGGATCATCCCTGCGAGCTGTTCATCGCCGGCGGCACCCACACCCTGCGGGTGGCCGACCGCCGTCACATGGAGATCCCCCTGCTGCCCAACGAGACCCCGGGCATGTACGACGAGCTGCTCAAGGAATCCGGCCGCTGGCCCGGCTTCGAGTCCTTCCTGGCGGCTCGTTTCGCCTCCTACCTGGCCTACCGCATGGCCGGCGTTAAGGACCCCTTGGAAGAGCTGGACTTCGTGGAACTGCACGACGCCTTCACCATCAGCGACATCCAGACCTACGGAGACATCGGCCTGCGGCCTTACGGCCAGGAAGCCGACTACGTGGAGAGCGGCGACTGCTACTTCACCAATCCCAACACCGGCGAACCCGGCAAGTGCCCGGCCAACCTCTCCGGCGGCCTGCTGGGCACCATGCACGCGGTGGGCGCCACCGGCATCTGGCAGGCGGTGGAGTCGCTCTGGCAGATCCAGGGCAAGTGGGACTACTTCCACGGCGACCAGAAATGGTGGGACCGGGCCGGCAAGGAAAAGCCCGCCGACTACGAGAACCTGCAACTGCCCGACGCCAAGCAGGGCCTGTGGATCAGCCACGCCGGCGTGGGCTCCCACGTCACCTGCGGTATTCTGCGCAAGGCCTGGTAAGCAAGGGAGGTATAATCATGGCACAACCATACGAAGGACCGTTGACCACCGAGTACATCGGCGAACCGCTGGATCTCTTTGACGACCAGAAGGCCTGGGTGGTGCGCTGGCCCCGCGCCCTGGAGCACCACCACACCTACGGCCTGCTCACTCCTTTCTTCAAGGGCCTCACCGAGGGTAAACTGCTGGCCACCAAGTGCACCAATCCCGAGTGCACCGAAAACTCCACCTGGCTGCCTCCCCGGGCCGACTGCCCGGACTGCTACGCCCGCACCGAATGGGTCGAGGTGCCGGCCGAGGGCAAAATCTACGCCTACACCATGCTGGGCTACACCGGTATCGGCATCGAGATGAAGGCGCCCTACTGGCAGATCGACGTGGAGATCGAAGGCGTGGACACCATATTCAAGGGGTACCTGCTGCACGGTAAGCCCTATACCGGCATGCCGGTCAAAGCCCAGTTCAGGACCGAGAACCCCAGCCACACCATCCTGGACATCTGCTGGGTGCCGGTCGAGGACTAGGGCGGAGCGTCCCCATGCTGCGGTTGGAGCACCCGGTTGATTAGGCCAAGCGGACCAGGCCCGGCCTGGTCCGCTTTTTCCATGGCCCGGTCAGGGACTTGACCGCAGGCCACGCTTTTGATTAGGTTTCGATAACCACGCGAACCAGGGAGTTTGGGCGATGGATTTCGAGCTATCCATGGAACAAGACATCCTGCGCAAGACGGTGCGCGATTTCGCTGAAAAGGAGATCGCCCCCAAGGCCCGTGAACTCGACGAGAAAGAGGAGTTCAGCCTGGAGACCTGCCGGGCCATGGGCGAATTGGGCCTCTTCGGCATGGTGGTGAGCGAAAATTACGGCGGCCAGGAGATGGACTATATCTCCTATATCATCGCCGTAGAGGAGCTGGCCCGGGTGGACGGCTCCCACGCCGCCACCATCGCCGCCGGCAACTCCCTGGGCATCGGGCCGCTGTACTACTACGGCTCCGAGGAGCAGAAGCGCAAATACCTGCCGGAGCTCTGCCAGGGCAAGACCCTGTGGGGCTTTGGCCTCACCGAGCCCAACGCCGGCTCCGACGCCGGCGCCGCCCGCACCACCGCGGTGCTCGACGGCGACCAGTGGGTGATCAACGGCTCCAAAATATTCATCACCAACGCCAGCACCGAGATCACCGCCGGGGTGACGGTGATGTGCCAGACCGGCGACCGCGGCGACGGACGACCGGAGCTGTCTTGTATCCTGGTGGAGAGCGGCACCCCCGGCTTCGAGGCCCGGCCCATGCACGGCAAGCTGATGTGGCGCGCCTCCAACACCAGCGAGCTGTATTTCGACGATTGCCGGGTGCCCAAGGAGAACCTCTTGGGCGAGCGTGGTAAGGGCTTCCACCAGATGCTCGGTACCCTCGACGCCGGCCGGCTGTCCATCGGGGCCATGGGCCTGGGCGGGGCCCAGGGGGCCTATGAAAAGGCCATGCGTTATGCCAAGGAGCGCGAGCAGTTCGGACGGCCCATCGCCTCCTACCAGGTCAACGCCTTTAAGCTGGCCGACATGGCCCTGGAGATCGAGGCGGCCCGGTTGCTGCTCTACAAGGCCTGTTGGCTCAAGCAAAACCACAAGCCCTTCAGCAAGCTGGCCGCCATGGCCAAGCTCTACTGCTCCGAGGTGATGGGCCGGGTGGTGGACGAGGCGGTGCAGCTCCACGGCGGCTACGGCCTGATGAAAGAGTACGACGTGGAGCGCTTCTACCGCGACCAGAAACTGCTCACCATCGGCGAGGGCACCAGCGAGATTCAACGCCTGGTTATCGCCCGGCTCATCGGGGCTATCTAATTTGCTAAACTGACTTCAGCGGTTACCGCGAGTTTCCCGGTAGTGGGCCCCACGGTTCGTACAGTCGTGTGGAGTTGATTTGTTACATACAATCGGAGGTGTTTACGGGCCAGGCGCAAGCCCCACAGCGCCTCGTTAACTCCGAAAATCCCCACTCCTCCTACGGCCTAAACGCGCGTTCCCTTCTCGTCGTACTTGTACCACCCCTTGCCGGTTTTACGCCCCAGGTGGCCGGCCTCTACCTTGCGTCGCAGTATAGACGGGGGATAAAAACGGGGGTCCTTTTCCTCTTGGTATACGTTAGTGTAGGCCATGAGCTGTACGTCTAGGCCGACCAAATCAGATGTCTCCAGGGGGCCCATTTTGCGGCCAAAGGCCAGGCGGAAACCGGTGTCGATATCTTCGGGCGTGGCTACTTTCTGCTCCACCAGGCGGAAGGCTTCCAGGTTAGTTAGCATATTGCACCGATTCAAGATAAAGCCCGCGATATCCGTATCCACCCGTATGGGCTGCTTCCCAATAAAATTAATAAAGCCCACGCCAGCCGCCATGGTCTCCTCGCTAGTGGAGATACCCTTGACAACCTCAACCGCATCCAACATCGGCACAGGGTTAAAGAAATGCAGCCCTAAAAACCGATCCGGATAGCGCAACCCACCACCGATAGCGCTGATGGGGATAGCGGAGGTGTTGGAAGCCAAAATAGTCTCGTGGTTCACCACACGTTCTAGATTGCTAAAAACTTCTTTTTTGACCTCCAAGCTCTCAAAAACCGCCTCAATCACCAGATCGACGTCTGCACCTTGCTCATAATTATCGCTTGCGGTAATGCGCCCCATCACCGTGTCCTTGTCGTCGGCCAGTTTGCCCTTTGCAGCCAACTTGCCCACTGACCAAGAGATATTTTCTATAGCTTTATCCAGTATGTTCCTGGAAACATCGGTCATTATCACCTGCAGGCCGGACTGGGCGCAGACCTGCACTATGCCCGCTCCCATAGTGCCGCACCCCACCACCATCACGTTCTTAATATCCATTACAGGTACTCCTCGGTATGAATCCACTATTATAGAAAAACCTACCCTTTTTCGTTGCCCAGAATGGCCACCGCGCTGATCTGGGGTGGTCCTCCAAAGGTGTGCGATAGCCCCAGGCGCGGGTTCTTCACCTGTCGCTTGGGATTGTCCACTTTTTCCTGAAGCTGTTTGTAGATTTCGTATGTCATGCGCAGGCCACTGGCCCCTATGGGATGACCAAAGCACTTGAGCCCGCCGTCGATGTTAACCGGCAGGCCACCTTCACGGCTGAAGAATCCATTCTCGATGTCCTCTGGCGCACCGCCCGGTGCACTAAAGCCAAAGTTTTCATAAATGGCCAGCTCGGTAATAGTAAAACAATCATGCACCTCGGCTACGTCCAATTCCGCCCGAGGATCGCTGATGCCCGCCATCTCATAAGCTTGCCTGGATGAATTCTGCAAAGCGCCAAAATATATCCAATCAAAGCCCGCGCGTTGATGGGGCAAACCGGAGTCCATGGCTACTCCCACGCCTTTTATATAAATGGGGTCCGCGCGGAAGGTTTTGGCCATATCCGCCCGGGTCACGATAGCACAGGCAGCACCATCACTATTGCCGCAGCAGTCAAATAACCCCAAAGGCCAAGCTATGATTGGCGCCTTGATAACCTTTTCCAAGGGCACTGGGTTGTGAAAATGGGCTTTGGGGGTGAGACTGCCGTTATCGTGGTTCTTTACCGCTATGCGGCCGATCAACTCCTTACCCTTTTCGTCACTGATGCCGTAGGTGTCAAAGTAACGTTTGGCAATCAGGGCGAAAGAACCCGGCGCCGTACGTCGCGCTTCCATGACCGGGTTCATACCGCGTCCCATGCCCAAGCCGGGATAGCCGGTGTCCTTGAGCTTTTCTACCCCCAGGGCCATTACCACGTCGTACATACCACTGGCCACGGCCAAACAGGCCTCGAACAGGGCGATATGGCCGCTGGTGCACCAATTCTCGTTGCGGATAATAGGGATGTCTCTCAATTTAAGGGCATCAGCCGCTATAGTACCCCCCAAGCCGCCCATGGGGGCGTAGACGGTACTAAGGTAACAGGCTTCTATATCATTAGGTCCCACCCCGGCGTCCTGGTATGCCTCGATGGCCGCTTCGATGGCCAAGTCGTTGGTGCCTGTGTCCCAGCGCTCGCCGAACTTACTACATCCCATGCCAATGATTGCGATCTTGTCTTTTATGCTACCCATGATTTACTCCCCGCTACCTGGCTGGCCGGCACTTCCAATAGTAATTATGAAACCCTCCCAAGTCGTGAAACTTGCGCAGGGTTAGCCACACCGGCATACCTAGTTCCACCTGGGCCGGGTCGCAATCGGTCATCAAGCCGTAGAAACGAGAGCCGTTTTCCATTTGCACCACGGTCTGTACCACCACGGGGTCATCCGGACGTCCGGCTAAATTGTCCCGGCTGAAGGTAAAAACTTGGCCTTTCATATCCGGCAGGCGTACGGTCTGGTAACGGTCCACGCTGCGACAGTTGTTGCAGATGCGCTCTATGGGAAAAGCCGCTGCCCCACATTCCAGGCAAGTGCTGCCGTGGCATCGTAGAAGTGAGTGGGCCTCCCTCCACGTCACGGTGGCCGAGGGCACCAGCCGGAAAGGCTCACCCGGTTGGGGTTCCACGATCTCCTTGAAGCTTAGGAAGCGAGCGTAGGAGTCCAGAAAGGCTCGGTTCTCCATCTGGGTGGCTAGGTCCAGCCTGGGTTTGGCGGCCTCGGCCTTGACCTCCAGCAGCATGGCCTCGGCTCCATCACCGTAGGCGGCCAGCAAGATTTTTTGGCCGGGCTTGGCCCTTTCCAAGGCCAAAGCCAACATAATCAACACCTGGGGTGTTCCGCAAAAGCCCACTTGATCCAGCAAGGGGTTTACAGACTGCCCTTCACCTGCCAAGCCGGTGGCCTTGACTACCGCCTTGAAGGTACGGGTGTCCGGTGCCGGTAGTATGGCCAGGTCAATTTGACCCGGTTCCAGCCCCTGCTTGTCCAGCAGGCCCTTCACCACGCGAGGCATCAGCTCCAGGTAGCCCTGGCTTGATACGAAGCGTGCTTCCCAGGTATGGGTGTAACTATCGCGGTCTGTGCGCCAGACATCAGTAATTTCGTTGCTGACCACGTAGGAATCCACATAAGCCACCGGCGCGCTGTGGCCACCCACAAGCACTGCGGCCCCGGCGTCTCCAAATACTTGTTCCTGGTCGGAGCGGGGGAAAGCGTTGCGCTGCTCACCTGCCGCTACCAATACTCGCTCCGCCTGGCCGCTATCCACTGCGCCCAGGGCCAGCTTGAGGGCGCTGAGGCCAGCGCGCAGGGAATTGCCCATATCCACTGTCTGCACCTCGTCTCGTAAGTCCAGAACCGTGGCCAGGAGGGTGGAGCTTTGCTTTTCACGATAGGGTGCCGTGGTGGAAGCGTAGAAGACACCATCTAGTTTTCGCCGGTCCGTACCCGCCAGGCAAAGGGTAGCAGCCTCGGCGGCCATGGTCATGGAGTCCTCGTCGCTGTTAGCCACACTCCGGCATCCGGGCAGGGAACCTCTTCCCCAGGCTTTACCAATGACATTGCGCTCTATTTTGAGATAGGGGATATGTGCCGCGGCTGAAATGATACCCGCCATAAATGTCTTCCTCCTGCGTATATTTCCCGGCCCAAGGACGACCGGCTCAGATGGTTTTCACCTGCTGATACTCTCCGAACACCTCGCGCAGTACACCGCAGATCTCGCCGAGGCTGGCGTAGGCACTGACCGCCTCTATGATCACAGGCATGAGGTTGTCCTTACCCATGGCGGTTCGGCGCACGTCGTTGAGGACCTGCGCGACTCTGTCTTGGGAGCGCTTGGCCTTTAGCGACCGCAACCGCTCGACTTGCTCCCGTTCCGCCCGGGGGTTGGTCTCGGGCATGGGTACCTGGTCTTCCTCCTCGATGGTGTATTTGTTAACCCCCACCAATACTCGCTTACCGCTCTCGATCTCCAGTTGGATTTCGTAGGCGCGCTTCTCAATTTCCTTTTGTACGAAACCGTTTTCAATGGCAGCCACCGCGCCACCTATCTCGTCTATCTGGGACATCAGCTCCTTAATGCGGTCGTATATCTGCTTGGTGAGAGCTTCCAGGAAGTAGGAGCCGCCCAGGGGGTCAATAGTGTCCACAACGCCTGTTTCCTCACGAAGTATCTGTTGAGTACGCAAGCTGGTGCGCACCGACTCCTCGGTGGGCAGGCTCAAGGCCTCGTCATAGGAACAGGCAGCTATGGACTGGGCGCCGGCAAGAACCGCGGCCAAAGTCTGGTAGGCCACGCGCACTACGTTATTGAGGGGCTGTTGAGCCGTAAGGCTGGCCCCGCTTGTCTGGGTGTGGAACCGTAGTTTCCATGAGCGCGGGTCCTTGGCCTGGAAACGATCCTTTAACAGCTCGGCCCAAATACGCCGGGCAGCTCGATACTTGGCCACCTCTTCGAAAATTTTGTTGTTGGTGTTGAATATCCAACTGATGCGGGGAGCAAACTGGTCAATGTCCAATCCCGCATTTAGGCCGGCCTCGATGTAGGCTACGGCGTTAGAGAAGCTAAAAGCAATCTCCTGCACTGCTGAGCAGCCAGCCTCCCTGAGATGGTAGCCCGCCACGTTAATAGTATTGAATCGGGGTACGTTTTCCGCGCAATAGGCGAATATATCAGTTACCAGCCGGAGTGATGGCTGGGGGGGGAAGATGAACGTCCCGCGTACCGTGTACTCCTTGAGGACATCATTTTGTATGGTGCCACGCAGTACCTTGGGAGACAGTCCCTGCTTCATGCCGATGCATACATACATGGCCAACAGCACGGCCGAGGGTGCGTTGATGGTCATGGAGGTGGACAGCTTTTCAAGGGGAAGCCCCTCGAAGATAACCTCCATGTCCTCTAAGGTGTCCACGGGCACCCCGACCTTGCCGACTTCGCCTACGGACATGGGGTGGTCCGAGTCGTAACCGATTTGGGTGGGCAGGTCAAAGGCCACGCTAAGACCTGTCTGCCCCTGTCCCAGCAGGTATCGGAAGCGGGCGTTAGTATCTGCGGGGGAGTCATAGCCTGAATACTGGCGTACCGTCCAGGGCCGTCCCAGGTACATGGACGGGTAGACACCACGCACCAAGGGGGGCTCGCCCGGGAAACCCAGATGGTTTAAATAGTCAACGTTTTCTAGGTCCAGCGGCGTGTATAACGATTTAATAACATCCCCCCAGTCGGTGGTTCGCGCCGGCAGGGGTTCATTGCCATCTAGCCATTGTTGGTATTGTTCAACTATTTTTTGTTTTTCCATCCGATCACCCCATTGCCACGGGCTAAGTCGCCGGTAAATTTTCTTTGATAAAGGCAGCTATGGACTTTAGGGTGGCACCAGGCCCAAATATCTCGCTGACCCCCTGCTTTTTAAGGGCCACCCGGTCGTGGTCCGGCACGATGCCACCGGCTACCAGCAAGATGTGCTCACATTGTTTTTCCTTGAGAAGCTGCGCCACCCGGGGCAAATGGTGATTGTGGGCCCCGGAGAGGGTGCTTAGAGCAATCACATCCACATCTTCCTGGAGGGCGGCGTTTACGATGGCCTCCGGTGTTTGGCGTAATCCTGTGTAAATAACTTCCATGCCGGCGTCTTTAAGGCCGGTGCACACTACCTTGATCCCTCGGTCGTGGCCGTCCAATCCGGGCTTGGCGGCCAACACCCGTATCTTCCTGTCCATGTTTCGCTCCATATGATGACCGGCGGCGTTTAATAATTTATAAGGGGATGTTCCCGTGCTTACGCACCGGTCTAGGCTCTTGCTTGTCTTGCAATATATCCAGGGCCCTTGCCAGGTTTGTCCTGGTCTCACCGGGTGGGATCACCGCATCCACGTGTAGTAAGCTGGCCACCTTGTAAGGAGTGGCAAACTTGGCCCGGTATTCCTCAATTTTGGCCTGCCGGGCAGCTTCATGGTCTGGCGCCCGGGCGATTTCCTTGGCGTAGACGATCTCCACCGCACCCTCGGCACCCATAACCGCCACCTCGGCCGAGGGCCAGGCCCATACCTGGTCCGCGCCCAATTGCTTGCTACACATGGCCTGGTAAGCTCCGCCGTAGGCCTTGCGTAAAATGATGGTGATTTTGGGTACGGTGGCTTCGCTGTAAGCGAAGATCATCTTGGCGCCGTGGCGGATGATGCCGCTATATTCGTGCTTCACACCGGGCAGGTAGCCGGGTACGTCCACCAGGTTGACCAGGGGGATGTTATAAGCGTCACAGGTGCGCACGAAGCGGGCGGCCTTGTCCGAGGCGTCGCTGTCCAGGGCTCCTCCCAGGATGCGCGACTGGTTGGCCACGAAACCCACCGGTCCGCCCATGATTCGCCCGAAACCGCAGACGATGTTGGGTGCGAACTGGGCCTTAATCTCCATGAAGTCGCCATGGTCCGCCAGTCGCCCGATAACCTCCCGTACGTCAAAGTATTTCTTGGGGTCACTGGGGATTAACTTGTGGAGATCGTGGTCGCAGGTAATCTCCTGGTTATAGTCCAACCGGGGGGGAGCTTGGCTCGAGTTGCCGGGTAAAAAAGAAAGTAAGCGCTTGACCTGCGCCAAGCATTCCTCATCGTTGATGGCGGCCAGGTCGCAATTGCCAGACACCTTGGTGTGGACACGGGCGCCGCCAAGTTTCTCCATGTCCACGTCCTCGCCGGTGACGGTCTTAATGACCTTGGGCCCGGTTATGAACATGTACGAGGTTTTTTTGACCATAAACACGAAATCGGTCATGGCCGGAGAGTAGACCGCCCCGCCAGCACAGTTGCCCATGATCACCGATATCTGGGGGACCACGCCGCTGGCGTCCACATTGCGTTTGAATATCTTGCCATAGCCGGCCAAAGAGGCCGCCCCCTCTTGCACCCGGGCGCCAGCCGAGTCGTTAATGCCCACCACCGGGGCTCCAGCCTTGATGGCCATGTCCATAATGGTGCATATTTTTTGAGCATGCATGTCACCCAGGCTGCCACCCATTACGGTGGCATCCTGGGAGAAGGCAAAGACCCTACGGCCCTCCACCAGACCATAGCCGGTGACCACTCCATCGCCGTGGAGCACTTTTTTTCCCATCCCAAAGTCGTGGCAGGTATGATCGGTGAGCATGCCGACTTCGATAAAAGAGCCGGGGTCAAAAAGTATATCTAAACGCTCCCGGGCGCTGAGCTTACCCTTGGCGTGCTGTTTTTCTATACGATGCATGCCGCCACCTAGGCTGGCCGCCTCCGTTTTTTGCCGTAGTTCCTGAAGCAAGTTTTCCATCTCGCGCTCCCTATTTGCGCCCCAGCCACCAGCCGGTCATATATCGGCAATGGATGGCACCCCATCGACAAACCCAGCCAAGTCACGAAATTATGCCGGGTATTGTCGTGAACTCGTGGTGTTATCTTCACTCCGCTAAAGAGTCGCCCCGGGGTGGTGGGGTTGGAAAAATTCTATGGTAATCATGAAGTTTAAAAGTCCATCCGGTCCCACATCCCTGAGCCTGGTTTCCACCCTAGACAAGATGGGTCTCAACGGCCCTTAAACACTGGGCGTCGCTTTTCAGTAATGGCCTTGAATCCCTCTTGGCGGTCCTGGCTACTGAACATAAGGCATTCGGCCAAGGCCTCGTAGGCCAGTCCATTGTCCAGACCGACCTCGGCAGAGGTGTTGATACAGCGTTTGGCCCATTTCAGGGCCAGAGCGCTCTTTTGCGCTATGAGCTTGGCCATGCGCATTACCTGTTCTGGCAACTCTTCGGCAGGGTAGACTTGGTTTAACAGTCCCAATTGCTTAGCTTCGCGGGCATCTATCAAGGCCCCGGTAAATATCATTTCCTTGGCTTTGCCCATACCTACCTGGGAAGTTAGCCGCTGAGTGCCACCGCCGCCGGGGATGATTCCCAGGTTTATCTCGGGCAGGCCCAGGGTAGAGCGGTCCGACGCGATACGAATGTCACATGCCAAAGCCAGTTCCAGCCCGCCGCCAAGGCAGTAACCATCGATCATGGCTATCACCGGCTTGTCAAGTTTTTGGAAGCGCGTGTAAAATCCCTGCGCCAACTCCGCCATGAATGCTTCCATCTCCAGAGGACTGTATTGAGCCAACTCGCTTAAGTCAGAACCGGCTATGAATGCCTTACCGCCCTTGCCGGAGAGGATTAGCACCTTGATCCCAGAGTCTTGCTCGACAGTTTCCAAGGCGTGTATCATCTCTTTGCGAGTGGCCCGGTTCATGGCGTTACGCACTTCGGGACGATTAATCTCTATATGGCCGATGCCATTATCAACCTCAAAAACTATGTTCTTATAGGTCATATGGTCCACCTTTTATTTGGCCGGCTAAATTCGGCTTGGTAGCAAGCGTCTGTTTTTTTATTGTAAATATC
>Ga0256835_1001433_pt1 | contig 14351 bp, 10 predicted proteins | sample PIR30metaG_FD_185972 | JGI IMG/M metagenome (GOLD analysis project Ga0256835, IMG submission 185972) | Hydrothermal vent microbial communities from East Pacific Rise, Pacific Ocean - PIR-30 | ecosystem: Environmental > Aquatic > Marine > Hydrothermal vents | place: Pacific Ocean: East Pacific...
GGACGTTAGGAACTCGATAATCAAGGCTGCGGAGTCCATAGTGAAGCGCTATGCTGAGGCGTGGGGCTGTAGAGGCGAGTTCAGCCTGGCCGAGGCCCACGTACCCCCAACAATCAACGACGCTAGGGTCGCCGCCCTAGTTAGGAGGGAGGCCTCCAGATTTGCCAAGGTTGTTGAGGCTAAACCCACTATGGGTGCTGAGGACTTCGCGTTCTACTGTATGAAGGCCCCCGCGGCGTTCGCCATACTAGGCGTTAAGAACGAGGCTAAGGGTATTAAGTACCCGCACCACCACCCGAGATTCGATGTCGACGAGGACGTGCTGTGGGAGGGGACAGCCCTCTACGCGCTGATGGCGGTGGCCATGGCTGAGGAGTTCAGCGGTGAGTAGGAGGCGCTACCTGCTGGGCGGCGGAACGTTTTTCCCCGTCCCAGTAAATCAAGCGTAATGGGGCCTCGGGTTGGGCAGGGCTGTGCTGATCGTGGGTATGTTGCCGCACGACTCAGGTAAGACGACATTCGCCCTAATGCTTGCCGAGGCCCTGCGTGAGGAGGGATTCAGAGTTAAGGCTATGAAGCCCGTGGCAGCCCACAGCGCGTGGTTCCAGCCCTGGTCGCTTGCCGAGTCCTACAGGCTCGGCGTTCTAGTGGGCGGTGATGTGGTCAGGTACTTGAGGAGCGGCTTAATAGAGAATCCGGACCTGCAGAACCCCGTCGACCTGCTGACAGCCCCGCCCGACCCCATAGCGCTCCCCACGACCTCAACGTACATGTCCTCCGTTGAGGCTCTTGAGAGGCAGGTCGTGGCCGCCAGGCTATCGATCCACGGCAGAGCCTATTACGTAGTTCCGGACAACCTGGCTAGAACTCCGCCGCACTTAAGGGCAGCGCTTGAAGGCCTGCTGAGCCGCATGGGGCCGGCATCGAAGGCCACGCCGCAGTGGCTCCTGCTGAGGCTCTCGTCCCCGGAGGTTAGTGCACGTATACTTGACGCAGCGAGGTCGTTGATGAGGTCGGCCGACGTGCTCCTAATAGAGTCATTCAACAACGCCCTAACACCAGCGCCCGGCATAGAGTCCATAGTATCGTCAGTAATAGCCGTAGCTCCAGGCAGGGCGTTAGTGTATAGGGGAGGCAAGCTACGTGCCTACCTATCCGGCTCGCCGGCAGGTGTTAGGAGCCTCACCCACAACTTCGCAGCCCTGGCTAGGCCCGACGCCACGTTATCGATACCGCTTACCGGGCCGGGAGCGGGAGGGGGCAGATTTTCGGTTAACGAGCGCTTGATTGAAATATTATTGGGTGTTAGGTGAGTGTTAACTGTTGTTTGTTAAGCATTCTTAGCCGCTTAAAAGCTTTAGCTATGGTGAATGATTATTTGAGCAAAATTTATTTATATTACCTCATTACTTATTAATGAGGTGTCTTAATGGAGTTCTTGGCCGGGGTAGCGATAGTAATTGCCATAATAATATATGTAGTGTTCTACTTCACCCACGGCAAGTACCTAGAGAAGCACGTTGTTAAGGCGAGCCCCGCCAGGGAGACGCCTGCGCATAAGTACTTCGACGGCGTTGACTACGTCCCAGCGAATAAGGCTGTGCTGTACGGACACCACTTCGCAAGCATCGCCGGCGCGGGCCCCATCGTAGGGCCGGCACTGGCCCTCGGGTGGGGCTGGCTACCCTGCCTCCTCTGGATCTGGTTCGGCAACGTCTTCATCGGCGTCGTCCACGACTACCTATCGCTAATGGTTTCAGTGAGGTATGACGGCAAGAGCATCGGGTGGGTCTGCGGTAGGGTTATGACGAGGAGGGCGTTCTACGTCTTCAACGCCTACATATGGTTCGCCCTGCTGCTGGTGGTTGCTGCCTTCGGCTTCGTAATCTCAGCGCTCTTCTCAGTGGTGCCTGCTGCCGGCTTCGCCTCCCTAGTCTTCATGGCCATAGCCGTGGCCATAGGCCCGCTGCTGTATAAGGTCAGGCACGGCTTTGGCATAGGGACTGTGGTTGGCGTTATAGCGATATTCATAACCATATGGGTTGCGACGATATATGCCGGCTACTTCAAGAGCGTCGGCTGGATGACCAACATGCATGACTGGATGCTGATCCTGCTTGCCTACATCATCATAGCGGCGTCCATACCTGTGTGGGTCCTCCTGCAGCCTAGAGACTACCTGAACGCATACATACTGTGGGCAAGCCTCGCGATAGGTGGCGGCGCCCTGATATGGCTAGCGATTCAAGGCCACGGCGTCATGACGTTGCCGTCCTTCTCAATGTTCTCTGCCAACGTCGTCGGCGGCAAGCCATCGCCGTTCTGGCCTACCATACCTCTGGTTATCGCCTGTGGAGCCCTATCCGGATTCCACTCGCTGGTGGGTTCCGGAACGAGCTCCAAGCAGCTGGATAAGGAGGTCCACGGACTGCTGATAGGTTATGGAGGCATGCTTACCGAGGGCTTCCTAGCAACCCTAGTCATAGGTAGCATGGGTGCATACGTAACCAGCGCCCTGTTCGATAAGACGGTTAAGGCAGTCGCCCTCAAGAAGGGCGCGGCCATAATAGCTAAGGCGCTTCAGAGCGTCGGCATAGCAGCTAACCCACATCACATAACGCCGGAACTCTACAGCAAGTTCGTACACTTACTATCAACCAGCCCGACATTCCTAGGCCATTGGTACACGCCATTCATGGCTAAGGCTAAGTGGGTTGCGATACCCTACAGCTACGCGTACGCGGTTCACTACGCCTTCAACGGATCCATCACAGCGTTCGCAATCTTCGCGACGCTGTGGATAACTGCCTTCGCTCTGACGTCCCTAGACACCGCTACCAGACTCGGCAGGTACGCGTGGCAGGAGCTGATGGAGCCTCTGAGGGCTAAGGCTGAGGCCCACCTAGTTAGGTCGGGGTACTACAGGCTCGGCGTGAGCAGGACGATAACCGGATACGAGCGCATGGGGAAGGAGGTCGTCAACATAGGGGGTGTTAAGTACCACATGATATACACGTCCCGAGAGGCTGCTGAGGCCCTCCTCCAGTGGGTTAAGAGGCTGGACAAGCCAACGCTGGTAAACCACGTTGCCCTAGTGCCCGCGAACAATTCACTGTACCTGGCGGCAAGGCTCGACGTCCTAACCTACAAGAAGGTCGTTGAGTCCGCCTACTACCTGGCTAAGTCGCTGGTCGGTAAGTTCGTTGAGGCGGTGGCGGGCGGCCAAGCCGTTAGGTGATTAGGCAGTCGAGTGCTTAAGGTAAGCCCACGGCACCTCCTTAGCCCACCCCTTAGCCCGCTCGAGCGCTGCCTGCCACCCCCTCCTTAACCTAATCCTCTCCTCATCACCTATGGTTGGCTTGAAGCGCTTGGCAGGCCTCCACAACCTCCTAACGCTCTCCAACCCCCTCCAGAACCCTATGGCTAGGCCCGCCAGGAACGCCGCTCCGAGGGACGTGACCTCACGAACCTCAGGTAGCACTACCTCAGCACCAAGCACGTCCGCCTGGAACTGCATGAGCCACTCGCTCTCCGTAACCCTCCCGTCAGCCCTAACCTCCCCGACACTCATCCCCATGTCCGACGCTATCGCGTCGACAACGTCGGCGGTCATGTAGGCTATGGACTCAAGCACCGCCCTAGCTATGTGGGCCCTCTCAGTGCGCTCCGTAATTCCTATGAGTAAGCCCCTAGCGTGCATGTCCCAGTGAGGCGCTCCTAAGCCCAGGAAGGCGGGTATGAAGTAGAGGCCCTCATTACTGCTTACCGAGGCCGCCAGCCTGCTCGCCTCAGCCTCATCCCTAACGATGCCTAGAACCTCCTTAAGCCACCTTATGGCCTCGCCGGTGACGAACACAGCCCCCTCCAAGGCGTAGGTCACCCTATTCCTCTCTAGCGAGTAGTAGATAGTTGTTAGCAAGCCCCTCCTAGACTCCACGGGCTTGTCGCCTGTGTTGGCGAGTATGAAGTTCCCGACGCCGTAGGAAGCCTTAACATCCCCTATGGAGAGGCACGCCTGCCCGAATAGCGAGGCCTGCTGATCGCCGATAGCGCTGCAGACGGGCACCTCACGCCCGCCGAACACGCCGTCCCTAACCTCGGGGCCCACGTAGCCGTAAACGCTTGAGGACGGCATGGGGGTCGGGAGGGAGGACTGGGGCACCCCACCCATGATCTCAAGGAGCTCCGGATCCCAGTCGAGCCTGTGTATGTCGAAGAGCATGGTTCTCGAGGCGTTCGAGTAGTCCGTGATGAAAGCCCCTCCAGCCCACGGCGTGGCCACGTCCCTACCCCCGCGCGTTAGGTTCCAAACAACCCACGAATCCACAGTCCCGAAGAACGCCTCCCCCCTAAGGCACGCCTCCCTCACCCTCGGGACGTTCTCAAGCAACCACCATATCTTAGTACCTGTGAAGCTCGCGTCAGGTATTAACCCAGTCTTAGACCTGATGAGGGCTAGGTGCTCCTCCCTAAGCGCCTCAGCGAGCTTGGCCGACCTCCTACACTCCCAAACTATGGCGTTGTAGAGGGGCTCGCCGGTCCTCGGGTTCCAGACGACTAGCGTCTCACGCTGGTTCGCCACCCCGACGCAGGCCACGTCACGGCCCTCAACACCGCCCGCCTTCAGAGCCTCCCTCATCACGGCCTTAACGTTCAGCCACAGCTCCCTAGGGTCGTGCTCAACCCACCCGGGCCTGGGGCTGATCCTCCTATGCCCCCTAACGGCGTGGGAGATTAGCCTGCCCTCACTATCGATTAGCGACGCCCTAGTGCATGTGGTTCCTTGATCAACCACTAGCACGTACCTACCGAGGTCCGCTCCAACCAATCAACATACCCGTGATAGGGTGCTGAACACCTAATTATGCGTGCCGCTTACTTAGGGGTTACGAGGCCTATGAAGGCACTCCAGAACCACGACAGCGTCGTGGCCCCCACAGCTATCACGCACCCGAGGGCGAGCTCCGCACGGCTATGCGCCCTCAGGCAGTACCTAGCCAGCGCGACCGGCGCGGCAAGCGAGTATAGGGCGGCGTACATCAGCCCTAGGGCTAGGACCATGAATGTCGTTGGCCCGACTATGCCGGCCATATGGACGCTCGCCTTAATACGTAGCGTGGCCGCCGCCATAACGGCGGTTACGATTAGGTACGCTAGCGTGAAGGACGCTAGGAGGCCGTTGTGGAGTAGGGTGAAAGTAACCGACCCTACCGAGTAGGAGGCCACCGCACCCATGAAGAACCAGAACCTCTTCCTCCTGTCGCTAACGAACACGTCAGTAACGCCTAGCCCGACGCCAGCAGCCACCGATATGGTCGGCCCCACACCGAGGAACGCGAGGACGGCCAACGCGTTGAGCGGGGTTAACCTCCCAGCAACCCACAGGAGGTACCACCCAAGTATGGTTGCGTACACGGGGGCTGAGAGGGCGTAGGAAACGGCTCTCGAGAACCTCAGCATGGAGTCGCCGCACAGCACCTGAACCAAGCCTCTTGCTCTTAAGTGGCAGGCCTAAAAACGCTTTCACCGTCCTCGAGCCAGGTCCTTAAGCATCTCGCGCACCCTCTCGATAGCGTCGCCGCCGGCATTCAGGTCTATGTTGAGAGGCGTCACGGTCACGCAGCCCCTCTCATACGCCTCGACATCCGTGCCCTCCTCAACGTAGCTCTTCACGCCGTAGAGCCAGTAGTAGGCACGTCCCCTAGGGTCGACTCCCTTCTTGTACGCCGCCCTCCACCTAATCCTAGTTGCCCTAGTGACCTCCACGCAGCCCTTACCGCCGGGCGGTATGTTTATTGAGAGGAGGTCGACGCCGTCCGGCAGCCCCTCCTCAAGAACCTTAGCTGTGACGAACCTCGAAACCTTCCTGACGGTCGCCCTAAGCTCCGGGCTCTCGAAGCCTCTGAAGCTATCTATCCCTGCTGAGAACGCTATCGACGGTATCCCCATGAGTGCGGCCTCAATAGCTACGGCTAGCGTGCCGCTGTAGAAGATGTGCTGTAGCGAGAGGTTGTCGCCGACGTTGACGCCGGAGAGCACTATGTCCGGCTTGAAGCCTAGGACGTCTATCGCTAGGTGCAGGGCGTCTATGGGCGTCCCGTCAGTAACGTAGACAACCCTCCCCCCGTAAGCCTTCTCAACGAACCTTAACGGCCTGCTGAAGGTTATCTCCCTACCCGTGGCTGAACGCGGGAACTCCGTCGAAACAACTAGGACCTCGCCCAGCCCCTCAACGGACTCCGCAAGTAGGTATAGCCCCGGGCTGAGGTAGCAGTCATCATTACTCACGAGTATCCTCCTAACCACCCGCGCCACCCCCTCGGTGTTGTTGAACGTAGGGATTTAAAGGGGTCTCATTCACGGCTGGTTTGAATATAACAGTAACGATTAAATCCTTAAATCAACCTAATTAGCCCAGAGAAGCGTTTAATATGGGGAGATCGCGTTGCCGGGAAGGGGTAGGGAGGGCGGCGACGACAGGTTCGTCTTCGGCATCCCCGAGCTGGACGAGGTTTACGCTAACGCTCTCGAGCCGGGGACGACTCTACTCATAGCGGGCCACCCCGGCGCGGGGAAGACGACCTTCGCCGCAACCATATGCTACGCGAACGCGTTGAGGGGGAAGCCGTGCCTATACGTGTCCTTCAACGAGAGGTACGACAAGTTCGTCAAGCAGATGAGTAAGTTCGGCATGGACTTCGAGAGGCTTAAGGAGGAGGGGCTCTTCAGGTTCATAAGGATCCCGGTAATAGCTGGTGAGGACGTGGTCGACATTCTAGGCGATACGGTCATAGACTCGGCAACCAAGATAAACGCTAGGGTTCTAGTCATAGACAGCACCACCCCGATCTCCAAGGCGGTTAGGGAGTACGGGAAGGGGAGGTCGGTCCTCCAGAACTTCTTCTACGACCTCTCAGCACTGATACGCGGCCTAACCATAATGATTGAGGAGCTCCCGCTGGGGATGAAGGCACTCCCAATAACCGACGTTGAGTTCGTGGCAGACGCCGTAATACTCATGAGGCACGAGATTAAGGAGTCGCTTCTCGTGAGGCTCATGGAGTTCAGGAAGTTCAGAGGGACTAGACTCACGGTCGCTGAGGTCCCCTTCACCATAATGGAGGGTAAGGGGATTAAGGTATTCATGCCTCCAGTCCTCAACAAGGTCCCGCCGCCCAAGAAGGACAGGGAGTTCAGGATTCCCTGCAGGTTCCTCGACAAGAGCGTCGGGCCCCTCTACCCCGGCATGAACGTGCTCATAGTCACTCCCCCGCACGCGAGGAACCTCGGGCACGCCCTCCTACCCCTCCTGGCCATGGCGGCTAAGTACGGCCTTAAGATAGGTGTGGTTTCCTACAGGATATCTTCTGAGGAGGTTAAGGAGACTGCCGAGAGGATGGCCGAGGACCTGGGGGTCAACCCAAGCGTTATTGAGAGATACATTGAATTCATCGAGGCCATAAACCCGACCGCCTACAGCCTTGGGGAGCTCGTCAACATAGAGATGGACCTCGTCGAGAAGCACAGGCCAGACATAGTCATATTCCTCGCCCCCGAGTTAATACCCTCAGCAATGGGTGAGATGACTTACGTTAGGATGCTGTTTAACCAGCTCCTCTACTTCAGGAGTAAGGGCATGCTGGTAATCAGGGTTGTGTCGATGCTTGACGAGAAGCTCTACCGCGCTCAAGCCGACCTGGCCGACGTCGTCGTCAAGATAGATTACGTGTGGGATAAGATGAGCGGTGAGGTCAAGCAGTACGTCTACGTATCCACGCCTGGGAAGCCCCCCAAGATCATCGATGAGGAGGCTATGATGCAGTGCATCGAGGACCTCAAGGACAGCGTCAGAAGGCTTGGGTGAGCGCCTGAAGCACTCACTCTACCCGCATACGGAGTCTATGAGCGGCTTCCTGCGCATGTACTCGGCCGCCGTAACTACCCTCACGCCGAACTTCCTAGCGGTTTCGAACACCTCCCTAACCCTCTCCCTCCACCTGCACTCCCTAAGCAGGTGGTGGTCGTAGACTATTAGGTCGGGCTCGCACTCCCTAATAATCCTCACGACATTGCTGACCGCCCTCCTCAGGTTGATGCGGTTAAGCATGTATGGGAAGAGGTACGTCGGCGGGCCGTCTAGGATTATGGCGTCCGGCATCTCCTCAACTATGGCTCTAGCGTAGTCCTCGATCTCAGGCCCCATAACGTCGCTGCTGTAGAACACCTTAGCCCCGGGCTTCTCAATAACTACCGGCGTGACCCACCCGGTCCTATCGTACTCCAGCCCGTGGAACCAGGGGCCCAGCACCTTAAATCGAGTGTTGCCGAAGTCGAAGGTCCTCCCATCACCCCACACGAGCTTAGTGCCGTCCGGGAGCTCAGCCTCCCTAACCCAGTCCTTCGAGCCCCAGTACTCCTTAGCGAGCTTCTCAAACCACTTCCTACCCCTCCTAAGTAGCTCGGCCTTCCGGGATGAGTAGCTGCCCCAATCAACGCTCGCCGCCTCCTCAAGACCCTCAAGAGGGTCTGGGAAGTCGTTCTTAGCCGGCGGCGTGAGGAGCTCGTCGAGGGTTGTGCCGGAGTGTTCGGCGAGCGACGCTATGAATGCCCTAGCCCTGCCCCACTGGCTCGCGTTTATGTATTGGTTCGGGTCCTTCAGTATGAGTAGCTTGCCTCCGTACGGGTTCACATACCTCCGCAGCTGCGGGTCCTCCGGCAGTACGTGGTGGTCGTAGTGGTAGTGCGTTATGATTACCGCCTTACACTTAATCAGGTACCTCTCAATCCTGTCTATCGCCTTACCCCTAAGCTCCGCCTTCTCCTCAGCGCTTAGGGGGTAGCTGGGCTGCATCGCGGCGGCTCCCGGATCTATGATTACGTACCCGTCGGAAGTCTTAACGAGTATTGAGGAGCTCTTAGCCCCCATGCTGTCGAACCAGATGAGCTTAACCCCGGCCCTTCTCAGAACGTCGTAGGAGCCCATACCGCCCTCACTTGATTATAGTATCGCTGCATCAGTTTTATTATGCTCGATTAATTATCTACACATTGACGGTGTGCGGGATGATCTAATCTAGGCGGCAGGTTGTGTGTGAAGTGGTGTTTAAATAGTCATGCATCCGAATATTACCGTAAAAGCAGGTTTGTCATCAGTTTAAACCTTTTTATACTTAACCCCAACATATAATTTTGGGTGAGGATAGTGAGCAAGGAGGAGAGGGAGAAGCTAATAATCAAGGCTGACGAGGCTAAGAAGCTAAGCGTTGAGGAGGTTCTGCAGAGGCTCAAGACTTCCCGCGAGAGGGGCTTAAGCACTGAGGAGGCTAAGCGCAGGCTGCAGATAGTCGGCCCGAACGAAATACCTGAGAAGAAGGTGCACCCGATAATCAAGTTCCTAAGCTACTTCTGGGGCCCCATACCCTGGATGATTGAGGTTGCCGCAATACTATCTGCAGTCATCCACCACTGGGAGGACTTCTACATCATAATCTCGCTACTCATCATAAACGGCGTCATAGGGTTCTGGCAGGAGCACAAGGCCGAGAACATCATCGAGTACCTGAAGAAGAGGCTATCCCTAACCGCCAGGGTGCTGAGGGACGGTAAGTGGGTAGTCATACCCGCTAGGGAGCTCGTGCCCGGCGACATAATAAGGCTCAGGCTCGGCGACATCGTGCCCGCGGACGTCAAGCTGATTGAAGGAGAGTACCTGATGGTCGACGAATCCGCGCTGACGGGCGAGTCCCTACCTGTCGAGAAGAAGGTAGGTGATGTGGCGTACGCCAGCTCGCTCGTCAAACGCGGTGAGATGACAGCAGTAGTGCTAGCGACAGGACTGAACACGTACTTCGGCAGGACCGTGCAGCTAGTGCAGCTGGCTAAGGGTGTGAGCAAGTACCAGAAGCTAATCATCAGGATCGGAGACTTCCTAATCATACTGACAATATTCCTAGTGGCCGCGATGGTGATCATCGAGCTACACAGAGGTATGAACCCCTTAGAACTGGTTAGATTCTCGCTAGTGCTGGTGGTGGCCGCAATACCTGCCGCCTTGCCTGCCGTGCTGTCGATCACGATGGCTATAGGAGCGTATGAACTCGCTAAGAAGCAGGCGATAGTGACTAAGCTAGTGGCTGTTGAGGAGCTGGCCGGCGTTGACGTGCTGTGCGCCGACAAGACAGGCACGCTAACGCTTAACAAGCTAACCATCAGGGATCCCGTGCCCGTCAACCCAAGATTCACTAAGGAGGACGTGATACTCTACGGAGCGCTGGCGAGCAGGGAGGAGGATAAGGATCCGATAGACCTGGCAGTCCTAGGGGCTCTGGAGAAGTACGGGCTGACCGAGAGGTACAAGCAGTACAAGCAGATAGTGTTCAGGCCCTTCGACCCCGTCACTAAGAGGACTGAGGCGGTCGTTGAGGGTCCGGGAGGGGAGAGGTTCACCGTCGCTAAGGGAGCGCCTCAGGTGATACTAAGGCTCGTCGGCGCTGACGAGGAGCTTGAGAAGAAGGTTAGGGAGATAGTTGACGAGCACGCGCGCCACGGCTACAGGATGATCGGCGTTGCGAGAACCTACGGCGGCGAGAAGGGGCAGTGGGTCTACGTAGGCCTAATACCTCTATTCGACCCGCCGCGTCCCGACTCAGCCGACACGATCAAGTTCCTGAAGAGCATGGGCGTTAGGGTCAAGATGATCACCGGAGACCACATAGCCATTGCTAGGGAGATAGCGAAGATGCTCGGCATAGGGACTAGGATCTACACCTACGACGAGCTGAGGAGCGTGCCGCACTCGAAGATGGAGGAGATGATCGAGCAGGCCGACGGCTTCGCGCAGGTATTCCCGGAGCATAAGTACATGATTGTGGATGCTCTCCAGAAGCGCGGCCACACCGTCGCGATGACCGGAGACGGCGTTAACGACGCCCCAGCGCTTAAGAAGGCCGACGTAGGCATAGCCGTCGCCGGAGCCACCGACGCGGCGAGGGCGGCGGCATCGATAGCCCTGCTGGCCCCCGGCATCTCGGTGATTAAGGACGCCATAGTGACCGCTAGGAAGATATTCAGGAGGATGTACAGCTACGTAGTGTACAGGATCACCGAGACCATTAGGGTACTGTTCTTCGTCACGCTAGCCATCATAGCGTTCAACTTCTACCCGATAACCCCGGTGCTGATCATACTGCTGGCCCTGCTGAACGACCTGCCTATACTAACCATAGCGTACGACAACGTGAAGATAGGTAAGAGGCCGCAGAAGTGGGACATACCGAGGGTACTCGCGCTCTCGTCAGCGCTGGGCTTCATGGGCGTCATAGAGACGTTCCTGTTGCTCTACATAGCCATTAAGGTATTCGGCATGAGCCCCGCCACGCAGCTAGCGGCGATACAGACGCTGATATTCCTGAAGCTGGCTGTGGCCGGGCACCTAACGATATTCGTCACTAGGACTAGGGGGCCGTTCTGGTCCATAATGCCGGGCAAGTGGCTGCTGATAACCGCTGTTGTGACTAAGCTGGCCGCGACGGTCATAGCGATACTCGGGCTCGGCCTAGCGGCATCAATACCTGCGTGGATGGCTGGGTTCGTGTGGGCGTACTGCATCATATGGTTCTTCATAGAGGACTGGACGAAGCTAGCGGTGTACAGAATATTCAGGGGAGGGATACCGCTCTTCAGGAGGCACTTCTAAGGCCGGCACTAAGGTGTTTTTAAACACTCACTCAGCAGCGGGGGAGCCGCGCGTCCTGCCGCTCAAGCTCCTCACTTCTCCCAGAGCATCAGCCTCAGCACCCTTAAGCCAGTACATTGCTAGGAGGTAGGATGCTACAGCACCGCATACGTACGGCATGACTAGCGAGACGTACGCAGGGAACGAGAATAGGTGGGCGGCGAGCATGGGGTGGGCGCGTGACCTGTATATTATGACGGCACCGGCCGATGTGTAGTGGGAGTAGCTCCCTGTCAGTATGGATAGCTCGTAGACAACAACCCTCCTAATCCCCTTAAGCGTCCCGAGCGAGACGAACATCGTGAGTGAGGACGCCATGAACGCCTCCAAAGCGGTCTTCGAGAACCTGCCCTTGATCAGAAGGTAGAAGAGAGCTGCTGAGGCGGCGATATTGAGTGTTGAGGAGGTTATCACTATTATTGAGAGGAACGAAGCCATGTCGAGGGGAGGGGGGTACACCGGCCTTCCGAAGGCCACGATCCTATAGCTAACTATCCCTATAACCCCATGTATCGGTCCCGTCAGTACGTAGAGGGGTGTGACGAGCGTGAAGAGTATTGAGGTGTTTGACACTACGCCGTAGGCTGCCGTACCTAAGGCAAGCGCCCGCAGTAGCCTAACCCGCCCGCCGCCCACGGCCCCGCCAGCCCGTGCTGGCCGGGATGCATGCACTAGGGCCTCACCCCGTACTGCAGCACGACCTCCCGCCCCCTAAACCTGTACACTATCCTTACGGAGGCGTAGGCATATCTACGCAGGTCAAGCCTCATGCGCCCCCAAGGCTTCATAACCACATGCTCAACGCTTACGTTGGCCGGCCCGGGCTTGCTGGCCGTGTAGATCTTTATCAGTACCTTCAGCGGGGCTGGGTTCGGGTTGAAGATACTTACGACGCCGCCCGAAACCCTAACGCGGAGCGGCCTCCACCCGCACCACACGTAGTAAGTGCCTGAAACCCTGCCGTACAGCATGTTAACAACGAGCCCGACGAGGAGGGGGTTGCTTCCGTTCTCTATCATCGCCTCGTAGAGCCTCTGAGGAACGTCAGTAACTAGGACTTCAGAGCCCCCCACCACCCTCGCGGAGCACCTGACGCTCCCCCAGCCCTTAAGCCTTAAGTAGCAGTAAGCCACCGACGTTAGGCGCGTGTTCCTAACGACGTACTTAACGAGTATGGAGCCGTTACCCGTTAGCGAGGCGCTCCTAAGCTCGACCTGCGGCACGGCGAGCACGCCGGCCCCGCGCGGGTAGTAAGTCGGGGCTAGGAGAGCTACGGCCGCGTTGAAAACTATGAAGGACGAGAGGAGCAGGACGGCGACATCCCCCGTAGCAACCCTCCTCCTGCTGAAGTACTCCCGATGCTTGAAGACGTAGGCGGCGAAGGCGGCGGCGACCGCAGGAACCCACACGTACCTAGGGATTACAGCCACAACCCTATACTCGACGAGGGATCTGGGTACGGGCGGGTCTGGAGCCGGGTTATTATCGCCTTTAGTGACTATGTACCCATCCCTAACCTCGACAACCCTGTGGACAACGCAGAACGTCGGCTTCAAGCACCACACGACAATATCGCCGACCTTAAACCCCTCCTTAACGCCGACAACTAGGTCCCCAACCCACAGCGTGGGCTGCATGGACCTGCCTGAAACTATTATAATGGCTACGGGCAGGCCTATGATCCTGCCGAGAAACATGAGTATGATGAACGCCAGAACCGCTGCCGAAATCACCGCCGACTTCCTAGCCTTAAGCAGGACGGACACCTCACCAGCGCTGTAACGCTAGCTGGAAGGGCGTGAGGCGCCGGAGGCCCGGCACCGCCTCCCCCGGCGGCCGGGGGATCCGTTATGTTTAGGGTTATCGGGTACTCTACAGTCACCCCGCCAACGCTGTATACTAGCATTAGCTTAAGCGTTGCTGAGGATCCCGAAGTCAGCGTCGCGGACACCCACACCCTACCTGAGGTGTAGCCGGGCGGCGGCACGGTTATGTTGACCGTGCTTGTCGATGAGGTCTGGAGCTCGGAGTTAACGACGCTTATCGAGGTTGTGGAGACCCCGCTTAAGTTCATCAGCGATACGGAGGCGTTGACGAGCCCCGAGGCTGTCAAGCCTACGGCCTTAAGGCCCGCTAGGTAGGAGCCCACACTCACGTTCGTTAGGAGGACGTAGCCGGCGAAGGTCGGGTAGGTTACGTTAACGTACATCCTAACGGCGTCGAAGTATAGGCTTACGTTATAGTACGCTGTGGAGGCTAGGAGCGGGGGTATCAGCAGCACGTACACCTCAACACCCACTAACAGCGTGTACGTGTCCCCCGGCGTGACGTCCGTTGTGGGGACGGTGAAGGTCACGTTATCCCAAGCACCGCTTACCGGGGTGACGTAGTCGCTCCACACGGTGTTGCCGGAAGTGTCGAGGAGGTATGCGTAGAGGTATGTGGTGGCGTAGGCGCCGCTGGACGTCGTGTTGAAGTAGTACGTGACGTTAACCTCTATGTCGTTTATGGATGTGTTAGGTATCACTACCGACTGCCCTATGAACTCACTGTCGGACACCAGCGTGTAGGAGCCGCTTATGGAGCCGTTCAATTTAATGACGCCGTACGCGCCTAG
>Ga0256835_1001434_pt1 | contig 14348 bp, 10 predicted proteins | sample PIR30metaG_FD_185972 | JGI IMG/M metagenome (GOLD analysis project Ga0256835, IMG submission 185972) | Hydrothermal vent microbial communities from East Pacific Rise, Pacific Ocean - PIR-30 | ecosystem: Environmental > Aquatic > Marine > Hydrothermal vents | place: Pacific Ocean: East Pacific...
CAGGAGGTATTATGTCGACAATGCGGAAGTTTTCCGGACTGATATTGTTCGTTGCCGGCGTCAGCCGGATGGCCGCCATGGATCTAAGCGATTTCCCGGGTTTTCCGTCCGATCAACCGTTCATGTTCTCCGGCGGATATGAAGCCACGATGGCATGGTCGCCGTCCACGGATGAAGACGCGTTCTACTGCCGAAGCAACGTTCCCCTGGACACTACCCTGGTCCGCAACCCGGCCTTACAGGCCAATCCGAACGCCCGCGCCGATGAAGCCAGGGTATTCTTCCTCTCCCAGACGTCCGTTCCCACTTCAAAACAGTCCCTCAGGCCCCCTCACGGCTACACCTGGCCATACATATGGGCATTCGGCTACTGGCAATACGTCGATTACTGCGGAATCTGGAACATACCGTACGGTTGCGGAGGAAATTACATGATTCCCCCGGCGGATTTCGTAGATGCGGCACACAGGAACGGCGTTCCCGTGTATGCCTTGATGGGGCAGGGAAATTCTTCCCAATGGAACTACCTGTTCGCGCAAGGTCCCGACGGCAATTACATAATGGCCGACAAGATGATAGACATATGCGAATATTACGGGTTCGACGGATATTTCATAAATTTCGAGACCTCCTGCACATCCGCTCAGGCCGCCATGCTACGTGATCTCATGATCTATTTTCACGAGGCGGCTCGGGCCCGGCATCTCAATCTGTTCATCCACTGGTACGATGCCGTTACGGAAAACGGAAAACTGAGCTACCAGAACGCCCTGACATCCGCCAACGACTGGTTTTTCCAATATGGTGACAACCTCGTCTCCGACCAGATGTTCCTCAATTACTGGTATTCCGCCGACAACCTGACCAATTCCCGCACACTAGCACGGGACCTCGGCCGGAGCGAATTTGACCTGTACGCCGGGGTCGAGGTCGAGATGACCTCGCACGATATCCTCAATACCTCGTACAACAGCGGCAAATGGCCGATGATCTTCCCCGAGGGCGAAGCTCACAGAACTTCCATAGGTTGGTTCAATCCCGACGCGGTGACATGGCGGCACGCGGCCGACAACGACGACTATTATGACAGGGCCGGCAGGTTCTGGTCGGGTCCCAACCGTAACCCGTCCGACACCGAGTCCACCTGGCACTGGAAGGGAATGGCCCAGTACGTTCCGGCTAAATCACCCGTTACGAGTGTTCCGTTCGTAACGAACTTCTGCATGGGACATGGGCACAAGTTCTTCGTGAACGGTGAACAGGTCGGGGAACGGCCATGGTCCAACAGGACCTTCCAGGACATACCTCCAACCTGGCGCTGGATCACCGATCTCGACGTGAAAATCGATTTCACCGATGCCTACTACGGCGGCAACTGCATTTCGATCTCGGGTGACGTCACTTCCGATACCGACATAAAGCTGTACATGACGCGCCTTCCCGTTACTTCACAGACGAACCTCCAGGTTGCATGCAAAACGGGAACTTCCGGCCGGGCGACTCATCTCAGCGTCGGAATCGCATTCGAAGGCAGTGAAACCGTGCTTCACCACCTCGATTTCGGCAATTCACTTACCGACGGCTGGGACCTTAAAACATTCAGTCTTAGTTCTTTCGCCGGAAAGACCATTGCGCTCATCGCGCTGGGCGTGGACGGGCACGCCGGTTCCGGTTACGAAATCAAGGTCGGCCGGTTGGGGGTGATCGAAGGAGACGCGGACATTCCCGCCCCGCCCACGAATCTCAACGTGGACAGGCTCACCCTGGAGAACGACACCACGGCCACGATAAGAATGAGCTGGAGGCACTCCCCAGACGAGGCCTCCGGAAATCTCTATTACTACAACGTGTACAGGAGGAATCCGGATTCTTCGCTTACGCACCTGGGAGGCGCTACAAGCGACGCCTACTTCGTGCCGGAAGTGCTCAGGGCGGGTAACGAAAGTACGACAACCATAGAACTGGAAACGGTCAACAAGGAATTCGGCCATTCGGAGCACGCCACGACCGTAATATCGTGGGAAGGTTCCGGAATGGAGCCGCATGACGATTCTTTCGGCCTGGAGATATCTTCAGGCAATCCCTCCCACGGATCCGTGCGCTTGAATGTACACCTCGGGCAGGCTGCGCCGGTGGTTCTTTCCGTATTCGACATGTCGGGAAGACTCGTGGGTTCGTACCTGAACGACGAGCTGTCGGCGGGAAACTACTCCGTGGTTACGGATGACATGCCGTCGGGACTGTACGCACTGGTACTTTCAGCGGGAGACAGGAGAATTTCCAGGAAAGTGATCGTTCTGAACTGAAAAGGTCCGGCCGGACAAAAGGATCGCCGGCTCGAACGTGATTCAGGAAAGTTCTCCGTTCATCAGCCTGTCCGCAACTTTCCCGACGGCCCCGCGCAGCTTCTCCTCCACACCGCGCCACGCTCCCCCCACCGCCAGCAGGAGGTCGGGGGCGAGAGGCAGCCGCAGTTCGTCCGGATCAGGGTTCCCGACATCCCCGGCCACGTGGGAAACCCTCCTGCCCATCACCCTGCAGAAACGGAAAGTCAGCTCGGGAAATTCCTCGCCGAGAATACGTAATTCCCGCTCGAGCATCTCCCTGAAAGCCCCGTTCCATTCACGCATCGATACTCTCCCTACAGGCAGGATGCGGCAGAGGGTGGAAAAACGCTTACGGGACTGTAGGCGTACGTCAGAGGTATATGTCCCTCTCCCCTTCCCTGACCCTTTCCAGCAGACCGGCCACCTTATTCCTCAATTCCTCGCCCGGCAGGTTGGAGAGTTCCTTTCGTATCAGCTCCCAACCCTTCCGCCTGGTCTCCGGCGAGGCGTAGTCGTCCAGGTACTCTGCGAAGGTCAGGATGGCATTGGGCATGCAGAGGGTGTGCACTTTGCCGCTCTTGGCCACGTCCATGAAGTAATGTCCCGTTCTTCCGCACCTGTAACCGGCGGTGCAGAAACTGGTTATCATGCCAAGGTCCACCAGGTCCGAGATCACTTCCTCCAGGGACCGGGTATCCGACAGGCTGAACTGCTCCTTTTCGTCTTCCCTTTCGTCGGTGGAATAGCAACCCACTCCTATGTTCGATCCGGCATCCAACTGGGTTATTCCCACCGGTATCACATCTCTGCGAACCTTCTCGGGCTCCCTGGCGGTAAGGATCATGCCGGTGTAAGGAACGGAAAGGCGTATAACCGCCACCAGTTTCTTGAAGGTCTCGTCGTCCACTACGTGGGCGGGATTCCCGGTGAACGGGGTGTTCACCGCGGGTTCCAGCCTGGGGAAACTTATGGTGTGGGGCCCCACGCCCCCGAAATGCTCCTCCAGGTCCATGGTGTGAAGAAGAAGGGCCATCACCTCGAACCTGTAGTCGTAAAGGCCGAAAAGTGCCCCGATGCCGACGTCGTCCACACCGGCGTCCATGGCCCTGTGCAGGGAATAGAGCCTCCAAAGCATGTTACCCTTCAAGGTATCCGGGGGATGAACCTTGCGGTAAGTCTCGTGATGGTACGTCTCCTGGAACACCTGGAACGTGCCTATGCCGACCTCCGCCAGCTTCCTGAGGTCATCCGTGCAAAGAGGAGCGGCGTTCACGTTGGCCCTGCGTATCTCGTTGTGACCGCTTTTCGTGGCATATACCACTTTAAGGGTATCCGCGATGAAATCCACGCCGCTGGTGGGATGTTCGCCGTAAACCATTATAAGGCGTTTGTGACCCCGGGCGGTCAGCGCCCTCACTTCATCCCTTATCTGTTCGTCGGTTAGCCTGACCCGTTCCACCGCGGTGTTCTCACGCCTGAAAGCGCAGTAGGCGCAATTGTTCACGCAATAATTCGAAATGTACAGCGGCGCGAAGAAAACTATCCTTCTGCCGTAGACTTTCCGCTTTATCTCCAGGCCGGCCGTGAACATTTCATTCCACAACTCATCGTTCCGGCAGTTGAGAAGAGCCGCCGTTTCGGAGGGATCGAGCCTTTCCAGTTCCAGTGATTTCGCGATGATTTCCCTCACGCGGGAATCGTCCGGATTCCGGTTGGCCTCCAGTTCCCCGAAAATGAGTTCCTCATCCACGAAGTCCCTGCCGTTCCTGAGGTACTTCTCCACCTCGTCGGGTTTTATCACCGTATCGATCCAGCGCCTGTCCGCATGCGAGAGTTCCGTCACGTCAGCCTTTCCCTTCCGCCTTCTCCACCAGGGTCTTGACCATCGCCTCGAATTCACGGGCGAAGGGGAGCTTCGACTGGTGGTAAACGAACGGCTTGCCGGTATCGCCGGATTCGACTATCGAGGGCTCTATGGGAATGCGGCCCAGGAACGGCACTCCCATACCGGAAGCCATGGCCTCGCCGCCGCCCGAGCCGAATAATTCGGTTCTTTCTCCGCAATGGGGGCATACGAACCCGGACATGTTCTCTATAACGCCCAGTACCGGCAGGTTCAGCGCTCTGCAGAAACTGACGGAACGCCTTACGTCGGAGAGGGCCAGTTCCTGGGGCGTGGTGACTATCACGGCCCCGGTGGGTTCCGGCACCAGCTGCACCACGGAGAGGGGTTCGTCGCCCGTTCCCGGAGGACAGTCCACTATCATGTAATCCAGGTCTCCCCAGTTCACGTCCTGGAAGAATTGCCTGATAACGTTCATCTTCATGGGTCCCCGCCATATAACCGGGTCGGTCCTGCTTCCCAGCATGAAATCCACGGAGATGACTTTCAGGGAACCGAATTCCGCGGGCTCAAGAGTCTTGCCGTCATTCGAAACGAGGCGGGTTCCCTCCATTCCCAGGAGCTTGGGAATGCTGGGACCGTGGAAGTCCGTATCCAGCAAACCCGCGGAATACCCCTGCAGGGAAATGGAAACGGCCAGGTTAGCCGCCACCGTGCTCTTGCCCACGCCGCCCTTGCCGGACAGCACAAGTATGGTCTTCTTCGCGGGGGACTCGTCAAGGCCGTAAGGCTTCGTACCGTTTTCGTTCATCATTTACCTTCCTCGATTGGGATCCGGGGCTCGAAATATAACCACATTCACCGGTACCTGCATTGATCCTTTTGAAAAACACGCCGGCTCCGAAGGTTCCCGGGCGTTGCGTCGGGGCCGTTTCCTTGGCATACTCCCGAACATGGACAAGTTATACGACACACTGCTGCTCGACCTCGACGGCACCCTTCTGGATTATGCATCCGCCCAGGAATATGCCGCGGAACACCTCGCGGCCAAGCTGGGGATGCAAACTTCACCGGAAACCCTTGCAAAAATAAAGAAAATACTGCAGGGCAAGGTTATACAGGACATTGAGGCTTGCAGGCCCCAAGCCCCGGAGCCCTCGTCGCCCGATATGGCGGAAACGCTGGCCCGGGCGGGCGTCGACGTCGACCCGGCGAGTTTCGTAAATGCCTACTTCGAAGGGCTGTCGCAACATGGAGAGCCACTCGAAGGCGTGAGGGACTTCCTGGCCTCGCTGAAGGGAAAACTCATCCTGGGGGTGGTCACCAACGGGCCCGGGCCGGTGCAGAGACGCAGGCTGCTGGAGGCGGAACTGATGGAATTTCCGGATCTCCTGGTGGTGAGCTGCGAGGTGGGAACGGCTAAACCGGACCCGGAAATCCTGGAGATCGCGGTCAGGCTGGCGGGATCGGAGAAGAACAGAACGCTGTTCGTGGGCGACAGCGCCGGAAGCGACATGGCCGCCGCCAAAGCGGCCGGGATCGATTTCGTGTACGTCCGCCGGGACGGAGACTTTTCCGCTCCGGGTCCCAGGATACTGGAACTGGAGAGAACCGCGGACCTTGCGGATTTTCCCGGACTGAAGCGGGAAAACCGGGCTACCTGAAAGCCCCCTGGGCTCTTCTGCCGTAATACCTTCTGAGAAACAGGAAACCTGCGACGGCGAACGCCGCCGACGAAACGAGGAAGGTCTGGGTATACCCACCGAAATAAAGTATGAGACTGCCCAGTATGGGAGCGAATGCCGCCCTCACCGCCGTGAGGGTTACGTGCAGGCCCTGGTAGGTGGCTTCCTGGCCCGGTGGGGCGAAATGCATGCTGGATATGTCCCATGATACCTTTATACCCGCCATGCCGATTGCGTATATGGCGAACGCCACGTAGAAGAGAGGAACTCCCGCCGATGGTATCCGGTCGCCTATCGCCAGGGCTATCGGGTAGAATACCAGTATCATACATACGAAACCCGTGAACCTGAACGGGTGGAGTTTTTCCAGCCTGGTACCGAGAAGAGGCGACAGCAGCAGTACTCCCAGCTGGCCTATGACTCCCCTGGATACGGCGTACTGCTTGTAGTCCAGGCCGAGCCGCTCCGTGGCGTAGAACGGAATAACCGGCAGCACCATGAGGAACGCTATGCCGTACAGGAAGAAGTATATCTCGAACCAGGCGAAGTCCCGGTCTTTCCTGAATATGTGGTAGAGGCTTACGAAGAAGGCTTTCGGCCCCTTCCTCCCGTTTTCACGGACAGCCCCGGTCTCCATTCCCCTGGCCATCAGCGAGAGTATCACCGCCTGCACGGCCCCGAAAACCGCCTCGGCCAGGAAAAGGTACCTGTAGTAATCGAATTCCACGTCCAGCAGCGCCCCGGTGACCATTGCGACGGGAAGGCTGAAGAGGGTGAAAACGCTTACCCACCACCCGTACAACCGCATTCTCCGCCTGTCGGAATAGCGGTTCTTGATGATGCTGTTCTGGGCGGGCAGTACCACGCTGTTCGAACCGAAGAAAAGCAGGAGAAGCAGGAGGAGCAGGTTCACGCTGCGGGAGAAGAACATCAATCCCAGTGGGAGCCTTGCGAACACGCCTACGAACAGGAGCGCCCTGTCGTATCGGCCGTTCCCGGCCAGCCAATGATTTATGAAGACCGAAAGCAGGTTGCTTACCGGCCACAGCATGGTGAGCACCGTTATCTGCCATGTGGACGCCCCAAGACCGTTGACGGCTATGTACTCGTGGTTGATGGCGATTCCCATGGCTATGCCGCCGGCCACCGCCGACAACAGGTGCATGCCGAAACACCTGTTCTCGCTTCCGCAGTCTCCGCGAAGACCGGAGATTTTCGGGAACGACGGCCGGTTGAAAATGCTCATCGGCGTCCTGAACCGATTATTCCCCTCTCTTCCAAAAGGGAAACCAGCCGGTCCGCGCATTCCCCGGGAGTGGATTCCGCCGTCTCCAGCACCATCTCGGGGGAAAGCGGTTCCTCGTACGGGGCCGAGATGCCGGTGAAAGAGGAGATCTCTCCCCGCCTGGCCTTCTTGTAAAGTCCCTTGGGGTCCCTCTTTTCGGCAACCTCCAGGGGCACCTTCACGTAAACTTCGATGAAATCGTCTTCACCCTGTATGAGCCTCGCGAAATCACGATCCTCCCTGTAAGGACTGATGAACGCCAGGATATTGACGATGCCGAACGAAGTGAAAAGCTTGGCCACCTCCGCTATCCTCCGGATGTTCTCCTTCCTGTCCCCGGGCGAGAACCCCAGGTCACCGTTCAGGCCGTGCCGAACGTTATCTCCGTCCAGTACCGCGGTAAGCACCCCCCTGTCGTGAAGCCTGGATGCCAGCATGTCGGCTATGGTGGACTTGCCGGAACCCGAGAGCCCCGTGAACCAGACGGTAACCCCCCTGTGCCCCAGGAGTTCTTCCCTGTCTTCCCTGGTTATTCCGTGATGGTGCCATACCACGTTGCTGCTGGTTTTGCCGGTATTCACTGCGTTCCCCCGTCCAAGGTCCGGTTGCACGAACATTTCGCAAATGTCCGTGTAATTTTCGGAATGGGTATCATAAGAATTCGGGAAGAGCCCGGTACCCCGGTCAGTCCCGTCCGCGGTCGCCGTTCAGTTCCCCGAACAGGTCGCCGGGCCGGTCGTCTTCCGGGCCGGCGAGTCCTTCCCGGTTTTCGATGGCCTTCAGGACCTTTTCCCTTATCTCGTCGGCCTTCTCCATGGTTTCCTTCAAAGAAAGATGACCGGCGCCACCGTCACCGACGACCTCATCCGCGGGTTTTTCCGCGTCCCCCGCACCGCCGGTATCCTCCCCGTCCACGTCACGGGGTTCCTTCTCCCCGAGAGGCAGACACTTAAGGCTGGACACGATCCTCCTGCCGCAAAGCTGCACGCCCCGGGCGGAAGCTCCGCTCACCCTGAAATCGGAAAGGAGTACCTCTTCCTTCCTCTTTTTCATCCTTTTCCTGCGCTGGAACCATATCTCCAGCCTCATGTCCTCCTCGGTGGTGAAGAAAAGCACCTCGCCGCCCGGGGGCACGAAGCGGTACTCCCTGTCCAGGATGAACCTATCCACCCTGAACCGCTTTACGTAGGCTATCCCGTCGCCGGGCCTTCGGTATGCCACGGAGAAAACCGTCTCCCTGTCCAGAACACCGCAGTGAAGGACTTTCCCGTCCATGAAGTACTTGTCCTGCACCGGGATCACCCTGTACGTGCCGTCATCGAGAAAGAATATGAGCCTGTCGTATTCCGACACGCTGAACGTAACGTCACCCTTCACCGCCGTACCCATCAAACCGGTTTCGGCGTTGAAGCCCACCTTCAGGTTCCTTATGGCGACTTCCCTCACATCGAAACCGGTGAAACTTTCTATGCTGGTCATTCTCGGGTAGGCATCGCCGTACTTCTCCAGCAGGTTCTCGAGGTAAGCCACCGCGTATTCGACTATCTCCCTGAGGTTCTTCCTCGCTTTCCTCATGGTCGACCTTATCTCGCGCATATCCGCCCGGTGGCTCTCTATGTCGAACCTGGATATTCTCCTTATCTTCAGCGAGAGCAGACGTTCCAGATCCTCGTCCGTCATGGTGATTTCCTGTTTCTCCAGGAACGGCTCCATGCCCCGGCGGACCGTGGATCTCAGTTCTTCCAGCGAGCCGCATTCCTCCATCGACTTGTAGACGCCTTCCTCTATGAATATCCGCTCCAGGGTAAGCCAGTGCAGCTTTTCGGCGCAATCGGATATCTCCAGCTTCAGCTCGAGTTTCAGCAGTTCTATAAGCCTGTCGCTGCAATAGCGCACCACGTCGGTCACCGTGGTCTCCACCGGACGACCGTCACGGATCACCACCATCTTGGACGAATGATTGACCTCGCAATCGGTATGAGCATACAGCCTCTTGATTCCCTCGTCCGGGGTGACCCCCCGGGAAAGCCGGATGTTTATTTCGACCTTGTCAGTGGTGAAATCATCTATGGAGGCCACCTTGACTTTGCCCTTTTTGGCGGCGGCCTCTATGGAGGCTATCAGGGTTTCCGTAGTGGTGCCCCACGGAATCTCCCTTATCACCAGGTTCTTGCCCTTGACGTCTATCCTGGCTCTGTTCCTTATACGTCCGTGACCGTCCCGGTAATCCGACACGTCTATCCGGCCGCCCTGGGGAAAATCGGGGTACAGTTCGAAATCTTCGCCCCCGAGACAGGCTATCTGGGCCCGGAGCACCTCCTGGAAGTTATGGGGAAGTATCCTGGTGGACATTCCCACGGCTATGCCTTCCGCTCCCAGCAAAAGCAGAACGGGGAGCTTGGCGGGAAGCAGGACAGGTTCCAGGTTCCTGCCGTCGTAACTGGGAACGAATTCCGTGATGCGCCTGTTGAAAAGGGTCTCCTTCGCCAGCCCGGTGAGCCGGCACTCTATGTACCTGGGTGAGGAAGCCTCGTCCCCGGTCAGGAAATTGCCGAAGTTGCCCTGTTTCTCTATGAAGTATCCCCTGCCGGCCAGACTGACCAGGGCGTCGCCTATGGGACCGTCCCCGTGGGGGTGGAACTGCATGCAGTAACCGATGACGTTGGCGACCTTGTTGAACCTGCCGTCGTCCATGAGGAAGAGGGTCCACAGTATTCTTCTCTGGACGGGTTTCAGTCCGTCGGCCACGGCGGGTATGGCCCTGTCTTTTATAACGTATGAGGCGTATTCGAGGAAATTACGCCGGTAGAGCCCCCTGAGGCCGGTTTCGCTCATACCAGGTTCTCCATGATGAATTCCCTGCGTTCCGGAGTATTCCTTCCCATGAAGAAATTCAGCATTTCCGGTATCTCTTTCCTCCTGGTTATGCGCACCGGTTCCAGTTTCATGTCCTTGCCTATGAACTGTTTGAATTCAGCAGGAGAAATCTCTCCCAGGCCCTTGAACCTGGTTATCTCAGCTTTCGCGCCCAACCGGGCGGCCGCCGTGTCCCGCTCCCCTGCGCTGTAGCAGTAAATGGTCCGCTTGCCGTTCCTGACGCGGAATATGGGAGTCTCCAGGATGTAGAGATGCCCGTTCAGGACCAGGCCCTCGAAGAAATGGAGAAACAGCGTCAGAAGCAGGTTCCTGATGTGCATACCGTCGATATCGGCATCGGTGGCGAGAACGATCCTGTTGTACCTGAGGTCACCTATGTCATTCTCTATATTGAGCGCCCTCATCAGGTTGTAGAGTTCTTCATTCTTGTACACGGTGTCGCGCCTCTTGCCGTAACAATTAAGAGGCTTCCCCCGCAGGGCGAACACCGCCTGGGTCTCCACGTCCCGGCTGGCTATTATGCTTCCCGCGGCGCTGGCACCCTCGGTCAGGAAGATGGTCGTCTCCCCGGCCCGCTCGTGACCGTCACCGTAATGAACCTTGCAATCCCTCAGGCTGGGTATCCTGAGGGCCACCTGCCTGGCCCGCTGCCTCGCCTGTTTCCTGACGCTGTTGAGTTCGTTCCGTATCCTCCTGTTGGTACTGACTTTTTCCACGAGAACGGAGGCGGTTTCCGGGTGCTTGTGAAGATGCTGTTCGAGCACGGTTTTCACCTTGCCCGCTATCCATCCCCGTATGTCGTTGTTTCCCAGACGGGTCTTGGTCTGGGACTCGAAAACCGGTTCCCTCAATCTCACGGAAACGGCGGCGATTATTCCCTCCCGCACATCCTGACCGGAGTACGTATCTCCGGTGAACGAATTGATCGCTTTGGTTATACCCTCCTTGAAGGCCGAGAGGTGGGTGCCGCCTCCGGACGTGTACTGGCCGTTGGCGAACGAAAGGTACCTCTCTCCGAAATCACGGGTGTGGGTTATAGCGAACTCCAGGGTTTTCTCCCTGTGAAAGATAACCGGGTACATGGCGGCATCTCCGGATTCCTCCATGAGCAGATCCACGAGCCCGTTCTCGGAAACGAAGGTCTCTCCGTTCAGGACTATCTTCAGACCGGCGTTCAGATGGGTGTAATGCCGGCACCTGTCTTTGAGAAATTCCTCGCGGAAGGAATAGTCTCCGAATATCTCCGGGTCGGGAGTGAATTCAACCAGGGTGCCGTTCCTCTCGGTGGTTTCGCCGGATGTATCCTCCAGGAGTTTCCCCCTGCCGTATACCACCTGCCGGTACTTCCCGTCGCGGCACGTCATCACCCTGAACCTCTCGGAAAGGGCGTTGATGGCTTTCGTACCGATACCGTTGAGCCCGACGCTGAACATGAACACGTCCGTGTTGTACTTGGCCCCGGTGTTTATTTTCGAAACGCACTCCACCAGCTTGCCCAGGGGAATGCCGCGACCATAATCCCTGACCGTCACCGCCCTGCCGTCGCACTTCACCACTATGCGTTTACCGTGACCCATGATGAACTCATCCACCGAATTGTCCATCACTTCTTTGAAAAGAACGTAGATACCGTCGTCGGGATGAGTTCCGTTACCCAGGCGGCCTATGTACATGCCGGTTCTGAGCCTGATGTGCTCTATCGATGAGAGGGTCTTTACCTTGCTCTCATCGTAAACCTGCGAAGCGATAATATTTTTCGTCATGTCAGACACCATGTTGTGTTTCCAGTGATTCTACCCCACACAATCTGGTAGTATACGGTATAAGGAAGACCCGCTGCAACCACTATATATGGCGTATCCCTCCCGTCGCATACACATGCGGGAGTTGCCCGAAAGGTCATACCTCGTGGGAAACTTCCGTCTCCAGCCCGGCCTCCTTCAGGACCTCCCTCCTCTTCACCTTCCTCGTGGTGGTCTTGGGAAACTCCTGCTCCCTCACTATGAAACGGGCGATCCTCTTGTATGTCGGTTGCGATGCATTGAACTCTTTCACCAGGCGTCTGAAATGCTCCACCATGTAATCGGCGGTCAGCTGAAAGCCCTCCGCTTCCGCCAGCGCTATGAACCTGTCTTTATCGGGAACCACTATCAGCCAGATCTCCTCGCCCTTGGTCTCGGATTTCTTTCCGGTCACCATGCATTCCAGCACGAACTCGTCCCTGCCCAGGATGAGTTCTATTTCTTCGGGGTAGACATTCTTTCCGTTCTTGGATACTATCACGTTCTTCCTGCGGCCGGTGATGAATATGAAGCCGTCGTCGTCTATGTATCCGAAATCACCGGTTCTGAACCACCCGTCGGGGGAAAGCACCCGGGCGGTGGCATCCGGATTCATGTAGTAACCCTTCATAACGTTGGGACCTCTGACCACCAGTTCCCCCACGCCGCCTTTACCGGGAGAGTCGATCCTCACGGTCATGCCCGGCACCGCCGGTCCCACGGAACCCACCCGGTTCCTTTCCAGGGTGTTGACGGACACGATGGGGGATGTCTCGGTGAGCCCGTATCCCTGCAGGAATACGAATCCCAGCTTCATGAAACCATCAACGATTTCCGGAGCTATGCCGGCGCCGCCGGAGATGCAGAACCTTATCGCGCCACCAAGCCTGTCGTGCACCCCGGAGAACACCTTCCGCCGCACACCGTCTCCGCCGAACACTTCGGCAAGCCTGGATATCGCCAGTCCCAGCCTGTACTTGAACGTACCGCCGGGCATGGAATGTATGGCCGAATATATCTTCCTGTACATGGCCTCCCAGAGCAACGGAACGGCGAGAAGCACGGTGGCTCCGGAGTTCTTCATGTCTTCCGCTAGGTGGTGTATTCCCCGGCTTATGTATATCGAGGCGCCGTGGGTCAGGGGAAACAGAAAGCCGCACGTTCCCTCGAAGGTATGGTGCACGGGAAGTATCGAAAGGAAGATGTCGCTCTCGAATATTTCCAGTACCTGGCTTACCTGCCTGATGTTGGCGATGAGGTTGCCCCGGGACAGCACCACACCCTTGGCGTACCCGGTGGTCCCCGATGTGTAGCAGATCGCGGCCGGCTTTTCCGGATCGTATTCCGACGGAAGTTCCGCGGTCCCGTTCCGACCCTCGTTCACAAGTTCATCATGGGTGATGATGTCAACGTTTCCCGTGGAATTCATCACGACCAAGTCGATGTCCTTACCGGCAAGCCTCTCGGTAAGGTCACCGGCGTACCTCTCGTCGAAGAACATCATGTTGGCGCCGGAATAATGAAGGATGGTCAACATCTCATGAATAGGCAGCTCCCTGTCCACGGGAACCACCGTACCTCCCGCCCTGAGCGCCGCAAGGTATGTTACGGCCCACCGGATGCTGTTGTCGCCGGTTATTCCAACCACCGGCTCGCTCCGTCTTTCCAGTATCGCCCCGGCCAGGTCATTCACCATTTCGGACAGCTCACGGTAGGTAACGGACCGGTAACCGCCTTCCGGATCCGGGCCGCTCATCGCGACCTTATCGGGAAGCCTGCATGCCACCGACTCGAGTGCCGTTGAAATGTTCTTCAAACCGGGATCATCTCTCAGGACGCCCCCGCTCGTTTCCGTCTTCATCGGGTACCTCTCATTCCCCGTTACCGTACCGGGGCGTTTCTACGTTTTTCAACCGGCGGCGTCCGCGTGGAAACCGCCTTCGTATCAATCGCGTGCAAGGATCCCGAACACCCGGAAGCCGATGAAAGGATAGCCCAGGGTCGTGTCCGGGTAAAGAACCGCGTCGAACCTGCAGTCGTCCACGGAAGAAAGCCAGCTTCCGCCCCGGGCCCGGATAACGTCCGCCCGGTCTTCGGGAACACAATACTCCCACAGGTTGCCGGCCATGTCGTACAATCCCCATCCGTTGGGCGGATAGGTTCCCACCGGCGCCGTTTCCGGGAATCCGTCGTCGATATCGGGATGCCTTGCGAGAAAGATCTCGTTGACGTCCGAAAGGTTCAACATTCCGCCGGAAGGAACAGCGCCGCCCCACGGCCAAGGTCCTCTCCCTCCGGCGAGGTAGGCGGCTTCCCACTCCGCCGGCGTTGGAAGTCTGAATACGAGAGTATCTCCTCCTCTGTTCTCCGTCAGCCATTCGCAGTATCCCCCGGCCGCCGCCGGCGACACCCCGGCCACGGGATGGTCTTCCATGCCGGCATTCACCGCCCAACGGCCCGATGAATCCACGTGAAAAGGAACCGTGTAATCCACCGGGAATAGTGATTCCACCAGGGGAGTCCTGCCCCACCTCGCGGTGGAATCGATGA
>Ga0256835_1001435_pt1 | contig 14347 bp, 4 predicted proteins | sample PIR30metaG_FD_185972 | JGI IMG/M metagenome (GOLD analysis project Ga0256835, IMG submission 185972) | Hydrothermal vent microbial communities from East Pacific Rise, Pacific Ocean - PIR-30 | ecosystem: Environmental > Aquatic > Marine > Hydrothermal vents | place: Pacific Ocean: East Pacific...
CTCCAGACCTGTCACGTTTCTCCATCCACATGGCAAGCTCATCGCGTGTGTGTTCAAGATCGCGTATCGAATCTCGTTGTTTGCGGATGCGAGCCATCAAAGCGTCACGCTTTTCGAGTGCGTGTTGCCGCTTTTCTTTGATTTGTTCTATGGCCTTTCGAAGACGGTCCTTCTCATCTTCGATATTTTTACATACTTCGGCACGCCGGGCTTTTGCATGTTCCATTGCTTGGGCATCCTGGAGTTCGGTTATTTGCAGGATACGTTGGCGGTCTTTAATGTAGCTGCAATCACGAAAAACAACGGCGCCCAAAGGACATTTTTTATCTTTGAGTTCTTCGAACTTCATGCGCTGTTCCTCATGCTTGGATAATCCAGCGTCAAGCTCGCGGCATGCGGCGGAATCCAAATTGAAAAGGGCATCCAATTCTGCGAGATCACGTTCCTGACGGCGAAGGTTCGCGCCAAGGTCATCGATCTGAGCCTGTAGAGCACGGCGTTCCTTCTCGTCGGTTTCAATAGACTTCTCAATCGTCTCTCGCGCCCTTGCAGTCAATCGCTCCAGGTCTTCAGGAAATAGCTCTCCGGATCGGAAAGGCCGCGAGTCGATATCAGGTTCGTTCGGAAAAAGAAACTTTAAGGATCGACGAAGCTGGTAATCGTAAAGATTTACCCGGAATTGCGGCTCTCGCCTTTTATCTTCGATCTCCTTGGTGAGCCTGTCTTTCTCGCGTTGCAGCTCCGCAAGCCGCTCCTCGCCCTTGAGTTCATCCGGCAAAAAAAGTCCGAGTACCGCTCGCATGACAAAGAGTGGGCCTGCTTTGGGGAACCGAAAGGACGGTGTGCCTGCTTCGCTGCGGGGAGAACGCCAGTCATAGATGTTTTGAAAACGCGTTTCCTGATCTCGCGTACACCAGGCCAGGATATGGGCCCACTGAATCAGTTCTCCTGTTTGAACAATCCCGCCGGTCTCAAGTTCATCCAACAGGCTTTCTAGACCAAGCTCTTGAGGGTATGACTCCTGAGTTGCGGACCACCCGCGCTGTTCAAGCAGCTCTTCGATGGAGGCACCCTCCTTGATGTACGACATTCTGCCGCTGCCGAACGGACGCCGAACGGCCCATCGCCGGCCAAGAATGTTAAGTTCGGCAGCGACGTAGCCTTCCGGGAACGCTCTGCGAATAAGCTCCATCGCGGTCTTTGTGCCGAAGGTCCGCTCTCCAAGGACATAGCGCACCAATCGACAGAAGGTTGTCTTGCCAGCGCTGTGTCCTGTTATTTCGGCCGACGGACTGTCGTCCTCCGCCTCTTCGGCCCAGATGATGTTCAACCCGCGCGTCAAAGGGATATCCCGTATCACGACCGGATCAGGTGCGATCCGTTCGAGAATCATCAGACGGCTCACCCAGACAGCCGGCTCGGATCGAACGGGTGTCAATTTCAATGTCTTGTATAGGTCCATCTTGCCGGGCCCCTATGCGGCAAGCTGATAGAGTCTGTGCTGTTCTTCGAAAACTTGTATGATTTTCAACTGGTCCTGCGGGACCGTGGACAAGTCCTTACGGAGTTCGGCGATCCGTTTCATGGCCTTAATTGCGTAACCGACAACATCATCCACACCACCCGGCAGGTCGCTCTTGGCGGATGCAAAACCGGCTCCCAGGCCGATGGCCTGACTCTTGTCTCCGTGGCGCACGGAGATCGCCTGTAGCTGCTCAAGATAATCCCTGCACTCTTTCCATTTGATGGACTGAGCCTCGGCGACAAACAGTGAGCTGGAGGCTGAGTTCACGATGGCGGAGAATGCCGTCTGATCGACTTGGTTCAGGAACGTCTTGCACCAGTCAGGGTGAGTGGCCAGCAAAAGGGTGTCGAGGTGGTCTATGCTGGAAAGTCCGGGAGACTGCTCGACAGTGGCCAGCGCCGCAGCGCAAATGGCTTTGTCGGTTTCGGTTGCGGGGTAGGCCATGGCCGCGAATTCCTCCAGTGGGACTTCTTCCGGCGCTTCGAGCACGGCGTCCCTGTGTGGGCGGATGCGAGTGGGCCATCTTGGTTTGCGTGAGGCTGCGATGACGGCAGCCAATTCATTCGGCACTCCGAAAGCGTTATATACTACGCTATTCAGCTCACGCCAGAGAGTCTTGGAGTCCGGGTCGTCAGATAATGCGCGTCCTACAGTATCTAAGACACCAAAGCATTTCCGGGATGGAGTCGGGATCTTTTTCAAAAAGTAGCCATCAAAGTGCATAGTTCGAACTGCGCTGTTATATATACATACATGTACAAACCAATTGATCAAATCACTCATTAAGTAAGCAACGAGCGCCCATGGAGTAACGCCGGATTCAATAGGCGTCACGAGATTTACGGTATCCAAGCACGCAAGGGGTTCTGTGACGACACAACCAATAAGTTTGATGTGATTTTGGGGTCGCGTGATATGTGCTATAATATTTTGGAACACAGCCGTCGGTGGATGGGTTAGACGTACTGGTCGTTCATCCAATAACCTCCGTGGGATAAAGCGTTCGATTGTTTTAAGTTTAAAGTCAGTAATTTCTCGCCCTGCCAAAACAGGTATATCTCCATACGAGTTAGTGAAACGTTGCAGTCCTGTGCCTCTCTGCGTACGGCATACTTGCGCCAATAACCCCTGAGAGTGAGAAAGTACACTGGCAAGTATATCCATGTCGTTCGACATAAGCCCTGTTGGGATAATTCCTAGTCGCTTCACGGCTTCATTAGCTCGTGAAGAAGTCCATTCGGGTGTTTGGGCCGTGAGGCGGCCGAGTTTCGGGAGTCCAGTGTTGGGGTTGCTACTACATGTTACAAGAACTTGTTCAAGTAGCACTTCATCCCAAGCCTCACTGACATCGACAACGTGAGTGATAGAGGGAAGGAGATGATCGCGTACAGCTACCCAAGAGTAGGAGAACGTGAGCGATTTGGGGACTACGAGACCAAACCTTCGCCGAACTGCAAGCAGACGTTGCGATAAGAGTAAAAAGTCTGCTGCGCTATTTGCGGTTGAGGATACTGTTGTATAAACAGCATTCAGAAGCAATCGCTCCTTGCGCGTTTGCGATGCCCCATATGGCGGATTCCCAAGGACGCAATCAAAACCACCAGACCAGCCAGTTACCTCATCCTCTGCGATTTCATCTCCGGCTTTGGGTTTGAACACATCCGGGAATTCCAGGTGCCAATGGAAGAACTGGTATTCCCGTGCCAGGCGGATGATTTCCTCACGCATCCAGGGAGGGCAGCTATGGGGATTACGCCTTATCCGGTCGAGTATTTCCTGGGTGATGGGGTAAGGCAGCTTATCTGAATAGCGTTTTTCCCAGACAAAGGCGGCGCACCAGGCATCGTAAAGGAATTTTCCGAAGAGATATCCGCTCGAACGGACGAATTGTGAATAGGCCTCTTCTTTGCGTTGCAGGCCGTCTAGGGTGGAATCGTCAAAGGCGTCGATTTCCATAAGGGCAGGCCCAAGGTCGCCCAGTTGTTCCCATGGCATTATATCAGGGGCAAAAAGCGAGCGGCTTCCCCGTCTTTCTTTCTTGTTTCGCTTTCGGTAATCCTTACAAAATTCCTTGTCATCGCCCGCGATGGGCTTGAAGGCATTGTCGGGGATACCCTTCTTGAGAAGCGCCGGTGTGGTGCCGAGCAGGCTGTTGCCACACTTGATGCGGTGGTCGAGAAAGGCCAGCGGCTTGCCCGGCTCCATTGCCTCCATCCATAAACTGACCTTGCACAGCTCCACAGACATGGGATTGATGTCCACACCGTAAATGCAATGGCCGATGACATCGCGCAGAGCGTGCTGGTAGTGCTCGGGCGCGGGTTCATCCTCCCTGGAACGGATAGCCGCCAGACGTTTGGCGATACGGTGTGCGGCAGCGATGAGGAAGTGCCCGGAGCCACAGGCAGGATCGCAAACCTTCAGGGCCAGAACCGCCTTTTCGGGATCGGGCTTCTTGCAAGCTTCATCCAGCACCGGGTCGAGGGCTGAGTCGAGCAGGCAATTGACAAGGCTCGTGGGTGTATAGTAGCTGCCGGTGGTCTTGCGCTCGGACCCTGCAGCAACGGTGAGGCGAAAGCGATCTTCGGGATTCGTGGCCTCTATGTGGATGGTCGGATGCATCTCCAGCAGCGACTCGTACACGCTGCCGAGTTCCTCCGGGCCAAGGTTTCGGTAATTGACCGGCCGCAGGACGTTACGATCCACGGTAAAGGCCAGAGCGCGGACGGCCTTGAGCAGGTCTTTGTTGGCAATGTCCTGATCATTCAGGTCCATGGTCGCTTCAGCTGAGAACAGGTAGCTTCCCAAAGCCGGGAGAGCCAGTTGCAGACAACCGCGGTGAAGCTTTTCGAGAACAAGCCGCAGGGCCCGCCAGAGGTCGCGATGACGTGTGCCGCGTGTTTTCCCGGCAAGGGCTCGCAAACGCTGAGTCGAGTAATGATCGAGATAGAGTTTACGTGCCCCGGGCGACGAGTTTGGGTCAGACAGCAGTTCCCGATCCTCGGCTACGAACAGGAATAGAAGCCGGTAGACCTGGCGGAGAACTTGGCGGTAATAGTCTTGTGTACTGAGTGCGCCGGACCGAAGTTTTTCGCGCAGTGCGGTATTGCCAGGGCAGGCAAGAAACCCACCGCCCAACGCTTCAATGGACCTTTGTACGCTATCGCGCAACTGCTCGAGGGCGCGGACGCCTTGCTGGGCGGCGGTGTTGTACCACTTTTCCAACCAGCAGTGCGCAGGGCCTTTGCCTTCGGGAACCTCGACACGGGACTGGTGGCACAACAGGTAGAGCAGGAAAAAGTCACTATAGGCCTCCGAGTCCATCATGGCCTGGAGATCAAACTTGACATAAGCCTGGCGGGTGAGCGAGACATTGTCTCGCAAGAGACGCAGGTTCAGGCCGTTGGAGACAAAACCCCAGAGATGGTCGTCGGAGCGGTTGAGAAACTCCTGCACAAGACTGTGAGGACTGACGCGGGCGGCACCGGCTCGGCCGGGGGTACGCTTGTCGAGGTTCTGGCGAAAGCTGACTAGGTGAATAGGAGTGTTCTGCCACTCGTGGCTGACCGGATAGATCTTGCCCTCGATCTCATAGGCCTTGCGGGTAGTCAAGCGACCGTATCCGAGTTCCTGGAAAAGGATCAAGAGCCACTTTTCGCGAGTAAGACTCGTTCCGACATCAGATTCGGGTAGAGCATCCATGGCGTCCTTGAACCCTTCCCATGCCCCTTGTAGCCGATTCCATGCTCGTGTGGAAGCCTCGTTAAGACGCTCGGACCTGGCGAGATGGTAGTCTTCAGGACGAAGACCAGGTATGTCCCGGTCTCCATCAACCAGGCGGCGCAACAGGTCTGCCGGCAGAATGGAACCTTCGGTCTTGACGGTTTGGAAAGTGTCAATGCCGCGCTTCATCCCGCACTCCTTTGCGTCGGCAGGTAGACATAGATTCCCAACACGTCCGGAGGAAGTTCGGAGCGTATATCGTGCCTTATACCTCGCCAGCGGGCAGCCGAGCGAACCCGCCGGTGCGCATCCAGAAGCTCTCGTCCCCGCTCCACGGCGAATCGATTTAAGAATGGGGTGAGTTCTCCTATGTCATCGAGCACGCGTTGAATGAAATGTGTGGCTCGTTCCCTGTCGATATTTTGCACGGGCGTAGCTTCAAGAAGATCAGCGACCTGAACGAAGTCGACCCACTCGGCCTCCGCAGGAGCCCCTGCGAAGCCAACGACCTGACTATCTTCGGCAAGGAGCTGTTTCTCCAGGTCTCCATTCTGAATCAAAATATGATAGCGATAGCGGAGCAGGAGCAACGTTGTACGTCTCTGAATTCGGTCGGTGTAGGTCACTCCACAGCGACTGGCTATCGCGTTCTCATCACCGTCGAGTGCGGCGTTCAGAACGTATGTAGCCAACCCTTCCACGATTGGATGTGTTCGTGTGAGGTAAAACACGCCATTGTCCACAGGCAATTCAAAGCGTGCTTTGAACTTCTCAACGTTGCCGCAGACCTCGCGAAGCCCCAAGGGTATTTCCGACAGGTCGAAAGCGACATGATTTGTTTTGTCCGCAACCACCGCACCATAATCGCTAAACGCGCGCCGGGTAAAGTCCTCGACCTCTTTTCCAGTACCAATGGCCTCGCGAACGGCATCAAGCTCACGCCCGACCTCTTCCACTCGTGCTTGAATTGCCTCTTGCGCGAACATGGTGCGCGAGCGTTTCTCCCTTGCCGTGGCGTTATCCCACTCGCTCTGAAGCCTGCGGTTGGCTTCATCCCAGCGAAGATGTTCATCAAGATCTGGGAAAAGGGTTAGCTGGCGGTGTTCCGCTTGTGTCGATTCCTCTCGAAGCAAGAGCCCCTCGAAAATGGCCTCCAAAACAGAGTTGCTGTCCGCGGGAACAGGAACTGAAATACCGAGGGAATTCCGAATTGCACGGTGCTTTTTCAACAGGACATCCAGCACTATCCCATCGATTTGATTATCAATGCCGTAGTAAGTAAGACAACGTACTTTTGGTCTTGGCTGGCCGTAACGGTCAACCCGCCCTTCGCGCTGCTCGTGACGGGTTGGATTCCAACTGAGATCATAATGAAATACTGCATCAAAATGGTCTTGCAGGTTGATCCCTTCGCTCAAGCAATCAGTGCAGACGAGAACTCGGGGATCGGACTGCGCCAGTTCGAGAACCCGGCTTTCGCGTTCTTCCGGCGGCAGCGCACCAGTGACCGCAGCCACGGTCACCTTTCTCGGCAAACGTTCGCGAAGCTGCTCAGCAACGTACTCGGCCGTCTGTATGAAACGACAGAAGACAATGGGACGGTATCCTTCCTTGATCAAAGCTTTAAGCAGGGTCGCTGCTTTTTGAATCTTTGCATCGCCGTTTCCCCGCAGCTTGTCTGCTTCGCGAGCCAGGTCGAGCAGTTGGCGACGGCTCAAATCGGCACTGCCGTCTTCACCCTCGCTTGAACCTGCTCCGGGCGTGATGTCGCTTGCGTCAAGGGAATCAGCATCATCCTGATCCAAGACTTGTCGGCGACCGACCTCGTCCGCTTCCTCGACGGTACCCGTATCAGCCGTGGCGCTTCGACTCCTGAGAGTCGCTGCGGCCGCTGCGGGACTAGAAGCCAAAGAGCGGAGTAAAGCCAGGGCTGACCACCATCGCACTCGCATTCTGTGGCGGCCTCCTGATTCATCCCGGACAATTTCACGTGCATACTTCAGGACCCGGCCGAATAGCCGCTTGTATTCCGGCGTAAGGTTATATGTATCCTCTTTATCTTCCCGTTCAGGGAAGACTGTCTCCTTATCGAGAAAATGTCTGATGTCCGCCCGCCGGCGCTGGACAAAGTGAGCGGCCACCTTTCGTCGAATCGGCTCGTTCTCCTTGCCGCCAAGGTTCTCGGGAAGTTGTCTGAAATCCGGATCGAGGAAACCAAGCAACGACCTAAAGGCCGCCTCTTTACCGCTGTGTGGTGTTGCCGTTACGAAGATCATGTGTTTCGTAGCGTCCTCGGCCAGTTCACGGACAAGTTCATACCGCTGATGCCGACTGCGATGCTGGCGATCTTCATAAGCGCAGCTGTGCGCTTCATCGACAATGACCAGTTCCGGGCAGGTACGGATAAACTCGTTGCGGCGCCGGTCAGACTTGATGTAGTCGATGGAAGTAACGGTGAACGGATAGACCTCGTACAACGACTGCCCGATACCGCACTGCCGCTCAAGCCGGCGGACAGTTCCCGATAGCACCAATTCCGCTGGGATGTGAAACTTGTCGAAGAGCTCTTTTTGCCACTGTTCGGCCAGATGAGGCGGACATAGAACAGTCAATCGCTGGCATTCGCCACGGTCAAGCAGTTCTCTGGCCACCAACAGCGCTTCTATCGTCTTGCCGACGCCGACGTCGTCGGCCACCAGCAGGCGGATAGGGTCCAGTTTCAGGGCCATCAAGAGTGGGACCAGCTGATATGGTCGGGGCTCAACAGCAATCTTGCCAAAACAGCGGAATGGCCCAGCGCTTGAACGGAATCCCAACCGGAGGGCATCCCGGAGCATTCGGCAGGACCGATAATCGCCTATATTTTTCGGGTCAGGCAAGGAGAATGACGCTGGCCGGACCTCTTCAAGGGCGGTGCAGATACCTGCGATCTCGTCGTCAGTGCCTCCCAGCGGGCGGGCAACGACTAGGTCATCCGTGGAATCGGGCAGCACTACCCATTCACGGCCTCTGGCCGCTATCAGTGAACCAACCGCAAAACTCATGACCCATCTCCGAAGATGCTTGGATAACGTTCTACAATCGATTCCCAATTATCTCGGTGACCGAACCGGATGACGGTCCAACCTGCATCCTCCATACAGTTGGTCTGTTGTCGATCTCGTTCTTGCCGGTCCGGATAGTCGTGTGGAGGACCATCCACATAAACCGCCACCTGTTGCTCTTTATAAAGGAAATCCGGACGCGTGCGGCATTCCTCCACGAGACTTTGAGCCTGCGATGGCAAACGCAGATTTCGATCTTCGAGAAGCTGCAGCCAGTCGCGTTCCAATTGTGAGCCGCTTAAGTTGATTAGACTTTGTAGATGAGCCGCGCGAGGGCGAGGTGCAGGCGACGTCTCCACGCTGCAAGAAGACAGTTCCATTAGCAGGTCCTTGATCAGTTGCCGATCCAATAGCTGGTGATCCATTTGATTCGTATAGGACATCAGGCAGTCGTAGCACGCCGCTTCACAGTTCTCTTTTGCGGTCGGTGCGCGCCGGAGATCTTTTCCAGTATCCGGATTGAAATGGCACAGTTCTAAGGCAGCCCTGGCGATCCGTGAAACGGCACCCAGATCATCAACAACTCTCCGAAGAACACCTGCTCCACCTTCCGCCGCTTCGTAAAGAAGGATTGCACGACGATTGTCACGATCAGGAAGCGGTTCGGCCGCCAGTTCGCTGGTCTCCAATTCGTAACACATCTGGATAGCATTCTTGATCGCAGCCTGAAGAGTCGCCATTACTCTTTCGTCAAGATGACGCGAGAATTCGACGATGAGGCAGTTCTTTCGATCTTCAACATATGGGATAACCCGGGCCGTCTTCGATGTCATGGGATCACCATTGTCGTCAAGATCGGCCTGGTGACGCTGCCAATACCCGCGCTCGATATCAAGGATAAAACCACGTTGGTCGCGATCCCTGCGCCGAGTCCAGCCAAGGTTAATTCGCCAGAGGGTCGCAGCATTTCCAAAATAAAGCGACGCCACTTCTTGGCCATCCCGTTTTACCTTGGCTACACGATAAGAGGGTTGGCCACCACGTTCGGCAAACCGTATGACCGTCTTGATCTCATAGCCAAGTCGGAGTCGTTCTTCCTCATCACAACTTATCTGGTCGCGCCTTTTAGTCACGACATTTTCAAGCCGGAAGAGTTGCCGAATCGGAGCCTGGAGCTGTGTGCCGCACCTTTCGCACAGGTCTCGTGGCTGGCTGTCCGCATGAGGATGCAGGTAGCCGCAGGAGGGACAAACCTTTGCCGCAGAAGTTTGGAGTTCTTCGGTGTCGCGGGCAGGCAAGATCACCTGGTTAATGATGTAGCGTGAGCCCTCGTGATAGATTATAGAGCGAGGACCGAACTCCGAAATCGCCAGGAATCGAGGCCGCGAGAGGAACTCGTCTTTGCCACGTCGGAACCGGCGACCCGGAATGTACGCCGAGAGCGGCAGACGCGGAAAATTGTATCCCGGCAGGAATCCCTCACTGGCAAAATACCGGTATGAGTAGAAATCAGACTGAATCAGGTTTTGGCTTTCCGTGAGCAAACGTAGCTGAGCTTCTGCGTTTCTGCGAAGCTGCTCTGCCTGGGCACGGTCTGACGCCGGCCGAGAGGCGTCGCGGATAACACGATCCTGCTTCTGCGCCTGTCGCAACGCAGACATGTAGAGGCTGCGCCAGCGTTCACACGCTTGCTCGAAGCTGATTGGAATATGCGACACCACCTCATGCAGCCAACCAGGAGTGTACCAGTCTGATTGGGTGAGCTGATCCCGGATCGATTTCAAAATAGTGGAAGCCCGTTCCTCGGCTCGCTGCTTCGGTAGGTCTGCGTTGACTGCATCGCGCACATGATCAAGCAGTGTCATCGGCGGGTCATCGCCTCTCACATCAAGCAACTCCTTTAAGGAAGTACCAAGGCTTAGTTCTGCCTGCGCAAGCCAGACCGCATGGACGTGAGCGCGGATAAGATCTTCATTTGTCAGGTCGACTTGCGGTGGAGAGACGGCCCCGGAAACCATCTGTTCGGGGCGTTTGAAGAAATACTGATCATGAGGACTGCCGGCTGAACAATACGTAAAAACCAATGCCGGTTGTCCGCTTCGGCCGGCACGACCGCTCCTCTGTGCGTAGTTCGCAGGCGTGGGGGGAACGTTACGCATGTTCACGGCGTTAAGTTGCGCAATATCAATACCGAGCTCCATGGTCGGGGAACAAAACAGAATAGGCAACGATCCATCGCGAAATCGGGCTTCTCGCTCCTCCCTCTGCTCGTATGGCACCTGAGCCGTGTGCTCACGTGCCTCAATCCCCAGCGTCTCTTGAGCAAGAGACCGGTAATACTCGACGAAAAACTCGTTCGTTTGTGTGCCCTGCTCCGATTGAGTGGGACGACGGATAGGGTCATGGTACCCGCAGGTCCCGTCGCCAGCTTTCCACACCATTGCTGCTGCATTGACCTGGTAGCCCGGCGACTCATTTTCTTGACCTGCTATCCGAACAACTTCAATTAAGCCATAAGCACGTAACCGATCTAGCAGCTCGCGTAGGATTTGTTCGGTATCGGCCAAATTAAGGCGGGCACCATGTTCACGGGCAACCGGGGAACGACGGATGTATTGGCCATATCCGCTTTGCGGCGAAAGAAAGATGTCGCCACCATAGTCATTCTGCCGTCTAGTACGGGGAAACAGTACAGAGGCATGAATCATATCCCTCACTTGCTCATTCTCATCCAGACCCCATGGAGGTTGTAGCCGTTGGCGGCTGCGCTGCAGCAAACCCTCCTGATAAGACTGGGTGAGGTAATCGACCTTTACGGCAAGCTCGCGACGCATGAAATCCAACAGTACCGAAGCAATTTCATATCTGCTTTCGTGAGAAGCATTGGCGAGGGCCGGATGGCACTCGGACCATATCTCGGCATCCCGACACGCCTCTTCAAGATATGGATACTCTATTTTCAACAAGCCCACCTGCTCAAGGTTAGGGGCCATGATGCGCCACCCACGTTTGAGGTCGCGATAAAGTCGATAGCCGAGAACGTCTCTCAAAACTCGATGAGTTTCTTCCCGAGCAAGGCCCCTTATAGCCGCATCTTGGGCATATTGTTCAAAAGGCAACGCCAAAGCGTCGAAAACCTTCTGGGTAAGTTGATCATGAGAAAGACCACCGCCACCTGCCGCATGTGCGGCCCGATATAATGCTGAACGGATTAAGCCCACCTCTATAAAATCATTGAAATGTCCGGCCTGGAGCGATGCGTCTTGCCGATTGTCCGTAAAGCTCAACAATTTCTTTGCGGTCTCGTGGACTGGGAATTCCTTAAGATGACGAACGGCAGATAACGACAGAATAGTTGTAGCTGTGCTTCGCCCTTCGCTCCCCAAAGCTGATAATTTTTGAAAATCGCTGCGCTGGCGGAATCCATAGGAGACTCCACAATGCAGGCAGAAACGGAACGGTTCAGGAATAAACCATGCAATTGTACCATCCTCACCTTTAACGCCATTCGGCTGTACCTGAATTGTTCGAGGAAGATAGTCCCTTCGACGCCGCATGACACGGCCTGCTTCGTCTACCCAGTCATCGGGCAATCGTCGAATAAACTCCTCAGACCCTTCTTCGGGCCAAGGATTCTCTCCGCTGATGTAAATGTACCCGGCATCGGCATCATCTTCGGCAGCCCGGTCATTGAAATCCCGAGGTGTAAACCGCACAATGCCGCTTTCGGGAGCATCACCTTGCCAGACCGAGTAGTACTCCTGACCGCACTCACGGCAGAATACTAGAGGAAGCAAAACCCTATTGCGGTCATCGGGTACAAACTGCTGACCATGAAGCGTGATATGTCGTGTGGGTTCTGGTTCGGGGGAGGCATAAACAGTATCGCCACGGCTGACGAACTGGTGAATGCGGAAGGCAAACACCGGCAGGCCCGTATCCGGATGAGATAGTTGAAATCCTGTGATAAGGGCGTCTTGGAGCGCACTCACACAGCGATCCTGGCTCTCGCCGGTTTTCTCGGCAAGTTGAGCCGCAACGCCGTGTGCCCCGCGTATGCTTGACGGTGTCTGGCGTACAAGCCGCCCACTTGCTTGCTCCCGCTTTACTCCCAGCGTGGTTTCAATCCAAATGGAAAGAGGATCATGCGTAAAACGATGGTAATCGGTTGGTGAACTGTTGTGGAGGCGTTCCCGTAAACGGCTGATAAACTCAGCCGTATCAATGTCTTCGTCGGCAGTTATACGTCGTAGAGTTTCTCCAATGACATTCTCTGGTGATACTGTCGCTCCAAAAAGAAGTGACGCGGCTTTGCTGACCTCGATCTGTTGGCCCTCCCATGATCCAGTACTGGCCAATGTGGCCGAAGTACCGACACACTGCATGGTCTGTGCGCCCATCGCTTCACGGGTTCGGCGCACAAGCATCGCCACGTCTGCCCCCTGTCGGCCGCGATAAGTGTGCAGTTCGTCCAGAACGAGAAACCTCAATCCTTGAGCGGCCCTGACAAGATTTGCTTCTTGGGGCCGCGTCAAAATGAGCTCGAGCATCACATAGTTAGTAAGCAGTATATCCGGCGGATTAGCTACAATCTCATTCTTTTCATCATCGGATTCCTGGCCTGTGTATCGCCTGAATGTGACAGGACCTCGCTGGTTGGGATAACCGAAGTTGACGAATTTCTGCAATTCGCCTACTTGGCTATTCGCCAAGGCATTCATTGGGTATACGATTATTGCCTGAATACCGCGTCCCGGACCGTTCCGTAGCACATGGTTGACGGCGGGAATAATGTAGCCGAGGCTTTTCCCAGAGCCTGTACCTGTGGTCAGGACGTAATTTCGACCCTCTACCGCGACCTTTATCGCATCCGCCTGATGACGATGGAGCCGAAGCGGGCGTCCCTGTTCATTAGGAGTGTCCTTGATCCTAAATATTCTTCCGCATTCAGAATGGATAACACCCGACGAAACAAGTTCGTCAACCGTTTCTCCAGGTTCGAAGGCAGGGTTCAATTGGATCAGTGGCTCGGGCCATAACGCACCATCTTGGAGTTCGCGGTCTACATAGTCTGCGATCCGCTTATCACGAATGTTGATGAAGCTACGCACAAAGCGCGAATAGTCTTCGATCAATTGGTCACGAAGGTCAAAAACATACATACCCAACCGCCTTTCGAATGTGGAATGTGTGATCTTGCCTCTTACAGCCATCGGTCGATGGCTCTTTTCCGGAATCGCCAATGACGTCCAATCTTCTGTGACGGGATCTTGCCTTCCCTGACGAGCTTGTAGAGCTTGGGCTTCGGAATCTTCAAGTAGGTGGACAGCTCTTCTATGGTCAGGACTTGGCCTGGTCCTTTGTTAATTGGAAGCCACCTCTCCAAATGCGCAACGCAGCTTGACTGTGATGGTAAAAAGTTACAGTTAGTGATAGTTACTGTCAAGAAGCTACGCGAATCTTCTGCAGAATCGTTGAAGGTAGCGCCAGTTATGTTATCCCAAAGCCACAAAAAAATCATATTGCCATGGCGGGCCCAGGTTTTGCTTGCTTCGTGTATATATGCCACGGTATGTAAGTCAAACCAAAGGGCAACTCATTGGGAAGCGGCATCATGCGAAAAATTACGAAATCTGCCAATGAAGACCAAGAAAGAGCCTTTTGGTCTTCCCATGATTCCACTGAATATATCGATTGGGACGAAGGCGAACGGCTGATTCTGCCCAATTTGAAGCCGTCTGTAAAAACCATATCCCTGCGCCTGCCAGAGAGCCTGCTAAACGAACTGAAATTGCTGGCAAACAAAAAGGACGTGCCATACCAGTCACTTTTGAAGATGTTTCTGGCAGAAAGAGTTCAAAAGGAGCTGGGGGAACTATCTAATCAAACGACAGGAAAATCGTAGATCATATCCCGACGGATTTGAACGGCAGGCCCGCCCCCTGGTGCTGCCGGCCCTGGCCTGGCTGGCCGGCATAGCCGCCGGCGGCAGCTGGCCGGAAAAATGGTTGCTGATCGCCGCAACCGCCGCCGGGGCGGCCCTGGCCTGGGTGCC
>Ga0256835_1001436_pt1 | contig 14344 bp, 7 predicted proteins | sample PIR30metaG_FD_185972 | JGI IMG/M metagenome (GOLD analysis project Ga0256835, IMG submission 185972) | Hydrothermal vent microbial communities from East Pacific Rise, Pacific Ocean - PIR-30 | ecosystem: Environmental > Aquatic > Marine > Hydrothermal vents | place: Pacific Ocean: East Pacific...
GGCCAGGCGGGGCGGCCGAGAAAGGTGGCCAAGCGGGGCGGCTGAGAAGGGCGGCCCAGCAGAAAAAGCAGCCCGGCGTTAACGGGCGGCCAATGGGGGCGGCCGGCCGCGGCGGCTAAAGGGCAGGCCGAGCCGGGCCGATCAGGAATACAACCCGCGGCGGGTATTGCGCCTGGCCGCCGGGAAAATAAATTGCACGGGACCGGGGCCAGGCGCCCCGCGCCCGCCCAAACAGGGCCTCTGATTCGTGTCAGAGACAGCAGGCAGCCGGTAAAGGCTTTAATGACCCGCGCCAGGGTCGCCCGCCGAGAGCGTGGAGGCAGGTGAGAAGATGATGAATCAACCAATCACCTCCTGTCATGTCTTTGGCATCGGCCCAAGACAATCCAACGAAGGGAGGTGAGAGCTAGTGAATCGTAACCAAAAAGAAGCGGTGGTCGCCGAGGTGTCCAAGCTGTTGGACCAGGCCGAGGCGATTATCCTCACCGACTTCACCGGCCTCAAAGTGGAGCAGATGACCGAGCTCCGCCGGCGGATCAAGGAAAAAGACCAGCAATACCTGGTCATCAAAAACACCTTGTTCCGGTTGGCCGCCAAGGACACCGACGCCGAACAGCTCAGCCAGTACATGGTGGGGCCCAACGGCGTGGGCGTCTCCCACGGCGAACCGGTGGACCTGGCCAAGGTCCTGGTGGACTTTGCCAAGGACAACAAGGCCCTCGACATCAAGACCGGCCTGCTGCAGGGCAAGCTCATCGACGCCGAGGACGTAAAGGCCCTGGCCAAGCTGCCCGACCGCGACACCCTGCTGGCCATGCTGCTGGGGGCCATGAACGGTGTGTCGCGCAACCTGGTCAGCGTACTGGCCGCGGTGCCGCGCGGGCTGCTCAACGCCCTCAAGGCCATCGAGGAACAAAAGGCCGAGGCCGCGTAAACAACATTCGGATTCATTGATTCATTGTCTGATCCCGGGGCCGCCAGCCCAAGAAAGCGCCGGCCCGTTTTGAAAGGAAGTTAAATCATCATGGCCGATATCAAGAAAGAAGACGTCATCGAGTTCATCAAGAACATGAGTGTTCTGGAGCTGAGCGAACTGGTCAAGGAGCTGGAGGATATCTTCGGCGTCAGCGCCGCGGCCCCCATGGCCGTGGCCGCCATGCCCGGCGCCGCCGGCGGCGGCGAGGCCGCGGCCGAAGAACAGACCGAGTTCGACGTGATCCTGGAGTCGCCCGGCGACAAGAAAATCCAGGTGATCAAGGTAGTGCGCGCCATCACCGGCCTGGGCCTCAAGGAGGCCAAGGCCATGGTCGACGACGCCCCCAACGCCATCAAGGAAGGCGTGAGTAAGGAAGAGGCCGAGGACGTCAAGAACCAGCTGGAAGAGGCTGGCGGCGTAGTGGTGGTCAAGTAGTATCGTTGACGTATCGCAAAATAGGATCACCCGGCGGCGGGGGATACGCCCCGCCGCCCGGTGGTCACCCCAATATTCGCGCTGGCGGGGCGTGGACGGCTTGATTGACCAGCTCGTCCACACGCCGCCGTGCGCACGTGCTTCGGTTTAATACCGGCGGCACGGCCTTTGCCCGCGATGGGCGCTAGGGTCTGCCCTGTGAGGAGGGTACATGAGCCAGGCGACCGATACCCAGAGGCGTGTTCGGAAAAACTTCGGCAAAATCGCCAAAATAATCGATATCCCCAACCTCATCGATATGCAGAAGCAGAGCTACGACCGCTTTCTGCAAAAAGATACCCACCCCGACCAACGAAGGGACGTGGGACTCCAGGGGGTCTTTAAAAGCGTTTTTCCCATCCGCGATTTCTCCGGCACCTCCTCCTTGGAGTTCGTCAGCTACTCCTTTGGCGAGGTGAAATACGACGTGGACGAGTGCCTCGCCCGGGGCATGACCTACGAGGCCCCGGTGAAGCTCACCGTCCGCCTGGTGGTCTACGACGTCGATAAAGAAACCGAGACCCAGTCCATCCGCGATATCAAGGAGCAGGAGATATACTTCGGCACCCTGCCCTTGATGACCGCCCGCGGCACCTTTATCGTCAACGGCACCGAGCGCGTGGTGGTGAGCCAGTTGCACCGCTCGCCGGGCATCTTCTACGACCACGACCGCGGCAAATCCCACTCCAGCGGCAAGCTGCTCTACTCCGCCCGGATCATCCCCCTGCGCGGCTCCTGGATCGACCTGGAGTTCGACGCCAAGGATATCCTCTACGTGCGCATCGACCGCCGCCGCAAGTTCCCGGTCACCCTGCTGCTCAAGGCCCTGGGCTACAGCGCCGAGGAACTGCTGGCCATGATGTACCAGACCGAAACCTTCCTCATCGACGGGGAAGAGGTCCGCCTCCAGGTCGACACCGAAAAGCTCATGGGCCGCGAGATGACCCAGGCCGTGCTCGACCCCGAGACCGGCAAGCCCCTGGTGCGCGCCGGCCGCAAGGTCACCCGCCGGGCCCTCAAGCGCATCGCCGAGCTGGGCCTCAAGGAGATCGCGGTAAACGAAGAGGACCTGCTGGGCCGCTTCGTGGCCGCCGACGTGGTGGACCCCCAGACCGGCGAGGTGCTCCTGGGCACCAACCAGCCGATCACCAGCGAGGCCCTGGAGACCATGCGGGTGGCCGGCATCCAGCAGGTCGACGTCCTCATCGTCGAGGGCATGGGCGTCTCCACCAGCTTCCGCGATACCCTGGAGCTGGACAAGGTCGAGAGCGTCGACGACGCCATCGTGGATATCTACCGCAAGCTCAGGCCCTCCAACCCGCCCACCCTGGAGGTGGCCCGCACCTTCTTCAACAACCTGTTCTTCAGCCCCGAACACTACGACCTCTCGGCGGTGGGACGCCTCAAGATCAACCTGCGCCTGGGCCTGGACGTGGACGAAAACGTCCGCACCCTGCGGCGCGAGGATATCCTGGAGGCGGTAAAGCTCTTGATCGAGCTCAAGAACACCGACGGTCCGGTGGACGACATCGACCACCTGGGCAACCGCCGGGTGCGCGCCGTGGGCGAGCTGCTGGAAAACCAGTACCGCATCGGCCTGGTGCGCATGGAGCGGGCCATCAAGGAGCGCATGAGCCTGCAGGAGATCGAGGCCCTCATGCCCCACGATCTCATCAACTCCAAGCCGGTGAGCGCGGTGGTCAAGGAGTTCTTCGGCACCAGCCAGCTCAGCCAGTTCATGGACCAGACCAACCCCCTGTCGGAGGTTACCCACAAGCGCCGCCTCAGCGCCCTGGGCCCCGGCGGGCTTACCCGCGAGCGGGCCGGCTTCGAAGTGCGCGACGTGCACAACACCCACTACGGCCGCATCTGCCCCATCGAGACCCCGGAAGGTCCCAACATCGGGCTCATCGTGAGCCTGTCCACCTACGCCCGGGTCAACGACTACGGCTTCATCGAAACCCCCTACCGCACCGCCGGCGGGGGCAAGGTGAACAACGAGGTGGAGTTCCTCAGCGCTCTGCAAGAGGCCGACCACACCATCGCCCAGGCCAACGCGCCCATCGATGAAAAGGGACGCTTCACCCGCGAGTTCGTCAGCGCCCGCCGCGAAGGCGAGTTCCAGCTCATCAGCCCCGAGGAAGTGGAGTACATGGACGTCAGTCCGGACCAGTTGGTCTCGGTGGCCGCCAGCCTCATCCCCTTCCTGGAAAACGACGACGCCAACCGCGCCCTCATGGGCTCCAACATGCAGCGTCAGGCGGTACCCCTGCTGCGCACCGACGCCCCCCTGGTGGGCACCGGCATCGAGAAAACCGTGGCCGCCGACAGCGGGGTCTGCGTGGTGGCCGAGGGCAACGGCGTGATCAGCGACGTGGACGCCAGCCGTATCGTGGTGCGCTACGACAAGCCGGTGGACCCCGGCGCCCTGAGCCAGGTGAAAATCTACAAGCTGGTCAAGTTCCGCCGCTCCAACCAGAACACCTGCTCCAGCCAGAAGCCCATCGTGGTGCGCGGCCAGCGGGTAACCGCCGGCCAGATATTGGCCGACGGCCCGGCGGTGGACCGCGGCGAGCTGGCCCTGGGCCGCAACGTCACCGTGGCCTTCATGAGCTGGGGCGGCTTCAACTACGAGGACTCCATCTTGGTGAGCGAGCGCCTGGTCAAGGACGACATCTTCACCTCGCTGCACATCGAGGAGTTCGAGACCGTGGCCCGCGACACCAAGCTGGGCAAGGAAGAGATCACCCGCGACATCCCCAACGTGGGCGACGAGGCCCTGCGCAACCTGGACGAAAGCGGCATCATCCGCATCGGGGCCGAGATCAGCGCCGGCGACATCCTGGTGGGTAAGATCACTCCCAAGGGCGAGACCCAGCTCAGCCCCGAGGAAAAACTGCTGCGGGCCATCTTCGGCGAAAAGGCCGGCGACGTGAAAGACACCAGCCTGCGGGTGCCCCCCGGGGTGGAGGGCATCGTCATCGACGCCAAGGTCTTCTCCCGCAAGGGCATCGACAAGGACGAGCGCGCCCAGTCCATCGAGGACGAGGAAGTGGCCCGCATGCGCAAGGACCGCGACGACGAAGTGCGCATCATCCGGCGCAACGCCGTCTCCGAACTGGCCAAGCTGGTGGTGGGCAAGACCCTGGCCGCCCCGCTCAAGGACCCCGACGGCAAGGTGGTGATGAAAAAGGGCACCAAGATCACCGAGGACCACCTGGAGCAGCTCCCGGTGGAGCTGCTGCGCGAGATGGACCTGGCCGGGGTGAGCGAAAAAATCCAGGCCGAGCTGGAGCGCCGGGTGGACGCCTACCTGGAGCAGGTGGACCTCATCAACGTCTCGCTGGAAAACCGGGTGGCCAAGCTGCGCAAGGGCGACGAGCTGCCGCCGGGGGTCATCAAGATGGTCAAGGTCTACGTGGCCATGAAGCGCAAGCTCAGCGTGGGCGACAAGATGGCCGGCCGCCACGGCAACAAGGGCGTGGTGAGCCGTATCCAGCCCGAGGAGGACATGCCCTACTTCGAGGACGGCACCCCGGTGGACATCGTGCTCAATCCCCTGGGGGTACCCAGCCGCATGAACGTGGGCCAGGTGCTGGAGACCCACCTGGGCTGGGCCTGCAAGGAACTGGGCAAACAGGTGGGTATCCTGGTGGACGCCATCGCCGCGGCCAAGAACAAGACCCAGGCCAAGACCAAGACCAAGGAGCTCAAGGAGTACCTGGGCCGCATCTACTCGGACCAGGAGATGGACAGCGGCTACGCCAAGCTCAAGGACAAAGACCTGGTGGAAGCCGCCAAGGCACTGGATTATGGGGTGCCGGTGGCCACCCCGGTCTTCGACGGGGCCAGCGAGGAAGAGATACGCCACCTGCTCACCCTGGCCGGGGTAAGCGACACCGGGCGGGCCCAGCTCATCGACGGCCGCACCGGCGAGCCCTTTGACAACCAGGTGACCGTGGGAATCATGTACATGCTCAAGCTGCACCACCTGGTGGACGACAAGATTCACGCCCGCTCCATCGGGCCCTACTCCCTGGTCACCCAGCAGCCGCTGGGCGGCAAGGCCCAGTTCGGCGGCCAGCGCCTGGGCGAGATGGAGGTGTGGGCCATGGAGGCCTACGGCGCCGCCTATTCCCTGCAGGAGTTCCTCACCGTCAAGAGCGACGACGTGGCCGGCCGCACCCGCATGTACGAGAAGATCGTCAAGGGGGAAAACAACCTGGAGGCCGGACTGCCCGAGAGCTTCAACGTGTTGGTCAAGGAGCTGCAAGCCCTCTGCCTGGACGTGGAGCTCATCGAGGACCGCGAGCCGGCCGGCCCTCCGGCGGCCTAAAGCGCGCCGGCGCTGCGCCGGCCCCTTTGCCGGGCGGGGGCCCTGCTCCCCGCCAAGCGGCAAGCAAATAAATAGTTAAAGGAGAATTCCCTTGGAAGACCTCTACAGCTATTTTGCCAAGCCCAAGGACCCGCTGTCTTTTGACGCGGTACAGATTTCACTGGCCAGCCCCGAGAAGATCAAGGCTTGGTCCTTCGGCGAGGTGAAGAAGCCCGAGACCATCAACTACCGCACCTTCAAGCCGGAGCGGGACGGGCTCTTCTGCGCCAAGATATTCGGCCCCACCAAGGACTACGAGTGCAACTGCGGCAAGTACAAGCGCATGAAGCACCGCGGCGTGGTCTGCGAAAAGTGCGGGGTCGAGGTAATCCAGTCCAAGGTGCGCCGCGAGCGCATGGGGCACATCGACCTGGCCACCAGCGTGGCCCATATCTGGTTCCTCAAGTCGCTGCCCTCCAAGGTGGGCAATCTCCTGGACCTCACCCTCAAGGAACTCGAAAAGGTCCTGTACTTCGAAAGCTATATCGTGCTGGACCCCGGCGACACCCCGCTGGCCAAGGGCGCCCTGGTAACCGACGAACGCATCGCCGCCCTGCGCGAGGAATACGGCGACACCTTCAAGGCCGGCATCGGGGCCGACGCCATCAAGGTGCTGCTGTCGGAACTGGACCTGGACCAGCTCTGGAGCGAGCTGCGGGCCGAGATGGTGAGCACCGGCAGCGAGGCCAAGCGCAAGAAGCTGGCCAAGCGCCTCAAGGTCATCGACGCCTTCCGCGAAAGCGGCAACGAGCCCGACTGGATGATCATGGACATCATCCCGGTGCTGCCGCCGGACCTGCGCCCCCTGGTTCCCTTGGACGGCGGCCGGTTCGCCACCAGCGATCTCAACGACCTCTACCGCCGGGTGATCAACCGCAACAACCGCCTCAAGCGCCTCAACGAGCTGGCCGCCCCGGATATCATCATCCGCAACGAGCGCCGCATGCTGCAAGAGGCGGTGGACGTGCTCTTTGACAACGGGCGCCGCGGCAAGACCATCACCGGCCCCAACAAGCGGCCGCTCAAGAGCCTGTCGGACATGCTCAAGGGCAAGCAGGGCCGCTTCCGCCAGAACCTCCTGGGCAAGCGGGTGGACTACTCCGGCCGTAGCGTCATCGTCATCGGCCCGGACCTGCGCCTGCACCAGTGCGGCCTGCCCAAAAAGATGGCCCTGGAGCTGTTTAAGCCCTTCATCTACAACCGGCTCGAGAGCAAGGGCCTGGTGACCACCATCAAGGGCGCCAAGAAGCTGGTGGAGCGCGAGACCGAGGAGGTGTGGGACACCCTCAGCGAGGTGGTGCGCGAGTACCCCGTGCTGCTCAACCGCGCCCCCACTTTGCACCGCCTGGGCATCCAGGCCTTCGAGCCCCTGCTCATCGAGGGCAAGGCCATCCAGTTGCACCCCCTGGTCTGCCAGGCCTACAACGCCGACTTCGACGGCGACCAGATGGCGGTGCACGTGCCGTTGTCCATCGAGGCCCAGATCGAGGCCCGGGTGCTCTTGATGAGCACCAACAACATCCTCTCGCCGGCCAACGGCGAGCCCATCATCGTGCCCAACCAGGACATCGTGCTGGGCCTGTACTACATGACCCGCGAGCGTCCCATGGCCAAGGGCGAAGGCAAAATCTTCGCCGACCCCGACGAGGTGCGCATGGCCTTTGACGCCGGGGCGGTGGACCTGCACGCGGCCATCGAATGCCGCATGGACGGCCAGCGGGTCAAGACCACGGTGGGCCGGGTGCTGCTGGGCGATATCCTGCCCCGGGAGCTGGACTTCAGCGCCATCAACAAGGTGATGGACAAGAAGGCTCTCAAGGCCCTGGTGGGCCATTGCTACCGCACCGCCAACACCAAGGCCACGGTCATCCTCTCGGACCGGCTCAAGGACCTGGGCTACAAGTACGCCACCCGCAGCGGGCTGTCCATCTCGGTCAACGACATGGTCATCCCCAAGCGCAAGCAGAGCATCATCGACCAGGCCATGGCCGAGGTGCGCGAGATCGAAAAGCAGTACAAGGACGGTATCATCACCGACGGTGAGAAATACAACAAGGCGGTGGATATCTGGGCCAAGGCCACCGAGGACGTAGCCGCCGAGATGATGGAAGAGATCAGCACCGAGACGGTCATCTCGCCCGACGGCACCGAGATCACCACCACCAGCCTCAACCCCATCTTCATGATGGCCGACAGCGGGGCGCGCGGCTCCAAGGACCAGATGAAACAGTTGGCCGGCATGCGCGGCCTGATGGCCAAGCCCTCCGGCGAGATCATCGAGACCCCCATCACCGCCAACTTCCGCGAAGGCCTCACCGTGCTGCAGTACTTCATCTCCACCCACGGCGCGCGCAAGGGCCTGGCCGATACCGCGCTCAAAACCGCCAACAGCGGCTACCTCACCCGCCGCCTGGTGGACGTGAGCCAAGACGCCATCGTGGTGGAACACGACTGCGGCACCATCGACGGTATCGAAGTGGAGGCCCTCACCGAGGGCGGCGAAATCATCCAGCGGGTGGGCGAGCGCGTGCTGGGCCGCACCGCCCTGATGGATATCCGCGACCCCCTCACCGACGAGGTGCTCATCGAGGCCAACAACGAGATCGACGAAGACGGGGTGGCCAAGCTGGAAGAGGCCGGCGTGGAGCGGGTGGCCATCCGCAGCGTGCTCACCTGCGAGTGCCGCCGCGGCGTCTGCTCCAAGTGCTACGGCCGCGACCTGGCCCACTCCAAACCGGTGGACGTGGGCGAAGCCATCGGCATCATCGCCGCCCAGTCCATCGGCGAGCCGGGCACCCAGCTCACCATGCGTACCTTCCACATCGGCGGCACCGCCGCCCGCCGGGCCGAACAGTCCCGGGTGGAGGCCCGCTACTCCGGCCAGCTCAAGCTGATCAACCTCACCACCGTGGAATCCAGCGACGGCAAACGGGTGGTGATGAACCGCAACGGCGAGCTGGCCATCATGGGCGAGGGCGGCCGCGAGCGCGAACGCTACAAGATCAACTACGGCGCCCACCTCAACTTCAACGACGAGGAGATGGTCTCCAAGGGCGATATCATCGCCTACTGGGACCCCTACACCACCCCCATCCTCACCGACGTGGACGGTACGGTTAAGTTCGGCGATATCATCGAGAACGTAACCGTCCAGGAACGCCTGGACCCGGTCACCGGCCTGTCCACCAAGGTGACCATGGAAAGCCGTAACGCCGAGCTGCGCCCGCGCATCAGCATCAAGGAGCCCGGCACCAAGAAAACCGCCAAGCTCCCCAGCGGCCGCGGCGACGCCCGCTACCTCCTGCCGGTGGGGGCCATCATCATGGTTTCCGAGGGCGACGACGTGAAGGCCGGCGACGTCCTGGCCCGTATCCCCCGCGAAACCACCAAGACCAAGGACATCACCGGCGGCCTGCCCCGGGTGGCCGAGCTCTTCGAGGTGCGCAAGCCTAAGGAAACCGCGGTCATCAGCGAGATCGACGGCGTGGTGAGCTACGGCAAACAGACCAAGGGCAAGCGCAAGGTCATCATCACCCCCGATGTGGGCGAGCCCCGCGAATACCTCATCCCCAAGGGCAAACACGTCACCGTGCACGAAGGCGACTTCGTGCGCGCCGGCGAACCACTCATGGACGGCTCCATCAACCCCCACGACCTGCTGCGCAGCCGCTCGGTCAAGGACCTGGCCCGCTACCTGGTCGACGAGGTGCAAGAGGTCTACCGCCTGCAGGGCGTCAAGATCAACGATAAGCACATCGAGGTGATCGTGCGCCAGATGCTGCGCCGGGTGCGGGTGACCAACCCCGGCGACACCCGCTTCCTGGTGGGAGAGCAGGTGGAGAAGTGGCGCTTTACCGAAGAAAACGAGCGCACCATGGAAAAGGGACTCCAGCCGGCCAGCGCCGAACCCATGCTGCTGGGCATCACCAAGGCCAGCCTGTCCACCGACTCCTTCATCAGCGCCGCCAGCTTCCAAGAGACCACCAAGGTGCTCACCGAGGCATCCATCGCCGGCAAGATCGACGACCTCAAGGGGCTCAAGGAAAACGTGATCATGGGCCGGCTCATCCCGGCCGGTACCGGCATGACCCGTTACCGCAACCTGCATATCCCCCACGCCGAGGCCCCGGCCGAATACAGTGTCGGCGGCAGCCACTTCAGCACCCAGGAGGTTGGCGAGGCCCTGGATGAAGAAAGCGCCGGCACCGCCCGCGAGGTGGTGCCCCTGGCCAAGACCGTCGCCACCGAGGAGGTCGCCAGCTAGACCAACCCCAACTAAACCCCCCGGCCCCGGTGTCTACCATGCAGCGACGCCGGGGCCGGTCTGCTTCGGGCCGCCGCCCCAGCGCAACCGACACGACCTAAAAGAACGTTCGAGCGCAGGACAGCGAAGGACGAGCCTGCGACCGTGTGGACTTGGACCCACTATGCTGCTGCGGCTCGCCGCCGGGGGACGAATCTAACAAATAACGTCATTGCGAGCGGTAGCGAAGCAACCTTCCTTTTCCATCTTTGGTTAAGAGAGAAAGGGCAGTTTGCTTCGTCGCCTGCCGGCTCCTCGCAATGACGTCTATTTTGTAAAAGCGCCACGACCTTAAAGTCGGCCCCGAGCGCAGCAGGTGAGTGGACGAACCCGCGACCGTATCGCCACCGGGCCTATATGGGGGCACAGGCACTGTGCCGAATATGGCTCTTGACATACAACTCTTATCCGGGTACAAATAGCAATTCCAGTTTTGGTGGCCAAAGAAATTTGTCCCCCGGGACAAACGGGGGCGAACGTGCTTTGGCCAGCTGGTTTTCCTTCTGGCGCCCAGCAAAATCGGCAGACAACCTGCCGTCAACCCACCCCAAAGGGGGCTATATAGTCCCGGGGGCCGAGAGGCTGGGGGGCAAGGGCCGAGGGGCCGAGAGGGCGAAGGGGCGAGAGGGCGAGGGGCTGAAAAGGCCACGCGCCGAGGGCCGAGGGCCGAGGGCCGAGGGCGAAAGGATGCAGAGGGGGCGGGGCGTATAGAACGGTCCGGCCCGCTCGGCTGGCTGGAAGGAACAGGACAACATTACTCGGCGGCCGCAGATAAAACGGCCGTTGTCGATGGAAGAAGAAGGTAGGAGGCTTTCGGTGCCGACCATTAACCAACTGGTGCGCAAGGGCCGCAAGGTCATCAGCAAAAAGAGCAACACTCCGGCGTTGCAGAACTCACCGCAGAAACGCGGCGTTTGCATCAGGGTTTACACCACCACACCCAAGAAACCCAACAGCGCGTTGCGCAAGGTGGCCAGGGTGCGGTTGACCAACGGCATCGAAGTAACCAGCTATATTCCCGGTGTGGGGCACAACCTGCAGGAGCACAGCGTAGTGCTCATCCGCGGGGGCAGGGTGAAGGACTTGCCTGGCGTGCGCTACCACATCATCAGGGGTACTCTCGACGCGGTGGGCGTGGCCGACCGCCGTCAAGGTCGCTCCAAATACGGGACTAAGCGCCCCAAGTAGGCTCCGACCGCATAATTTCCGGACGGGCCAAAATAAAGCTCCTTCGTCTGTAAAGGGGCATCTGCCCGGCAGGGTGGCGCAACCGTGGCGCCGCCATCGCCGCACGGCGGGTTTTGGACCGGAATGCGCGGTTAAGGGTTATAGGGGCGATTTATGGCTTTTTCAGCCGGAGCCCAGCGGGGCTAAAGCCCCGAATGGTCACTAGGATTGAATAGTTAAAGGACGCCTAAAGCGGGATAGAGCACATGCCCAGGAGACGCGAGGTTCCAAAGCGGGAAATCATTCCCGATCCCAGGTATCGGGGCCGCACTGTGGCCAAGTTCATCAATAAATTGATGTACGACGGCAAAAAATCGGTCGCCGAAAAAATATTCTACACCGCCCTGGACCGCATCAAAGAACGTTCGGGCGAGGACCCGCTTAAGTTGTTCGAAAAGGCCCTGGAAAACGTGCGCCCCTCCATCGAGGTTAAAAGCCGCCGGGTCGGCGGCTCCACCTACCAAGTACCGGTGGAGATTCGCGCCGAACGCCGCCAGGCTCTGGCCATGCGCTGGCTCATCAACTTCTCCCGTAGCCGGGGCGAAAAGACCATGGCCGAACGACTGGCCGCCGAAATGATGGAGGCCGCCGCCGGACGCGGCGCCACCGTCAAAAAGAAAGAAGACACCCACCGTATGGCCGAGGCCAACAAGGCCTTTGCCCACTACCGGTGGTAACGACCGCAGAAGGATAACAGCACGTGGCTCGCAAGACTCCATTGGTGGCCCAGCGCAATATCGGCCTCATGGCCCATATCGACGCCGGCAAAACCACCACCACCGAGCGCATCCTCTTCTATACCGGTGTCAACCACCGGCTGGGAGAGGTGCACGACGGGGCTGCGGCCATGGACTGGATGGCCCAGGAGCAAGAGCGCGGCATCACCATAACCTCCGCCGCCACCACCTGCTTCTGGAAGAACCACCGCATCAATATCATCGACACCCCCGGCCACGTGGACTTCACCATCGAGGTCGAACGCAGTCTGCGGGTGCTAGACGGCGTCATCGCCGTGTTCTGCGCCGTGGGCGGCGTGCAGCCCCAGAGCGAAACCGTCTGGCGACAGGCCGACCGCTACGGCGTGCCCCGGGTGGCCTTCATCAATAAAATGGACCGCGTCGGCGCCGACTACCGCCGCACCATGGAGATGATGGCCAGCCGCCTCGGCGCCCGCCCGGTGCTGCTGCAACTGCCGGTGGGCAGCGAAGACGGCTTCCGCGGCGTGCTCGACCTGGTCACCGGCCGCATGCTCACCTTTGACGAAGAGTCCAAGGGCGCGGTGGTCACCGCATCCGACATCCCGGCCGAGATGGCCCATGAGTTCGACGCGGCCCGCGTCGAGATGATCGAGACCGCCTGCGAGTTCGACGACGAGATGATGGAGCGCTACCTGGAGGGACAGGAGCCGACTCCGGCCGAGATCAAGGCCGCCCTGCGCCAGGGCGCCGTCGCCTCGGCCATCGTGCCCACCCTGTTGGGCTCGGCCTTCAAGAACAAGGGCGTACAGCCGCTGCTCGACGCGGTCATCGACTACCTGCCCTCGCCGGCCGACGTACCGGCGGTTACCGGCACCGGCCGCGACCAACAGCCCGCCAGCCGCCAGGCCGACGACAACGCACCCTTTGCCGCCCTGGCCTTCAAGCTCATGAGCGACCCCTACGTGGGCCACCTCACCTTCCTGCGGGTATACTCCGGCTGCCTCAAAAGCGGCTCGGCCGTGTACAACGCCAGCAAGGGCAAAAAAGAACGCATCGGCCGACTGCTCAAGATGCACGCCAACCAGCGCGAGGAAGTAAACGAGGTCTTCGCCGGCGATATCGTGGCCGCCGTGGGCCTCTCCGGCACCGGCACCGGCGACACCCTCTGCGACCCGGCCGACCCCATCCTGCTCGAAACCCTGCATATCCCCGAACCGGTCATCGGCGTGGCCATCAAGCCGGCCTCCAAGGGCCAGGCCGAAAAACTCGGCCAGGCCCTGCATCGCCTGTCCGACGAAGACCCCAGCTTCCGGGTGATCCACGACAACGAGACCAACCAGACCGTGATCCGGGGTATGGGTGAGCTGCACCTGGAGATCATCGTCGACCGCCTGCTGCGCGAGTTCAAGGTGGCCGCCGAAGTGGGACGCCCCCAGGTGGCCTACCGCGAAGCCATCAGCAAACCAGCCGCCGCTGAAGGACGCTACGTGCGCCAAAGCGGCGGGCGCGGCCAGTACGGGCACGTGAAAATCGAAATCGCTCCGGGCAAGCCCGGCAGCGGACTGGTCTTCCAAGATAAAACCGTCGGCGGCGTCATACCCCGGGAGTTTATCGCCTCGGTGCAACGCGGCGTCAGCGAGGCCTGCGCCAAAGGCGTGCTGGCCGGCTTCCCCTTGGAAGACCTCACCGTCACCCTGGTAGACGGCTCGTACCACGAAGTCGACTCCAGCGACCGGGCCTTCATGATCGCCGGCTCTCTGGCGCTCAAAGAAGCCGCCGGCCGGGCCGGGCTCAAACTCATGGAGCCGGTCATGAAGGTGGAAGTGGTCACCCCCGAGCAGTACCTGGGCGACGTGGTCGGTGACCTGTCGGCCCGGCGCGGCCGCATACATTCCATGGACTCGCGCCCCGGCGTCCAAGTCGTAGACGCCGATGTCCCCCTGGCCGCCATGTTCGGTTACGCCACCGACGTGCGCTCGGCTACCCAGGGCAGGGCCACCTTCACCATGGAGTTCTCACACTACGAAGCAATCCCGGCATCCATGGCCGATGAAGTGATCGACCAGGCCCGGGCAGAGCGCGAAGCCGGGCAAAAAGGTCTGGCAGCTTAGAAGGAGAAAAAGTCATGGCCAAGGAGAAGTTTGAGCGCACCAAGCCGCACGTCAATGTAGGTACCATTGGGCACATCGACCACGGCAAAACTACCCTTACGGCGGCCATAACCAAATGCCTGGCCTCCCGCGGCGCGGCGGATTTTATTCCGTTTGACGAGATCGACAAGGCGCCGGAAG
>Ga0256835_1001437_pt1 | contig 14343 bp, 13 predicted proteins | sample PIR30metaG_FD_185972 | JGI IMG/M metagenome (GOLD analysis project Ga0256835, IMG submission 185972) | Hydrothermal vent microbial communities from East Pacific Rise, Pacific Ocean - PIR-30 | ecosystem: Environmental > Aquatic > Marine > Hydrothermal vents | place: Pacific Ocean: East Pacific...
CCTGCTCATGGGGCCCGGCCGCTGGGGATCGGCCGACCGCTGGCTGGGCATCCCCGTGGGCTGGTCGGATATCTCCGGCGTCGGCGCCGTTGTGGAAACCACCTCCGAGCGGCTCAAGGCCGACCCTTCTCAGGGGTCTCATTTCTTCCACAACATCACCACTTTGGGGATCAACTACCTTACCGTCCGCGGTGGCGATGACTTCGTGGACTGGCCTCAGGTCGCGGCCATGCCGGTGGCCGCCGGTACGGATTATATTGTCCACGCCCGCACAGCGTCTCCGATCCGGCTGAAGGTCGACGGCCGCACCTCCCGGGGGGTCATGTGGCTGGACGCAAACCCGTGTTGATTTCGCCCCCGTGGTGGTGTATGCGGGAGTCCGGTTCCTGGATGCCCGAGGCTTTTTAACGGGCGATATTGGCTGAAATCGTCAAACAGAGAAGGTGAAACCATGACCAGCCTGAGTGAAAAACTGCTGCAGCAGCGCAACCTGCACGTGCCCCAGAGTCCCTTTAATACGACCCCGGCGTTTATCCGCGAAGCACGCGGTGCGGTAATGATCGACGTAGAGGGTCGGAAACTGATCGACTTCGCCGGTGGAATCGGCGTCAACAACGTGGGCCACTGCCACCCCAAGGTGGTAGATGCCATCTGCGACCAGGCTGCCAAGTATATTCACACCTGCTTCCACGTGGCCATGTACGAGCCATACGTTGACCTGGCTGCGCGCCTCAACGAACTGGCCCCCGGAGATTCCCCCAAGATGACGATGTTCGCCAACAGCGGTGCCGAGGCCGTGGAGAATGCCGTCAAGGTGGCACGCTATGACCAGGGGCGTCCAGCGGTGATCTGCTTCCAAAACGCCTTTCACGGCCGCACCCTGATGGGCATGAGCCTGACCAGCAAGAGCAAGCCTTACAAGCTGGGCTTCGGCCCCTTCGCTCCTGAAGTCTACCGCATGCCTTTCGCCTATTGCTACCGCTGTCCCTTCGGGCTCAGGTACCCGGCCTGTGACACGGCCTGCGCTGACTACCTCGAGGAGTTTTTCATCGGAAATGTTGCGGCCGAGTCCACGGCGGCGGTGATCGCCGAACCCATCCAGGGAGAAGGCGGTTTTATCACCCCGCCTCCGGAATACTTTCCAAAGCTCCAGAAGATATGCAGCGAACATGGCATATCCCTGATCATCGACGAAGTGCAGTCCGGGGCCGGCCGCACCGGAAAGTTTTTTGCCATCGAGCACTGGGGCATCGAACCCGACATCATCACGCTGGCCAAGAGCTTCGCCGGCGGCATGCCCCTGAGCGCTGTCATCGGCCGCCGGGAGCTGATGGAGAAACCCCACGTCGGGGGCCTGGGCGGCACTTACAGCGGAAACCCTGTCTCGTGCCGGGCGGCCCTGGCGGTGCTTGAAATCCTGCTGGAAGACGGACTGCTGCAGCGGGCCGACGAACTCGGCCGCACGCTGCGCGAGCGCTTCGACGCCATGGCGGCTCAGAACGAACTGGTGGGGGAGGTGCGTGGCCTGGGGCCCATGCTGGCCATGGAGCTGGTGCGCGACCGGGAGCGCCGCGAACCGGCCACCGACGAGGCCAAGAAACTGGTGCAGTGCTGCTACGAGAAAGGCCTCGTAATCCTGTCCTGCGGCAGCTTCGGCAACGTCATCCGAACCTTGATGCCTTTTGTGATCACCGACGAGGAACTCGACCGCGGACTGTCCATTCTGGAGGAGTCGTTGCACGAGCTGCGGAGGTGATTGACGTCGCTTCACCGGACAACAGTGGCTTTGATGGCCGCTACTGGAGAGAGTTTTCGGCATATGAAGTTCAAGGAAAGTTATGCTTCCTTTCAGGAAGGGCTGCGGCGTTTCGAGGACGCCATGGCGGGTACCGCCGACCGGGTTCCCATCGTCTCCCAGATGCACGAGTTCGCCATGAAGGAGCTGGGCATTCCGGCCCGCGAGTTCTACACAACGCCGGAATTGCTGGCCGTCGGCACCCTGGAGGTCCAGGAGAAGTACGGCATCGACGTGCCGGTGCTGGACTATGATGTGTACAACATCGAGGCCGAGGCCCTGGGGCAGCCCATTGTTTACAGCGACACCGACATGCCCGACGTGGACCGCTCGCGGCCGCTTATCCGCGATCGTGACGACCTGAAGAAGATCCGGACCCCGGATTTCGACAGCGACGGCCGCTTTGCCCATGTGGTGGAGATGAACCGCATTTTCCGGCGCCTCATCGGAGGCGGGGAGGTTACGATCCGCTTCTGCGCCCCTTTCAGCCTGGCGGCCAACATCCGCGGGTTGGAAACGCTGCTCATGGACATGTACACGGACCCCGATTTCGTGCGTGAGCTCTTCGACCGCATCGTCGAGGAGGTGCTGGCCCCCTGGGTGCTGCACCTGAAGAAGCATTTTCCGGCCGTGCGCAACATCTCGGGAGACGATGCCTCGGGGTCGCTGCCCATCGTCAGCCCTGACATCATTCGCGACTGGAACATTCCGTACGTCCTGCGCCTGCGGGAGCTGTGCGGTCCCGAGGTGTACGTGCCCAACTGGGTGGGAGAGAAGTTCCTCAAGGACCCCGAAGAAATGCTGGAGTACAAGCACCAGGTGTGCCCCGGCTTCGTGGAGGGGCAGGACCCGGACGTGGAGGAACTGGGGCCGGAGTTGTACAGGGATTTCGCCCGCAGGAAGGGGGTACCCCTCATCCTGGGTGTCGGGGCGGCATTCATGGCCATGAGTACCCCCCAGCAGGTCCGGGAGCGGGTGCGGCACTATGTCGAGGCGGGCGGCCGGGGCGGCCGGTTTGCCCTGCTGCTGTGCAACCTGGGTGCCACTACCCCGCCGGAGAATGTCCGGGCAGCCGTGGAAACCGTACGCGAATGTGGGGGAGGCTGAGTGTTCCGATACGCTGTCGCCGGAAAGGTTTATTAGACAGGCAGGGGGTCGGACAGGGGCAGGGCAACCGTAGCAGGGCGACCGTGAGGCCTGCAGGGTAGAAGCGCCGGCCGGTGAAGCGCAGGCGCCTCACCGGCCGGCGGTATTTTACGGAAAGAAGCGCTTCTGCGACAGTGGCCGAATTCGGCCGCTCCAGATTCAGAAGGAGAGCTTTTCCTGGCGATAAGCGGTCAGGTACTGCCCGCAGTATTCGTCTCGTCCGGCGAGGGCCTCGGCCGCGTAAATGGTGGCCATCATGCGGCGGTTGAGGGGATCGACGATGGCGCCGTCCAGTCCCCGGCCGATGGCCATGGCCATGAAAATCTGGTTCAGCAGGGCCCGTTCGGGCAGTCCGTAGGAGATGTTGGACAGTCCGCAGATGGTGTGTACACCGGCAAAGCGTGCCAGGATTTTCTCGATGGCCTCCAGAAACGCCATGCCGAATTCCTGGTTGGTGGAAATGGGCTGCACCAGGGGATCGACATAGATGTTTTCCAGCGGAACGTTGTTTTGGACCAGCCCGTTGACCAGCCGGTCGGCGATTCCCAGGCGCGCGTCGGTGGTTTCGGGCATGCCCTCATCGCTCATGCACAGGGCGATGACTTTGAGATCGGTTCCGGCCACGATGGGCATCAGGGCCTCGTAGCGCTCCTTTTCCAGCGAGATGGAGTTGAGCATGGCCGTACCCTGGTGCAATTCCAGGGCGGCCTCGATGGCTGCCGGGTCCGGGCTGTCAATGCAGCAGGGTGTCTCCACCGCATCCTGCACGGTGGTCACCAGCCATTTGAGGTAGTCGACTTCCCGTCCCACGAAAACACCGGCGTTGACATCGATGTAGTTGGCGCCGTTTTCCGCCTGCCGTCGGGCGATTTCTTGGATTTTTTCCGCGTCCCGGTCCTCGATGGCGGCGGCAATGGCCTTGCGGCTGGCGTTGATCAGTTCTCCGACGATAATCATGATGATCCCCCATGAGCGTTGGAAGGCCGGTACCCGGCCCTTCCCGCACCAGACGGTGACCGCAATCGGCGTTTATACACACTGAAATGGCGCGATTGCCAATGAAACCCTTTCCAAAGTTTGAAAGCGCCGGCTCGGGATTTCAGGCCGCCCCGAGCAGCTGCTTGGCGGTGTCCACCGCACCGCCGGCATCGGCACCGTAGCCGTCGGCGCCGATCTGTTCCACGAATTTGGGGGTCACCGGCGCACCGCCGGCCATGACTTTGACCCTGCCGCGCAGACCGGCCTCGGCCAGCGCCTTGACGGTTTCCTCCATCTTGGGCATGGTGGTGGTCAGCAGGGCCGACATGCCCACCAGAGCGGCGTCGTGTTCGCTGACCGCGGCCACGAACTGTTCGGGCTTGATATCCACGCCCAGGTCGACCACCTTGAAACCGGCACCCTCCATAAGCATGCCCACCAGGTTCTTGCCGATGTCGTGCATGTCCCCCTGCACGGTACCCAGCACTACCACACCCAGGTGGGAACTGCCGCCGGCGTCCACCAGCCGGTCCTTCAATACTTCCAGCCCGGCCTGCATGGCCTTGGCCGATCGCAGGACCTCGGGGATGAACATCTCCCCGGTTTTCATGCGCTGGCCGACCACCTCCATGCCCGGAAACAGGCTCTTGTCAAGGATTTCCTGGGCCGGCACGCCGTCTTCCGCAGCCCTGCGGCACATTTCGGGCACCTCTTTCAGGTTGCCGGCAATCAGCTCTTCGGTAATTCTGGTGAAAACATCCGACATCTCACACCTCCATGGATCGGTTGTCCGCTATCGTTTGCTCAGTGTAACTCCTCGCTCCGCTTCGGCCCTGTTGACGATCTCACGCAACGCTGCCAGCGTTTCCGCTGGAAGCGGCCGGGGTTCGTGGCTGTCTAGCAGATGGCGCGCTTTTTCGCAAGCTCTTTGGTAGAGATCCTGTCCCCCGTCCCGCTCCCAGTTCTCTCGAATCCGACGGTCGATAAGGCGCGGCTGGGACTGTGATCGCATGTGGTCGAACGTGCTGTCATGACTGATGAAATCCCCGAAGGGACCGATTTCGGAGATGATATCCACCGAGAGGGTCTCGTCGGTGACCTCGATGCCGTTGACCGCATGCGTGATCATGGCGGCGAATTCGTCGTCCATGACCAGTTGTCCGTAGTCGAAAGTGATGCCCGATTCGATCATCCCCAACCCGTAGATCACGTTGGCCCCTGCCAGCGCGGTGAGCAGGCCGGTAATGGTTTTTTCGTGACCGGACTGGGCGTCACAGGTCTTGCTGTCGCCCTACCCGCCGGCCACGAAGCTGGGCAGGGCGTAGTAGCGGGCCAGTCGGGCCACGGCCGCGTTGATCACCGCGCACTCGGGGGTGCCTACCGAGGCCGCCGCCATGCGCAGATCCATGGCGGTTGTGGAACTGCCGTAGACGAAGGGCGCCCCCCGGCGGGTGAGCTGGTTGAGCACCAGGCCCGAGAGCACTTCCGCGTTGTGAACCACCAGGGTGCCGGCCAGGTGTACGGGAGTGGACCCACCGGCCATGCCCATGGACAGTACGTTGACGGCCATGCCGTGCCGGGCGCTGCCCATGATGATCTCGCAGGTATCGCGGACCAGCTTCAGAGGGCTCACCGGGCAGGTGTTGAAAGTCACCAACGGGCGTTCCCGCAGCCGGTCGTGCCCGCCCACGATGGCAGCGCACATGTCGACAATTCTGTCCAGGCAGTACCCGTCCACGGGACCGATCCAGTGGTGCTTGACCGTGTTGGTGAGCGAGGCTTCGGCGTTGTGCAGGGCGCATACTTGCTGGGGTACATCGTGGGACAGGACGGCGCGTTCGTAGGTGCCGACGTGCGCCAGGGCGTCGATCAGGCGTGCCGCTTCGCGGGCGTCGTCTTTGGTGGTTTCGCGCAGTTTGCCGGTGCGGATGTCCCGGATGGCGATGCCCTCGCCGAAATTGGTGAAGGTCACCCGGCCGGACGCCAGCAGCACGTCATTTTCCGGGAAGCGTCCGCAGGCGACGAAACTTTCGGGCGCCGAGCGCAGCGCGTCTTCCACCAGGCGGGGCGGGATGCACACGACCCCGCTCTTGGCATCCACCGCGGCGCCACCGCCGTGAAACACTTCCCGGGCGGTTTCCTCCTCCACAAAAACTCCGGTGTGCTGCAGGACCGCCAGGGTGGCCGCGTGGATGCGGTCCAGTTCGTCGTCGGTCAGGATCTTCAATCCCAGACCCCTGCCGGCGACCCGCCCGGCGTTCAGGTTTGGCACCATGGCGCTTCTCCTAGTTGCGTGTTTCTGAGGCCCACTTGCGCTTCCCTTTTTCGCGGATTGCGGACAGTTGAAGCGCATGACCTGGTTTTCACATCCGCACCCGCTGGTTGTCCGGGTCATAGGGCGATCGGATGTGCACCGTGGCCGGCACCTGCCGGCCCTCGATCTCGATGGTGTATTCTCCGGACAGGATCCACTGATGGTCGATGGCCTCTTCCGGTTTGCACACATACCCCATCCCCACGGCGCAGCCCAGCTTGTGCCCGTACGCCCCGGAAGTGATTTCACCCACCTGCTCTCCGTTTCGGAAGATCGGCTCGGACGCGTACAGCACGGGTGCACTGTCTTCGAGGGTGAACATCACCAGGCGCCGCTGCAGTCCCCGGTCCAGCTGGCGGACCAGGGCCCGACGTCCGACGAAGTCCCCCTTGTCGAGCTTTACGGTGAAGCCGAGTCCGGCCTCGAAAGGGGTGTCGTCGGTGGTGATGTCCGCCTCCCAGTGACGGCAGCCGGCTTCCATGCGCAGCGAGTTGACAGCCTGCATGCCCACCGGCTTCAGATCGAACTCCCGGCCGGCTTCCATAAGGGCGTCGAAGACCGGCACGCAGAACAGGGTGGGGATGTAAAGCTCCCATCCCAGTTCGCCCACGTAGGACATGCGCAGGGCCAGGGGACGGGCGTAGGCCATGTCGATTTCGCGCGCCGTGGCATAGGGAAAAGCCCCGTTGGACAGGTCGTCGTCGGTCAGCCGCGACAGCAGGTCCCGTGCCCGGGGGCCCATGACCGCCAGCATGGCGTAGCCGTGGGTCACATCGGTGACCGTGGCCCGCGCATAGGGGGAGATGTGGCGCCGAAAGTGATCCAGGTCATGCACCACCGTGGCGGCCGCCGTGACGATGAAGAAGCGGTTTTTGTCCAGCCGGGTGACGGTGATGTCGGTTTCATACCCGCCGCGCCGGTTGAGAACCGGGGTGTACACCACCGTGCCGGGGGCCACGTCCACGTCGTTGGCGCAGATGGACTGCAGCGCCGACAGCGCGTCGCCGCCCTGAACGAGGAGCTTTCCCATGGAGGAGAGGTCGTAGAGTCCCACCTTGTCGCGCACGGAAAGGTGTTCGGCGGCCTGGTGCTTGAACCAGTTTGGACGGTGCCAGTCGTAGCGGTGCACCGGGTCGACCCCCGGCGGGGCGAACCAGTCGGCCCGTTCCCAGCCGGCGACCTGGCTGAAACAGGCCCCCAGATCTTTGAGCCGGTCGTGGACCGGCGACTGGATGACGGGCCGCGCCGTGGTTCGCTGGCGGTTGGGGTAGTGCTTGTGGTACAGCACGCCCACGGATTCCACCACCCGGTCGTGGAGGTAGCGGACGTTCTGCTGCCAGGAGAAGAAGCGCCGTACGTCCACCGGCCAGAGGTCCTCTTCCGGGTACCCCTGGTCCATCCACTGGGCCACGGCGCGCCCCACGCCGGCGGCACTGGCGATGCCCACGGAGTTCATGCCGCAGGCCACGAAGAAATTCTTCAGTTCGGGTGCCTCGCCGATCATGAAGGCCGTGTCCGGCGTGAAACTCTCGGGCACCACCTCCAGGTGGCGGATCTCGGCGTCCCGGATGTCGGGAAAGCGTGTCATGGCGCACGCGGTGAAGATTTCGAACTGGTCCCAGTCTTCCTGCAGCTGGGTGAACTTGAAGCCCTCCGGGATGCCATCGCGCCCCCAGGGTTTGGCCACCGGCTCGAAGCCCCCGAACAGCAGTGCGCCGTTTTCGGACTTGAAGTAGGTGTAGCCGTCGAAGTCGCGCACGCTGGGGAAGACTCGCTTGAGCCCCGGCATGGGCAGGGTGACGGCGTGCATATGCTCGGCGGCGTGCAGCGGGATACCGACGCCGGCCATTTTGCCCAGCCGGCGTCCCCACATACCGGCACAGTTGACCACGTATTCGCAGGCCACCTCCCCGGCGGGAGTGGTGACGCCGCAGACCCGCCCCCGATGGGTGCGGATACCGGTGACCGGGGTGTTCTGGAAAATGCGCACTCCGCCCTGGCGGGCGCCCCGGGCCAGGGCCTGCGCGGTGTCCTCGGGGTTGGTCTGGCCGTCTTTGGGAATGTAGAAGGCCGCCAGCAGTCCTTCGGTGCTCATGCCGGGCACCATGTCGGCGGCTTCTTGCAGCGATACCTCATGGACGTCGATGCCGTAGGTGCGCGCCATCGCGGCCAGTCGCAGCCATTCGATGCGCCGGTCGCGGGTCCGGCAGACGGCGATGGCGCCGGTGGTGATGTAGCCGGTGGCCTGTCCGGTTTCGGCCTCCAGCCCGGCGTAGAGCTCGGTGGCGTATTTGACCAGGTTGGACATCTGGCGATTCTGGCGCAGCTGGGTCACCAGGCCGGCGGCCGCCCAGGTGGTGCCCGAGGCCAGTTCTTTTCTTTCCAGCAGGATGACGTTTTTCCAGCCGATTTTGCTCAGGTGGTAGGCCGTGCTGCAACCGATGATGCCCCCTCCGATGATGACGACGCGCGCGGCTTTGGGCAGGTTTTCCGCCATGGTCAAGATTCCCTTGAAGCCTAACGGGGTCCGCAATGAGCGTTCGACTGTTTTGCAGGCCCGCTTTGGGTCCAGGTAAATGTTTGTATTGATCTGCTTTTCGTGTTAATCATTTGCCCGCGCCGGCAACGAGGAATCAGCCCCGGAACGCTGGGTTTGTCGTGCTGTCTGATATATCAGACAGCTGCGGTTTCCCTGATATACAGGCCGGTGCGATCTTGTCAAGAAAAAAGCGCGGGATTGTTGGATTGACGATTCCCAGGAGATTATTGTCTGGAATTCATGTAATGCACTGGAACTAAAGCGAACCTGGTGATGCTTTTCTTCGGCAGGAAGACGGGTGCCGTGCTTCGGCATAAGAGATGCGGTATCGGGCCCCGTGGAATTCAAGACGCTCAGGGATTCATTCGTCTTTCTTCAGATATATCAGAAACGACTGCTTGAAGGACCGCATTTGATGAGAATGGAAGGCAACCGCACGCTGCGTGAAAAGGTTTACCGCTACCTGCGCCGCGAACTGGCCAACGGGAATCTCGCGCCGGGTTCCTACATCGACCAGAACGAGATCTGCGAGCGGCTCAACATCAGCCGGGCGCCCATGCGCGATGCGCTGATCCAGCTGGAAGCCGAGCGCTTCGTCCGCATTTTCCCCCGTCGGGGCGTGCTTATCCGAAAGCTGACACTCAAAGAGATCCGGTCTTCCTATCAGATCGCCGGCGCCCTTGAATCGTCGGTGGTCTCGTGCGAATTCGAAAAGCTGACGCCCGCCCACGTGCGCGAGATGGAGCGTCTGAACGAGAAACTGCGCGTCGATCTGGAAAGCGAAAACTACGACGCCTACTACGAAAATAACCTGGCGTTTCACCGTGTCTACATGGAACTGTCGGACAACGATCATTTGAAGAACATCCTGACGCTCATCATACAGCGGCTTTACGATTTTCCCCGCATGCAGTACAACAAGCCGTGGGAGCGCATAAACCTGCACGAGCATCGGCGCTTCACCGACGCCATCCGGGCGGGAAACCGCGAGGCGGCGGTCAGCATCATTCGCAACGAACACTGGTCTTTCGATCACCACCGGGAGTACCTGATGGCGGTGTATGGGCTGAACGAGGGGAGCTGATCGGATGAGATCGCGTGGGCTCTAAACCCACGTAGCCGGGTGCGACTCCCGGGCTTCCCACTTTTTAAATCAGATAGCAGGGAGACGGCGGCGATGAGCGAGGGGTGGAGTGAAGTGCAGCGGCGGCGGCTGCAGGAACTGGAGGCGGACGCCGATGCGCTGGCACGCCGTTTCCAAGACGCCGAACAGCGCAACCGCGCCTTTCAGCAGCTTGAAAGGCAGCTGGCACGTCGTCGTCGTGCGGACCTGCAGGAATTTCTGACCCGCCGGCTGCGGCCCCGCCTGGCGCTGCTGCAGGGACGTCTGGAGGAGGCCCTCAATGCGCTGGGATTTTCCCAGATGGTCACGCCGACGCTCATCTCCCGTGGCGACCTCGCCCGCATGTCCATCGGGCGCGACCACGCATTCAGCGAACAGGTTTTCTGGGTCGATTCCCGGCGCTGCCTGCGGCCCATGCTGGCGCCCAACCTTTACCGCCTGATGCGGCACCTGGCGCGCCTGCAGCCCGGGCCGGTGCGGATATTCGAGGTGGGCAGCTGTTTCCGCAGGGAGACCGGCGGCGCCCGGCACACCAGCGAGTTCACCATGCTCAACCTGGTGGAGATGCGGGTGCCCGAGGAACGCCGCCGACAGCGGCTGGAAGAACTGGCGGCGGCAGTGATGCAGGCTGCCGGCATCGAAGACTATCGGCTGGAAACGGAGACTTCCGAAATCTACGGCCGCACCACGGATGTCGTGGCCGGGCCCGACGGCCTGGAAGTGGCTTCGTGCGCCATGGGGCCGCACCCTCTGGACGGAGCCTGGGGTATCGTGGACAGTTGGGTGGGCCTGGGTTTCGGCCTGGAACGGCTGCTGATGGTACGTGAGGGCGGCACCAGCATCGGCAGGTGGTGCCGCAGCCACGCTTACCTCGACGGTATCCGTCTGACGCTGTAACGGGAGAACCGCATCGGCGACCGGCCATGATGAACAAACGCAAACTGCCCCTGCTATTGAATGAGATCCTCGACGGCCGCAGACCCGGCCGACAGGAGCTGCGGTACCTGCTGGCGCTGCGAGACGCCCGTTGCGTTGACCTTCTCTTCCGGGCCGCCCGGCGGGCCCGCCGGCGCCACTTCGGCGACCGCGTTTTTTTCTACGGCTTTATCTATTTCAGCACGTACTGCCGCAACAACTGCCGTTTCTGCTACTACCGCCGGGCCAACCGTGAACTGGTACGCTACCGCCGGTCCGAGGCGCAGATCCTGGAAGCCGCCCGGCGCCTGGCCGATTCCGGCGTGCATCTCATCGACCTGACCATGGGCGAGGACCCCCTGTTTTTTCAGGACGGCGGCGTGTCTTTCGAAAAGCTGGAAAAAATGATCGGGCGGGTGCGGGCCCGGACGGGCTTGCCCGTGATGGTTTCGCCGGGCGTCATCGACCGGGGCACGGCGGACCGGCTGGCTGCGGCCGGGGCGGACTGGTACGCCTGCTACCAGGAGACCCACAACCGGCGCCTGTACGATCGACTGCGGCCCGGCCAGGACTATGATGTTCGATGGCAGGCCAAGCGGGACGCCCGGAAGGCGGGAATGCTGATCGAAGACGGCATTCTGGCGGGGGTGGGCGAAAGCCCGGCGGACCTGGCCGATTCCATCATCGCCATGGGGCGTCTGGATGCCGACCAGGTGCGGGTGATGTCCTTCGTGCCCCGCGACGGCATCCCGCTGGCGCCCCCCGAAACGCCGGACCCCCTTCGGGAACCGGTGACCATCGCCGTCATGCGGCTGGCCTTTCCCGACCGCCTGATCCCGGCCTCGCTGGACGTCGAGGGGCTGTCCGGCCTGAAAAGCCGGCTGGAGGCCGGCGCCAACGTGGTCACATCGCTGATCCCCCCCGGGGCCGATCTGGCCGGGGTGGCCAATTGCCGTCTCGATATCCAGGAGTCTCTGCGCACCCCGGCGGCCGTGGCACCCGTGCTGGCGGGCTGCGGACTGGCAGCCGCCACCCGGGATGCCTATCGCCGGTGGCTGGAAGCGCGTCGCTCGAGGTGCTTTTCCGGCCACCGTCCGGCGGCCAATGGAGAGGTATAAGTATCCATGCGTGTGGCCATCGTCGGCGGAAAGTTGCAGGGCGTTGAGGCCGCCTATCTGGCAAAGAAAGCCGGCTGGGAGGTCCTGCTGGTGGACCGCCGCCCGCAGGTGCCGGCCGTCGGTCTGTGCGACCGGCAGGCGGTTTTTGCCGTAGCATCGGAGAGGGACACGGCCGGTATGCTGGCCGACACGGACCTGGTGATCCCGGCCCTGGAGGACCTGCCGGCGCTGAGGGTGCTGAGCGCCTGTGCCCGGGCCGGCGACATCCGGCTGGCCTTCGACCTGGACGCTTTTCGGCTGACGGCCTCCAAGGTGCGCTCCAACCGGCTGTTCCAGCGGTTGGGCGTCCCGGTGCCGGCCAAGTGGCCGCACTGCGACCTTCCGGTGATCGTCAAGCCGGACCGCGCCAGCGGCAGTCGGGGGGTGCGCCTGATTACCAGGGCCCGCCAATTGGCTCCTTACACAAGCCGGTCGAGCGAATATGTGATCGAAGCCTTTGCTCCGGGACCCACCTTTTCCATCGAGGTCCTGGGTGTCCCCGGCCGATACCATGCGCTGCAGGTCACGGCTCTGGAAATGGATGCCGGTTTCGACTGCAAACGGGTCTGGGCCCCTGCAGAACTGGAAGTCGGTCTCAGGCGGCGCTTCGAAGAGCTGGCCGTGCGCCTGGCACGGGCCGTGGGCCTGAAGGGCGTAATGGATGTCGAGGTTGTGCACAACGGCGGGGAACTCGCGTTGTTGGAGATTGATGCCCGGTTGCCCAGCCAGACCCCCACGGCAGTCTACTGGTCCACGGGGGTCAACATGGTGGCGATGCTGGAACGTCTTTTCGTCGGGGGGGGCGTTTCTCCGCCGGGTGTTTGCACCGGCCGGGAACGGGCCGTGGTCTATGAACACATACGCGTCGACGGGACCCGACTGGAAACGGCCGGTGAGCACATCATGGCCGAGCGCGGACCGCTGGAAGTCAAACCCGGCTTTTTCGGTGCCGACGAGGCCCTTGTGAGCAGCCGATCCAGAGGGAGCGATTGGGTGGCCACCCTGGTTTTCGCAGATCGCGATCGACCTGCCGTGCGATCCAGACGGGATGCGGCCATCGCCGCCATCTGCCGGCACTGCGGTCTCGACACGGTGATCGATGCAGGGCCGGCCGTTGCAGAACCGGGAGCCCTGCGACCATGACCCGCCTGACGACTGCCGACATCGCCGGCATCGGCCCCGGGCTTGCCCGCTATGACCGCCGTCTGCGGGTCAGCACAGGCAGGAGTCTGGCCGGTATCGCCTGCCATGCCGCCGGCTTGGCCGAGGAGTCCTTCGTTTCCCTGCGGCGGGGCGTCCGCGTGGCCGTGGTGCCGCTGACCTGCGGCCAGGGGGTCATCGACGGGTTCAGTTCGGCGGTGGCGGCCATCGCCGACCATCTGGGATTCGAGTCACTGGTGACGCAAGCCACGGACGCCGGCGGCCTTGCAGAAGCCTGTGAACGCGGAGCGGAGATCCTGCTGTCGGCCGATGATGGACGATTCGTGGCCCTGGACTTCTCCACCGGCAAAGTGGCGGACAACAGCGTGCTGACGGCCCGCGGCTTCGTGGCCGGACTGGACCTCATGGCCCGGGGATTGCGGGGACGCCGGGTGCTGGTCATCGGCTGCGGTGTTGTCGGGGCCGCGGCCGTGGACGCACTGCAGGCACGCGGCGCGCGGGTATATGTTCAAGATGTGAACGATCGTCGCATGGCGGCCCTTGCGGGTCGGACAGGGGCCGAAAGTGTTCCCCCGGCGGCATTTCCTCCGGGACGCTGGCATTTGTTTTTTGAGGCTTCCAATGGTACACACATCATACGCCGTGCGCACGTTCGTCCGGAAACGCTGGTGGCGGCGCCGGGCGTGCCCTGCGGGGTGACGGCCGCCGCGGTACGCAAACTGGGACCCCGGCTGCTGCACGATCCGCTGCAGATCGGCGTAGCCGCCATGCTGGTCGATGTCCTGTCGGGGCGATTGTGAATGGACCGCGGTGTTGCAGCGCGGGAGATTTTCAGATGTGAAGAGGCCATGAGCGGCAAACCGCCAGCCAAACGCTTTTACCGCAAGCGGGTTGAACTCTTTCGGCTCATCGAGAAGATCAAGCTGTGGCCGTCGCGCACGGGCGTGCTGCACGGCATCCGCTCCATCGACCCACGTGGTGAAATTGCCGTCATCACCACCCACTGCGGCAAGTCCTTTGTGGTGCGCAATTCCCGAAACAGCCGGGCGGCCCGCTGGCTGCGCAACAAATGGTTCCGGACGGTGTGTCCCGAGTGCCGCGTGCCGGACTGGAAACTGGAGAAGTACGACAGCACCCGTTTCCGGCGTCACCACGGGTCCTTCCTGAAAAAGTAGGGCTCAACCCGCAACCCCCGTCGCGGGGCGCCGGCGCCTC